>Ga0074045_10000083_pt1 | contig 79534 bp, 73 predicted proteins | sample BogForMeECP23OM2_FD_94442 | JGI IMG/M metagenome (GOLD analysis project Ga0074045, IMG submission 94442) | Bog forest soil microbial communities from Calvert Island, British Columbia, Canada - Bog Forest MetaG ECP23OM2 | ecosystem: Environmental > Terrestrial > Soil > Wetlands ... | reverse complement strand
CGGCGGCGAATACGGCGTGTACTGTGCGCGGACGTCACGGCTGGTTCCCGGGATCTATTAGCGGCTTGGGCGGGGCATGGCGCCCCTATCTCCATGGTGGGGCGCATTTCGCTGGCGGGGTCCCCGGTTTTCCGGAGACCGACGCCGTTTAGGGCCCCGCCGTCTCTTCCCAGCCTTGAATACGGGTGGGCCCTCGCGTATGGCTATAGGCTGTCGCTTCCCATGTATTCATTGCCGAACAGATTCCGCGTCGGGGCGGGGCCCGGGGCGCCGCGCCCGGCGTCCCGGCCGATTTGCGCGACCGTGCCGGTGCGGCAAGGCTGACGGGGCGCCGCCGTCCATGCAGATCCCGTATATCATCCTCGGCGCGATCTTTGTTTCGCTCCTGCTGCTGAAGCTCAACCAGCGCCTTGCATCGCCGATCGTGGCCATCGCCGAGCGATGGCTCCGATGGGTCGTGATCTCGATCGGCGGGGCCCAGATATGCCGCGACTTCGAGCTCATAGACCGGCCCCTCTGGGTTCTGGCGCTGGCGGTCTTCATCGGCTGGTTCCTGGTCGAGACGCTCTACAACTGGCTGGCGATCGCGGCGCTTAGCGTGAGCCCTTTTCCCCTGTTCCCGCGGTATTCGCTGAACAGCAGCGGCGAGGAATGGCCGGTGCAGCCGCGGTTCCTCAGGATCCGCGAGTGGCTGCGCTCGCAGGGGTTCCGGCAGACCCAGGCGCTCAAGGCCGAGGTGGGCGGGGACATCTACCTGCGGGTCTCGGTCTACCAGGACGAGGCGGCTCTTCTGCGGGTGCAGGTGACGTTCCTGCCGCAGAACAGCGGCGCGATCGACGTGTGCTATTCGCTGATGTCGGTCGCCGTGGACGGATCGAGGTACGTGACGGACAATTTCTACATCCCGTTCGGCGGGTTCTACCCTGAGAACTGGTTCGTCGACCGGAGGCCCTGCTGCCGGTCGCTCCCGCGGCTTCTTTCGCGCCACAGGAAGAGGATAGCCTCGATGGGCGGCGGGCTCACCCCGTTCTCGGTCGAGCCCCTGGTCGACCTGAACGACGCGCAGCGCGAGCTGGACCACGTGAACACCGAGCTCGGGTTCCTGAACCCGCAGGGAGCGCGCGAGGAGAGCGGCAAGATCACCTACGAGGGCCGCTACCGGGTCTGGAAGGAGATCTGGATGCTCAACTACCTGGGGCGGTCGGCGCGCTACGATTGAGGGGGCGTCGCGCGGGCGCCGCCAGCTGGCCGCAGCCCGCGCATATGTCGATCCCGCGGCGCTGGCGCACGGTGCTCGGCAGGCCGTAGTCGTCGGCCAGTATGCGCTGGAAGCGCCTGGCGGCGTCGGCCCGCGACGGGTCGCCCGGATACCCGGCGGTCGGGTTGAGGGGTATCAGGTTGACGTGGGCCGGCAGCCCGCGGACGAGGCGGCCCACGGCGTGGGCGTGGCCGGCGGTGTCGTTCCTTCCGTCGATCAGCGCCCATTCGAAGAAGATGCGGCGGCCGAGGGCGGCGCAGAAGTGGCGGCAGGCGTCCATGAGCTCGTCCAGCGGCCACATGCGGGCGGCCGGGACAAGGAGGGCCCTCTCCTGCTGGTCCGCGGAGTGGAGCGAGACCGCAAGATGGACGGCGCGCGCCTCGTCGGCCATCCGGCGTATGCCGGGGACGACGCCGACGGTGCTTAGCGTGATGCGCCCCGCGCCGAGCGCGAGCCCGTTCGGGTCGCGCAGGATGTCGACGGCCCTCATGACCGCGTCGTAGTTGTGCAGCGGCTCGCCCATCCCCATGAAGACGACGTTTCGCAGGCGCCGGTGCTCGCGGGACGCGAGGAGGGCGCGCGCCGCCTGGACCACCTGCGAGACGATCTCCCCGGCGTCCAGGTGGCGCCCGAACCCCATCTGGCCTGTGGCGCAGAAGACGCAGCCCATCGCGCAGCCCGCCTGGCTGCTGACGCACGCGGTCGCCCGGCCCGTGAACCGCATGAGGACGGTCTCGATCCTCGCGCCGTCGGCGAGTTCGAGGAGGAATTTCCGAGTGAAGCCGTCGCTCGAGGCGGTTTCAAGGCGGACGGGAAGGGCTCCGATTCGGGTCTCGGCCTCGAGCCGCGAGCGCACGCGGGCCGGGATCTCCGGCAGCTCCCCAAGCGAGGCGGCGAGCCCGAGATAGAGGTTCCTCCATAGGCGCGCCGCGTGGTCGGGGCTGAACCCCCACGATTCCACGAGTGCGCGGAGCTCGGGCCTGGTCAGCCCGTAGAGGTCGGTCAGTCGGCGGTCCAATGGCGCGGCCAATGAACGCCGTGCAGGCGCGAGGCGCAAGGTGGATTGCCTTTCGGGACGCGGCGCGCAGGCTGTGGGACCATGGGTTTTGCCGCGAAATTCCTCGACTGCTTCATCCCGCTGTTCGTGACGATCGATCCGATTGGGCTCGCCGCGGTCTACCTTGCGCTCGGCCGGAACGTCCCGGTCGCCATGCGAAGGAGGATCGCCAACCAGGCGACGTGGACCGGGGGCATCGTGGCGCTCCTCTTCCTTTTCCTGGGCCGGGTCATGTTCAACGCGATCGGGATCGGCGAGGGAGACTTCCAGATCGCGGGCGGCGCCGTCCTCTTCGTCATCGCCGTGCGCGAGCTCACGCTGCCCATGTCGCAGGAGAAAATCAGCCTGTCGGACGACTTTGGGATCGTCCCCCTCGGAATGCCGCTCATCGCCGGGCCGGCGACGATCACGACCCTGCTCGTCATCTCGAAGTCCATTGGCTACGCGATGACGCTGCTCGCGCTGGCGGCCAACCTCGTCCTCGTCGCCGTGGCATTCGCCGCGAGCGAGCGGCTCGACCGCATGATCGGCCAGACGGGTCTGCGCGCGGTCTCCAAGATCATCTCGCTCTTGCTGGCCGCGATCGCGGTCCACATCGTGCGGCTCGGTTTCGCCAGCCCCTGAGCCGGCCTCAGCCGTCGAAGCTCGTCAGGAGGTCCGCGTAGATCTTCGCCGCCGCGACGAGGTCCCTGACCCTCGCCCTCTCATTCACCGCATGGATGTCGTCGCCGCCCGGGCCGTAGCCGAGCGTGGGGATGCCGAGGTGCTGGGCGAAGTAGTGGATGTCGTTGAATCCCGTCGACACGTTGAAGGCGGTCGGGCGGCCGCGGACCCGCCTGACGCTGGCGGCCATCGCCTTGAAGAACGGATGGCCCGGCCTCGTGAAGCAGGAGAAGTTCTCCGAGACCTTTGAGACGGAGATCCGGCAGCCCGGGATCCGCCTCGCCGCGGCGGCAAGGAACGAGCGGAGGCCCCGCTCTGCGGCCGCGTGGTCCTCGGCGGCGAGGACCCGCCGGTCGATCGAGAACGAGGCCTGGGCCGGGACCGTGTTGATCTTGGACCCGGGCCCCGGGGCGAATACGCCGCCGACGTTGATCGTCGGGCGCATGGTCTTTCCCTCCGGCGTCACGAAGGTCCGCCGGGCGATCTTCCTCTTGTAGGCGCCGAGCGCGAGGACCAGCGCCGCCATCTTCTCGAGGGCGTTCACGCCGTCCTGCGGCGTGGAGCCGTGGGCGGCGCGCCCGTGGACGGTGACCTCGAGCCAGAGGGTCCCGTTGTGGCCGCAGCACACCTGGTCGCCCTCCGCCCCCTCCATGACGATCGCGTAATCGGGGCGGACGGGGGCCTCGTCGACCACCCAGCGGGCGCCGAGGAAGGAATCGGTCTCCTCGTCGGCCGTGAAGGAGACCTCGACATTCATCCTGGGCCGGATGCGGGTGGCCCGCAGGGCGTCGAGGGCCGTGAGCAGGCTCGCGATCGAGCCCTTCATGTCGGCGGTCCCCCGGCCGTAGACCACGCCCTTCTCGACAGCCGTCCTGAACGGATCCCCGTGCCGCCACCTGCCGGAGACGGGCACGACATCATAGTGGGCATTGAAATGGATCGTCCTCCTGGCGCCCGGGACCCTGAGTCGGCCGAGCACGTTGTAGCGCGGGTAGCCGTGCTGCGACGGCGGGAGGCTTCTGCGCAGGAGCGGGCGGGGTATCGTGAGGCGGCGGGCCGAGAGGCCGACCCGCCCGAGCTCCCGGGTCAGGTAGGCCGTCACGGCCCCGTAATTCTCCCCGGGAGGATTGACCGTCGGGAACCCGACGAGGCGCCGCAGGCGCTCCAGGAGGACCGGCGCGCTGCGGTCGATGTAAGCGTTGAGCCTGACCATCGGGGCATCATCGCGAAACGAGGCGGACACGGGAAGCCTGGAATGGCGTGCAAACCGGCAGCGCGTTGTCTATCCCTTTGCCCATGAACGCCGAGGCCGGCCGCCTTGTCTCGAAGCTTGGTCTCGCACCCCTCCCCGGGGAGGGGGGATTTTTCGCGCCCACCTGGACAAGCCCCCGGAAGGGCGCCGACGGGCGCGCCTTCGCCTCGGCGATCCTGTTCCTTATAACGCGGGACGACTTCTCGGCCCTGCACCGGCTCGGGATGGACGAGGTCTGGCAGTTCAACGCGGGCGATCCCGCAGAGCTGGTGCGGATGGACCCCCGCACGGGATCCTGCCATGCATGCGTCCTGGGGCCGGACCCGGGGGCCGGCGACGCGGCCCAGGCGGTGGTTCCCGCGGGCGAGTGGCAGGGGGCGCGGATCGCGCCGCGCGGGGCGGCGCGGGCCCGGGGCTGGACCCTGTTCAGCTGCTTCGTGTCGCCGGCCTGGGACGAGGGCGAATTCGAGCTCGGGAGCAGGGAGGCGCTCTTGCGCGAGTTCCCTGCGCGCGCGCAGATCATTCGCGCGCTGACGCGCTGAGGTCCCCGCGCGGCAGTTGCCTTTTGACAGGCGAGCGCCCCGGAGACAGGGTGCTTAGAAATGACCCTGGCCGAACTGAGGAAGGAATACACGCTCGCCGGGCTCTCCGAGAAGGACCTGGCCCGCGATCCCTTCCGGCAGTTCGAGAAATGGTTCCAGGAGGTCGAGGCCGCCAAGATCCCGGAGCCGAACGCGGCGGTGCTTGCGACCGCCGCGCGGGACGGCCGGCCCTCCGGGCGCATGGTGCTCCTGAAGGCGGTCGACGGGCGCGGATTCGTGTTCTACACGAGCTACGACAGCCGCAAGGGCCGGGAACTCGAGTCAAACCCTCGGGCGTCATACGTCTTCCCGTGGATCGCGCTCGAGCGGCAGGTCATCATCGAGGGCGCCGTGGTCAAGGTCGCCCGCGAGGAGAGCGAGGCCTATTTCCACAGCCGCCCGCGGGCGAGCCAGCTTGCGGCCTGGGCCTCGCCGCAGAGCTCGATCATCGCCGGGCGCGAGGCGCTCGACGAGGCGATGAAGGCGATGGAGAGGAAATACGCGGGCCGCGAGGCGCCGCTGCCCCCGCACTGGGGGGGCTTCCGGATCGTCCCCGAGACCGTGGAGTTCTGGCAGGGGCGCCGGAGCCGGCTTCACGACCGGCTACGCTACCGGCGCGAGGCGAGCGGCGCCTGGGTGATCGAGCGGCTGGCCCCCTGAGCGGGCGCGCCGGCCTCCATTGATGATCTACCTCATCCGGCACGCCGACGCCGTCTCCGCTGACGTCGACCCCAAGCGGCCGCTGAGCGCGAGGGGCCGCGAGCAGGTCGCCGCGGTGTGCTCGATCCTCCGGGACGGTGGGCGTTTCAACCCCGCCCAGATGTGGCACAGCCCGCTGGCTCGGTCGCGCGAGACTGCGGAGCTCCTGGCGAGGGGGCTCGGGCTCTCCTCGCCGCTTGTCCTGACGCCCGGCCTCGAGCCCGAGGACGAACCGGGAAGGATCGCCGCGGTTCTCGACCTGGAAGGAAGGGATATCGCGGTCGTCGGCCACGAACCCCACCTCAGCGCCCTCGCCTCCCTGATGACCGCGGGGCCCGACGGCGCCGCGTCCCCGTTTTCGTTCGCGAAGGCGGGGGTCCTGGCTCTTTCGCGCAGGGGCAGGGGCTGGCGGGCGCAGTGGCTCGTGCAGTCCCCATGATCCTGGACGTCCTGCCGGAGCGGACCGGGGGGGCGGCCGAGAACATGGCCTCGGACTTCCTGCTCCTTCAGCGCTACCCCCGCGCCGACGCGGTGCGCTACCGGCACTACGGGTGGCGGTCGCCCGCGTTCACGTTCGGCTACAGCCAGAAGATCGCTTTCGTCCGGGGCCAGCTTCCGCCCGGGGGGACGTTCGACCTGTGCCGCCGGCCGACCGGGGGAGGCCTGGTGGACCACCGCGACGACTGGACGTACGCGCTCGTGATACCCAGGGGCCATCCGCTCGAGGAGGTCCGCGCCACGCAGAGCTACAGCGCGATCCACGAGGCGCTGGCGGGAGCGTTCAGGGCGATGGGGGTTCCCGTCGCGCTCAAGTCCGCCTCCGAGCCGCCGGCCTTCCCGGGTCCGGCGGGGCCCGCGGGCGTGTGCTTCGAGAGGGCCGAGGTCTTCGACGTCGTGCATGCGGAGTCCGGCGCCAAGATCGCCGGCGGCGCCCAGAAGCGGAACAAGCGCGGGCTCCTCTTCCAGGGGTCGATCTGGAAGCCTGCGGCGGGGGCCGACGCGCTCGACTGGGACGCGCTGGGCGGGGAATTCGTCGCAAGGATGGAGGCTGGCCTCGGGGTCGAGGCGTCGGCGGCGCCGTGGCCGGAGTTCGCCGAGGGGGAGGAAGACGGCCTCGCGGAGCGCTACGCATCCCTGGAATGGATGGAGCTGCGGTGAGATCCGGTGTGAGCCCGGCCGAGGTCCGCGAGGGGCGCAGACCAGACCCGGGCCCTGAGAATCCAGTCGCCAACCGCGCGGACGCGATGCTCACTCGAGGGCCGGTGAAGGCCACGGCGAAGCTCATCCCCCTGCTCGCGCTCGCATGCGCGTCGATCGCGGTCGCCCGCGGCCAGCTCGGGGGCGACGGGCTCGCGCCGCCGGTCGCACCGAGGATCCCCAGGGACGTCTCGGTCCACGGCGACCGGCGGATCGACGACTACTTCTGGCTCCGCGACAGGGCGAACCCGGCCGTGCTCGAATACCTTCGCGCCGAGGACCGGTACACCGAGGCCGTGACGGCGCCCTCGAGGCCGCTCAAGGACAGCCTCTACGCCGAAATGCTCGGCCGGCTGAAGGAGACGGACTCGAGCGCCCCCTACCCATACGGCGCCTGGCTCTACTACTCCCGCACCGAGCAGGGAAAGCAGTACCCAATCTACTGCCGCAGTCCGAGGCAGGGCACCCCGGCGCAGGAGCAGGTGCTCGTCGACCTGAACGAGCTCGGCAAGGGCCTCAAGTTCATCGGCCTCGGCTCCTTCCAGGTGAGCGGCGATGGCAACCTGCTCGCCTACTCGATCGACGCGACCGGGCACCTCGACTACGAGCTTTTCGTGAAGGACCTGCGGACGGGAGGCCTCGTGGCGCAGGCGGTCGGAACGGTGGAGACGCTCGCCTGGGCGGCGGACAACGATACCCTCTTCTACACCAAGGAGGACCCGGTCACGAAGAGGCCGTTCAGGCTCGGGCGCTGCGGGCTCCGCGCGCGCGCCAACGAGATCCTCCTCGAGGAAAAGGACGAGCTCTTCGGCCTGTCGCTGAGCGGGTCGCTCGACCGGAAGTACGTCTTCTGCACGTCCGAGAGCAAGCTAACCTCGGAGGTGCGGGCCCTGCGGACGGACGACCCATGGGGCGATTGGCTGGTTCTTGATCCGCGCAGGGACGGGCACAAGTACTTCGCCAACCACCGCGGCGGGGTCTTCTACTTCGTCACCAACAAGGGCGCGCAGAACTACCGGATTGCGACCGCGCCGGTCGCGACTCCGGACGAAGCACACTGGAGCGAGTTCCTGCCGGCCGACCCGCGGATCAAGATGGACAGCGTGACGCTCTTCGCGCGCTTCGCGGTGGTCAAAGAGAGGCAGGACGGCATGCCGCAGCTGCGCGTGATAGACCTGGCGACGCGCGAGTCCCACCGGATCGCGTTCCCTGAGCCCGCCTACGAGACAGGGCTGGCGGCGAACGCCGAGTGCGAGACGACCGAGCTGAGGTTCAGGTACGAGTCGCCGGTCACCGCGCCGTCGGTCTTCGCGTACGACATGGCGGGGCGCACGCGGACGCTCGTCAAGCAGGACGCCGTGCTCGGGGGGTACGACCCCGGGAACTACGCCTGTGAGCGGGTGTTCGCGAAGGCCTCGGACGGGACGCCGATACCGATCACGCTAGTCTACCGCCGGGGGCTCCGGGCGGCGGGCCCCCAGCGCCTCCTGCTCTACGGCTACGGGAGCTACGGGATCAGCGTCCCCGACGGCTTCTCGTCCAAGCGCCTCAGCCTTCTCGACCATGGGCTCATATACGCGATCGCGCACATCCGCGGTGGGGGCGAGCTCGGCGAGCCCTGGCGCGAGGCGGGGCGGATGAAGAGCAAGATGACCACCTTCACCGACTTCATCGCGTGCGCGGAGTTCCTCGTGAGGGCCGGCTACACGACGCCGGCCAAGATGGCCGCCTCGGGCGGCAGCGCGGGCGGGATGCTGATGGGCGCGGTCCTGAACCTGCGCCCCGATCTCTTCAGGTGCGCAGTGCTGAACGTCCCGTTCGTCGACGTCCTCAACACCATGCTCGACGCCTCGCTCCCCCTGACCACGGATGAGTACATCGAGTGGGGGAACCCGAACGTGGCCGAGGAGTACGCATGGATGCGCGCCTATTCGCCGTACGACAACATCCGGGCGCAGGCCTATCCCGCGATCCTGGTCACGACGGCGCTCAACGACAGCCAGGTGCCCTACTGGGAGGGATGCAAGTACGTCGCGAAGCTGCGGGCGCTCAAGACGGACCCGAACCCGCTCCTGCTGAGGGTCAACCTCGACCCCGCGGGCCACGGCGGCGCGAGCGGCCGCTACGACGCGCTGCGCGAGACGGCCTCCGACTACGCGTTCGTCCTTAGCGAGCTGAACTGAGCGCGCCGGCGCCGCCTCAGAAGGGCCAGAGGCGGAACCCCCGCGCTACCGCCAGCCAGGCGACCAAGGCCACGGCGAGCGCGATGGCGACCAGGCGCCTCGTGTTGGCGGCCTCGTCCTCGTAGGGGTCGAAGGCGAGCCGGTCCGAATCCGGCGGAAGGACCCCGCGGTCCGTGAGCGCGACGCCTAGGGGCACGTTTATCTTCACGCGGCCGTTCACTGCCCAGCCCGTCCCCTCGAGGAGGGGCCCCAGGTTCCGCTGGCGCAGCTTCAGGGCCGCCAGCAGCATGGACGGCCCGGAGATGAGCAGCAGGGCCGCGGCGACGGCGATCGGCCACTCCCAGGGTGACATCCTGAGGAGGCCCGAGAACACGCTGGCCAGGGCCCCTCCGATGGCGCCGATCGCAAGGCCCAGGGCCGCGAAGATGCCGGCGAACTTCGCGATGTCGAACGACGGCGACGGCGCGGGCGCGGCGGCGGCCGCTGCTGACGCCGCCGTGTTGAGCCCGCCCTGCACCGCCTGGTCCTTGGACGCCGCGAACCTGGTGAACTGCTCCTGGACGAAGGAGGCGACCTTCTTGTACGGCGCGAAGAAGGCCTGCCGGACGCTGATGGGGCTCTCGGAGATCCTGACGACCGTGGCGTCCCAGTCCCGGCCCCCGCGGTCGTAGAAGACGCCGTTCCGCCCCACGAAGAGATAGTCGCTGTCGCCCTGGGTGAAGCCCGCGGCGACCCTCATCGACTCGCCGCCCGGCCGGCGGCACTCGACGTAGGCGACGTACACCCGGCTCATCGCCGCGAAGGCCGAGTGGGCGGCGACATCGTCCACCCTGATGCACAGCCTGCACGAGCGGCCGTCCATGTACAGGGTGCCCGCCTGGAACACGGCGGGCCTCGCCCTGGAGTAGAAGTCGGAGAAGTTGACGAAGTTCCTGAGAATCGTGCCGAGGTCCCTGTAAAGGAGGGCCAGCCTCTCCACGTCCGCCGCCGCGGTGACCCTTGGCGCCAGCGCCTTGTCCTCGATGAATAGCTCCGCCAGCGCGGCCCGGCCCGGGCCTGCGAGGATCTCCCTGACCCGCTCGAGCCCCAGCTTCGCGACGCCCGATGTCGGCTTGCTCCCGACCCACGCCTCGTAGGGTCTCAGGCGCTCGACAAGGGCCGCCCAGTCGGCGGGGGTCAGCTGGCTGGTGCCCGCGCCGAGAAGAGGGACGACCGCCGCGTCGTGGAGGCGGGCGAGCGCCGCCGCCCACGCGGGGTTGACGCCCTCCAGGAGCGGCAGGGGCCGGCCCGGCTCGATCCTTGCGAGGGGGAAGCCGGAGATCGCCGGCGAATCCGCCGACAGCTCGCCGGCCGCGATCGCGCGGTAGTCCTCCTCGTGGCGGTTCAGCCCCGCGATGGCCCTGGAATCATACGCGGCCAGCGCCGCCCTAGCGAAATAATCGGCGACCTTCGCCCGGACGGCGGCGACAGCGGCGAATGCCTCGGCCGCCGCGGCCCCTAGGCCGGCCTCGGAGGGTCCGCCGGCCTCGGACCAGGCCTTGAACGCCTCGAGGTCGGCGAAGAACGCGGCGACGTCCTCCCCGGTCGGGTTCCCGCCGCAGGCCGCGATCTCCCTGAGCAGGGCCCGGGTCGCCTCGTCGCGGCCGGCCTCGGGCCTGAGGACGCCGTCGCCCTTCAGGGGGCCCACCGAGATCAGCTTCGCGACCTCGGCGGCCTCCTTCGCCCGGACGGCGTCGGCCGTCCTTCCCAGCCGGGCAAGGACCCATTGGGAGGCCTCCGCGACGGCCCGCCCCTCGGGCCCGTCGCCGAGCTCCGCGAGGGGAAGCGCGTCGCCGCCATTCAGGAGGCAGGAGGGGTCCTTCAGCCGCGCGCACGCCCATCCCACCGCCGCGATTATCTCCGGCGGGCGCACGTGGCCGTCCCCGTCCGTGTCTATGAGCGCCAGGGTGCGCTCATCGACCTGCAGGCCCTTCACCGGGCAGCTCAGCGCCACCCAGAGCTTCTGGTCGAGCCCGCCCAGCGCCAGCAGGTCGGACGCCGACTTCAGCGAGACCTGGTCCAGTCCGCCGCTGCGGACGAACTTCCACTTGTTCGGGGGCGGTGGGGTGTCGCTCATCGGCGCGACTATCCTTGGCGGGCCCGGCCTTGGCAATACCGGGCCCTCGGACCGCGGCCGGACGGGCGGTGGGCGAGGCTGGCTTAGCCGAGGCCGAGAGTGATCACGCATTCGAGGTGGCGCGTCTGGGGGAACAGGTCGAAGGGCTGGACCGCGCCGACCGCGTAGCCCGCCGCGAGGAATCCCCCGAGGTCGCGCATCTGGGTCGCCGGGTCGCAGCTCACGTAGACCACGGACCGGGGCCGGAAGTCAAACAGCTGCCGCAGGAACAGCCCGTCGCAGCCCTTTCGCGGCGGGTCGATGACGACCGCGGCGTCCCGGCCGGCGAACCCGAGGCCGGCAAAGACCGCGGACGCGTCCCCGGCCGTGAAGGAGGCGTTCGCGATCCCGTTCGCGGCGGCGTTCTCCCGCGCGAAGGCGACGGAGGACTCGCTCACCTCGACGCCCACGGCCCGCTCGAACACCGCGGCCGAGGCGAGCGTGAAGAGGCCGCTCCCGCAGTACGCGTCCACGAGGAACCTCGCCCCGCTTAGCCGGGCCTGGTCGCGGACGTAGCGGGCGAACGCGGGCAGGATGAACGGGTTGTTCTGGAAGAAGTCGCCTGCCTGGAAGCCGAGCCTGAGGGTCTCGCCGGGGCCGAGAATCACCTCCTCGACGACCCTGTCGTCGTGGCGCGTGGTCACGACCCCGCCGGCGTCGCGAAGGAGGAGCGTCGCCCCGCCCCTGAGGGCCCCCTCCGCCGCGCCCCGCCTGACCTCATCGCGCGCGAGCGCCAGCCTCGCGTTGATGGGCTCGGTCGCGATCTCGCAGCGGGGGACGTCCACGATCTCGGACCGGCTGCCCTGCCTCAGGAAGCCTATCGCCGGCTCGCGCCCGTCCCTCGGGGCGTTGTAATGGGGCGTGATCTTCGACCGGTACCCGAACGGCCGGGGCGAGCCGATGACGGGCGAGACCGCGAACGAGAGCCCGGCCATGTGCTGCAGGAGCTCGGCGACCTGGCGGCGCTTCCACTCGAGCTGCTCCTCGTAGCCCAGGTTCTGGTACTGGCAGCCGCCGCAGCGCCCGAAGAGCGGGCACCTCGGGGCTATCCGGCGGGGCGACGGGGAGACAACCTCGACCAGGTCGGCCTCGGAGTAGTTGCGGTGGTTCCGGAAGACCCGGGCGCGGACGCGCTCGCCGGGCAGGGCGAACGCGACCATGACCACCCAGGCGGGCCCGGCGTCCGCCCCCGCCGGGGCGACCCTGCCGAGGCCGATGCCCAGGTTGGTCAGCGCCGTGACCGTGAGCTCGATCTCCTCGTGGTAGGCGAAGGGCCTGTCGTTGAATGCTTTCTTTTTGGACACCGGGGGATACAGCAACTCAAATAGGGCGATGCCCGTCGAGAAAATCACCAGCCTCCAGAACCCGCGGCTCAAGCGGCTTGTCCGGCTGCGCGACCGGCGCCACCGGGACCTGGACCGCGCGTTCCTCGTCGAGGGCTACCGCGAGGTCCTGCGGGCGCTGGAGGCAAAGGCCGCGCTCGACGAGCTGTACTACGCGCCGGGATGGTTCCTCGGGGAGAACGAGCCCGCGCTCATTTCCAGGGCGGAGGCCGCCGGGGCGCGGCTGTTCGAGCTCTCGAAGGAGGCGTTTGGGAAGGTCGCCTACAGGGAGCGGCCGGACGGCGTCCTCGCTGTCGCGCCCCAGTGGACGAGGACCCTCGACTCCCTGGCGCTACCCGCCGAGCCCCTCATCCTGGTCGTGGAGGCGATAGAGAAGCCGGGCAACCTCGGGACGATCCTGCGCGGCGCTGACGCGGCCGGGTGCCACGCCGTGGTCGTGTGCGACCCGGTGACGGACCTGTTCAACCCGAATGTCGTGCGCGCCTCGACCGGCGTCCTCTTCTCGGTGCCGTGCGTCGTCGAGGAGAACGGCGCCGTCCTTGCCTGGCTGAAGGGGCGCGGGATCCGCGCCGTCGCGACGAGCCCAGCGGCCGGAAGCCTCTACACGGAGTCGGACCTGCGCGGCCCCCTCGCCGTCGTCATGGGGAGCGAGCAGTACGGCCTGAGCGAATTCTGGCTCGCCGGCGCGGACGCGCGCGTGCGAATCCCGATGGCGGGCCAGGCCGACTCGCTCAACGTGGCGATGGCCGCGCTGATCACGCTCTTTGAGGCTGTGCGCCAGCGCGGCGCGGGCCGGTGAACCGGCGCCGGAGCGCAGGCTGGAGCCTGCGCTCGAGCAGCCACGCCGTGCCGAAGGCGAGCAGCGTCAGCAGGGCGAACCTGAGGCAGTAGCTCCACCCGGTCCCCCGGGGCAGCAGGGGCTGCGCGAGCACGCCGTACTGGAGGGCGAGGGATACCGCGTAAAGCCCGAACGAGACGAGGCCGAGGGGGGCGATCATCGCCAGCGCCGACGGCTCGGGCCTCCATCCCGCCAGGGCCCACGCCAGCGCGACCGCGGCCGCGTAGGCCACGAAGGGCCCCCTGCCCAAGTCCCCGAAGTCGCCCGTGGCGAAGCGCACGGCGACCGCGGCCGACGCCACCGAGAGGCTCAGGGCCGCCAGCCGCCCCTGCCACCTGCGGGCCCGCCCCGTGACGGCGAGAATGAGCCACACGCACACGGGCAGGATGTCCAGCCTCCTGAGCGACACCGGGAGGACCGACAGGTCCGCGAAGTGCAGGGAGGTTGAGAACGCCCAGAAGGGCGCCAGCGGCCACATGACCGCGGCAAGCAGGAGCGCGCTCGGCCAGTTGCCGCGCCCCGCGTCCCTCGGCGCAAGCCAGGCGATCGCGAGGCCCGCGACCCAGTAGAGGGCGCCGCAGGCGTAGCACGAGACGAACTCCGGGAAGCCCGGGAGGCCCACGGCGGCCACCGTCAGGACGGAGAGCAGGCACAGGATCCAGCCCGCGCGCGGGGCCAGGCGCCAGATAGCCAGGAACATCAGGTAGTAGACCATCTCGAAGTTGAGCGTCCAGAGGGCGGCGTTGTTGAGCATCACCGGCACCCTCCAGCCGAAGAGGTACGGGTTGTAGTTCTCGAGGATCCCGAGGTTCCCGAGGACGGTGCCGAGGGCGGTCCTCGGGGCCAGGGCCCAGCTGATGAGGACGGCGGCGGTGTTGACGGGCGCGAGCCGCAGCAGGCGCCTGGCAAGGTACCCGCGCACCGCGGGGGCGGTGAAGGAGGTCCTCACCGTGAGCCCTATGACGTAGCCCGACAGCACGAAGAAGACGAGGACGGCGGTCGAGGACATGTCGAGCCACCAGAGCGGGGCCGGGGGCGAGTAGGCGGGGTCGAGGCAGGGGATGGGCGCGATCGCATGGCCGTAGAACACGCTCAGCGCGCACAGCCCCCTGAGGCCCTCGAGCGGCAGGTCCCTTCCTTCGGGATCGCGCCCGGGACCGGGCGGGGCCAGGCGCTGGTAGAGGAGTCCTGCCATGGGCAACGCTACCCGGGCGCGCCGCGCAGCCGGGCGACGAGCTCGGCCATCCCCTGTGCCATGCCAACGCGCGGCGCGTAGCCCAGGTCCCGCCTGGCCGCGGTGATGTCGAACCAGTGGTCCAGCGCAAGCTCGGAGGCGATGAACCGGGTCATCGGCGGGTCTCCCCGCAGGCGCAGCAGCGCCCAGGCGGCCTCGCAGGCGGCGCCCAGCGCGGACGCCGCGCCCAGCGAGACCCGCCCCTCGACGCGCGGCTCCCCGAGGGCCGCGAGCAGCCCGTTGATCCAGTCCCAGAACGCGACGGGCTCGCCGTTCGTGATGAAGTACGCGCGCCCGCCCGCGGGGGAGCCGGGGGAGCACAGCGCCGCCTCCGCGCCGATGTGGGCGTCCGCGGCGTTCTCGACGTGGACCATGTCGACGCGGTTCCTGCCCTCCCCCACGACCCGCAGCCTGCCCGCGCGCGCGCTCGCGAGAATCCGCGGGACGAGGTGGGGGTCGCCTGTCCCCCAGATCAGGTGGGGGCGCAGCGCCACCGTCCCCAGCCCCGCCGAGTGGGCCGCGAGCACCTCGGCCTCTGCCGCGGCCTTCGTCAGGGGGTACGGGCTCGGGCACCGCCTCGTGAGCGGGAGCGACTCGTCGGCCCCGGCGAGGTCACGGCCGTTGTAGACGACGCTCGGCGTGCTCGTGTGGACGAGCCGGCGGACGCCGTGCGCCCGGCAGCCCTCGATCACGGCCCGGGTCCCGAGCACGTTGGCCCGGTGGTAGTCCGAGTACCGGCCCCAGACCCCGACCTTCGCGGCGACATGGAACACCGTCTCGGCCCCCGCGCACGCGGCGCGCACCGCCCGGGAATCCTCGAGGGCCGCGCGTATGAACCGGACGCCGCGGGCCTCAAGGTCGGGAGCGGGCGTGCGGCCGGCGACCGCGACCTCGCGGCCCTGCGCGAGCAGCCGGTCCACGATCCTGCGGCCGAGGAAGCCGGTCCCGCCGGTCACGAGGGCCGGGCCGCGGGGGGCCTGGACTGGTGCTGAGGCGATCACGCCTTGGCGGGCATCGTGCGGCGGGGCCCCGCTCAGTCGGTCCGGAAGGCCCGGGCCGAGGCCGCCCACCGCGCGAGGGCGAGCCGGTGGATCTTGGCGTTGTGGCGGACGTCCACCGGCAGGCGCGCCCGGAAGAAGAAGGTCCTCACGCCCGCCGTGTGCCGGTGCCCGAGCGCCAGGGCCCTCAGCTCGGCGGCTAGCGAGCGCGCGTCCGTCGCCCCGCGCGTCCTCGTCTCCGCCACGAGGGCCGGCTCGGCACCCATGCCGATCAGCGCGCAGCGCCGGGCGCGCGGATGCGCGCGGAAGACCTGCTCGCAGGGCTCCGTGAACATCGTGCCCTCCCGGGACTCGACCCGCTCGGCCTTCCGGCCGAGGAACCAGAGGCGCCCCGAGTCGTCCAGGGAGCCGCAGTCGCCCATCCTGTGCCAGACCCCGCCCGGGCGCGCGGGATCGGGGATCTTCGCCGCCTCGTTGGCGCCGGGATTCGAGTAGTACTCGCGCGTTACGACGGGGCCGCGCACGACGATCTCCCCCGCCGATCCGCGCGGAAGGCCGCCCTCCGGGGCCATGGCTGCGACCGGCTGGTCGGAGATCGGGATGATCCTCACGTCGACGCCCGGGACCGGGACGCCGACGCACGCCCCGCGCACCGAGCCGGCCTCGATCTCGTCGGACGACACCGTGCTGACGGGCAGGGCCTCGGTGGCACCGTACGGGCTGTGGAGCCTTCCCGCGGTGATGAACGAGCGCGACGCGCTCCAAAGTGCGTCGGGAACGGGCGCGCCGGCGCACAGGACGCGCCTGAGGCTCGGGAGCGCGATCCCCCTCGCGCGGCAGTAGTCGGCGACCTTCACCCAGAGCGTCGGCGACCCGAATGAATTCGTGACGCGCTCCTGGCGGATCGCGCGGACGATCCCCGCCGGGTCGGCCTTCGCCGGCCTGCGCGGGTCCATCTCGGGGATGACCGCCGTCATCCCGAGGGCCGGGTCGAAGAGGGCGAAGATGGGCAGCAGCGGGAGGTCGACCTCGCCCGGCTCGATGCCGTAGGTCTCGCGGATGAGCCCCACCTGGGCGTCGAACATCCCGTGCTCGTAGCACACTCCCTTCGGCGCGCCGGTCGATCCCGACGTGAACAGGATGGCCGCGAGGTCGCCCGGTTCCGCGGCCGCCGCGCCCGCCGCGGCGCCCGCGGGCCCCTTGATCCGCGCGGTGCGCGACGCGCTTGCGCCCACCCTGGCCTCGACGCTCCGGAAGGAGCGGGCGCACACCCGGGACAGGAGCAGGGCGAGCGGGACCCCGACGAGCGCGCGCGGCCGCGAGCGGGCCACGCAGGACAGGAGGCTCCGCGGCCCCATGCCCGGGTCGATGACGACCGGCACCGCGCCGATCTTGAACAGCGCGAACACGCAGGCGATCAGCGGCAGGCCGGGCCCCACCATCACGAGCGTGCGGTCGCCGCGGCGCAGCCCCCTCCGCGCGAGGAGGGCGCGCCAGGCGTCGGTCTCGGCGAGCAGTTCGGCGAAGCTCAGGCAGAGGTAGTCGATGTCTCCCGACGGCGCCCGGCCGCGCGGAACCTTGAGCGCCGTCGCCCCGGGTTGCGCAGCGCCCATCCGGTCAAGATGGCGGGCGATGTTGGCGTTCACGCTTTGAGCGATGGCGCCTCGGCGAGGAGGGAAGCCTGCCAGGGCAGGAGAATGTCGCCCAGCCTGCGGGGGGCGCGCGCTATCTGGGCAAGCTGGGACCGGTTGGCGATCAGCGTCGGGTCGATCGAGATCCTCGCGGCGATCCTGTCGCGGTCCTCCTTGATCCGGTCGAGGAGGGCGATCTCCGACTGGTTGAGGGGCGAGCGGTTGGGGTCGCGCCCCGCGCGCCGCGGAAGCGTGCGCGGGTCCCGCTTGAGCCCGTCCCGGACGGCCGCGGCGAGCGAGCCTATGAGCCGCTCGTGGCGCTTGCCCAGGTTCACCCGGGCCAGGATGGACTCCTCGGAGCCCCCCTCGTCGGCGGCCGCGGCAAGCCGCAGGAGGAGCTCGTTCGAGCAGACCTTGAACGGGGGCGTGTCCAGGCGCTGGGCCTGCTGCTGGCGCCAGTGCCAGACGGCGTGCAGCACGCCCTGGCCCCGCGCGCGCAGCCGCTCCGACTTGCCTATCCGCCAGTCGTTCTCGTCGGGCGGAGCGAAACCCATGGTGCCCGCCTCGACCTGGGCCCGGCACTGCTGCTCCATCCACTCGAGGCGGCCCAGCCGCCTGAGCTCGCCCGTCAGGATGTCGCGCAGGGCGGGAAGGTACCAGACGTCCAGCGCGGCGTAGTCGAGCAGCTTCGGCGAGATCGGCCGGCGCGACCAGTTGGCCTTCTGGCCCTCCTTGTCGAGCATGACGCCGAAGTTGTCCTCGATCAGCGACGCGAGCCCGATCCGGCCGCGGCCGAGCAGCTGGGCGGCCAGCATCGTGTCGAAGAGGCTCTTCGCCCGGAAGCCGCAGAGGTCGTAGAGGAGGCGCAGGTCGAAGTCGCTTCCGTGCATGACGAGGTGCTTCCTCGCGAGCCGCGGCCACAGAGGCCCGAGGTCGATCGGCGCGAGGGCGTCCACGAGGCAGACCTGCCCCCCCACGTAGAACTGCAGCAGGCAGACCCTGACGCGGAAGCGGAACATATTGTCCGCCTCCGTATCCATGACGACCTCGGCCGACTGGTCGATGGCCGCGAGGAGGGGCTCGAGCTGGCCCGGCCGGTCGATCAGGACGTGGCCGGAAATCCGGGGGTGTTGTGTCTTGACGCCAAGCAGGCGGCGGACCGGGTGCGGCAGGAAACGGGATATCATCTCAGTCGCCGACATCGTGGCCGGCGGACCCGCGGAGGGCGAATCATTATCTCGGCCCCCGTCCGGGGCTCGGACCCGGGCGCCGGCCCCTACGCCGCCCAAGCGGCGAGGAACGCCTCCACGAGCAGGGGAAGGTCGGGGCTGTAGCCGCCCTCCAGGACCGCCGCGGCCGGCAGGCCCGTCTCGTGAAGCCACCGGCCGAGGGCCGCGAAGTCCTCCGTCTCGAGCGCCATCTGCGTTATCGGGTCGCGGGCGTAGGCGTCAAAGCCGGCGGAGACGAGCACGAGGTCGGGCCTGAAGGCGACGACGGCGTCGAGGGACGCGCGAAGCGCGTCCATGTGCCGCTCGCGCGCAGTGTAGGGGCGCAGGGGCCAGTTCCGGCAGTTGCCGGAGTCGGCCAGGCCGGTTCCCGGATAGCCCGGGGCCTGGTGGACCGAGCAGACCAGGAACCCCTCCCTCCCGCGCAGGATGGCCTCGGTGCCGTTGCAGTGGTGGGCGTCGAAGTCCCAGACGGCGACCCGCCGGACGGCGGGGTCGCGCCTGGCCGAGAGGGCGGAAACCGCGACCTGGTTCAGGTAGCAGAAGCCCATCGCCGCGTCCGCCGTCGCGTGGTGGCCCGGGGGCCGCGTGAGGGCGAAGGCCGCCTCGTGCCTCGCGAGGGCGTGTGCGGTCGCCGCGAGTGCGGCGGCGACGGAGCGGCGGGCGTGGGAGGCGATGTCCGCATGGTACGGCGTGTCCGGGTCGAAGTCGCGCGGCTCGCTGAGCCGGGCGATGTGCGCCGGCGTGTGCGCAAGCTCGAGCGTCGCGTCGGGCACGGCCTCGTCGGCCGTCCGCCAGGACCACGAGGGGTGGCGTATGCGCAGTTGCGCCGCGGTCCTTGCCACGCGCGCCGGCTGCTCGGGGTGGCCGTACGAGCCGTAGTCGGCGCACTGTGGGTCGTGGAGCAGGAGCATGGCGGCGGGTTCCTCTGCCGCGACCAGCGTCGCCGGCCGCGGGGCTTCGTCAAATGCGAAGGATCGCCGGCCCGCGCCTAGCCGGCCTTGTCCTTGCGAAGCGCCTTCGCCCTCGGGCCGCCCGGGGCGCACCCGCATTCGCCGCCGCATCCAGGCTTCCTGCGCCTGGAGAGAGCGCGCGCGGCGAGCCAGGCCGCGGCGGCGGCCGCGGCCAGGAGGGCGGAGACTGTCTGCAACGGGTGGTCCATGGGGGTCAGAAGCCGAGCGCCGTGCCCGACTGGAACACAATGAACGACAAAACCCAGGCGGCGCCAGTCATGTAGAGCGTCTGGAAGACGGGCCAGCGCCAGGAGTTGGTCTCGCGGCGCACCACGGCGATCGTGCTCATGCACTGCATGGCGAAGACGTAGAAGATCATCAGGGTGAAGCAGACGAGCGGCGTGAAGAGCTCGCGGCCGTCGGGCCACCTCGCGGCCTTGAGCGCGTGCGTCAGGGGCGCGGAGTCCTGGCCCTCCGCCTCGGCGTTGAAGACGACCCCCATCGTGCTGACGAAGACCTCGCGCGCGGCGAACGAGCTGATGAGGCCGATCCCGATGTGCCAGTCGAAGCCGATCGGCTTGATGAGCGGCTCGATCGCGTGCCCCGCCCTGCCGGCGAAGCTCTGGGCGAGCTGATCCGCCGCGGACGCCCCCGCCGGGGCCTTCGGGTACGCCGCCAGGAACCAGAGCACGATGCTAATGGCGAGGATGACGGTCCCGGCGTTCTTCAGGAAGAGCCCCGCGCGCTCGATCATGTGGAGCAGGACGTCCTTCAGGCGCGGGAGGCGGTACGGCGGCAGCTCCATGATCATCAGCGGGGGCGTGCCCCTGAGCAGCGTTCGCCTGAAGAGCCACGCGAAGCCGAAGGCCCCGAGCGTGCCCAGCGCGTACATGAGCACCATGATGGAGACCTTGGCGGCCAGCGAGACGCGCGAGTCTGGCAGGAGCGCCGCTATCATCAGCAGGTAGACGGGGAGCCTGGCCGAGCAGCTCATCAGCGGCGCCACCAGGATCGTGACGAGCCGGTCCTTCGGGTCCTCGATCGTGCGGGTGGCCATGATGCCCGGGATCGCGCAGGCATATGAGCTGAGCAGCGGGATGAACGACTTTCCGTTGAGCCCCACCCGGCTCATCAGCCGGTCCATGATGAACGCGGCGCGCGCCATGTAGCCGGTGCTCTCAAGCAGGCCTATGAAGAAGAACAGGATGAGGATCTGCGGCAGGAACGTCACGATGGTGCCGACCCCGCCGATGACCCCGTCGGCGAGCAGGTTGCGCAGGTCGCCGCTGGGCATGATGCGCCTGAGCGAGTTGGCGAGCGCGGCGTTGCCGTCGGCGATCCAGTCCATCGGGGCCTGGGCGAACTGGAAGATGCTCACGAAGAGCAGCGTCATCACGGCCCCGAGGACGAGCCAGCCCCACACCGGATGGGTGACGACGGCGTCGATCCGGTCGCTCGGCGTCGGCGCCGACGCGCGGGTGGACTGGACGACCTCGGAGGCCAGGCGCCCTATCACCTCGTAGCGGGAGTTGACGAGCGTCCCCGCCCAGTCCATGCCCTCGGCCTCCCAGCGCCTCTGCCACGCCCTGAGGATCTCGTCGGTGCGCTGGTCGAGGGGCGTGGAGCCCGCGACGCGCACGGAATCCTGGTCGGTGAGCAGAAGGAGGGCCTCGGCGCGCGCGATCAGCGGGGCCTTTCCGGCGTTGGAGACGAGCGAGGCCTGCAGCTCGGCCACCGCGGACGCGATCGCCGCCGGGATGTCCCAGGCGTGTCGCGGCAGCGGCAGGTCGTGGCGGCTCATCGCCAGCTTCAGCTCGATGATGCCCCTGCCGTTCGACGCCTCGCAGGGAACGACCGGGATGCCGAGGGTCTGCTCCAGCCGCGCGACGCGGATCGAGAGGCCGGCCCGGGCGACGAGGTCCATCATGTTGAGGATCAGGATGACGGGCCTGCCGAGGTCCAGCACCTGGTGGACGAGGTACAGGTTCCGCTCGAGGTTCGTCGCATCCACGATGCAGAGGATCCTGTCGGGCTGGGGGGTGTCGGCCCTGCGGCCGAGGAGGACGTCGCGCGTGACGGCCTCGTCCGGCGAGCGCGCGGCCAGCGAATACGCCCCGGGCAGGTCTATGACGGTGATCGGCTGGCCGTGCTGGGAGTAGAGCGTCCCCATCTTCTTCTCGACCGTGACCCCGGGGTAGTTCCCCACCCTCTGCTTCAGGCCGGTGAGCGCGTTGAAGAGGGTGCTCTTGCCGCAGTTCGGGTTCCCGACGATCGCGTAGACGGGCGACTTCGACGCGCCCTGGGGCCTCGCTGGCTGCGTCATGGGTCGCTTGGCTCGACGATGACGTGCGCCGCCTCGCTCTTCCTGAGGGACAGGTGGTAGCCGCGAACCTTGATCTCGATGGGGTCGCCGAAGGGAGCGCAGCGCACCAGCGTCACCTGGGTGCCCGCCAGCAGGCCCATCTCCCGGAGCCTCACCAGCCCGGACTTCGGCAGTTCCCTGACGATTGCGGACGCGCCGATCGGGAGGTCGGATAATCTGACCGACTCCGCCATGGGGTGCCCCGGCCCCCTACCGGGAGCCAATGCGCTCGACCAGTATCTGCCTTGCCGCCCCGTGGCTGAGCGCGATGCGTATTCCGTTGATCTGGCAGAGAATGGTGTGGCTGCCCGAGACCTTGGTCACGTAGGTGGACTCCCCGAAGCCCATCTCCCGGATCCGCTGGCAGAAATCGGAGTCTCCCCGCAGCTCGCGAATGCGGCCGGTCGCCCGGGCCGGCAGCTGGCAGAGCGGGAAGGAGGCGGTGGAGGGCTTTGCGGTCATCGCGTTTGGAATGTAAGGGAACTGAGACTCAGTTTCAAGAAATTCTTGTGCGAGATTCCATCCGGGCTTACCCAACGCAAGCCCTAATGGCGAAATCGGCAGAAACGGCCCGTTTATGCCAAAAACTGGGGCAATTATGGCAAAAAACGCCCTAAATCAGCCCAAACGAATAGTCCCGCAAACACACGTCCCCGGGATCCCCAAGGACGGGAAACGGGTCGCCCGGCGCGCCTACGGCCGCCGACGCCTGACCCCGAGCTGCGCGACCGAGAAGCGGACCACGGCTTCCAGCCGCTCGACCTCCGCGGGCGCAAGTGCCCCGGAATTGAGGGCCTCCTCCGCCCTCCTCATGGCGTCGGCCGCGGCATTCTCGTCGATCTTCTCCGCCTCGATCGCGCTGTCCGCCAGGATGGAGACCCTCTCGCCGCTGACCTGCGCGAAGCCGCCGCCGACCACGAGGAGCTCCGTCACCCCAGCCTTCGTGGCCCGGAGCTCGCCCGCGCCCACCTGGGTGACAAGGGGAATGTGGCCGGGCAGGATCCCGACCTCCCCCTCCACGGTCGGGATGACGACGGTGTCGACGGTCTCGGAGTAGACCCGGGCCTCGGGCGTGACGATCTCAAGGATGAGCGGCATGGGGTTATTTCTTTCCCGCGGAGATGACCTCGTCGATGCCGCCCTTCATGTAGAAGTCGCCCTCGGGCACGTCGTCGAGCTGGCCGTCGAGGATCATCTTGAAGCCGCGGATCGATTCCTTAACGGGGACGTACTTGCCGGGGGTCCCCGTGAAGACCTCGGCCACGGAGAACGGCTGCGAGAGGAAGCGCTGGATCTTCCGGGCGCGGTACACCGTTAGCTTGTCATCGGGGGAGAGCTCGTCGAGGCCGAGGATGGCGATGATGTCCTGGAGGTCCTTGTAGCGCTGGAGCACGCGCTGGAGCTCGCGGGTCACGCTGTAGTGCTCCTGCCCGACGATCGAGATCTCGAGGGCCTTTGACACCGAGGCCAGCGGATCGACGGCGGGGTAGATCCCGAGCTCGGCGATGGAGCGCTCGAGCACGATGGTCGAGTCGAGGTGCGCGAACGTGTTCGCCGGCGCCGGGTCCGTGAGGTCGTCCGCCGGGACGTATATGGCCTGGACGGACGTGATGGAGCCCTTGTTCGTCGACGTGATCCTCTCCTGGAGGACCCCCATCTCGTTCGCGAGGGTCGGCTGGTAGCCGACGGCCGACGGCGAGCGCCCCAGGAGCGCCGAGACCTCCGAGCCGGCCTGCGAGAACCTGAATATGTTGTCGATGAAGAGCAGCACGTCCTGGTTCTTCTCGTCGCGGAAATACTCCGTCATCGCGAGGGCCGAGAGGCCGACCCGCATGCGGGCGCCCGGCGGCTCGTTCATCTGGCCGTACACGAGGGCGACCTTCGACTTCGGGAGGTCCTTCTGGTTGATGACGCCCGCCTCGGACATCTCGTGGTAGAGGTCGTTGCCCTCGCGGGAGCGCTCGCCGACTCCCGCGAACACAGAGAACCCACCGTGCGCCTTGGCGATGTTGTTGATAAGCTCGAGGATGACGACGGTCTTCCCCACCCCGGCGCCGCCGAATGCCCCCGCCTTGCCGCCCTTAATGAACGGGCAGATGAGGTCGATCACCTTGATGCCGGTCTCGAGGATCTCGGCCTTTGTCTCCTGGTCGACGAGCGCGGGCGCCGGCCGGTGGATCGGGTACCTCTTTTCGTATTTCACGGGGCCGCGGCCGTCGACCGTGTCGCCGGTCACGTTGAATATGCGGCCGAGGACGCCGTCGCCGACCGGTACCGTGATCGGGCCGCCCGTGTCCGTGACGGGCATCCCGCGCTTCAGGCCCTCGACGGACGACATCGCGATGGCGCGCGCCCTCCCGCCGCCGAGATGCTGCTGGATCTCGAGGGTGAGGATCTGCTGCTTGCCGGACACCGTGAACTCGATGGTGAGCGCCTGGTAGATCGGCGGGATCGCGTGCTCAGCGAATTGGACGTCGACCACGGGGCCGATCACTTGGACTATGGTGCCTGTGTTCATCGTTTCGTAAGGGGGGTGGAGTGAGGCGGGGCGCCCCGGCCTAGGCGGCGCTGTACTGGGCGGCGGCGATCTCCAGGATCTCCTGGGTGATCCCGGCCTGGCGGGCCTTGTTGTACTCGAGCGTCAGGTCGGCCATGAGCTCGTTTGCGTTGTCCGTCGCGGTCTTCATGGCGACCATCCGGGCGCTGTGCTCGGAGGCCTTCGCCGAGAGGGCGAGCTGGTGGATCTGGTGGTCGACGTAGAACGGGAGCAGGGCGTCGAGCACCTGCGCCATGCCGGGCTCAAAGAGCACCTCGCGGTCGTCGGCGTGCGGAACGCGCACGGTGCCCGTGTCGGATGCCAGCTGGTCGAGGAAATCCTTCAGGCTGCGCAGCGGCAGGACGGGGCGCACGATCGGCGTCTGGACCATCGTGTTCTTGAACCTGGAGTAGATGACCTCGACCGTGTCGATCGCCCCGCTGAGGTATTCCCTGATCATGAACTCCGCCGCCACCTTGACCTGTGCGAATGGGACGCGGTCATGGACCTGGAAATCGGCGACCATCGAGCGGTTCGTGCGGGCCAGGAACTGGGTCCCCTTGCGGCCGATCGAGTAGAACCTCGCGGGCGTGCGTATATCCTGGACGAGCTTGAACAGGTTGGCGTTCAGCGGCCCGCACAGGCCCCTGTCCGTCGTGATGAGGAGGACCCCGCGGGTCCTCACCTCGCGCTCGACCAGGAACGGATGGGCGGTCTCGTCGATCCTGTTCGCGAGGGCGGCCAGGACGTCGGACAGGAGATTCGCGTAGGGCCGGCCGGAAAGCGCCGCCTGCTGCGCCTTCTTCATCTTGGAGGCCGCCACAAGCTCCATCGCCTTCGTGATCTGGCGGGTGTTCTTGACCGACTTTATGCGTCGGCGGATGTCGCGGGTGCTGGCCATCGGGGTTCCCTAGGGAGTCGGCGTGCGGCGTCGATGGATCCGGGGCGATCAGGGCGTGAAGGAGGACTTCCACTCCTCGCACGCCGCCTGCAGCTTCGCCTCGAGGTCCTTGTCAAGCGCCGCCTTGGTGCGGATCTCGGCAAGAAGCGCGTCCTTGCGGGTCGTGAAGAAGTGCTTCAGGGCCGCCGCCGCGTCCACGACCTTCTTGATGTCGACCGGCTCGAAGAAGCCCTTCTGCATCGCAAAGAGGACAGCGACCTGGAGCTCTATCGGCAGCGGGGAGAACGCCGGCTGCTTGAAGAGCTCGACGATGCGGTTTCCGCGGTCGAGCTGCGCCTTGGTCTTCGCGTCGAGGTCCGAGCCGAACTGCGCGAAGGCCGCGAGCTCGCGGAACTGGGCGAGCTCGCCCTTCAGCTTTCCGCCGACCTGCTTCGTGGCCTTGATCTGGGCGGCCGAGCCGACGCGCGAGACCGAGAGGCCGACCGATATCGCGGGCCGGATTCCCTGGTTGAAGAGGTCCGTCTCGAGGAAGATCTGCCCGTCCGTGATCGAGATGACGTTCGTCGAGATGTAGGCGGACACGTCGCCCGCGAGGGTCTCGATGATGGGAAGCGCCGTCAGGGAGCCCTTGCCATCGAGGCGGGCGGCCCTCTCGAGCAGGCGGCTATGCAGGTAGAACACGTCGCCGGGATACGCCTCGCGCCCCGAGGGCCGCTTCAGGATCAGCGAGATCTGGCGGTACGCGACGGCGTGCTTGGAGAGGTCGTCGTAGACGATAAGGGCGTCCATGTCGTTCTCCATGAACCATTCCCCAATGGCGGCGCCGGAGTACGGCGCGATGTACAGGTTGGCCGGGTTGTCGGCGGCCGGGGCCGCGACAATCGTCGTGAACTCAAGCGCGCCGGCGGCCTCGAGCGCCGAGACCGTGCGCGCGATGTTCGAGTTCTTCTGGCCCACGGCGACGTAGATCGAGTAGACCGGGCGGAACTTCGGGTCTCCCGAGGCGATGCCCACCTTGTTGATCCTCGCCTGGTTGATGATCGTGTCGATCGTGATGGTCGTCTTGCCGGTCCCGCGGTCGCCGATGATCAGCTCGCGCTGGCCGCGCCCGATCGGGATCATGGAGTCGATCGCCATTATCCCGGTGAAGAGCGCCTGCGACACGGACTTGCGGACCACGACGCCGGGGGCGATCCTCTCCACGGGATAGAACTCCTTGGCCTCGACCGGCCCCTTGCCGTCCACGGGATTGCCGAGCGCGTCGACCACGCGGCCGAGGAGACCTTTGCCGACGGGGACGGAGAGGAGCCTTCCGGTGGTCGTGACCTCGTCGCCCTCCTTGAGATTCGCGATGTCGCCCAGGATGACGCAGCCGACCTCGTCCTCCTCGAGGTTGAGCGCGATCCCGATCGCGCCGCCGGGGAACTGCACCATCTCGTTGTACATCACGTCCGACAGCCCGTCGATCTTTGCGACGCCGTCGGCGACCGTGCGGATGTTTCCCGTGTTCTTCTTGACCCCCTTGTTGGATAACTTGGCGATCTCCTGTTCGATTTGTTCGAGGACGGTGCTCATGAGGCGATTCTTGTGGCGGGTTCTTTAAAGGTTCGGGGGGCGGCGTCAGACGGCCGAGGCGAGCGCGGCGAGCTGGCCGGCGATGGACGACTCGTAGACGTCGTCGCCGACGCGCACGCGCAGCCCGGCGATGAGGTCGGCGTCGGGCCTGGCCGTCGCGGTTACGCGCCGGCCGTACTGCCTGGTCATCGCCGCGGCGATGGCGGACAGCATCGCGTCGCCGACCGCGCCGGCATGCTCGACAACCGCCTCGCCCTTGGCGATCTCGGCGGCGACGAGGCGGCTGTAGGCCTTGAGGACCATGACCGGGTTCGGGGGCTGGTGCTTCTCGACGTATTCGAGTACGCCGGCCACGCGCTCCGCGGAGACCGCCCCGTCCGCGATGCTCACCTTGAAGAGCTGGCGCGCGAGGTGCTCGGCGATCTTTGCGTGGGTGGCCATGATTCTTTCGGCGGGACGGGGGCCGGCTCAGACGTTCGTGAGCTCGCGGGCCGCGGCCTCGTTGTAGCGGCTGCGGTCGGCGTCGGACATTTCCTTCGACAGGACCTGCTGCGTTATCGCGACGACCAGGCGGGCGATCTCGGTGCGGGCCTCCGCGAGCATCTTCCTCTTCTCGAGCTCGATGACCTGCTGGGCCTTCGCGATGATCTCGCCGGCCCTGGCGGAGCTTTCCTGCGTCTGCTTGTCGAGGAACTCCTTGGCCGTCTTGCGCGCCTCGTCGATGATCCGGGTCGCCTCGACCTGCGCCCGCTTGGCGCTCGCGGCGCTCTCCTGCTGGGTGGCATCGAGCTTCGCCTTCATCTCATCCGCGAACCGGAGGCCGTCGCTGATCTTCTTCTGGCGCTCGTCGAGCATCGCGAGCACCGGCTTGAATGCGAAGCGCCAGAGGATGAAGGCGACGAGCGAGAAGTTCAGGATCTGCGCCAGGAGGAACGGCCAGCTGACACCGAATTGCTGCGTTATCCTTGAGATGGCGCCGCCCGTCTCGCCGTGGGCGGCGGCATCGGCCGCCGGGACGGCGGCCTGGGCTATGATGAGCAGGTGGGAGAGCATGGCGTGGTTGCGCGGGGGCGGGCGCGCCGGCGTTCGCCGCCGCCGCGCCGCCGCCGCACGGGCTTACTTGATGAAGAGCGCGTAGAACGCCACGGCTTCGGCGAGGGCCATGCCGAGGATGCCCTGCACGAGGATCTTCGTGGAGGCGCCTGGATTGCGGCCGACGGCCTCCGCGGCCTTGAAGCCGACGAGACCGACGCCTATGGCGGCGCCGAGGCAGCCGAGGCCGCCCTGGATGCTGCCTGTGATTTCAGCGATAACCGGGATCATGTTGTTGTGTGTTTTCTTGTTGGGTTGCCGCCGCCCGCGCGCTTGGCACGGTCCCGGCGGGAAAGGGTTGGGTCAATGGGCGGAGCCCTCCTTGCCGGCGTTGTCGTCGCCGTGGTTGCAGATGAGGCCGATGTAGACGCTCACGAGCAGCGTGAACACGAACGCCTGCACGAGGCCGATGAGCAGCTCGAGGATGTAGAACGGCGCCGGCAGGATCCATTTCTCCATGCCGCTCATCGCGTGCATGAGGCTCTCGCCCCCGAAGACGTTGCCGAAGAGTCGAAGCGACAGCGAAATCGGGCGGAAGAGAATCGAGATCACCTCGATGATGCCGACAAGGAAGAAGATGACGAAGAGCGGGTAGTAGAGGAACGCCGGAACCTCGTTCTTGTCCGCCTTGTTCCCGAAAAGATCCTTGAGGACGAACACCGGCCCCGCGTACCGCATGATGTAGTAGAACCAGCACGCGATCGCCACCAGGGCGAGCGCGAGCGTGCTGTTCAGGTCGGCGTTGCCCGGGCGGATCAGCTCCTTCCATCCGCCCGTCGCCTTGTCGGCAATGTAGATCGTCCCCACGCCCGGGAACAGGCCGCTCCAGTTCTCGATCAGGATGAAGGTGAACAGCCCAATCAGCAGGGGGAAGGCGGCCTTGGCGACCTTGCTGCCGACAATGGGGAGAATCAGGTTGAGGATTCCCTGAACCACATCCTCCACAACGGATTGCGCCCGGGTTGGAATCAGCTTCGGCCGCCTGACGGCGAGGCGTATTGCGATGATGAGCGCCGCCGCCACGACCCAGCTTGTGACCATGCTGTTGGTCACCGGGAGCGGCCCAATGTTGAACAGCGCCGACGCCGCGGTTTCCACGCCGCCGCCCTCCGATGCAAGGGCGTTCGCCCCGGTCGAAAGGAGCGCGAATGGGAATAGGATGATGTTGGCTCTTGGGAAATTTCGCACGGACGGCTGCAACAAAATTAAACGTGTAGTCGTAGGCAATCGGCCCTCGCTCCGTCAATCACCGAAACGAGCAGGGACTGGCCCGCGTTTCCGGCCAGGGCGACCTCACTTGGCTTCCGCGCGCCTAGTCCTTCCTATTGTGATGATTGCCACGGCCCCGATGATGACGGCCGCGGCCAGGAGAATGCGCAGATTGATGGGTTCGCCAAGGACCGCCCAGCCCAGGAACATGGCCACGACCGGGTTCACGTAGGCGTAGGTGGATACCTTGGCCGGGGTGCAGTGCTCGAGGAGCCACACGTAGGTCGGGTACGCCACTATCGACCCCACGACGACCAGGTAGGCGAAGGCGGCCAGGGACTGCGGGCTGACCGACCCGGGGTGGAACCGGCTCCCCTCCCCTAACAGCAGGCCCGTGAGCAGCATCGACGCGCTTCCACTGAGCATCTGGATCGCCGCCGCCATCAGGAGGGGGGCGCCGCTCTTGGAGTGCTTGCTGTAGAACGATCCGACCCACCAGCTCGTGCTCGCCAGGAAAAGGGCGACGACGTCGGCGGCGGGAGGACGATAACCCGCCGGAATGGCGCCGGGGCCGAGAAGGAGGAAGATCCCGGCAATCCCGACGGCCACGCCGGCAGCGAGACCCGCCGAGGGGGCCGCCCCGCCGGGGCGCACCCAGTCCAGGATCACCACGATCAGCGGAGACGCCCCGAGAATCAGGGCCGTGAACCCCGACGGGGTGCGCTGTTCGGCCCAGGACACGATCCCGTTTCCGCCGAGAAGGAGGAATACGCCGACGATCGAGTGGTCCCTCCACTGGGCGCGCGTCGGCCAGGCCGCGCCGCGCAGCCGCAGGTACGCGAGGATGGCGACTCCGGCTATCGCGAAGCGCGTGCCCGCCATCAGGAACGGAGGCACCGTCTCGACTGCAATGCGGATTCCGAGGTATGTGCTGCCCCAGATGAGATAGATGGCAGCAAATGCGAGGACAACGGCCGTCCGGGATGGTTTGGCGTACGGCCTCACTGCGTGCGCGCCCTCTTGGGGAGGCCAAGCACCTCGACTTCGTCGAATATCAGGACAGCGGTGTTCCCGTGCATGGCGATCTTGTAGCCGAGCGCCGCGTGGCAACGAGTGAAAAGTAGCGCTCCGCCAGCTTCTGGAACACGGTGGGCTCCTCGAACGGCCACGCGGAGGGATCCGACTCCTCCCAATCCGCGTGCGCCCGGATCGCGGCGGAGGCCTGCTCGAAATACGGCTGGTGGTCGGTTCTGAAATAAAGGCGGGCCCCCTTGGCCGCCGCTGCGGCGGCCGCGGCGAGAAATTCGGGCTTCATGACGCGCTTGTCGCTATGGCGCCTCTTGGGCCACGGGTCGGGGAAAAGGATGAAGATTGAGGTGAAGAGGGCGTCCTTTGGCATCACCGCCAGGAAATCGTCGGCGCCCGCCCGGACAAAATGCAGGTTTCCGAGGCTCGCGCGCTCGCGCTTGCGGTTGGCCCTCGCGATCCGGTCGGACGCGACGTCGACCCCGACGCAGCACTCCCCGGGATGCGCGTGCGCATATGCGGCCAGGAAGTGGCCGTGGCCGCAGCCGACTTCCCACACGAACCGCGAGCCGGGCGCAATGATCGCGGCCAGCTTCGTTCGCAGCGCCTCGCGCCGTTCCGCGATCCGGGAGGCGTGTTCGAGCATCCGGGAGGGCCTCAAGCGGCTGAGTCCCCTTCCCTTCGGGCTTCTATGGCGACCATGAGAAGGCTGATGTCCGTCGGATTGACCCCGCTCATCCGGCTGGCCTGGCCTAGCGTAAGGGGTTTAACCTGAAGAAGTTTCATCGCGCTCTCACGGCGCAGCCCTGGGATTGCCATGTAATCGAATTCCAGCGGGATCCGAATTCTCTCAACGTGCTTCAGGCGCTCGATCTCACGCTGCTCGCGTTCCAGATATCCTTGATAGGTAATATTATACAATACTTCACTTCGCACTTCTGGGCGCTCGCGCATGAAATCCTCGGGAAGTGTGGCGTCCCTTCCTGAACGGCGTATGAATGTAGCCCAAGTATCTCCATCACAATTTGTTGCATCGAAGAAGTCGATCCATTTCCGGATCCGGGATGCCTTGTCGCGTATTCTATCCAACCTGCTTTTGCTTAATAGATTGTGACACGAAGCATGATGGGCCAGCCGCAGCTCCGCGCTTCCGTGATTGAGGAGGAGGCGGTACTCGGCGCGGCTGGTGAACATTCGGTACGGTTCATCCGTTCCCTTTGTCACGAGGTCATCGATTAGGACACCGATGTAGGATTCGTGGCGACCGAGGATAATCGGCTCCACTCCCCTAGCCTTGTTGGCGGCGTTTATGCCGGCGATGAGACCCTGGCCGGCAGCCTCCTCATAACCGGAAGTGCCGTTGATCTGGCCCGCCAAGAAGAGGTTTTCGACTCGCTTGGATTCGAGCGTCGGAAAGAGCTGCGTGGGCGGTGCGAAATCGTATTCGACAGCATACGCAGGCCTCAAAAGGACCGCATGCTCGAGACCGGGAATGCTGTGGACCATTTCGAGCTGCACCTCGAACGGCAGCGACGTCGACAGCCCGTTGACGTAGTACTCATTGGTCGTGCGGCCCTCGGGTTCGAGGAAGAGCAGGTGGCTCGGCTTGTCCGCAAACCTGACAAACTTGTCCTCAATGCTCGGGCAATACCTGGGGCCGACGCCCTTGATCTCGCCGCTGTACATCGCGGACCTGTGTAGGTTGCTCCTTACGATCTGCGCTGTCGTCGCCGTGGTATGCGTCATCCAGCATGAGACCTGGTTCGAACCTGGGGTCCAGCCGATGCGGCCTTCCCCGGATTGTTCCACGTGGAACAAATCCTCCGGATCGCGCGTGTCGTGGAAGGCAAAGAAGGTGGGCTCAGGGTCTCCCTTCTGCTCGCGCATCCTTCCAAAATCAAGGCTCCGGCCGAGAAGGCGGGGAGGGGTGCCAGTCTTGAGGCGACGGAGCTCTATGCCGATTTCCATCAGGCTAGCCGATAAGCTCTTAGAGCTGAAGTCACCGAGTCGGCCGCCTTCGTTCTTGTTCTGGCCGATGTGCATCAGGCCCCGGAGAAAAGTTCCGGTGGTCACAACCATGCAGCGGCCGTGGAATTCAATGTCCAGGTTTGTGCGGCATCCGATGACCTTGCCCTTGTCGTAAACAAGCCCCGTGACCGTTGCCTGGAACAGGCTGAGGTTGGGCTGGAGTTCGAGCGTGTGCTTGATCCGGAATTGATAGGCCTTCTTGTCGCATTGGGCCCGCGGCGACTGAACGGCCGGGCCCTTCGATTCGTTGAGGAGCCTGAACTGGATTCCGGTCACATCCGTGTTGATCGCCATCTCTCCGCCAAGGGCGTCGATTTCGCGGACGATCTGGCCCTTGGCTTGGCCGCCGATCGCCGGGTTGCAGCTCATCTGTGCGACGGTATCGATGTTGCCCGTCAGCAGCAGGGTGGAGGCCCCCATCCGTGAGGCGGCAAGCGCGGCCTCGACGCCGGCATGGCCGGCGCCGCACACGATCACATCGAAGCTTTTTTTGTTGGTATACAACTATTTACGTAATTGTCTTTCTGCCTGTAGGTTGGACAGGACCTGGCCCTCAGCACGGCGGCGCCGTCATTTCCCGATGCAGAACGACGCGAACAATTGATCGAGCATGCGCTCGTTGTCCACCTTGCCGGAGATCTCACCGAACGCACCAAGGGCGCCGCGGAGGTCGCTTGCGAGGAGTTCGGCCGGTCCGCCGCCTTCGATCTTTGTGAGCGCGGCCTGCAGGCAGACCCGGGCTTCCGCCAGGTAGTGGGCGTGGCGGACGTTGATCGCGATCTGCTCCTCGCCGACGGTCGTCTGGATGCCCTCGGCGAGGCGGGCCAGCTCCGCGAGCAACGGCGCGAGGCCGTCGCCGTTTAGGGCGCTGACGGTGACGGCCGCGAGGCCCCGGGGGGGGACGGCCATGGGATGGCCGCGGTCCGCGAGGAGGTCGGCCTTGTTGAGCGCAACAATCGTATTTGACAAGTTGATACGACCGCGCAGCGCGGGCGGCAGCGGCGGGGTGGGGCGGGTGGCGTCGAGGACGAGGATGAAGAGGTCGGCGCCCGACGCGCTCTCGAGGGTCTTCTCGACGCCGAGCCTCTCGATCCCCCTGGCGCCCGGGTTGAGGCCCGCCGTGTCCACCAGGCGCAGGCCGTGGGGGCCGACATTGACGCGTTCCTCGATGAAATCCCGGGTGGTCCCGGGCTCGGGGCTGACGATCGCCCTCTCGGTCCCGACGATCCGGTTCAGCAGCGAGCTCTTCCCGGTGTTGGGTTCGCCCAGTATGACCGTCCTTATCCCCTCGCGCAGCAGGATGCCGGTGCGCTCGGTAGCGAGGAGGAGCTCGGTTCCCTTGAGGACCCCGGAGACCCGGCCCTCGAGCTTCCTGCGGTCCTCGGGCGGCAGGTCCTCGTCCGGGAAGTCGATGTACGCCTCGACCGTGGCCAGTGCGCCGAGGAGGCCGTCGACAAGGCCCGCCATGTGCCTGCCGAGAGCCCCGCGGAGCACCTGGCGCGCGGCGGCGAGCGCCCGCTCGCTGCGCGCGCTTATCAGGTCCATGACAGCCTCGGCCTGGCTGAGGTCCATGCGGCCGTTCAGAAACGCCCTCTGCGTGAATTCCCCGGGGCGCGCCGGCCGGCACCCCCGCGCGAGAAGGTCGGCGAGCACCTTCTGCGCGATGAAGGGGCTTCCGTGGCAGGAGATCTCGAGCGAATCCTCGCCCGTGTAGGAGTTGGGGCCCTCGTAGAAGGTCGAGACGACGTCGTCCACGACCGCGCCGGCCCGGTCGGCGAAGTCGCCATGGGTCGCAAGCCGCACCTGCGGGGCGCGGCCCAGTATCTCCGCGGCGAGGCGCCTTGAGTCCGGACCGCTGACGCGGATGATCGCCAGCGCGGCGGTCCCCGAGGGAGTGGCTAAGGCGGCGATCGTGTCCGTGTTGCGCGCCATGGGAGCCCAACCAACCCCCGGCGGGCCGCGGACTCAAGCGCGGAGGGGCGGGCTACCGCCCGGCCCAGTCGCAGCGCCAGACCGTGACGTCGTCGACGGAGCCGACGAGGGCCCACGGGCCCGGCGCCACCTTGAGGGTGCCCAGCTCGTGGGGGTACAGGACGGCAAAGAGGGGCTTTCCGTCCGAGCGGGCGGCGTTGCAGACCCGCTCGGCCGTGGCCCGATCCAGCTGGTCCGCGCGCAGAATGGTGAATCCGGTGTAGTAGAACAGCGCGCCGCTCATCTCGTTCGCGATGAGCGCGGAGTCCCGCGGGACGTTTGAGGTGAGCCATTGCGCGACGTGGCCGTACTTCCGCTCGCCGCCGCCGATGGACCACGCGCCGAGGGGGCCGATCCGGCCCGCCTCGACGACCACCGCGGCGAGAAGCACGGCGGCGGCCGAAACGCGGACCCGCCCCCCGGGGAAGCGCTTCAGAAGGGCCTCGAAGCAGGCCCGCAGGACGATCAGCCCCGCGACGATGAGCGCGGGCGCGGCGGGAAGGAGGAACCTGAGGAACCACCAGTCCTGGTGTGTCCAGCGGTAGGGCGCGTAGAAGCCCGCGTACGCCACGGCCCAAGCGGCCAGGACGGCGGCGATTCGGGGCCCGCGCCGGAAAAGGGCCAGGATGCCTGGCGACACGGCGACGATCGGGCTGAGCAGGAGCGGCAGCCATCTCGCGCAGTACGCGAGTGTGCCGGGGACCAGGCCGGCGTGGAACTCGTTGAAGATGGCCCCGTAGCCGCTCTGGAAGCAACTCCCGTAGGCCGAGTGGTTGACGGCCATCCATGCCGCGGCACCCGGCAGCGCCCCGAGGGCGATCATGGCGAGGGCCAGCGGCGACGGCCCGGCCGCGAGCACGACGGGAGCCAGGATCAGGAAATTGCTCGGCCTCAGAAGGAAGCCCACCGAGACGCATGCTCCGGACGCGAGGGCCCAGCCCGGCCGGCCGCGTCCCCTAAGCGCCGCGATCACGGCCGCCGTGGCCCAGACCGTCGCAGGAACATCGCTCAACGCCCACAGGGACGTGAATAGGTAGAGCGGGCTCGCCGCCAGCACGGCCGACCCGAGGAGCGACCACGAGCGGGGCAGGCCGCACAGACGCCCGAGCGAGAAGGTGAGCGCGATGCCCGCGAGCGAGTGGAGCAGCAGCAGGACGTCGCCGGCATGGCGCCATCCCACGATGCGCGCCGTGCCGGCCAGCAGGAGCGGGAGGCCGGGCGGGTAGGTCGGCACGATCCGTGCGGAGCCGTCCGGGGAGGGCCTGAACCCCAGGGGGACGTAAAGGTAGGGCGGCGCCTCGCTTGGCGGCATCCCGGGAAGGACGCGCTCGGCCGCATGGACCTCGAGGCGCGAGAGGAGGCGCGCCTCGTTGAAGTAACCCGACGTGTCGGAGCCGCCCGGCACGGCCCCGATCAGGGACAGGATCACCGCCCCGTAGGCCAGGAGCCCGGCGCAGAGTCCGATCTCGGGTCGTAGGGCGGCCGCGGTGGGCATTGGATTAAGGGGTGTGGGCTCGTCAGCGCTTCCTGGCGCTGATGGTCAGCTCCGAGATGAACTCCCTCTGGAGCGTCAGGAACAGCACGGCGATCGGGAATATGGATATGAAGGTTCCGGCGAGGAACATACCGTACTCCTCCTGGAACTGCGAGACGTACTGGCTCAGGATGACCGGGACGGTGAGCTTGTAGTCGGACTGGATGAAGATCTGGGGGCCGAGGAACGTGTTCCACTGCCCCATGAACACGATGAGGCAGAACGCAGCGGTCATCGGCGTGACGAGCGGCATCACGATCCGCGAGTATATGTGGAACTCGCCGGCGCCGTCCACGCGGGCCGCCTCGATCAGGCTGTTGGGCACGCCGAGCATCGCCTGGCGGAACAGGAAGATCCCGAAGGCGTTCGCGGCGCCCGGCACGAGCAGGGCCGCATAGCTGTCGATCCAGCCGATGTGCACCATCATGTCGTAGGTCGGGGCGAGGAAGAGCATGCTTGGCAGCATCAGCGAGCCGGCCATGAACAGCATGAGGTCACGGCGCCCGGCGAACCTGAACTTCGCGAGCGCGTAGCCGCCGAGCGAGCAGAAGAACACCTGGATCACCGTCGCCGCGCTCGAGAGGAAGAGCGAGTTGAGCAGGTACTGCCAGAAGACGATCGTCCCCTGGAGCGACGCCCGCGGCTCGAAGAGCTTGCGGAAGTTGCCGAGGTTGATCATGCGCCCCCAGGCCGCGGGCGGCGGCAGGAAGGTGTACTCGAGGAGGGCCCTGCGGTCCTTGAACGCCGCGCAGGTGATCCATGCGAACGGGGCGAGGAAGGCGGCCGCAAGGAGGACAAGCGCGACGAACCTCGCGTACCGGCCGGCGAGCAGCGGCCTGCGCCGGTCCACGGCATAGAGGAGGACCGCGACGGCCGCGGCGCAGAGGAGCACGAGGTGGACGGCGTTCATGGTGCGGGCCTCAGTCGTTCGCGGCCCCCGTCAGCTTGAGCTGGATCAGCGACACGGTCAGGATGATGAGCGCCAGGACCCAGCCCACGGCCGACGCGAGCCCGAGGTCCCCTATGCTGAAGGCCGCGTCGTAGAGGTACCCGACGATGAAGAGCGCCGAGTTGTCGGGCCCGTACGGCGAGGTCGTGCTCCTCATCAGCGCGTACGGGAGCTCGAAGAGCTGGAAGGATCCGATCGTGCTGATCAAGAGGACGAAGATGGCCACGGGCCTTATCGCCGGCAGGGTGACGTGCCGGAACACGCGCCAGGGGCCCGCCCCGTCCATGCGCGCCGCGTCGACCAGGTCCGGGTTCACGTTCTGCAGCGCGGCCAGGAAGTAGACCATGTTGAAACCCGCGTAGAGCCACAGGTTCGTCAGGATGATCGCCGGCATGACGGTGGCGGTGTTCTCGAGCCACCGGGTCTCGAGGCCCCGGCCGACCAGCGCCTGGAGGAAGCGGTTCAGGAGCCCGTAGTCGGGCGCGAGGACCACGGCGAACAGGATCCCGACGAAGATCTGGCCAACGAAGCTCGGCGAGAAGAAGCAGAGCCGGAAGAGGCCCGCGGCCCGGCCGCGCCCCGAGTTGAGGATGAGCGCGAGCCCGAGCGACGTGGGCAGCATGAGCGCGGTCCCGGCCACGGAGAACACGGCCGTGTTCCTCACCGCGGTCCTGAAGTCGGGGTCGCTCAGGATGTACCTGAAGTTGCCCAGCCCGACCCAGACCCGGGCGTTCGGGCCCGCTGTCTGGTAGAACGCCAGCTCGATCGCGTGGGCGAACGGGTAGGCGAAGAACACCAGGGTGAGCGCGACGTAGGGCGCGACGAACAGGTAGGGGGCCCACCGCGGGGTGGGCGAGCGGTGCCTTCGGTGGACCGGGTGCTCTTCGGCGGGCGTCACTGCTCGGTGATCTGGTTTCTGGCGATGACGGCGCGCACGGCGTCAGCCTGGCGCCTGAGCTCGGCGCGGACGAAGTCGACGAAGCCGTCCTCGCCGTGCAGCGAGTAGTAGGCGGACGCGGCGGCGAACGCGCTGTCCCTCTTGTTCTGGGCCTTCGTGATGAACGGACTCGCGTAGTCGGGAGGGACGTCTCCCGCGAGCCTCGAATAGAGGCGCAGGATCGGCTGGCCCCTGAAGTAGGGGTCCGGCGTGTCGAACACGGGCAGGCTCCAGGCCGCCCGCACCGCGGGAAGGATGCGAAGCTCCGCCGAGGACCTGCCCCCGTCGGTCTGGTCGACGTAGAGGAACTCCATCAGCTTCTTCGCGAGCTCGGGGTTGCGGCCGCCCCTCGTCGCGGCGAGGCCGGTCGCCCCCCACGTGCTCGTCCTGCGGCCCCCCGGGGTCCAGGCGGGAAGGGCCATGAGCTTCATCTTGCCCGCGAGCGACGGGGCGTACTCCTCGATCGTCCGGGTCCTCCAGTCCGGCGCGAAGTAGAAGAGCACGAGGCCGTCCTGCATCCCCTCCCAGAGGGTCGGGCCGAACCCGAGGCTGTAGGCGATCCGGTGCGGCCCGCGCAGCTGGCGCACGGCCCAGGCGACGGTGTCCGCCGCGACGTCGCTGTCGAAGGTGACGTTGCCCGCCGCGTCGAAGAGCCCGACGCCCCGCTGCAGGAGCAGCGCCTGGAGCAGGTAGCCGCCGTCGTCCTGGAGCTCGAGGGCGTATCGGGCGGGCCTTCCGTCGTCGCCGTAGCGCACGATCCTGCGGGCCATCGCGGCAAAGTCGTCCCACGTCGCGATCTTCGAGACGTCGATCCCCAGCTCGTCCTCGACGATGTCGGCGCGGTAGGCGAGCATGACCGGGTGGACGTCGTGCGGCAGCGCGAAGATGACGCCCTTCCTCTGCCACATGCTGAAGCGCGCCGGCAGCATCCGCTCGTCGAGCCTCTTCGCCCTGACCCACCTGGTGATGTCGAGGAACCCGATGTCGCGGATCGGCCCGCGCAGGAAGAGCGCGGCGTCCTGGGGGATCTCGACCAGGTCCGGCACCGGCGTGCCCGCGGCGAAGGCCGCCAGCAGGCGCGTGCGCAGCGCGACCTCCTCGACAACCTGGACGTCCACCTTGACCCCGTACCTGCGCTCGAACTCCGGCAGCCTGGAGAGGTAGACGTCGGCGTGCAGCTTGGCGTGCGTCATCAGGACCAGGTCCGGCCGCGCCGCCTCGTAGCGGCGGTGGGTCGCGAGGACGCCTATGCCGGTCGCGACCGCGACGAGCAGGATGAAGAAGGGCGCCTTGCCATAGTTGAGGAGCATCTGGCGGGGATCCTCGGCCCCTAGTACGTGTCGGCGAGCGAGCGGTGTACGATCGACTTCCTCAGGGCCGCGGCCGTCGCCGGCCGGGCGAACTGCGCCTCGACCGTCCTCGTCTCGCCGGGGTAGAGCTCAAAGTAGTTGTCGCCGCAGGCGAATGCCCGGCCCGGGAAGTCGAACGCGAAGCGGTGCTGGAAGACGGGCGAGGTGAACGCTATCTCGGCGCGGCGCGGCGACTTCATCCTGATGGAGACCCTTGTCCTCGGGCTCGGCAGGTCCATGAAGCGCGGGGTCGTGAGCAGCACCGTGTCCTCGCTCACCCGCCTTCCGGCGACATCGAGCGCGATCCGCAGGTAGATGCGCTCGCGCCCGAACCGCGCGAGGGGCCCCGCAAGGTCCAGCCTCCTCTGGAGCCTGCTCTGCATCGGGCGGAGCGTGACGCGCTTGCTCCCGCCGAGTATCCGGCGCCCGTCGACGTGGAGGAGGTCCCAGCGCACGACGCCCCTGGCGGGGCGGGCGCCGTCGTAGCTCGTGTGGATCGAGACGCGGCGCACGGTCGAGATCCTGTAGTTGCCGATCCCGTGGACCTCGTCGCCCGGCACGTGGGCGCTCACCGCGGCCGGGGCGAAGAAGCGGCGCGCGGCGTGCTGGAGGGCCTTCCACCGGCCGGGGTGCTCGATCGAGCTCCACGAGGCGACCGGCCAGCAGTCGTTCAGCTGCCAGAAGAGGGCCCCCATGCAGCGCGGCATCAGCCGGCGGTAGTGCTCCGTCCCCGTCTGCATGCAGTGCGCCTGGTTGAGCTGCGAGAGGTAGACGAGGGCCTCCTGGTCCCTGGGGAACCGGTACCTGCGGGAGACGTAGTCGAGGATGATCATGTTGCCCTGCTTGTTCTTCTGGTGGTTCTCCATGACCGCCCCGAACACGTTGCCGGCCCCGGCGGGGCAGAAGGTCGCCTGCGTGGCGGGCGAGCTGTAGCTCTGCATCCCGAACTCGGACACGAACCTGAAGTTCCACTTCTCGTAGTCCTTCACGGGGTTCCTCGCATGCCAGACGTCCCAGTAATGGGTGTCCCCGCGCGCCTCGCCGGCCGCGTGGTCGGCGGCCGTGCCGCCCCTCCACGGCGAGGAGGGCCAGTACGGGGTGGGGGCCCCGTGCGCCGCGACGACGGGCGGCAGCGCCCTGTGGAAGAGCCGCTCGTAGTCGGCCCGGAGCTCCGTCTTCTCCGGGTCGAGGAGCTCGTGGGCGTTGTTTCCCCACACCTCGTTGTTCCCGCACCAGAGCGCGAGGCAGGCGCGGTGCCTGAGGCGCCTGACCTGGTGCTCGGCCTCGGCCCGCGCGCTCGCCACGAACGCCGGGTCGGCCGGGTAGAGCGTGCAGGCGAACATGAAGTCCTGCCAGACGAGCAGGCCCAGCTCGTCGCAGAGGTCGTAGAAGTCCTCGCTCTCGTAGATCCCCCCGCCCCAGACCCGCACCATGTTCATGTTCGCCGCGGCCGCGGCGCGCAGGTCGCGGGCGTAGTCCGCGCGGGTCAGGCCGGCGACGAAGCTGCTGGCCGGCACCCAGTTGGCCCCCTTGGCGAACACGGGCCTGCCGTTGACCACGAACTGGAACGACTCGCCCCATTTGTCCCTGTGCCTGTCGAGCGCGATCGTCCGAAGGCCGATCCGGCGGGCCCACCGCCCGATGGCGCGGCCGTCGGAGCCGGCGACACCGACCTCAAGCTCGTAGAGCGGCTGCCCGCCCTGGCCGCTGGGCCACCACAGTTCCGGGTCCGGCACGGGGACCCGGGTCCCGGTGCCGGACGCCACGGCCCTCCCGCGCAGCGACAGGCGCCACCGGCACCGCGACCCGGGGTCCGGCCGCTCGAGCTCGGGGGCCAGCACGAGCGTGACCCCCGCGCCGTCCAGGTGGCTCTGGGCCAGCGCGACGGCGCGGAGCCGGTTGCCGCTCCAGCCCTCGAGGCGGATGTCCCGCCAGACGCCCGCCGTCACGAGGCGCGGGCCCCAGTCCCAGCCGAACTGGCACTGCTGCTTGCGGATGACCGAGCACCGGCCGACGGGGTCGCTGAACTCGCGCGGCTTGTGGCCGGTGCGGTGGGTGCGGATGTAGCGCAGGGCGCTCCCGAAGCGGATGGCGATCGAGTTTCGGCCCCTCCTCAGGAGCGGCTTCACGTTCCACCTGTAGCCGATGAACATGTTCTCCGTGCGGGCGACCACGCGGCCGTTGAGGCGCACGGTCGCCACCGTGTCCAGCCCGTCCGCGGCGAGGTCGATCACCTCCTCGCGCAGCAGCCCGGCGCCCACCTCGAACTGCGCCGAATACTCCCAGTCGCGCTCCTCGATCCACTGCAGATCGGCCTCGTTCGTCCCCCAGAAGGGGTCTGGGATCCTCTTCGCGCGGCGCAGGTCCGTGTGGACGCAGCCCGGAACGGTGGCGGGCAGCCCCGCCCCGCCCGAGCAGTCCCTGAGCCTCCACCGGGCCGAGGCGAGCTTGAGGATCGTCATCGCTTCGGGCCGGGCTTACTTGAGGCCGAGGAAGTCCGTGATCCAGCCCGAAATCGCGTCGTACTGCTCGGCCGTGTAGCTGTGGCCGAGCTCGAGGGTGACCCCGAGGGTCTTCGGGGCGGTAATCTCGTTGTAGACCGCGAAGGCCGCGGTCGGGGGGCAGGTCTCGTCGTTGTATCCCCAGTTGTAGTAACCGGGCACGCGGACGCGGCGCGCGAAGTTGGCGATGTCGTAGTAGGAGGCCGTTGCGATCTTGGCCGGCGTGGCCTGGGCCGAGGGCGCGCCGTCGGGCCCCGGCATGAACGGGTGGGGCCAGCCCCCGGCCCGCCCGTGGAGCTCGGCGCTCACGTCGCAGAACGCGGGATGGGTGGCGGACAGCCCGGTGACGCGCGGGTCGAGGGCGGCCGTGGCGATCGTAAGCTGCCCGCCCTGGCTCGCGCCCATCACGAGCAGGCGCTTGCCGTCCCAGTCGGGCCGGGACGCGAGGAAGTCGTTCGCCCGGATGCAGCTCAGGTAGACCCGCCGGTAGTAGAACCGGTCGCGGTCGTCCAGGTTGTAGAGCCAGTAGCCGTTGAGCGCGCCGGCGCCCAGCTCGTCGTAGACCTCCTTGGCCAGGTTGACCGGGATCCCGTGGATCCCTATCTCGAGCACTATCGCCCCCTTCGCCGCGAGCTCCGGGTCCCCGGAATAGGGCCGGACTCCCGCTCCGGGCACCTTGAGGACCGCCGCGTAGCGGCCCGGCGCCCTCGGCTCGCACAGGATGCCGTAGATGCGGGCCGGCACGGGGCCCTTGGGGCCGACCGTGCGGAAGCTGACGTGGTAGACATCCACGGCGGACGTGCAGGCCTCGGGGACGAGGGTCATCCGCGCGTCGACCGGGACCTTCTCGAGGTCGGCCTTGCCCGCGGCCCAAAACGCGTCGAAGTCGGCGGGCTCGGTCTGGGTCGGCGCGATCTTCTCCGGGGAGAACGCGGCGGTTGCCAGGCCCCGGTAGCTGTGGCCGGCGACCTGCGTGGTGACGACGCAGCGCAGGAACCCGGGCGCCGACATGGTCCCGCCGTCGATTGTCATCCCCGCGAGCGGCAGCGCGGCCGTCTTCGGCGCGCCGGGGAACATGTCGGGGCCGACCGTGTAGCTCACGGTGACGCCGTCGATCGGCTCGCTGTCCGCGGTCACCCTGACGGAGAACAGCGCGGGCTCCCCCGTCTTGTAGGTCCAGTCCCGGTGGTCCGGCGCGACGGTCACCCTGACCGTCGCCGCCCTGAGCGCGACGCCCGGCGGGACGGGGGCTATCGGCGCGGCGGGCGGGGCCGCCGGGGTGTCGGCGCGCGCGGGGCCGGCCGCGAGGAGAAGGGCGAGGCCTGCGATGGAGAGCGTTCGGTTTGTTTTCATGGGAGGGGGGATCGGGCCCTGGGCCGGGCCCGCTGCCCGGCGGGCCAGCCGCCCTCCCCCGCGGGGAGGCCGGCGCCCGCGAGGTTTTCCACGCCCCGGATTCTTTGGCAAGTAATACCGGCCCGCAATTGACCGGCGCCGGCGCCCGCCCACGATCCGCCTCGTGAAGATCGCCCCTGGAATCCGGCTGCTTTTCATCGGCGACTCCGTGACCGACTGCGGCAGGCTGCGCCCGGTGGGCGAGGGGCCCGGCTCCGCACTCGGCGACGGCTACGTGGCCGCGGTCGGCGCGGCCCTCGCATCGCTGCACCCGGCGCGGCCGGTCCGGGTCACCAACATGGGCGTGAGCGGCAGCACCGTCAGGGACCTCGCATCGCGGTGGGACACCGACGTGCTGGCGCTCGGGCCGGACTGGCTGGCCGTGATGATCGGGATCAACGACGTCTGGAGGCAGTTCGACGGGATCGACGGCTCGGCGGCCGTGATGCCGGGCGAGTTCATGCGGACCTACGAGGGCCTCCTCATGCGCGCGCCTCCCCGCCTGGCCAGGCTCATCCTGATGACGCCGTTCCTCGCGCAGCCCCTGCGCGCCGACCCCATGCGCAGGCGCACGGACGAATACGGCGCGATCGTCAGGGGGCTTGCGGCGGGCCGCGGCGCGCTCCTCGTCGACACCCAGGCGGCCGTGGACCGCGCGCTGGCGCGGGGCGACTACCGGTTGGTCGCGGCCGACCGCGTGCATCCCACGCCGGCGGGCCACCGGATCATCGCGCGCGCGTTCCTGCGCGCGATCGGGGTCACTCCGGGGTCTCGCCGGTGACGACGGTCCCGCCGGTGACGCTGACCTTCTCGAGGATCGCCTTCGTGATCTTCTCGGCGAGCTCGGGCTTCTCCCGGATCGTCTGCTTGGCGGCGTCGCGGCCCTGGCCGACGAGCTCGCCCAGGTAGGTGATCCAGGCGCCCTTCTTCTCGAGGATCCTGTGCTCCAGGCCCAGGTCCAGAAGCGAGCCGGATGCCGAGATGCCCTCGTTGTACATGATGTCGAACTCGACCTCGGTGAAGGGCGGGGCGACCTTGTTCTTCACGACCTTTATCTTGGTCCGGTTGCCGATGACCTTTCCCTCCGGCGTCTTGATCTGGTCCTTGCGGCGGATGTCGATGCGCACCGACGAGAAGAACTTCAGGGCGCGGCCGCCCGAGGTCGTCTCCGGGTTCCCGAACATGACGCCTATCTTCTCGCGGATCTGGTTGGTGAAGATGCACACGCACTTCGTCTTGCTCACGACCGCCGTCAGCCGGCGCATGGCCTGGGACATCAGCCGGGCCTGGCTGCCCATGGTCATGTCGCCCATCTGCCCGTCGAGCTCAGCCTTGGTCACCAGGGCGGCGACCGAGTCGAGGACGATGACGTCGATGCTGTTGGAGCGGATGAGCGTCTCCATGATGTTGAGCGCGTCCTCGCCGCTGTCGGGCTGGGAGACGAGCAGGTCGTCGAGCTTGACGCCGACCACGCGCGCGTACTTCGGGTCGAGCGCATGCTCGACGTCGATGAACGCGGCGAGCCCGCCCTTGCGCTGGCACTCCGCGATCACGCTGAGGCAGAAGGTCGTCTTTCCGGAGGCCTCGGGCCCGTAGACCTCGATGATGCGGCCGAGGGGCAGGCCGCCCACGCCGAGCGCGAGGTCTATCGCGAGGGACCCCGTCGAGACCGTCTCGACCTTCATCTTGGCATTGCTGCCGAGGCGCATGATCGAGCCTTCCCCGAACTGCTTGGTGATCGAGGACAGCGCGAGTTCGATGTTCTTGTCGCGGGCGTGGGGGGCCGGCGCGGGCGCCGAGGGTCTCGCATCGGCGGCTTTTTGGGGGGGGGCTTTGGACATGGCGGAAACGGAGGCCCTTGTTGACGCACTCATTTTGAACCGGCGCGATTCAAAAATCCCGCGTCCCCCCAGATTCTGGCGGCGCCCGGCGCGGGGCCGAGCAGCCGCAGGGCGACGCAGCCGTGGCGCACCAGCTCCCCAAGGACCGCCACCGTCGGCCCGCGGCGCCGCGCATGCGCCCGCGGGACGGCCGCCTGCGCGAAGGTCCTCTCGAACCGGATGATCGGCCCGCCGCCGGCGCCGCGGCGCCCCGTCGGCCGCCTGGACCCGTTGGCGATCGCGTCGCAAACGGCCCATTCAGCCAGGCGCGCGTCGCCGGCTGCGCACTGCCTCGCCAGGTGGCGCGTGAAGCGGATGAGGCGGATGGCCGGCCCGGGATGGTCTCGACGAGGCATGGCTCAGGATGGGGCGCGAAAGCCATGCGGAGGCCCCGGGGGCGAGTCAAGTCACTAATTGGACAAGTCCAATGTAAACGGCCCGCGTCGCGCCGCGCAATCTAAGGGCCGGGTTTGCGAATTGGGGCAATCCGCTTCAACCTCCTCCGCCCATGACATTTGGGGAATGGCAGCAGCTGGCGCCCGAGGCCGCCGCCCGCGAGGTCCGGCGGAGGGCGGAGACCCGCATGGCCCCCGCCCAGCGAAGCGCCGCGCTGGCGGTGCTGCTGGACGAGGCCGCCCTCGCGGCCGGCTTCGCAGGCGCCCCGGAAGGCGGCGCCCTGCGCGGCGTCCCCTACCTGGTCAAGGACCTGTTCGACGTGGGCGGGCTGCCGACGCTCGCCGGCTCCTCGTTCCTTGCCGAGGTGCGGCCGGCCCCGGCCGCCGACTCGCTGTGCGTGGGCGAGCTTCGCGCGGCGGGCGCGGTCCTGGCGGGCAAGACCCACCTCTTCGAGTTCGCCTGGGGCCTGACCGGCGAGAATGCCCACTTCGGCGACTGCGAGCATCCGCGGTTTCCGGGGCGCACCTCCGGGGGATCGAGCAGCGGCTCGGCCGCCGCGGTCGCGGCCGGGATCGTCCCCCTCGCGGTCGGGACCGACACCGGGGGCTCGATCCGCGTCCCGGCGGCGTTCTGCGGGATATTCGGCTACCGGGGGGTGCCGGGCAGCCCGTGGGTGTCCGGCGCGTTCCCGCTCGCCCCGAGCTTCGACACGGCGGGCTGGTTCACACGGACCGCCGGGGACATGGGCGCCGCGCTCGCGGCGCTCGCCGGGCCCGGCGCGGGCGCCGGCGCGCCCCGCGGCTGCTACCTCGAGATGCCCGGCCTCGACCCGGATGTCGCGGCGGCGTGCGCATCGGCGGCCGCGCGCCTTGCGCCGGCGGCGGATTCGCTGACACGGGGCGAACTCCAGCGGGCGTTCGCCCCGGCCGCGGAGGTCTACGGGGTGCTCGCCGGGACCGAGAGCTGGAGGATCCACCGCAAGTGGGCCGAGCGGCAGCGCGGGCGCTACGGCCCGCTTCTTCAGGAGCGCCTCGACCGCGCCCGGGAGATATCCCCGGCCCAGGTGGCGGCGGTGGAGCCGAGCCAGGCTGCGCTCAAGCTCGCCTGGGCGAAGTTCTTCCAGGCCCACGACTTCCTGGTCATGGCCGCCACGCCGTTCCCCGCGCTTGCCAAGCGGGACTGCACGCCGGCCAGCCGGCTGCGCATGCTCGGCCTCACCGCGCCCGCCAGCCTCGCCGGCCTGCCTGCGCTCGCGATCCCGGTCGCGCTCCCCTCGGGCCTGTCCACGGGCCTGCAGGTCGTCGCGAGCGACCCGCGGAGCCCGGTCTTCGCGTGGGCGCTCGCGGCCGCGGCCGACATCCCCGCGGGCTGAACGCGCGCGCGCCGCCCCTCCCGGGATTTCGCCCCGCGGGGGATCAGTCGTCGGCCTGGTTCAGGAAGAGGAGGCTTATGCCCATGATCGCGAACAGGCGGAACGCCGCCTCCAGGCCGTTCCAGGCCCTCGACTGCCACATCAGGAACCATTCGCCGCCGGCGGTGATGAACACGAAGTACCACAGGAAGAGGCCCGCCGTGAGCCCGACCGACGCCAGGCGCTTGGCGGCCCTCCAATCGGCGGCGGGCGCGCTCCGGGCCCTCCAGAGGCGCAGGGAGCCGGCGCCGATCAGCGCGCAGCAGAGCGCCTCCCAGCCGATGATCGCCGCGAAGAACGCCTTGTGCAGGATCGGGGCGCGGACGGCCCGGTACATGCCCGCGTTGCCCGGGAACGTCGTGTCCATGCCGAGCACGTGGCGCACGAACTGGTAGTTGGAGTTCGGGTCGGTCGCATTGTTGAACACGACGGCCAGCAGGAAGACGCATGACAGGGCGGTGACGGCGATTTTGCAGTGTCTCAGGTTCATGGGGAGGGGAGGCCTTTGGCCGGGCGGGTGCGCCGGGCGCGCGGTCAGCCCAGCTCGGCGAAGTCCGGAGGGCGCGCGTCGCGGATCGTCTCGCCGTCGACGAGCCTGCGCCCGGAGCCCGGGCGGCTCAGGAACTCGCTGAACGAGCGCGACGGGAACACGACGAGCTGCGACGGGGCGCCGGGCTCGATGCGCCCCGCGCCGGGCAGCCCGATGATTTCCGCGGCAGCGGAGGTCACCACCTCCACCGAGGGGCCCAGCCTCGAGTCGAGATGCGCGAGCCGCACGCTCTGGATGTAGACCTCCGCGGCGTCGAGGTCGCCGTACGCGTGGAACGCGTCGCGGACGTTGTCGCTGGCGCACGCCAGCGGGACGCCGGCGTCGAGCAGGTCGAGGACGAGGGTGAGCCCCCTCCAGCTCGGCGACCGGGGAAAGCCGGCCCCGCGCCGGTCCTGGAGGTAGAGGTTGCACAGGGGCAGCGAGACGACCCTGAGGCCCGCATCCCTCACGAGGGCGATGGTCGAGCGCTGCCGCTCCGGCTGCTGGACGGCGAGGCTGCAGCAGTGCCCGCAGACGACCGGGTTCTCGAACCGGTTTCGGATCACCGCCTCGGCCAGGGCCCTGAGGACCTCCTCCTGCGGGCTCCCGTTCTCGTCCACGTGGAGGTCGAGGCCCACCCCCCGGTCCCTGGCGATCGCGATCAGCCGGTCGAGCTGGCGCGGAAGCCCGGGAGAAATGGGCGCCCAGCCGCCCAGGGCGCACGCCCCGTACCTGAGGCCGAGGTCGGCGATCGCGTCGCCCTCGGGCCCCGAGTAGTTCGCGATCCCGGTCATCGGCACCGTCTGCACGGCGATCCTTCCGCGCCAGGCCTCGCGCAGCTCGCTCATCGCCGCGTGGTTCTCCTCGCCCCGCGCCGGCCACGTGTCGACATGGGTGCGCAGGGCGCGCGTCCCGTGCTCCCAGGCGCAGCGCAGCGCGAATCCCGCCCGGCGCAGGAGGTCCTCCCGGGTCCAGGCCTCCCGGTCCCTGGCCATCGTCTCCAGCGCCTCGGCGAAGGTCCCGCTGCGGTTTGGCGCGCGGTCCCAGGTGTGGGCCTTGTCGAGGTGGACGTGTGCGTCCACGAAGCCGGGGAAGACCATCGCCCCGCCGAGGTCGGCGGCCGGGCACCCGTGGGCGCCGGGTGCGGGGGAGCGCGCCACCGAGGCGATCCTCGGCCCGTCCAGCGCGATGTCGCAGAGGACGGACGGCTCGGTCGGGTCCGGCGCCGGCAGGGCGACCCGTGAGGGAAGAACGGCGGCGGGAATGCGGGCCCTCTGGAGAAGTAGCATGCCTGGTTGGGACGACTGCGGAAGCACGGTATGTGCCGGTGGAGCGGGGGCGGCAAGACTCCATCCGGGGCGCGGGCCCGCCGGAAAGGCCCGGCTTGCGGAGGAGGGCCCGATCGCAACACTGCTGCATCCCGCGCACGATGGCCGCCCGCATTGACGAACTGAAGTCGGAGCTGCGCGCCGTCGCCGGCGCGGAAAACGTCATCGACTCGGGCGATGCGCTCGAGGCGCTTTCGAAGGACTTCTACTGGTACTCGCCGGTGCTGCGGCGCCAGCTCGACGGCAAGCTCGCGGACCTGGCCGTGCGCCCGGCGGGCGTGGGCGAGCTGCGCAAAGTGGTCGCGGCGTGCTACCGCGCCAGGGTCGCGGTGGTTCCCCGCGGGGCGGGGACGGGCAACTACGGGCAGTGCGTGCCGCTCTACGGCGGCGTGGTCGTCGACCTCTCGCGCCTCGACCGGATCATCTCCCTCGGCGCCGGGGTGGCGCGCGTCGAGGCCGGGGCGCGGCTGGGCACGATCGAGGCCGAGGCGCGAAGGGCCGGATGGGAGCTGCGCTGCATGCCCTCGACCTGGGTGAAAAGCACGATGGGCGGGTTCCTGTGCGGGGGGTCGGGGGGCGTGGGCTCGATAACATGGGGCGGCATCAACGCCCCGGGCAACGTGAAGTCGGTCACCATGCTGACCTGCGAGGAGGAGCCGCGCACGGTCCGGCTCGAGGAGGCCGAAAGCCTCAAGACGCTGCACACCTACGGCACGACGGGGCTCATGGTGGAGGTGGAGATGAGGCTGGCCCCCAGGCTCGACTACGAGCAGCTGATCTTCAGCTCTCCCGACTGGGAGCGCCTGCTCGGATGGACCGACTCCGCCGCGCGCCGGACCGGGTGGCGCAAGCGCCTCGTCACGCAGTTCGAGTGGCCGATCCCCTCGTACTTCAGGCCGCTCGCGAAGCACCTGCGCGAGGGCGAGGCCGCCACGTTCCTCCTCATCGACCGCTCCCAGGCGGGGGAGGCCCTGGAGAGCGCGGCCGCCGCCGGGGTCGACTGCGTCTACCGCCGTCCCCTCGCCGACCCGCCCAGGCCGCCGTTCATCACGGACTACACCTGGAACCACACCACGCTCTGGGCGATGAAGGCGGACCCGTCCATCACCTACATCCAGTCGGCGTTCGGGAGCAACTTCCGCGAGCAGTTCGCGGACCTGCGCCGGCTCTTCCCGGGCGAGATCCTGCTCCACCTCGAGTGGACGCTGGGCAACGCGAAGATGATGAGGGGCGACGCGGCCGGGGGGAACCCGGACCCGATCGTGGTCGGCGGCATCCCCCTCGTGTTCTTCAGGTCCGAGGAGCGCCTGAACGAGATCCTCGCCCGCTGCGAGGAGATCGGCGTCTTCATAGCGAATCCGCACACGGTGCTCCTCGAGGACGGCGGGCGCCACACGAACATCGCGGACAAGCGGGCGTTCAAGGCCGAGGTCGACCCGCGCGCGCTCCTGAACCCGGGCAAGATGAGGACCTACCCGGTCAACCCGTTCGCGCCGGAGCCCGCCGCAACATGAGGCAGGAGGGGCAGCCTCCCATCGTCGAGCTCAGGGACGTCGACAAGCGCTTCGGCGACGGCCCCCCCATACTCGACAAGGTGAGCTTCGCCGCCGGGAGGGGGGACTTCATCACGCTGATCGGGCCGAGCGGCTGCGGCAAGTCGACGATCCTGAAGCTCATCTCTGGGCTGATCCCGGTCTCGGCCGGCCGGATCGTCGTGGACGGCATGGAACCCTCCAGCGCGGTCGAGCGCCTCGCCTTCGTCTTCCAGGAGCCGACGCTCCTGCCGTGGCTCAGCGTGTCCCGCAACGTCGAGGTGCCGCTGCGCCTCCAGGGAGCCGGGGCGCAGAGGCGCGCGAAGGTCGTCGGCAAGGCGCTCGCGCTCGTGCGCCTCGAGGACCGCAGGGACTACTACCCCCGCCAGCTCTCGGGCGGCCAGAAGATGCGCGTGTCGCTCGCGAGGGCGCTCAGCGTCGAGCCGAGGATACTCCTCCTCGACGAGCCCTTCGCGGCCCTGGACGAGATCACGCGCAACCACCTCAACGAGGAGCTCCTCGCCATCCGCCAGCAGCTCGCCTGGACCGCGTTCTTCGTGACGCACTCGGTGGCCGAGGCGGTGTTCCTTTCGAACAGGATCCTGGTGATGTCCGCAAACCCCGGCAGGGTGCACGACGAGCTCGCGGTGGACCTCCCGTACCCGAGGACCGAGGAGACCCGGGAGTCGCAGGAGTACCAGAGGCTGGTCGGGGAGGTCTCGCGGATCCTGCGGTCGGTCGAGGAGCTGAAGCCGTGAGGCCGCCCCGATCCGGCCTCCTGCGCGCCCTGAGGCACCTCCTTCCCGTGGCGACCGGCGCCGGGATGATCCTCGCGTGGTACGGGATCCACCTGACGATGAGCTCCGAGCAGCGGTTCCTGCTCCCTGCGCCGCACGAGGTCGCCCGGGCGTTCGTGGACGAGGGCCCGGCGCTCTGGGGCGCGGCCCTGAACACCGGAGGCGGGGCCCTCCTCGGCTTCGCATCCGCGGTCGCGCTCAGCTTCCTCCTGGCGCTCGTCCTCTCGCTCTCGCCGCTCGTGCGCGCGAGCTTCTACCCGTACCTGATGATCCTGCAGATGACGCCGATCATCGTGATGGCGCCCATCCTCATCCTCTGGGTCGGCCCGGGGCTGAAGAGCGTCACGATCATCACGTTCCTGATCTGCTTCTTCCCGATGGTCGTGAACACCACCCAGGGGCTCATCTCGACTGACCGCAACCTCGTCGACCTCTTCCGGATGTGCAGGGCGGCGAAATGGCAGGAGATCTTCCTGCTGCGGGTCCCCGCGGCTCTCCCGTACTTCTTCACGGGCCTCCGGATCGCGGGCACGCTGGCGCCGATCGGGGCCATAGTCGGCGACTTCTACGCCGGGAACTCGGCCGGCGGCCAGGGCGGGCTCGGGTTCCTCGCGATCATCTACAGCTCGCGCTTCCAGATGGGCGCCCTTTTCGCGACGGCGGCCGTCAGCTGCCTGCTGGGCTTCGTGTTCGTCGCCGGCGTGATTGCGCTCAGCTGGCTCGCGCTCCACAAATGGCACGATTCCTTCAGCCAGTCCGACGCTTGAAACGCACTGGCGAATTCCGGAGGAGCTGCGCGGCGGCGGCCCTCGCGGGCTGCTCCAGGCCCGCTCCCGCGCCGGCCGGCGGTGCCGGCGGGCTACCCAGGATCAGGTTCAAGACGGACTGGTACCCCCAGGCCGAGCACGGGGGGTTCTACCAGGCGCTCGCAAGGGGCTTCTACCGGGACGCGGGAATCGATGTTGAGATAGTCCCCGGGGGGCCCGGCGTCCTCGTCTCCAACATCGTCCTGTCCGGCCAGGTGGACATCGCGATGGGGCGAAGCGACGACATGATCGCCTGGGCGTCCCGGGGCCTGCCCTTCGTGATCGTGGGCGTCTACATGGAGCGCGACCCGCAGGCCATCCTGGTCCACGAGGAGGGCCCGGTTAAGAGGTTCGAGGACCTGAACGGCCGCACCGTGATGGGCGTCCCCGGCTCAAACTGGATCGAGTTCATAAAGAACCGCTACCACATCAGCTTCAGCCTGATCCCCTCGAACTTCGGCCTCGCCCAGTTCATGGCGGACAAGGACTTCATCCAGCAGTGCTTCGTGACGAACGAGCCCTTCTACGTGCGCAGGAACGGGGGACACCCGCGGACGCTCCTCATGTCGGACTCGGGCTTCAGGCCCTACCGCGTCATGTACACGACCCAGCGCTACCTGAGGGAGCACCCCGAGGAGGTGCGCGCCTTCGTCGCGGCGTCCCTGCGCGGGTGGGGCGACTTCATGAACGGCGACCCGTCGCCCGCGAAGAAGCTCATCGCCACGGGCAACCCGGGCATGACCGAGGAGTTCATGGACTACTCGATCGGGGTGATGCGCGACGCGCACATCGTCGCCGGGAGGCCCGAGGACGGCGAACGCATCGGGACCATGACACCCCGCAGGATGCAGGAGCAGGTTGACGACCTCGCCCGGCTAAGGATCATTCCGCAATTGATCCCGCTCGATAAATTTGTTCGATTCGACCTCGCACCTCCGGGTCTCCAGGCAGAAGCCCAATGAAGTGCCGTATGTATTTAACCACAAGCCCTTTAGATGCATGGTGACGGGAACAGGGCCTTTGGCGTGGTGAGTGCTGCTACTCAGTAACCTAATAGTAGAAGGCAAAAATATCATGTACCCAACGACCAAGAAGCATGAGTTGAAAACCCCGCTGCTGCTCGCCGCCGCATTCGCGCTGAGCGCAGGATTGCACGCCCAGTCGTCGGTTCCGCCGCCCGCAAGCCCGCCCCCGAGCACGTCGGCGAGCCCGTCGGTGACGACGTCGTCCTCGTCCGCGACGGCGGCCTCAGCCGAAAACGAGAAGGTGACGACCCTGGAGAAGTACACGGTGAGCGACGTGCCGCTCTCCGAGCAGATCCTGCCGACGGTGAGGCCGATCAGCAGCGTCTACGGCGACGACCGGAGCATCATCGACATCCCGCGGTCGGTCTCGAGCGTCAACAAGGCCTGGATGGACGACCGCGAGGTGAAGAACGCGATGGACTTCGGCCAGTTCGCCCCCGGCGTCTACTCGTCGGCCAACTACGGCATCCCGGGCGTCCCCCAGATCCGCGGAGACGAGGCCCAGATCTACGTGAACGGCCAGCTTCTGCCGTTCTCGCGCAACAGCACCTCCCTCTCCTTCAACGGAGTCGAGGCGATGGACATCGTCAAGGGGCCCGGAACGGCGGTCTACGGGCCGCAGGGCAACGGGCCCGGCGGCTACGTCAACTTCGTGTCCAAGCAGCCCTACTTCGACCAGGAGCACGCCGACTTCTCGGTGACCATCGGCACGTGGACGAGCGGGCACTCCTACGGCGACCCGCAGTACACCCTCGATTTCGGCGGGCCGATCAATGACAAGCTCGCCTACCGCGTGAGCTACAACGCCCGATACGGGGACGAGTACTACGTGTTCGCCAAGGACCAGACCCAGGACGTCTACGTGGCCCTCACCTACCTGGCGACCCACGCGCTCCGCTTCGACTGGTGGGCCCAGGGGTTCGCCGACCGCACGAACGAGATCAACGGCACCAACCGGGTGACGCAGAACTTCATCTGGAACGGCAGCTACATTGCGGGCTCGACCATCGTCCCCACGACGGGGCCGCTCGCCTACTACGGCTACGACGTGTACCTGCCGACCGACGGGAACCCCGCCACGAACTACCCGTCGGGATCCGACGGCGCCTACCAGATCGTGGACCCGACCCAGGCCCACAAGGTCAAGCTGCCGGCGTACGACGCGCTCGTCGGGCCCAACGACACGGCCCGCTCGAAGCTCTTCCACTCCCAATTGAAGACGACCTACGAGATCTCGCCGACATCGAGCGTCGTCAACCTCGCCTATTTCGCCCTGGAGCACTCGAACAAGTTCGAGACTTACGGGTACGATGAGTGGGTTCCGAGGAACCTCTACCTCCAGGACCGCACGGAATACCACGGCGAGTTCGACATGGGCCCGGTGGTCAACAACATCATAACCGGGTTCGACTGGCGCTACCAGTACGTGCGCTCCGGCGACGACTACACGATCGAGCCCTACGCGTACTACGACCTGAGCCAGCCGCTGAGCGACATCTACTTCCCAGGCTACAAGATCGAGAACAACACCTGGGGATCGGGCCTCCAGATACCGGGCGCGCCCGGCTACTCGTGGGGCGAGATGCAGGACACCACCATCAAGGACTACGGCGCGTTCGTCCAGGACGACGTGAAGTTCACGAAGAGCCTCTCGGCCATCCTCGGCTTCCGCGAGGACTGGCTCAACGCGAACACCGCCAATCCCCCCGCGGTGGTCGCCGGCGAGAACGGGGACAACCCGCAGCAGATCTACCCCTATCCCTTCCTGACGTACCTCGGCTACTACTCGCTGCCGACGCCGGTCTTCGAGGACCGCGGCGCCCTGTACCACTACGACGCCTCCAAGGTCGATCCGTCCTACTTCGCCAGCCTGGTCTACAAGCTCAACGAAACCCAGTCGATCTACGCCACCTACGACCGGGTGGACGCGGTCCGCGGCCAGACCAACTTCGGCGGCGTCGACAACGGGTACGCGGGCGTCGACCAGCTCCAGCACGACCTGTCGACGGGCAGCACGCTCTACGAGGTGGGCTACAAGGGCAGCTTCCTGAACAACACCCTGTACGGGGCCATCTCGCTCTACCAGCAGCACAAGATCGTGCCGCAGATCCACGGCGCCCCGCCGGACCAGGTGAAGACCAACGGCGTCGAGCTCGACCTCGTCTACCAGCCGACGAAGAAGCTCTCGATCAACGCCAACGTGACCTACCAGGACGCGACCTCCTACGGCTCATTCTTCGAGGAGAGCGGAAACTACCTGGACGACTACGCGACCACGACGCCGGTCGACGGGACCTTCGGCACGGGCGCCGGGGCGGTAAACTACGGCGCCTACCAGGGCTACGCCTACACGCCCCCGAACGGCAAGATCCGCGCGCCGGGCGTCCCGGCCCTGATCGGCAACTTCTTCGTCGAGTACAAGCTGCCCTACGGCTTCAGCTTCGGCGTCGGCCCCAACTTCATCGGCCACCAGAACGCCAACGACGAGGGCACGCTGCACATCCCGACCGAGTACGAGATCGACGGCTACATCACGTTCGCCCCCAGCAGGCGCTGGGACGTCCGGCTCAACATCACGAACCTGACGAGCAACCGCGTCCTCGACCCGATCGACGTGAGCTTCGCGGGCAACGACGTCATCTTCGTGCGCGAGCCGGTTTCGGCGTCCCTGACCATCCGGCTGCACATGTAGTTGGCTCGGACCCGGCGGCGCTGAAGAATCCGGCGACCCGGCGGCGACCCGTTGCCGCCTGTCCCCCTGGCGGGGGGCCGGCCGGCGCGGGCGGGCCATCGGCTTTCGGGACTACGGGGGCCGGCTGAACGGGGCCGCATGGCACGGAGGCTGCTGGAACCGCCGAATGAGACGCCAAAGGCCCATGAGGCCCATGCACCTGACGCCAAGGAAGCTTTCTCTTGGACTCCCGGCGGCGCTCGCCGCGGCCTGCGCCCTCTGCGCCGGACTGCACGGGCAGTCCTCGGCTCCCCCGCCGTCCAGCCCGCCGGCCCAGGCCCCGTCGCCGGCGTCGGTCTCCTCCGCGGAAAGGCAGAAGGTGACCACCCTGGAAAAATACACCGTGAGCGACGTGCCGATCACCGAGCAGGTGCTCCCGACCGTCCGGCCGATCGGCGACGTCATGGGCGACGACACGAACGTCATCGACATCCCGCGCTCGGTGTCGAGCGTCAACGCGGCCTGGATGAAGGACCGCATGGTCAAGAACGCGATGGACTTCTCCCAGTTCGCCCCCGGCGTATACTCCGCGGCGCAGTACGGCATCCCGGCGGTCCCCTTCATCCGCGGCGACCTGGGATCCGTGTACGTCGACGGGCAGCTCTCGATGTTCTCGCGCAACAGCACGCCGCCGAGCTTCAACGGGGTGGAGGCGATGGAGATCGTGAAGGGCCCGGGCTCCGCGGTGTACGGCCCGCAGGGGGAGGGCGCAGGCGGCTACGTCGACATGGTGATGAAGGAGCCGTACCTCGACAGCTTCCACGGGGACCTCGACATCACCCTCTCGGGCTGGACGAGCGGGCACTCGTACTCGAACCCCGAGGTCACGCTCGACTTCGGCGGCCCGCTGAGCGACTCGTTCGCCTACCGGGTGAGCTACCTGGAGCAGTGGGGGATGGGCTACTACGAGAACCTCCACAACTCGACCCAGGACCTCTACGCCGCGATGAGGTGCAAGGCCACCAAGGCCCTCACGTTCGACGGCTGGTTCCAGATCTACTCCGACCGGACGAACGAGAACACGGGGGTCAACCGCGTGACCCAGCAGTTCATAGACCACGGGACCTACGTCGCGGGGCCCGCGTCGCCCGTCACGACGGGCCCCAACGCGTACTTCGGCTACGACATCGCCAACCCGGGGGACACGCCCGGGACGTACGGAACCTACGCCGACGGATCCTACTCTACCGTGGACACCGCCACGGCCCAGACGGTCAAGCTCCCGCGCACCGCGGCCCTCATCGGCCCAAACGACACGGCCCGCTCGAAGCTCTTCCAGGCCCAGCTCAAGGCCACGCTCGACCTGACCGCCGACTCGTTCCTCGTCAACCGTTCGCTTTTCTCGCTCGGCCGCTCGAACAAGTTCGAGACCTACGGCTACGACGAGTACGTTCCGCGCGACGAGGCGATCCAGGACCGGCTCGAGTACCACGACATCTTCACCGTGGGCGGCGTGGAGAACCACCTGGTCGCCGGTGCCGACTTCCGGTTCTCGTGGCTGATCTCGTACCAGGACTTCACGACGGAGCCGTTCTCGGACTACGACCTGAGCCAGTCGGCGAGCGGCATCTTCTATCCGGGCTATTACCGCGAGGGGATGACCTGGGGCGGCGGCGCCTCCGTCCCCGGGGCGGTCGGCTACTCGGCAAATGCCAGCGACCCGGACGAGGGGGCCCCCACCGGCGACCAGTGGTCCTACATCTACGACTCGGCGCTGTTCGTCCAGGACGTCGTCAAGCTGACCGACAAGCTCTCGGTCACCCCGGGCTTCCGGTGGGACCACATCGCGGCAACGGACTCCACCCCGCCGGTCATCGAGGACGGCTACTACGCCTACTTCACGTACTACCCCCTTGCGACGCCGATCTTCATCCCGCGCGGCCAGTCGAGCCCGCTCTACGTCACCGAGAACGGCGTGAGCCATTCGACCTACATGGGCTACAACGTGAGCGGGACCAAGGAGGACGAGTCGTACTTCCTGAGCCTTTCGTACAAGCTTAACGACACCTCGTCGGTCTACGCGACCTACGACCGCGCGGACGCCATCCTCGGCACGTCGAACTTCGGCGGCCTTAACGTTAGCGCCACGGCCGCCAACTTCGGGCAGGCGCTGAACGCCTCGCTGTCCGCGGTGAGCACGCTCTACGAGGTGGGGTACAAGGAGAGCTTCCTGCACAACACGCTCTACTTCAGCGCCGCGGCCTTCCAGCAGACCAAGCTAGGCGTCCAGATAGGCGGGGCGGCCGACAAGATCAGGGACGAGGGGGTCGAGCTGGACGCGGTCTACCAGCCCTCGAAGCTCTGGACGGTCAACGGGAACTTCACGTACCAGGACGCCACGGTCTACGGGGGATACTTCTTCCAGGAGACCGGCAACTACCTGGACAGCTACAACACCGACTACATCGTCGACGGGCACCCCGGCACCGGCCTCGGCGAGCCCAACTTCACGGGGTACGTCCCCCCGACGGGAAAGATGCGCGCGCCCGGCATTCCCCAGCTCCAGGCGAACCTCTTCGTGGTCTACAAGAACCCCATGGGCTGGGGCGCCGGGATCGGCCCGCAGATCCAGGGCAGGCAGTATGCGAACGACCAGGAGACGCTGCACATCCCGACGGAGGTCGAATGGGACGCCTACGTCTTCTACGGCACGAAGAGATGGGACGTGAGGGTCAACATCAAGAACCTGCTCAACCAAAGGATCCTCGACCCGATCGACGTCAGCTTTGCCGGGAACGACACGATCTACGTCCGCCCCCCGATAACGGCGTCGCTGACCCTCCGCTACCATTTCTAGCGGGGGCCGCCGCGGCCCGGGGTCCCCGGCTAGTCCCGGCCCGCCGTGACAAACGCGATGAGGCCGGCCAGCTCCCCGTCCGTGTACCGGGGGTGGGGCTCCATCTCGGCGCAGGGAACGAGCGACTTGGGGTCCCTCACGTACCTGATGAAGTAGGCCCTGTCATGGCCGGCATACGCGGCAATTGCCTCAAAGGGCCTGCCCGCCTTGGTGCCGCCGAAGATCCCGCCGGGGCCCTGGTGGCAGCTGGCGCACGAGTTGACCCAGATCTCGCGGCCGTCGCGGGCCGCCGGTGACAGGGAGGCCCATTTGCCCGTGTAAACCGGCCTGAACCGCTCGGCGTAGGACGCCACCTCGAGACCCGTGACGCCCCAGGGCTTCTTGTGCTCAATGTCCCTGAACGGCGGGGCTGCCGGCGCCAGCCCCGCCGAGACCGCAATGGCGTACGGCCCCGGGTTGAACGCGAGGCCGGGCGGGGGCCACAGCCCCGGCCCCTTTCCGTTGATCTCGAGGACGATGAAGGGATGGTACGCGGGGATGAAGCCCGGGGGGTAGACCGACGCGTACCCGTCGGCGCATCTCGCAAGGAGCGTGTCCGCGCCGGGCGCTACAGGCAGCGCCTTCCAGAGGTCGGCCAGGAACAGGGCGGTCACGACCTGCGGCCCCTTGACGAACTCGCCGTCCAGCCTGAGCTCCGCGGTCGGAAGCGCGCGCAGGTCCGACCAGCGCGCATACCGCGTCTCGCCCGGCGCGACGCCGGCCAGGCTGCCGCTCAGCGCCAGGTCGAACGGGGAGCCCCGCTCCCGCTGCAGGTCGATGGCGCGCGCCTGGAGAGGCGCCGCGAGGACGGCCAGCGCCGCCATGGCCGGATGGAGGGATTTCATCGGCCGGGAGCCTAGCAAAAAACATGCCCCGGCCACGAGCACTGCGCTGTTGCGGGCGGCGCGGCTCCCCTTTAGGCATCCCGTCCTCATGAAGCCCCCGAGATCGAGCACCCTGGCAGCGGCCGCCGCGGCCCTCGCCTGCTGGGGATGCTCCAGGCAGCCGGCCGGCGCGCCGGGGGCGGCCGGGGAGCCCTTCAAGATGACGGTCCAGCTGGACTGGGTCGCCGAGCCGGAGCACGGGGGGATCTACCAGGCCCTAGCGAAGGGCTATTTCAGGGACGAGGGGCTGGACGTGACCGTGGTTCAGGGGGGGCCGAACGCGTTCGTGATGCAGAAGCTGGCGACCGGCAAGGCGGACATCGGCCAGTCCGACAGCACCAACACCCTCCTCGCGATTGCCCAGGGCCTTCCCCTGGTCCAGGTTGGCGCCGTCTTCCAGAACGACCCCTCGGTCCTGATGCTCCACGCCGACAACCCCGTGAGGCGATTCGAGGACCTGGACGGCAAGAACATCATGGCCCGCCCCGAATGGGCGTTCCTCCCGTACCTGAAGGCCAAGTACCACATCAGCTTCAACATCATCCCGCAGAACTTCGCGGTCGGGAACTTCATCGCGGACCCCAACTTCATCCAGCAGGGCTACTACACGGCCGAGCCCTACTACATCGTCAAGGGCGGGGCCAAGTACCCCAGGTTCCTTTACGCCTGGGACGCGGGCTTCGACGCCTACACCGTCCTGGTCGCCAACCGCCCGTGGGCGGAGCGCAACCCGTCCCGGGTCCGCGCGTTCCTCTCCGCATTCATCCGGGGATGGAACGACTACCTGGAAGGGGACCCGGCGCCGGCCCACGCGCTCATGAAGCGGCTCAACCCGAACGTCACCGACGACTTCCTCGCGTTCTCGCGCAAGATGGTCGTCGATGAAAAGCTCGCGATAGGGCGCAATGCGACCAACCATTCGATGACGGGCCGGGTCACGCGCGAGCGATTCGCCGTCCAGATCCGCCAGCTCGAGGACCTGGGCATCCTGCAGAAGGGGCGGCTCAGGGTCGACGACGTGATGACAACCAGCTACCTGCCGTGAAGACCCCGACAGCCGTCCTCGCCGCCCTTTCCGCGCTCGCCCTCGCGGGATGCGGCCAGATCGACCTCACCCCCGAGAGCAACCCGAGCCGCGCCCTCACGGGCCGGATCGACCTGGCGGGCCCCGCCGCGCTGCCCGCGGACGCCTTGGTGACCGTGCGGGTGGTCGACGCCTCGGCGGGCATGCCGCCCCAGGTGCTCGGCTCCCAGACCATCCGCAGCCCGGGCGCGGCGCCGATAGCGTTCCGCGTCGAGTACAGCGCCGAGGACGACGTGCTGCGGCGCGGGCTCAACGTCGAGGCCCGCGTCTCCTACGGGGGGAAGGTCAGGTATTTCAACGTCAGCAAGTACGTGGTGACCCTCTCGAACGCCGCGGAGCCCCTCATGATAACGGTGAACCCGGTGAAGACATGAAGATCTGGTGCAACGCCGATTTTGGCGCGGACGGGATGAAGCTCCTCTCGGAGGGAGTCCGCGCCCACGAGCTCGTGCTCTCCGACAAGCGCAACCGCTCGGTCCTCGCGGGCGGCCAGCGCGACCCGAGCCTCGCCGAGGCCGACATCGCGTTCGGCCAGCCCGACCCGGCCGACTGCCTCGAGAGCAAGAGCCTGCGCTGGGTCGAGGTGTCGAGCGCAGGGTACACGCGCTACGACACCGACAGGTTCCGCGAGGGCATGCGGTCGCGGGGCGTGGCCTTCACAAACGCCTCCGAGGTCTATGCCGACGCCTGCGCGGAGCACATCCTGGCGATGATGCTCGCGCTGAACCGGCACCTTCTGCCCTCGTACGCGGGGCAGATGGGGGACCGGCCGTGGCCCTACCATGAGCGGCGCGCCGTGTCGCGCCTGCTGGCCGGCCAGACGGTGGTCATGCTCGGGTTCGGCGCGATCGGCCGGAGGCTGGCGGCGCTCCTGGCCCCGTTCGGGGGGAGGATCTACGCGGTCAGGCGCCAGATCCGCAGCGAGCCCGGGGCCCGCATCGTCCCGGAGGCGGATCTGACGAGGGTCCTGGGCGAGGCCGACCACGTCGTGGACGTGCTTCCCGAGAACGACGGCACGAAGAACTACGTGAACGCGAGGCGGATCGGCTGCTTCAGGCCCGGCGCGCGGTTCTACAACATCGGGCGCGGGGCCACGGTGGACCAGGATGCGCTGATCGAGGGCCTCAAGTCGGGCAGGGTCGGGGCGGCCTACCTGGACGTCACCGTCCCCGAGCCCCTGCCCCCGGACCACCCGCTCTGGAGCGCGCCGAACTGCTTCATCACCCCCCACACGGCGGGCGGCCGCAGCAACGTGAACGTGGAGCTTGTCCGGCACTTTCTCGCGAATCTGGCCGCCTTCGAGGCTGGCGGCCCCATGACAGACAGGATCTTGTGACGTTTTCGCGGCGGAGGAAGCCCCGGGTGGCCTCTTTGCCACGTTTTCCTTGCATCCGGGGAATATAACCGGTCGTAATAGCTCCTATTACGACCGCTGGACGGCACCGCGCCGGCCGGCGGCCACTCCCGAACAAAATAACAATCGAACTCTATCATGAACAAATCGACACGCTTCATCGTCACCGCCGCGGCCATGGCCGGGCTTTATGCTGGATCAATGGCCACGCGCGCGTACGCGTTCAACGCGGCCGGCCGCGGCGACACGCTGAAGGACGACTCGAAGGACGCAGGGAAGCACGACTGCAAGGGCCAGAACTCCTGCAAGGGCCAGGGCGGCTGCAAGGCCAGCGACAATGGCTGCAAGGGCCAGAACTCCTGCAAGGGCAAGGGCGGCTGCAAGACGACCTCGGAAGGCTGACCGGACCGGCAGGGTCACATTCGAGAAATCGGATCTTGAGCGACGCGGCCGGCCAATAGCCGGCCGCGTTTTTTCTTCATGCCAGCGAACCGCTTCAACGGACATTCGGACTACGGGATCGGAATCGGCCTGAGGGTTCCGCACTACACGCACATCCTCTCGAAGAAGCCTGTCGTCGACTGGTTCGAGATCATCTCGGAGAATTTCATGGTCGAGGGGGGCAGGCCGCTCCAGCTCCTTGACAGTATCCTTGAGCAGTACCGCGTGGTGCAGCACGGGGTCTCGATGTACTTCGGCTCGGCCGACAAGCCGGACCGCACGCACCTCAGGCGGCTCAAGGCCCTCGTGAAGCGGACCAAGACCCCCTGGCTCTCCGACCACCTGTGCTGGGGAAGCGTCGACGGCACCTACACTCACGACCTCCTGCCGATGCCGTACACGTTCGCCGCCGCCCGCCGCACGGCGGAGAAGATCCGGCAGATCCGTGACTACCTCGAGGTCCCCATCTGCGTCGAGAACGTGAGCAGCTACGCCGAGTTCCACGCCTCGGAGATGACCGAATGGGAGTTCCTGACCGAGGTGGTGGAGCTCGCCGACTGCGGGATCCTCCTCGACGTGAACAACATATACGTCTCGTCGAAGAACCACGGTTTCAACCCCTACGATTACGTGAACAACGTCCCCCACCACCGCGTTGGCCAGATGCACATCGCGGGGCACACCAAGTTCGAGAAGTACATCCTCGACACGCACGACCACCCGGTGCTCGACCCCGTGTGGAAGCTCTACGCGCACGCGACGCGCCTGTGCGGGATCACCGCCACCCTGCTCGAGTGGGACGACAAGATCCCCTCGTTCGACGAGGTCCACGGCGAGGCGCTCAAGGCGAACGAGTTCATCGACGGCGCGAAAAAGGCCGCGGTGTGAAGCGGCCGCCCAAGCACGCGCCCTCGCGCATCGGGTCCACGGCCGACCTGCGCTCCTTCCAGCGCATGATGGCGACCGCCATCGTGAGGCCGCTCACCGCCGAGGACCACCTCCAGCCCCGCTGGATCGACGGCCGGCCGATGGACAGCGTCGCCGCGGAATTCATCAAGCCCAACGACAGGCTGACGTCGTTCGAGCGCCTCCAGCTCTACAACCGGATGTACTGGTTCCGGCTGTTCGACGCCATCCGCGACGACTGCCCGGGCCTGCTTGCCGCCCTCGGGGAGCGCGCGTTCTCGCGCCTCGCCCAGGCCTACCTCGAGCGCTGCCCGTCGCGCTCGTTCACGCTGCGCGACCTCTGCTCGCGGCTGGAGCGGTTCATCCTCGATAATCCGCGGCTCACGGCCCCGCGCACCGCCCTGGCTGCCGAGATCGCGCGCTTCGAGTGGGCGCAGACGGTCGCTTTCGACGGCGAGGCGCGCCCTGTGGTCGCGCCGGAGCATATCGCGCGGACGCCGCCTTCGCGCCTGCGGCTCGGGCTGCAGCCCTACGTGACGCTCCTGAGGCTCAGGTACCCCATCGACTCCTACGTGATCGCGGTGAAGCGCCGCGACGCCCTGCGGGCCGAGGCCAGCAATACCCGCGGCGATGCTGCCGTCGTCCACCGGGCGTTCCGGCGGGTCGCGCGGCCCCGGTCCGGGCTCACCCACGTGGCGGTCCACCGGCACAACAACAGGCTCTTCTACAAGAGGCTCGACCCAGGGGCATTCCGCGTCCTCGAGGCGCTGGGCGCGGGTCGGACGCTTTCCAGCGCGATCGCCGCCGCGGGCCCCGGGGCAAGGCCGGAGCAGGTGAAGGGCTGGTTCAAGTCCTGGATGACGCTCGGATGGTTCTGCGCCCATGGGAATAAACGGCGCCGGGCCGCATCTTGAAAGGACCGGCGGCCGGACTTCCCGTGGCGCCAGATTCAACCTCCACCAACGCACATGCTCTCGAAACTCCAGGCCCTCCTCGCGACTATCGGCGGATTGCTCAGGAACCCGCTCCTGCTCGTCATCCGGCTCTACTGGGGCTGGCAGTTCTTCATCGACGGCAAGGGCAAGCTGCAGAACCTCGACAGGGTGGCCTCGTATTTCGCGAGCCTGAACATACCGATGCCGAGGGCGAACGCGATCGCGGTGGCCTCCGTCCAGTGCGTGTTCGGGCTGCTGCTCCTGGCGGGCCTTTTCACGCGCATAGCGGCGCTCGTGCTTATGGGGGTCATGTGCGTCGCCTATGCGACCGCCGAAAGGGCGGCGCTCGGGGCGATCTTCACCGATTCCGACAAGTTCGTGTCCGCGGCCCCCTTCCTCTTCCTCTTTGCTTCCGCGATCGCGTTCGCGTTCGGCCCGGGAAAACTCTCGCTCGACGCGGCCCTAGGCAGGGACACGAAGACCTGAGGAGGCCGGGCCGGCGGGGGCCCGCCCGGGACCGTCACTGCTTGGGGTTGCAGAGGTCCTCGTAGGCGTAGGCGACCGCCCCCACGACAAGGGGCATCGCCACGAGGATTCCGACGCCGAGCGCGGCGAATCCGAGGATCAGGAACGGGATGCCCAGGAGCACGAGGCCGAGGACCCTCCACCACTGCCTCGTGACGATGCGCCTGCTCGTCTCCATGGCGTCCCAGACCGGCAGCCTCTTGTCGGTCGCGAGCATGTAGGTGAACGCATAGGCGATCGCCAGGTAGATCCCCGGGATGACGAGCAGGCACAGGCCCACGGTCACGAAGATCGTGACCAGCAGCCCCGCCGCGACGAGGGCGATGAACGCCCTCGAGAATCCGGCAAAGGCGTCGCCGACCGTCGTCGGCTGGCCGCGGATCCTCAGGAGGAAATAATAGTACCAGCCGCCGGAGAGGACGCCGCCGAGCAGGGGGCTGAGGAAGAACAGTCCCACGAAATGGAACGACCCGAGCGCCGTGAAGATCACCATCATCAGGAGGTTCACGCCGACCAGCGCCCAGAAGTTGGCCTTGAGGAGGGCCCAGCTGCGCTCGTAGCAGCTGATGATGTTGAGCGGGGGCGCGCCGCCGCCTAGCGGCGCCGCAATTGCCGGGGGGGCCACATCGCCCGGGCCCGGCCCGATGAAAATCGGGAAATCCGCGATCTTCTTCCACTCATCGTTCCCGAGCTCCTTTATCTTCGTCTCGCCGTTCGCCCGGCCTCCGGCGATCCAGGCGCGGACCTGGTCCGCCGTCACGGGGCCGTATTCCTTCCCGTCGCCGCCGATGATCGTGTACATGCGCCGACCCCAACACGCCCGCTAAACGCCGTCAACAGCCGCCCGCGACAAATGCCCGATCCGCGGGATCCCCCGCGTTGCCGGGCACAAAGGCGCGTCAGGCGCCCGAGGGGGTGTGGACCTGCCGGGGTGATCCCTTTTCCGCCTTGGCCGCGTTGTCGTATCCGCTTGCGGGCCAATGACAAGACGTATGGCCCCTCGGCGCCCCGGTGTGCGGTGAGCCGGGGCTCGCGATTGCAGTCTTGCCCTTTCCAACGGGGCGTCGTTTTCCTTCAGGGAAGAACCCATGGAACCGCTTCCCCAGACCCCCGCCCCCTCGAAGATGCTGACCTGGACCGGCTACGTTCTGAGCGCTCTGCCGGTGCTCGTGCTGTTGTTAAGCGCTGTGATGAAGCTGGTGAAGCCCGCCTCGGTGGTCCTGGGGTTCGCGCATTTCGGGTATCCCGAGGGCCTCATCGTGGGCATCGGGATTGCCGAGCTCGCCTGCACGGTCCTCTACCTGATTCCCCGCACGGCTGTCCTCGGCGCGATCCTGTTGACCGGATACCTCGGTGGCGCGACGGCCACCTGCCTAAGGGTCGGCGAGTCGTGGGTGACGCCCGTTGCGTGCGGCGTCCTTGTCTGGGCCGGCCTCGCCCTGCGGGACCGGCGCCTGCGCGAGCACCTTCCGCTGCGCCGCTAGCGATCGGGCCCGGCGAATGCCTAGGGCTGCGGCGCGACGCCCGCGGCCCGCGCGACGGCCTGCCGCGCGAGAACGCAGTCGTAGCGCGCCTGCAGGCGGCTGAGCTCGGCAGCCCTGAGGGAGCTCTGCGCGTCCAGAAGCTCGAAATTCGTGATGACGCCGTTGGCGTAGCGGGTCTGGGCCAGGGCGAGGGCCTCCTTCGCCTGCGCCACCAGCGTGTCCGCGCTTCCCAGCCTGGCCTTCGCCGCGTTCAGGTCCGAGTAGGCGTCCGCGACGTCGTTCGTTATCGTGTCGTTGAGCTCGCGCTCGCGCGCCTGCGCCGAGCGCACGCCGGCCGCCGCCTCCATGCGCTCCCCCGTCACGCGCCTGCCCGTCAGGATCGGCACCTGCAGGGACACGCCCGCTGAGACGTATCCCTTGTTGTCGTAGAGGCTCGGAAGCATTCCGTTCTCGACACCGCCGGTGACCTGCGCCGCGAGCGTCGGCCGGTTGCCCCTGTCCGCCGCGTCGTGCCTAAGGCGCGCGGTCTGCTCGGCATCGAGCGCAAGCCTCATCTCCGGCCGGTTGAGCAGGCCGTCGGCGATCGCCGTCGACTCGGGAATCGCGGGCGCGTCCGCGTCAAAATCCCCGGAGATGTCGAGCGGCTCCCCGAGGCTGCGGCCCAGGAGCTCGCGCAGCCCGTTTTCCTGCTTCTCAAGCGCGGCCAGCGTGTCGGTGAGGTGGTTGCGCGAGTTGGCCAGGCGGACCTGGGTCGTGAGCACGTCGAATTTCGTCGCGCTGCCCGCCCCGAACTTCCTCTCCGCGATGCGCAGGGCCTCCTCAAGCGCGGCGATCTCCTCCCTGGCGACGTCCGCGGAGCTTCGGAGGAGCAGCACGCTGTAGAATGCCTGGATCGCCTGGTAGCCGAGCTGGTGCCTCGTCTCCTCAAGCGCGTCCTGCGCCGTGATCTGCCCGGCGCGCGCCATGTCGACGATCTTGTCGGTCCGGCCGAAGTCGGTGAGCAGCTGGGTTGCCGTGACGCTGAGCGTGTAGGAGTTCTGGACGCTCTCGTAGATCGATCCTCCCGGCAGGCCCGGGAGCGAAAGGGCCACGTAGGGACGCGGCGAGAAATAGGTGTAGGCGCCCTGGCCGGTCACCTGGGGCAGCCGGGCCGAGTTCGACTGCATCGTGCGCGCGCGCGCGGCGTCTATCGCGGCGCGCGCGCCGTCGATGGAAGGGTAGCGGGCGAGCACGGTGTCGATCGTCTGCGCGAGCGTGAGAGGCCCCGGGTTGGGGCCCTGCGCCCGGGAAAGAGCCGCGGCCGCGAGCGCAAAAATCGCCGCCGCGGCCAGCGCGGCCCTGGGCGCCCTCGCCGCTTCAAAAATGACGTTGTTCATTCTTAGAGAGATGATTAGGCACCTAATCATTCGGAATTGCAAGCACCGTGAGATCTTCCTGAGCCGCGGCGGGCCGTTGCTTGCATGCGGACAAGGCACGGACGGTTTACCGGAGACCCGGTCCGTCGGCCCGGCGCGGGATTCCCGGGGCGGGTTACGTGCGATTCCGGAGGAAGCAAGGCGCGGCAGGCCGGCATCGTCCCCACGAGGTGTTTCCGCCCCTCCGATGCGGCAATCCGGGTCGCCCGTCCGCCGGGAACCTGCGCGTCCCGGCCCGAATGGTCGATCCTCCGGCCGCGGGCAGTTTGCAGGTACCCCAAGAATTGACTCGGCAAGTGGCCCGCCTTTTGGGATGTCTAACCCTCACGAAAAATTATGGCAGTCTGGGAATACAAGGTAATCTCTAGCGGCAAGGGGGGCTTCGCCACGCCCGCGCTGCTTGAATCATTTCTCAACCAGCTCGGCACGGAAGAGTGGGAGATCGTCGAGTTCCGGGGGCAGCCGGACAATCCCCTGGCCTTTTCCGGCCTGGCGAGGCGCCCCACGCAGCGCGACTGGACGCTCGAGGACGCGGCGGCCGCGGCCGCCCGGGCCGAGGCCGAGAAGCTGCGCGTGGAGTTCGAGGCGAAATTCCGCAGCGCCACGGCGGCCTCCGCGCCGGCTCCGGCAGAGGCGCCGGCCGAGGAGGCGCACCCCAATCAGGACGGCCTGAGGCGGCTTCGCGACACCGAGCGCGACTCGGACCCGGACGCCCCCGAGGCCGACGCTCCCGAGGATGAGTGGGACAAGCTCGGCGCCGAGGACGAGCTACCGACGTTCTTCGAGGCCATGAGGCCCCATTTTCGCAGGAACCAGCGCGGGCCCGGCCTCTCCGTCGGGGTCGACTACCTCGCCAAGAAATGGGACCTTTCCGAAGCCGACGTGGTCGGCGCGCTCAAGGAGTGCGGCCTCGAGATACCCGACGACGAGGACGCGAAGCCCGTCTACGTGGACTATGACGGCGACCTCTTCTGGGTGAACATCAACCGGCGCGGCGAGCTCTGGGTCAACACGAAGGAGAAGTCCCGCCCGGTGTTCCGGACGGTGAAGGCCTCGCCTGTCCAGCCGGAGGAGGCCCCCGCGGGGGCCGAGGCCGCCGGGGAGCCGGAGGAGCAAAGGTCAAGGGCGAGAAGGCATGGCGGCGAGCAGGATTCAGGCGCCCCGGCAGCCGCGCTCCCCCAGGGCGAGGCCCTGCTGGAGAGGATTCGCCCCCAGATGCGCCGAAACCGCCGCGAGCCAGGCGGCTCCGGCAGCGTGAGCTTTCTGTCGCGGGCGCTCAAGTGCAGCGAAACCGCGCTCGTCGAGGCGTTCAACGCCATCGGGCTCGCGTCCCCGGGCGCGGCCGGCGACCCGCCCTCCCAGGTGGAGATCGGGGAGGAATTGTGGTGGCTCAACAAGGACCAGCGCGGCGGGATCTGGATCAACGCCCGCAAGAGGGGCGCGGAGGCGCCCGCGGATGCGCAGCAGGCGCCGCCGGCTTCCGCCTCCCCGGCGCCCGGCAACGTGCTCGCCGCGGTCCGGCTCCTTCTCAAGGAGACCAAGACGGGAGGAGTCGCCGCGCCCGTGGAGCGGCTTGCGGGTGAGCTTGGCAAGTCGGTTGACGAGCTGCTCGGCGCCCTTTGCTCATCGGGGCTGCGGGTGCCGAAGAAGCCCCGCGAGAGGCCGGCGTTTGCGGAGCACGCAGGGGAGATCTTCTGGCTGAACCTCAACGCAAAGGGCGAGCTCTGGCTGAATGCCAAGGCGTCGAAATTCGCGGGGGGCCACGACGGGGACCCGGCCAGGAGGGGGAGCCGCCGGCCGGGCCAGAAGAGGAGGGAGCCCGCGGGCGGGGATGACACCACGGCGGCCGCGGCCCCGGGGGAGGCTCCCGCGCCGGGCGCCACGCCGGATGCGCCACCGGAGGCCGGGCAGGATGCCGCGCCGGTGGCTCCGCCCGAGCCTCCGCTATTGGTTCCGCCCGAGGCTCCGCCGGCCGCTTCGGCGGGCTGAGACGGGCCCCGCCGCCGCCGGATGGTTCCTCAGGACCGGGCCATGCGGCGCCTGGCAACCGCGTCCGCCAGCTGGGCGAGTATGGGAAGCGTCATCTCCCACGAGAGGCACGCGTCCGTGACGCTCCTTCCGCGCACGAGCGGGACGGCGCGGTAATCCTGCGATCCACCGAGCAGGTTGCTCTCGATCATGACCGCGGCGATCGCGCGGTCGCCCGCGGCCATCCGCTCCGCCAGGTCGGCGGCGACCACGGCCTGGCGCTCGGCATCCTTGCCGCTGTTGCCGTGGCTGCAGTCAACCATGAGGTGGGGGGGGAGCCCGCTGCGGGCGAGCAGCTCGACGGCCGAGCGGACATCCTCAGCCGAGCAGTTCGGGCCGTTCGATCCCCCGCGCAGCACGAGGTGGGTGTCGTCGTTTCCCGTCGTCCCCATCGAGGCCGGCGTCCCATTGCGCGTCAGCGAAGGGAACCAGTGGGGATGGCGGGCCGACAGGATCGCATCGACCGCCACCTGTACGTTCCCGTCGGTCCGGTTCTTGAATCCGACCGGCATCGAGAGGCCCGATGCCAGCTGGCGGTGCACCTGGCTCTCGACGGTGCGGGCGCCTATGGCGCCCCAGCTCACGAGGTCCGCGTAATACTGGCCCAGCGTGGTGTCGAGGAACTCGGTCGCTATCGGGACGCCGGCGGCCGTGATCTCCTTCATGAGCTTCCTGGCAAGCCTCAGGCCCTTGCTGATGTGGAAGGTCCCATCGAGGTCCGGGTCGTTGATCAGGCCCTTCCAGCCGGCCACCGTTCGGGGCTTCTCGAAATAGACGCGCATCACGGCCACGAGCTCGCCGGCGTGCCGGTCCGCGGCCGCGCGCAGGTTTCCGGCGAACTCGACCGCCGCGCCCGGGTCGTGTATCGAGCACGGCCCCACCACGATGAGCAGCCGGTCGTCCGCCCCCGACATGATCGAGGAGATCTGCCGCCGCGCCTGGAATATGCGCAGGGCGCCCGCCTCGTCCAAGGGGAACGCCTCCTGGAAGAGCGCGGGCGCCGGCAGCGGCCGGATCGCGCGGATGCGCAGGTCAGAGGTGGGTGAACTCATGACGGCCGGGCCGGAAAGGGGCCCGCCTGTCAGGCGTCGATCAACCTGCGGGCGCGGGCGACAGCCGGGTGGCGGCTCAGGAGCACTTCGGTCAGGTTTGGCGCCAGCCCGAGCGACGCCGCCCGGGAGCGGAGCGAAATCCAGGCGAGCGACGAGGCCGGCGGGCTGAAAGCGTGGGGCGCGAATTCGTCGAAGATGGGAAGGAAGTCCCCCAGCTGGTCGCGCGGCAGGAGGTTCTTCTCGATCAGGAAGAGGCTCTGGAGGGACGCCAGGACGTCGAGCCATGCGACCGCGCTCGACGGCGGGGCATAGGGAATGCCGGAGCCCTCGGGGTAGGGCGCCCACTCCATGTAGGCGCGCACGTACTCGTGGAGCTTCTTGAGCTCCGCGTCCGCGTTCTCCGCCGTCCAGCGGATCGAGATCTGCTTGCGCTCGCGCAGCTTCTTGACCTCCCAGATGCGCAGGACGAGCGACAGCTCCCCGGACTCGCGCCGGAGCGAGCCCGTGAAGATGTAGTCCAGCCCGCCGGTCGTCGTGGCTGCGAGCTGCCCGACATTCTCGACCGTCCAGTCCGTTGGGAAGATCGCGGGGCGTTTCGCGCCGTCGGCCTCGTGGAAGCAGCCCAGCGCGGCGATCGACGAATAGGCGGGCGAGAAGTGGAATGTCTCCGCGAACCAGAGGGGAATCGCGCGCGAAAGCCGCCCGAGCTCGTCCATGGGCTGCCTCATGGCGGCCTCGACGTCGGTGTATGCGCCGGGAAGCGCGAGCTGGGCGAAGGCGACGCGGCGCAGCCGGCCGTCCTTCTTCGGCAGGATGTCCTCGATCGACTCGAGGCCGTAGGCCCACACCGGCCGGCTCAGCGTGACCAGGGCCAGGCCCACCGGGGCGGGCCTGTCCGCGTGGGGATCGGCCTGCGCGATGCCCTTCACCGTGCCCTCGCTGAGGAGCTCGGCGATCGCGTTGGAGAACCCGTGGAGGCGCTCCTCAAGCTCGGGCCTGTTGAGGGAGAAGAGGATGTCGAGGATGTGCTGCGCCGCCTCCGCGTTGCGGACCGCGAGGTAGGCCTGGATCAGGTTGAGCCCCGTCGCGGGGCCGTGGCGCTGCGCGTCGTAGCGCGGGGCGATGAGCTCGATTATCTGTGGGGTGTTGCCGGTCGACCCGAGGTCGCCGGAGATTGTCACCAGCACGTCGGCGCGGTCCCCGGCGCCCGCGAGCACCTCGTCGTAGATCGCGATGGCCCCAGCCAGGTCCTTTGCGTCCAGCCGCTCGCGGGCGGCCTCCAGGCGGGGGCCGACGGCCGAGGCCGGGTGTTCGGTCCCAGGCGCCGGTGCGGCTGCGCCCCCGTCGCCGGGGGCTGTGGAATCTGGATTTCCGTCGTTGGGGTCGGATGAGTCCATGTCCTGCGAGCAAACCACCGGCCGAGCGCGTTGCGAACAGAATTGACGCAAAATGCCGGGGAAATCGCCCAAACTGGCCGCCTCCGGGGGCTCCCGCGGCGCCCCGGCCAGGGCAATTCCCGTTTGACCGGGGTTTTCCCGGGGGCTACCCAAGTCCCCTCCCGCGAATGAACCGGGTCCACATAAAGACCTACGGATGCCAGATGAACGAGCGCGACAGCGAGGCCGTCGCGGCGATGCTTCGCGCCCGGGGCTACCGCATCGTGGAGAGCGAGGACGATTGCGACGTGCTCCTTCTGAACACCTGCAGCATACGCGACGCGGCCGAGCAGAAGGCGATGGGCAAGGCGGGCTACTGCGCCGCCAGGAAGAGGCGCGACCCCGACTTCATCCTGGGAATCCTCGGCTGCATGGCGCAGAACCGGGGCGCAAGCCTGCTCGACCGCCTGCCCGACGTGGACCTGATCATCGGCACCCAGAAGTTCCACAGGGTCCCCGACTATCTCGACAACCTGCGCGCGGCGCGCCTGGCGGGCGCCCCGGTCGGCGAGTCGATCGTCGACACGGCGCCCGAGGAGGGGTCCCAGAACACGATCCGCGACCACATGGACGGCCCGGACCGGAGGGTGTGCGCCTTCGTGTCGATCCAGCAGGGGTGCAACATGGACTGCTCGTTCTGCATCGTCCCGGCGACGCGCGGCGACGAGCGGTCGCGCCCGATGGACGACATCGTGCGCGAATGCGAGGAGCTCGCACTGCGGGGAACGCGGGAGATCACGCTTCTCGGGCAGATAGTGACCAGCTATGGCAGGCGCGACTACCCGCACACCGGCGGCGTCTGCCCCTTCGTCCAGCTGCTCGAGCGCGTCCATGCGATCGCCGGGGTCGAGCGCATCCGTTTCACCTCGCCCCATCCGCGGGGCTTCAGGAGGGACCTGGCTGAGGCGTTTGCCCGGCTCCCGAAGCTGGGCGAGCACGTCCATCTCCCCGTGCAGTCGGGCAGCGACCGGATCCTTCGGGCGATGCGCAGGCCGTACACGCGCGGGCGCTACCTCGAGATTGTCGACTCGCTGCGCCGCGCGCAGTCGTCCATGGCGTTCTCGACGGACATCATCGTCGGGTTCCCCGGCGAGACCGACGCGGACTTCGGGGAGACCTGCACGCTCTGCAGGGAGGTGGACTTCGACATGGCCTACGTGTTCAAGTACTCGGTACGCACGGGGACCGCGGCCGCCGTGATGCCCGGCCAGGTGCCCGACCCGGTCAGGGAGGAGCGCAACCGCGCCCTCCTCGAGCTCCTTAAAGCCGGGTCGCTCAGGCGGAGCCAGGCGCTCGTCGGGACGGTCCAGGAGGTCCTCGTCGAGGGCCCCGACAGGACCGGGCTGCGCCTCGCGGGGAGGACGAGGGGCAACAGGGCCACGGTCCTCGAGGCCGCGCCGGGCCTCGAGGGCTCGCTGGTCCCCGTCGAGATCAAGGAGGCGAGCGTGAGCACGCTCTACGGGAGCCCCGTCCCGGCGGACGCCGGCTTGCAAACCGCGCCCGGCGCCGCGTCACTCTGATCGGCGCCAATCCCGGCCCCCTTCATCCCCGCCCATGTCGCTCTTCACCGCCACGCTCGCATGCGGACTGATCCTGGTGGCGTTCGGGGCGCCGCTGCTGGCCGACCACTCCGGGGCAAAGGCTGCGATAAGGGCCTTCCCGAGGTCGGCCTCCGCCGGCTATGTCGTCTTCAGCGCGGGCGCCGCCTGGTTCCTCTACAACATCTGGAACCTGTCCAAGGCGGACTTTGGCGAGTACCGGACGATCCTCTTCATCGGCTTCGCGGCCATCGCCGTCCTCGCCTTCAGGTGCGTGCCGGATTTCCTCGGCGTCCGGGGCGCCTGCGCGATCGTCCTGATCGGGTCCGCGCCGCTGCTGAACGCGGCCTTCATGGAATACGACCGCCCGCAGCGCCTGTTCATGGTGGGGTTCGTCTACGCGGCCCTTACCCTCGCGATCTGGCTCGGGGCCCAGCCGTGGAGGCTTCGCGACTTCCTCGACTGGCTCTTCGCGCGGCCGGCGCGCTCCCGGGGCCTGGGCGGGCTGCTCGTGGCCTACGGCGTCCTGCTCTGCGGGGTGGCGTTCACGCTGCGATGATCCCCGACACCGACCCGCGGACCGGCGCGGAGGGCCCCGTCCTGCTCGTCGTGGCCGGACCGGCGGGCTCGGGCAAGAGCACGCTATGCGACCGCCTGGTCGCCTCGGGCCTGCGCTTCACGAGGGTGGTGACGAGCACGACCCGGGCGCCCCGCAGCGGCGAGGTGGACGGTGTCCACTACCACTTCTTCACGCCGCAGGAGTTCGACGCCAAGGTGGCGGCCGGGGAGTTCCTGGAGTGGGCGTGGGTGCACGGCGAGCGCCGCTACGGCACGCTTGCAGCCAGCGTCCTGGGGCCGCTCCTTCTGGGCATGGACCTCGTGATGAGCGTCGACGTCCAGGGGGTCGAGAGCCTCAGGAGGATCGCGGCGAAGAACCCCTTGCTGCGCAGGGCGATGACCACGGTGTTCATCGTCGTCGACTACGACCGGCTCCTCGCGCGCATGCGGGAGCGGGGAAAGGACGACGAGGCGGAGATTTCCCGCAGGATGGCGACCGCCGAGGCCGAGCTGCGCGAGGCCCCGAAGTTCGACTACGTCATCGAGAGCAGGACGCGCGAGGAGGACTTTGCCGCGCTCCTCGCCATCCTCAGGAAGATCAGGGCCTGAAGGGCGCGGCGCCTAGCCCCCGATGTAGCTCATCTCGACCTTCTTGCGCTCCCTGCCGGACGCCAGGACCCCGGCCCTTTCGTCGCTGTAGCGGTCCGAGCGGGCGCGCCAGATCCCGGCGACGAACTCCGAGACCGCGCTGTCGACCGCGCCCGACCTGACGACGCCCAGCACATCGTGGCCGGCGGACGCGAATAGGCAGGTGAAGAGCTTCCCGTCGGCGGAGAGCCTCGCCCGGTTGCAGTCCTTGCAGAACGGCTCGGTGACCGAGCTGACAATCCCGATCTCGCCGCGGCCGTCCGCATAGCGGTAGCGCGCCGCGACCTCCCCCCGGTACGCCGGGCCCACCGGCTCCAGCGGCCACGCCGCGGACACGCGCTCGACGATCTCCCGCGCGGTCACCACCTGCGACTGCGACCAGTGGTTCGTGTTGCCCACGTCCATGAACTCGATGAAGCGCAGCGTGTGCCCCCTCTCCCGGAAATATCCGCAGAGCGAGACGATCTCGCCCTCGTTCACGCCGCGCTGCACGACGCAGTTGATCTTGATGGGGAACCCCGCGGCGGCCGCGGCGTCTATCCCGGCGAGGACGCGCGACACGCTGAAGCCGAGGCCGTTCATCCGCCCGGCCGTAGCCTCCTCCAGCGAGTCGACGGACACGTTGAGCCTGTCAAGACCGGCGGCGCGAAGCGCCGCGGCCTGCTGGCCGAGGAGCCACCCGTTCGTCGTCAGCGCGACGTCGGCGACGCCCAGGTCCCGCTTGATCGCCCGGATGATCGCCGGAAGGTCTCCCCGGAGAAGGGGTTCGCCGCCGGTCAGGCGGATCTTCTCCACCCCCAGGCCGACAAACGCCCGGACGATCCTTGTGAGCTCGTCGCGCGTCATGAGCCGTCCGGCGGCCAGGAACGGATGGTCCGGGCCGAACGCCTTCCGCGGCATGCAGTAGGGGCAGCGGAAGTTGCAGCGATCGGTGACGGAAATGCGAAGATCGTGGATCGGGCGACCGTATGTGTCGCGTGCGGCGGCCATGGGTTGAGAAAAAAAGCATGAAATCGTGATTTCGCGAGGCGCGATTTGTGTCTTACCTTGCCGCATGCTCACGCCCGAAGGCGCAGAAAGGCTGATTCTCGACGCGATCCCTCTCTTCCACAAGGAGGACTGCGCGATATCCGAGGCGCACGGCCGGGTTCTGCGCAGCGACCTGCGGGCGGACCGCGACCTGCCCCCGTTCGACAGGGTGACGATGGACGGCTTTGCGCTGCGCGCCTCGGCGCTCGCCGCGGGGGTGACGAGGTTCCGCGTGGAGGCCACCCAGGCGGCCGGGATGAGGCCCTTCGATCTGGGTCCGAAGGACAACGCATGCATCGAGGTCATGACCGGGGCCGTCCTGCCCGCGGGCGCGGACTGCGTCATCCCGTACGAGGAGACGGACCGCGAGGGCGGGTGGGTGGCCGTGGCGCCTGTGGGGGCCGCCCCACCGGGGACCAACGTCCACAGGCGCGGCTCCGACCACAGGATGGGCGAGGTGATCGTCCGCGCCGGCGTCAGGCTCACCGGCCGCGAGATCGCCGTCGCGGCCGCGTGCGGGCATCCCGCCCTGACGGTCGCGCACTCGCCCAAGGTCGCGGTCGTCTCGACGGGCGACGAGCTGGTCGAGGTCGACGCGCTGGTCGCGCCGCACCAGATCCGCCGCAGCAACGACCATTCGCTCAGGGCCGCGCTCATAGAGGCGGGCTATCCACGCGCCGACCGCTTCCACCTGCGCGACATCCAGCACGAGATCGAGCACATGCTCTGGCACATCATCGCGGAGTACGACGTCGTGCTGATCACCGGGGGCGTTTCCAAGGGCAAGTTCGACTTCCTGCCCGGCGAGCTCGAGCGCCAGGGGGTCCGCAAGGTGTTCCACGGCGTGGCGCAGCGCCCCGGGAAACCCTTCTGGTTCGGCCTCAGCGCGAGGCTTACCCCCGTGTTCGCCCTTCCGGGCAACCCGGTGTCGTCCTACACGTGCCTCCACAGGTACGTCCTGCCGGCGCTCGACCACGCGAGCGGAATGCCCCCGACGGCCCCGCTGCTCGCCGCTCTCGCCCAGCCGGTGGCGGTCCGCCAGAGGCTCGCGTGGCTCGTCCCGGTCCGGCTCTCGAGCGGGCCGCGCGCGGAGCTGCTCGCGACCCCGGGCGCCGTGGGCACGTCGGGCGACTTCGCGGGGCTGGTGGGCACGGACGGGTTCGTGGAGCTTCCGGCCGGCGAGGGCGTGTTTCCCGCGGGCTACGTCGCGCCGTTCCGGAGCTGGGTCTGACGGCCGCGCCGCCGCAGGTTGCGGTTGAACAGACGCGGGGTGGGCGCCATCTTCCAGGCTCGCATGGCCCCCAGACGCACCCTGTCGCACGTCGATTCCCGCGGCCGTCCCCGGATGGTGGACGTCGGCGGAAAGCCCGTGACCCGGCGCACGGCGCACGCGGTCGCGGTCGTCGTTCTGCCGCGGCCCCTGGCGCGGCGGCTCGCCGGCGGCGACATCGCGACGCCGAAGGGGTCCGTGTTCCAGGCGGCGATCCTTGGCGGGATCATGGGCGCCAAGAGGACGGCCGAGCTCATCCCGCTCTGCCACCCGCTTGCGCTCGACGACTGCAGGGTCGAGATCGAGCCGCGCGCGGCGCGGGCGGACGGCTCGGTCGAGGTGGAGATCCACTGCCGCGTGAGCACCGAGGCCCGGACCGGCGTCGAAATGGAGGCGCTGACCGGCGCGAGCGTGGCGGCGCTCGCGCTCTATGACATGGGCAAGGCCGTCACGCACGGGATCGTGATCCGCGAGATCCGCCTCCTCGGGAAGACCGGGGGCAAGAGGGACTACCGCGCAAAATGAAGAAGACGGTCCTCGTGCGCTATTTCGCCATCCTGCGCGAGCAGCGGGGGCTCGACGAGGAGAGGATCGAGACCGAGGCGGCGACGGCCGGGGCGCTTTACGAGGCCCTGCGCGGGCGCCATCCGTTCACGCTTCCGGCCGCCAGGCTCCGGGTCGCGATAAACGGCGAATTCCGGACATGGGAGGCGGCGGTGCGCGACGGCGACGAGCTTGTCTTCATGCCGCCGATTGCCGGAGGCTGAGCCCATGGCCTTCAAGCTGACAGACACGCCGATCGACGCCTCCGCCCTCATGGAGGGCCTGCGCGACACGCGCGTCGGGGCCTGCGTCACGTTCGAGGGTCGGGTGCGGGCGGAAAACGGCGGCCGGGCCGTGACGGCCCTGGACTACGAGGCCTACGGCCCGCTCGCGCAGAAGGAGGGTGAGAAGGTCCTCTCGGAGGCCATGGAGAGGTTCCGCGTCACCGGGGCCGTGTGCGTTCATCGAACGGGGACCCTCGGCCTCGGCGACATCGCTGTCTGGGTCGGGGTCACCGCCGGCCACCGCGGAGCGGCCTTCGAGGCCTGCCGCTATGTCATCGACGAGATCAAGGCGCGCCTGCCCATCTGGAAGAAGGAGCACTACGCGGACGGCGCGACCGAGTGGATCAACTGCGCGGCGGACGGCCGCCCGACGGGAGGCGGGCGGCGCGGGAAGGCGGGGTGAAGGACCGGTGGGCCACCCTGCCGGATCAGACTTCGCGCATGAGCACACCGTCGGCAATTCATGTGGGCGCGGTCCTCTTCGAGGGCTTCGAGCTGCTCGACTTCTACGGACCCCTCGAGATGTTCGGCCTCGTCGAGGGCGGGGCCAGGATGGACGTCGTCGCGGAGAAGGCGGGGCCGGTCAGAAGCAGCGTCGGCCCAAGCGGGATGGCGGACGCAACGATGGCGGGGTCCGGAGGGTTCGACGTGCTGCTCGTCCCGGGAGGGATCGGGACCCGCAGGGAGATGGCCAGGCCTCAGTTCCTCGGCGAGCTGCGGCGGCTCGCGGAGGCGTCTCGGGTGGTCGCGACCGTCTGCACGGGAAGCCTCCTGCTGGCGAGGACGGGATTGCTCGACGGGCGCAGGGCGACGTCGAACAAGAGGGCTTTCCAGCAGGTGAAGGCCTATGCGCCCAAGGTGGAGTGGATCGCGAGGGCCCGATGGGTGGAGGATGGCAAGTACTTCACGTCGTCGGGGGTCAGCGCCGGGATGGACATGGCGCTGGCCGTGATAGCCAGGCTGAGCGGCAGGGAGGCGAGCCTGCAGGTGGCCAGCCGGGCGGAGTATGGTTGGCACGAAGAAAGCGGGTGGGATCCATTTGCGGAAGCCGCCGGATTATAGGGCGGCACCCCTCCCGCGCTGCTGAGCGCGGAGGGTTCTGCTTCGGCTCGACACGGCGGGCGGCGCGGGTGTACGAATCGGGGCCCCAAGATGCGCTGCCATTACCTCATTCTTGCCGCTGCCGCGACGACCCTGCAAAGGCTCGAGGCGATCCCGCTAGCCTTCTGGATCAAGGTGGGCATCGCGGTGCTGGCCGTGATCGCCTCGGTCATCGTCTTACGGTACATATTGAAGATTAACAAGTTCGTGCTGGGCGGCGTCGCGTTCATCGCCGCGGGGCTGATCTGGTTCAACTGGATCTATCATCGCAACGAGCCCAGGTTCCTCACTCCCCTGATGGACCGGATAGCGCCCTTCTTCCCGGCGGCCGGGGCGTACGAGACAAAGCAGGCGGGCACGCCGGACATTCCCTCCAACAAGAAGAAGTAGTAGCCGGCGGAGAAACTACTTGGATTCCTCGGATGGGGATGGGACATTGGCGGCCTTATGGCCAAACCATTCTCCGACATAGGGCTCGTCGGCCTGGCCGTGATGGGCCAGAATCTGACCCTCAACATCGCCGACCACGGGTATCAGATATCGGTCTACAACCGGACGACCGAGAAGACCGAGAAATTCGTCGCCGAGAACCCGGCAACCCCGGGCGGCATCGTCGGGACGAAGACGCTCGAGGAATTCGTGGGCTCCATCGCGAAGCCGAGGAAGATCGTCATCCTCGTGCAGGCCGGAAAGGGGACGGATGCGGTGATCGACGGCCTCACGCCGCTTCTCTCGCCGGGTGACATCGTGATCGACGGCGGCAACTCCCTCTGGACCGACACCATCCGCCGCGAGAAGGCCTACGCCGAAAGGGGCCTGCGCTTCATAGGAAGCGGCGTGTCGGGCGGCGAGGAGGGCGCGCGGTTCGGCCCCTCCCTGATGCCGGGCGGCGATTTCGGGGCGTGGCTGGAGCTCAAGCCGATCTGGGAGGCCATCGCGGCAAAGGTCGACGCGGCGACGGGCAAGCCGATCGAGGGCGCCGCGCCCGGGAAGCCCGTCGTGGGAGGGGTGCCGTGCACGGCCTATATCGGGGCGAACGGGGCGGGCCACTACGTGAAGATGGTGCACAACGGGATCGAGTACGGCGACATGCAGATGATCTCGGAGGCCTACGCCCT
>Ga0074045_10000082_pt1 | contig 79608 bp, 56 predicted proteins | sample BogForMeECP23OM2_FD_94442 | JGI IMG/M metagenome (GOLD analysis project Ga0074045, IMG submission 94442) | Bog forest soil microbial communities from Calvert Island, British Columbia, Canada - Bog Forest MetaG ECP23OM2 | ecosystem: Environmental > Terrestrial > Soil > Wetlands ... | reverse complement strand
TCTCTGGGGCAGGTGCCGAGGATCCTGAACGTCACATTAGTGGACGTGACAGAAACACTGACGCCCAAGTCTTCTATCACTCTGACGGGGGCATATGCGTTCGCGCATTTCCTGGAGAATGACCCCGCTACAGGAAATTCTTTCATCGGCAATGGTGAGGTGTCGGGCGAAGTGGGCTACGACCGGCTGCTGGGACCACACGATCAGGGGGCCTTGATCTACGGGTATCAAGGATTCAATTTCTCTACCGGTGTAACGTTGCATACCCACATTATCCAGGTAATGTGGGGGCATCGAATTTCCGGGAGGATGGATTTCCGGATTGGTGCCGGACCTCAGTTCGTTGAGACCAATCACCTGCTCACTCCGGTGGGTCCAACTCAGGTCATCAACTCAACCTGTGTAGTGGCCAACTCCCAACGTGGCCTTGAGGTTGCGTGTCCCGAAAATAATCTTCGTATCTCTGCTGCCGGGCGGGCATCTCTGCTTTATCGATTTCCGAAGGTGAACCTCGATTTAAGTTACGAGCATTTCACCACGAGCGGGTCCGGCCTATTTGCCGGAGCGGAGAGCGACATCGCGGTCCTAAGCGCGAACCGAGCCTTGGGGCGGAAATGGGAACTGCATACCGATCTGGGATACTCTAGAAACAGCCGTTTGCTCCCGAGTTTGTGCGCGACTGGCAAGAATTGCTCCGGGGTAAGTGCCAACGTCTACGAGTATGGTTTTGCGGGCGCCTCGGTAAATAGGAGGTTGGGACGAAACTTCCGCACCTTCATCAGGTATCAGTTCAACGATTTGTTTTTTGACAGCTCCTTCTGTCCGACGAGCTCACCCTGCAACCGGACTTCGAAACGACAGGTAGGAACCATCGGATTGGACTGGATTCCCCGGCCAATCCGGCTCGACTAATTTGTGGCTGGTCGCAATCGGCCGGCAGAACAAGGTTATCGAAAATGGAAAACCGCGAACTAAACATGGACGATTATCTGGCGATGTTGCGTCGGCGGATAAAAGTGATTCTGATGCCGGTGCTATTGGCGCCGCTGGCGGGATTTCTGGTCTCGTACGCTTTCGCCCCCAAATTTACGTCGCAATCCCTAGTGCTGGTGGTAGGCCAGAAGGTGCCCGAAGGCATTGTCCAATCGGTTGTAACGGAGGACCTGACCACGCGTATCGCCACGCTGCAGCAACAGGTGCTCAGTCGCGACCGTCTGCAGCCCATGCTGGAGCGGCTGGGATTGGCGAAGCCGGGGCAGGACCCGGATGAAGTGATCGAGAGAATCCGGAACAACACGGCGGTCCAGCCGGTGGCGACGGATCTCCCGGAAATTGGCGGGGGCAAGAAAAAGCCTGGCCAGAGCAACCCGGTTCCCGGTTTCACGGTCAATTACACGGCTTCAAATGCCCGGCAGGCGCAGCTGATTTGCAACGAACTGACCTCCCTTCTGCTAACGGAGAATTTGAATTTCCGGCAAGACGTGACCCGGAGTACGAGCGACTTCCTCGGCCGGCAAGTGGATGACACCAAGCGGAATCTCGATGAACTGGACAGCAAGCTGGCGGCTTTCAAGAAACAATACATGGGCCAGCTTCCCGGCGACGAAGAAAGTAACCTGAAGATCCTAATGGGTCTGAATTCGCAACTCGACGCCAACACCCAAACCTTGAACCGGGCGCAGCAGGACAAAGCCTACACCGAATCGCTGCTGGCGCCACAGTTATCCGCCTGGAAGAACTCACAATCGTCGAACAACCCGCAAACCCTGCAGCAGCAGCTTTCGCAGTTACAAACGCAGCTGATAGACCAGCAGGCCCGCTACACCGACGATCATCCCGATGTGATCAAGACCAAGGCGAACATCGACCAGATAAAGAAAAAGCTGGCCGAGATCAACAGCACCCCCGCCAGCGGCGCAGACATCTCCACCGATAAGGGGTCAGCGTCGGAGCCGGCCGAGATCCGCCAGTTGCGCCTGCAGATCCACCAATATGAAGACTTGCTGGCGCAAGCTACGCGAGATCAGAAAAGACTCACGCAGGAGATAGCGTTGTACCAGGGCCGGGTGTCGCTCAGCCCTGCGATCGAGGAACAGTACAAGCAACTCGCTCGCACCTACGACAACACCCAGAAGGTGTACCAGGATTTGCTGGCCGACAAGAGCAAGTCCGACATTGCTCTCAGGATGGAGCAGCAGCAACAAGGCGAGCAGATGCGCATGCTCGATCCCGCCAACCTGCCCGATGCGCCGAGCTTTCCAAACCGGTTGCTGTTTGCCGGGGGAGGACTGGGCGCCGGCCTGGCACTTGGCCTGGGTCTGGCGTTATGGCTTGAGTTCCGCGACACTTCGATCCGCACCCAGGCAGACGCCGAAACCGCGCTGGATCTTCCCATGCTGGTTGCGATCCCCTGGGTAGCGGTGGAGACAGCGGTGGTCAACGGCAACGGTGGGTTTTGGAACCGGAACAGGCAGCCGGATGAACGAGACGAGAGAAAGGAAACGGCCAGGTTTTAGGCAGGAACGTTATACACAACGTTTTAACATAAACCATGTACAAAGAGTTCTACGGCCTGCGGGCGAATCCGTTCAATGTTAATCCGGATCCGCGGTATTTGTTCCTCACGCGGCACACGGAGGAGGCGTTGGCATGCCTGACCTACGGGATCCAGAGCCGTAAAGGATTTGTGCTGCTTACGGGAGAGGTGGGAACGGGCAAGACGACGCTCATCAATAAGCTGCTGGAATGGTTGCGGTTGCAGCAGGTGGCCACGGCGTTCGTCTTCAACTCGCGCCTGAATACGACGCAGTTTCTCGATTACATGATGGCGGACTTCGGCATTCCGTACGAATCGAAGACCAAGAGCCAGATTCTTCTTCGGCTTTACAACTGGCTGCTGGATCGCTACCGGGCGGGCGAAACCGCGGTCCTCATCGTGGACGAAGCGCAGAACTTGACGGATGAAGTGCTGGAAGAGATTCGGATGCTGACCAACCTGGAGACCTTCACCGAGAAGTTGCTCCAGATCGTGTTGGTGGGCCAACCCGAACTGGAGCAAAAACTGAAGCAGCCGCAAATGCGGCAACTGCGGCAAAGGCTGACGCTGCGTGCCAAGACGCACCCGCTTACCCTGGACGAGACCAAAGCATATGTGCAGCAGCGCTTGCGCATCGCGGGTTCTAACGGGCAGCAAATCTTCGATCCGGAGTCGGTAATCGCGATTCACCGCTACGCCATCGGCATTCCACGGGTCATCAATCTGTTATGCGAGCACTGCCTGGTGAGCGCATTCGTCGACCAGCGCAAAATAGTTGATCCGGAAGTGGTGGATGGGGTGGCCCGCGATCTCGATCTGGCGGAAGGCACGGCAGCGGGTGTCATGACACCGCCTACGCCGGGGGCAGAGCATGAAAAGTTTGACTTGGTGGAAGCCTTGCGGTCGCTGGCGACGATTGCCGACCGCTTGCGCGAAGAGGACAAAGACCTCCCCAAGGAAAGGAAATTATGAGCAGAATTCATGAGGCGCTAAAGAAAGCGGAACAGGAGCGGGCGGCCCTGCAGGGAGGTTCAGCCCAGTCCAGTTTCGTGGCGCCCCAGACGCTTGAGCCTCCGATAAAGGATCCGGGAGGAGCGCCGCCGATAGCGGCGGAAGGGCACGTGCCTGCAAGCGTGGTTCCCCTCACTTCGGGCATGCCGTCGTTCTCCAGCCCCTTCAGCGTGGACAACCTGCTGGCACGCTGTCCTCAACTGCAGTGGAAGCCGGATGAAAGGACGATGTTGTTTTTCAATGGCGATGACAACACGCGCGGCACCGAGGAGTTCCGTACGCTGCGTTCCCGGCTCTACTCCGCGCGCGACAAGATGGCGCTGAAAAAGATCCTGGTAACCAGCGCGCTGCCGAAAGAGGGGAAGTCCTTCACCGCCGCGAACCTGGCCCAGGTATTGGTTAGGCAGCCCGGCCGCCGCGTATTGCTGATCGACGCCGATCTCCGCGGCCCACGGCTGCACAAAATGCTGGGCACAACTTCGTCTCCTGGCCTTGGCGACTATCTTCAGGGTACCGGGGATGAATTTTCGATCATGCAGCGGGGATCGTTGGAGAGCCTTTTCTTTGTCCCCAGCGGGGGAGAAACCTCCGATCCCGCAGAACTGGTATCGAACGGGCGGCTGAAACTTCTGCTGCAACGGGTGGAGGGTTTGTTCGATTGGATCATCGTCGATTCGCCGCCTGTGGTGCCGGTCTCCGATGCCAGCATTCTGGCAAAGGCCTGTGATGGAGTGCTGCTGGTGGTGCGCTCGAACACGACTCCGGTCGACATGGCAAGGCGGGCTCGCCAGGAATTTCCAGACCAGGCCCTAGTGGGAGTGGTGCTGAACGGCACGGAGGGCGCAGCCGTGCCTTATACGCGCTACTACTACGAGACCTATGAGAAGAATGGAAACCAGTCCAAGACCTAGGGAATTGGGGAAACGTGATCCGGCTCTTCAAAGTGTACTACCCGCTACGTACGCTGGTCCTCCTGGCGGGTGAGGCCCTGATCGTTTGGGTTTCTTTTGTGCTGGGTATGAAGTGGAAGAACCAGGACAGCTGGTTGCTGCTGAACGTCGAAGGTGGTTACCTTAAGATTCTCGCGGTTACGTTGGTTGTGCTAGTGGTCTCCCATTGGCTCGACTTATACGACTCCTCTTATCTGGGTGAAAAGTGGGAACAGGTTTTTCGCCTGTTACTGGTGCTGGGCGTAGTGGCACTGGTTCTCGCCGCAGTCGGCTTTCTCTTTCCCAAACTCTGGCTCGGGGACGGTTCGGTGGCCGGACTCCTGATCCTGGCCTGCACCCTATTCTGCTGGCGGGCGTCTTATTCCTGGATGGTGACGCAGCCCTTCCTGCGCGAGCGGGTGTATGTGCTCGGGACCGGGGAGCGTGCGGAGCGGCTAATCAGAGGACTGGCGGAGCGTTCCGCACTCGGGGTCGAAGTTGTGGGCTGGACCGGAAATATTCAGGGCGAACAGACTCGCGAGTCGGTGGCCTCGCACCTGATGGGGTTCGTTAGTGGGAAGGGCAGCGTGGACCGGGTTATCGTCGCAATGGAGGACCGCAGGGAAAAATTGCCAGTGAAGGAGTTGCTGAAACTGCGGCTCAAGGGCGTGAAAGTTGAGGAAGCGACCTCCTGGCTGGAGAGGATTTGGGGAAGAGTCGAAGTGGAGCAGTTGAACGCGAGCTGGTTGATCTTCGCTGATGGGTTCCGCTTCAGTCGACCCTTCCGCTTGCTGCGACGGCTACTGAACTTTTCAGTGGCCCTGGCTGGTCTGATCATTTCGCTGCCTCTTCTTCCTTTCATCGTCTTGCTGGTGAAGCTGGATTCTCCGGGTCCAGTGCTGTACCACCAGAAACGGGTGGGCCGGGGCGGGGTGCCGTTTTATTGCCACAAGTTCCGGACCATGCGCCAGGACGCAGAAGCCGACACTGGCGCTACCTGGGCTACCGACAATGACCCGCGCATTACGCGAGTGGGCAGGTTCCTGCGCTCTTCGCGGCTCGATGAGATCCCGCAGTTGTGGTGCGTGCTGAAGGGAGACATGCATTTTGTGGGGCCCCGTCCGGAGCGGCCTGAGTTCGTCGAGTGGCTGAACGAGAAGATTCTCTATTACCACGTGCGCCACATGGTGCGCCCCGGGATCACCGGTTGGGCGCAGGTGAAATACAAGTACGGCAATACTCTGGAAGATGCGCGGGAGAAGCTGCAATACGATCTGTTCTATATCAAAAACGCCTCGCTGACTCTGGATCTACTGATCTGGTTTGAGACCGTCAAGATCGTCCTGCTGGGCCGCGGCGCGAAATGAATGTGCGCAGGGCGTGCAATCCTTCGAGCCTGAGGCGGAAAATTACGCCTTCGGTGGGGTGTGGGCCACGTCAGAGTAAACGGGGGGAACGGGCGTGAGATGGGTGTTCTGGGGGGCAGCCGGTCTGATTGCCTACACCTATGTGGGTTATGCCTGCTGGTTGCGGCTGCGCCGGCTGTGGCGTTCCCGCCCAGTGAGGCGAGGCGCTTACACGCCTTCCGTTTCAATTGCGATGGTGGTGCGCAATGAAGAGCAGGTTCTGGAAAGAAAACTGCAGAATCTGCTGGCGCTTGATTATCCGCCCTGCCAGATCATTGTAGTTTCCGACGGATCGACTGACCGGACCGAGGAAATTCTGCGCGAGCATGGTCGCGATGCACGGCTACAGCTGGTACTAAAGCAACTGTCGCAGGGCAAGGCCTCGGGGCTAAACGATGCGATGGAACTGGCTCAGGGGGAAATTGTGGTTTTTACGGACGCGCGTCAGAAGATCGAGCCTGCAGCGGTGCGCCTGCTGGTGGAGAATTTTGCCGACCCCGAAGTGGGATGCGTAAGCGGAGAGTTGATGCTGGGGGATGCCGGCGCAGGCGAGAGTAGCCAGGGACTGGGTCTGTATTGGCGGATTGAAAAGCAGGTTCGCGAGTTGGAAGCGGCATCGGGCTCGACGGTCGGCGCCACCGGCGCGCTCTATGCGGTGCGGCGGGAGCTGCTTACGACCGTTCCGCAGGAAACAATTTTGGATGACGTCTATCTGCCAATGCAGGTGGTACGACAGGGGAAGAGAACGGTTTTCGATGCGCGGGCGCGGGCGTGGGACAGCCCGAACCTTGGAGTGGAAAAAGAATTTTCACGGAAGGTGCGCACACTCAGCGGCAACTATCAGTTGGTGCAATTGGCGCCCTGGTTATTGAGCAGCCGCAATCCCCTCCGGTTTGAGTTTGTGAGCCACAAGCTCTTGCGGCTGGTGGTTCCATTTGGTTTGGCCGCGCTGCTGTTGGCGTCTTTGGTTTTAAGCGGTCCATTCTACCGGGCGGTATTGGGGTTGCAATTGCTGTTCTATGTGCTGAGCGCGCTGGCTTTAAGCCGCATGGTGAAGCGCGGGATCCTGGCGCGGATTGCCGATGCTTCTGGCACCTTCGTCTTGCTGAATGGCGCAGCGATCGTGGCTCTGGTCAATTTTGTAGTGGGGAGGCGGGCGGCATGGACGCGTTGAAGACGGGAGCCGAGGTGGAAGAGGCGAACCCGCCAGCCGGCCAAGATGCGCCGCCAATCGCTCGGTCCCGGGGACTCAGTCGCTGGTTCCTTCTGTTGGGAGCGGTCGCGCTGGTTTGCATCATGGCAGGCCGCGACATCCGCAAGGGCGAATTCGATTTCTATGTCGATGAGGCGCAGCACGCAGTAACGGGTCTGTTCGTAGCAGACGCCATGCGCGACTTGCCGTTCAGACATCCCGTGCAGTACGCATACCGGTACTACGCGCAATATCCCGCCGTGGCGATACTCCACTGGCCGCCGCTATTTTATGCGTTCGAGGGGATGAGTTTCCTGTTGCTTGGTCCTTCCGTGGTGTCCGCGAGGCTGACTGTGATCTTGTTTACGGTCGTGCTGCTCTACCAGTGGTTCTTGCTGGTGGAAGAGCTGCAGGACTCCTACACCGCAGGTATCGCTACTGCAGTCCTCGGACTTCTGCCCATGGTGCTTTTGTTCGAAAAGACAGTCATGCTGGAAATCCCGTCGCTGGCTCTTGGTGTGGGTGCAATTCGGCACTGGATCCGATATCTGGACGAGGGCCGCAGACGTTCTCTTTATCTCTTTGGTCTTTGGCTCAGTGCGGCACTCCTGTGCAAGCAAACCAGCGTGTACTTGCTGGTTTTCTGCGGACTGACCCTGTTGGTGACACGGCAATGGAAACGAATATTCTCGCGTGACCTGCTTGCGGTGGCGGGCATGGTCGCGGTACTCGCCGGACCGTTCCTGGTGTTAATGCTCTTTATGCAGGGAAAGGCTGTGGCCAACGATCTGGGTTCTCACCGCATGAGTGGGTGGGAGCAGATCAGCTACTACATCGAAATCCTGCCCAAGTCTTTTCCGCCGGTTTTGCTTGTCCTGGCGGCATTAGGCCTGCTGCTGGCGTGGCGCTGGAATCGGCGCGGGCAGGTGGCCTTCATGGTGTGTTGGATTCTGGCCGGGTATTTGACTTTCTCCTGGTTCGGGCAAAGGGAAGCGCGCTTCGCCATCTACTGGTTTCCGCCACTGGTGTACTTCGCTGTGGGGCTGATAGCGCAATTTTTCCAGGCCCCCCGGCTTCGGCTGGCGATGCGGGCGGTTGCTGCGCTGGTCGTCGTGCTGGTGGCAGTGCCTGCCTGGAGCGAGCGGCGACCTTACATCTCAGGCTACGAGAACGTCGCTTCCCAACTGGTCAACCAATATCACGCCGGGATCGTCCTGTTTGATGGGAAGGTGCCAGGCAACTTTATATTTTACGTACGGGCGCTCGATCCGGGCCGGCACTTCCTAGTGCTGCGAAAACTGCTCTATGCGGACGATATCCGGCCGGGGGCGAGCAGCGAGGAATTGCTGCATAGCCGGGAGGATTTGGCCGAGGCCTTCCGCCGGGAGGGCATTCGTTTTGTAGTGGTGGCGGAAAATTTTCCGATTCGCTTCAACGCTCAACGCATTCTGCGTGAGCAGTTGCAAAGCGATCAGTTCCAGTTACTTGGGCGTTTTCCTATATCGAGCAACGAGCCGAGTTGGCAAGGCGAGAGCCTTCTGCTCTACGAGAACAAGCGTTGGACGCCCCCCACTGACAAATTTCTCACGATTCGGATGCTGACTCTGCCACACGATATCGAGGTGCCGTTTAGCCAGTTCGAGGTCGGAAAGCAGTAGCCCGGGAGCAATAGGAAAAGCTCGCAAGAAAAAAGCACCGATGACAATCCAAACCACATGGGCGAGAGGCAGAGAAGGTTCCGCGAGATGGCTGGGGCGGACTGATCCCGTCGTTTCCCTTCGGCGCAGTCCGGTTGCTTTTGGCGCCCTGGTAGCATTTTTCTTCCTTTACTACTACAGGCCCGAAGATTTCATTCACGTGCTGGTGGTATTCCCGATGGCGAAAGTCGCCGCCATCGTTGCATTTCTTCCAGTCCTCGGAATGATGGGCGGAAGCAAGGTAAGAGTGCCGAAAGCGGTCAGGATCCTTTGGCTGCTGCTTATTCAGATGACGATCTGCATCCCGTTTTCGATCTGGCCGGGTGGCGCTTTTCACGCAGTGTTCGATAAGTTTTCCAAAGGCGTAGTGCTGGCGATGGTGATCAGCATGGCCGTAGTCAGTCTGGGTGAGTTACGGAAGCTGCTCTGGATCCAGGCGAGCGCGGTGGCACTCGTGACTTTTTTTTCGATTGCACTGCGCCACTACGACCCCGATGGCCGGCTCTCAGGCATTCAGGACAGCATCCTTTCGAATCCCAATGACCTGGCCATAAATATCGCAATCAGCTTTCCCCTGGCTCTGGCCTTCATGCTGAGCGCCCGCGGCTTCAGGAAAACAATCTGGGGATTGACCTTGGCGGTTATGAGCCTTGGAGTCGTACTGACCGGTTCGCGAAGCGGGCTGCTGGCTCTTATTTGCAGTATCATCGTTTGTGTCTGGGAATACGGCGTCAAAAGGAAACGGCGCCAGTTGATCATTTCCATGGTGCTGGTTTCTGTCATGGGTTTGGGGATCGCTCTTTCGAGCGCCCACTATCGAGCCCGCGTCGAGAGTATTTTCCTCGGAAACATTGAAGGTTCCGGGGACAAGAATTCGCGTGAAGCCCGGAAGGAACTGCTGAAGAAGAGCTTGATCGTCGCGGCGACCCACCCAATCTTCGGCGTGGGTCCGGGTTGCTTTCAGCTGGTAGATAATGGCTGGCATGTGGCTCACAATACCTTCACAGAAGTGGCCGCTGAAGCAGGCATACTCGCAATCGTATTGTTTCTTATGTCGATCGGGGCCGCATTCAAAAATATTGCCCAGGTTCGGAAGTCGCTGGAATATCGGGAAAACGAGGATTTCAGGCTTTTTACCCATGCTCTGTGGGCGGGGCTGGTGGCGTATCTTGCAGGCTCATGCTTCGCCTCGACCGAGTACAATTTATATCCGTATTTCATGGTGGCCTATACCTGCGCCATGGTGCGGATCGCTAACCAGACACGCCCTGTCAACGAGCAGAGCAAGCCCCGGATTTTAAGCAAAGCAACCTATGACGGTATCCTCGCACCGCAAACCTACCGGACTCGCTGACGAAGTGTTGTCGGTGCTCCGCTGCCCCAATTGCCAAGGCCACCTCGAAGGCCGGGGCGTCGACTTGACCTGCGCCGGTTGTGGCCGGACCTATCCCGAAGTGGATGGCGTTATTCGCTTCGTCGACCAGCAAAATTATGCCGGGAGTTTTGGTTTTCAGTGGCAAGTGCACGCCCTCACGCAGTTGGACAATGAGGAGAGCGATATTTCAGAGCGAGACTTTCGGCGGCGCACCGGTTTCCGGCCGGAGGATCTCGCGGGCAAACTCGTGCTGGATGTGGGCTGTGGGATGGGACGTTTCGCCGATATAGCCACCCGCTGGGGGGCGCATGTGGTGGGCATTGACCTGAGCCTGGCGGCCGAAGTTGCGGCCCGCAACCTAGCCGGCCGCGAGGCCGCCATATTCCAGGCTGATGTGTTTCATCTACCTTTTGCGCCCGAGAGTTTCGATTTTATTTACAGCATCGGAGTACTTCACCACACTCCAGATTGCGAACGAGCCTTCAAAATGCTACCCGGGCTGCTGAAGCCGGGCGGGCGGGTTGCGATCTGGCTCTACAGCGGATATAACGCCTGGTACCGGATGAGCGACGTGTACCGCAAAGTAACCCGGCGCATGTCCCCTCGACTGCTTCACGGGCTTTGTTATGGCGTGGTCCCACTCTATGGCATCCATCAGGTGCTGAGACGAATTCCGCTGGTGGGTAGGCCTGCAAGCGGCGTCCTGGCATATCTGGTCCCGATGGCGTTTCACCCTGATCGCAGGTTGCGGATTCTCGATACTTTTGATTGGTATTCACCCTGGTATCAATCGAAACACACGTATGAGGAGGTGTTTCGCTGGTTCGAGAGTTGCGGGCTGGAAGATCTGAAAGTCATCGAACAGCCCATAGCCGTGCAGGGGCGCCGGCCGGTTCGAAAAGACCTGTCCTCCTCCAGGAACGAGATGGAGGCCAGTCAGTGTGCGGGATAGCCAGCGGTCCGCGCAGGTTTTGGATGCGATGAAAATTCTCTGGGTGAAAGCGAACAAGCTCCTCCCTTTACACAGCGGAGGTGATATCCGTTCGTATCACATCGCCCGCCACCTCGCCTCCCGGCACGAGCTTTGCTTTCTTTCTTACTATGACGGCAAGTCTGATGCGGAGTACGAACGAGAACTCGCGGAGCACTTTCCCGGCGCGTGCTGCATCTGTACGGGCAAATCGCAAACGACTCCCGGCCGGGCTCTGGATTATCTGATGAGGCTGGCGGACCCGGCTCCGTACGCAATAAGCCGTTTCAAGTCAGTGCTCGTGCGGGAGAAACTCGGAACCTGGTTGACAGCGGGGCAATTCGATGTGGCCGTGTGCGACTTTCTCGATGCCGCGGTGAATTTTCCCGCCTCTTCCTCACCCAGTATTCTTTTTCAGCACAATGTGGAGAGCGAAATTTGGAGACGTCATGCTGAGACAGAGACGAATCCAGCCAAGCGTTCGATCTACCTCATGGAATTTCGAAAAATGCTGGCCTACGAAAAGTCGTCAGTCCGGAGATTCCGGCATGTGATCGCAGTCTCGGAACATGACAAACAATTAATGAGTGCGTGGGTGGATTCTTCTCAAATCACGGTAATCCCGACCGGCGTTGACTTACAGCAGTACCGGGCGGACCTTTCCGATCGCAAAGTGGCTCCGCTGGTCGTCTTTGTCGGCGCTATGGACTGGGAGCCCAACGTCGATGCGGTAGAGTTTTTCTGCCACGAAATTTGGCCCACGGTGCAGGCCAAGATTTCCGGGGCGAAGTTTCGCATCGTGGGCCGCAACCCGGTCCACCGGGTTCAGCAGTTTGCCGGCGCTTCCATCGAAGTGACTGGTCGCGTGCCCGCAGTGATCGACCATTTGCGCGAGGCTGCGGTGGTGATTGTTCCACTGCGCATTGGGGGCGGAACGCGGCTGAAGATTTACGAAGCCATGGCTGCCGGGAAAGCCATCGTTTCTACATCTGTGGGAGCCGAGGGTTTGGACGTGCATCACGGCCGGGACATCATTCTGGCCGACGATGCAAAAGCGTTCGCGGAAGCGGTGCTGCTGCTTTTGCAAGATGACGATCTGCGAAGACGCTACGAGCGAGCGGCGGCTGAGCTGGCCGCACGTTATGACTGGACTACGGTTGGGAGCAGGTTCGAGGCAGCGCTCGAGAATATTGCCAGCCGTGCACCGGTTATGCGGGGTCGGTAGCGCGGCGGGCAATTACAGCAGGTGTCGCCACGGCGCGCTCTCAAGCACACAGCACCGGTGTGAAACACCCGATTAACTTGTAATGGCCAGGAACAAAAAGTCGCGCTCGAGCAGGGGAGTTGGAGCCCGCCCCAGCTCCGGAAGACGATTGCTGCGCAAACTCTCGTATGGACGATGGTTGCCATCGTACGCGTGGCAAAGGCTCACACGATCCTTTCCTCGCGGCCAGGTGCACCTGATTTTCGCTGTTGCCGATCATTTCGAGCCGGCCATTGTGCCCGGAGACGGACGGGCCCGGGCGCCATTGTTCGAACAGGAGGGCCGTTTAGAACGTTGGTGCTCGGAATATCCAAAATCCGTTGAGGCATGGCGTGACCATGAAGGCCGGGCGTTTGCGCACACATATTTTTATCCTGCGGAGCAGTATGATCGGGGGCTCGTCGATCGCCTGGCTGAACATTGCCACCGGGGGTGGGGAGAAATTGAGATCCACCTGCATCATGGGGTGGATGCGTCCGCCACTGCTGAACATACTCGCGAGCAGTTAGTAAATTTTCGCGACGCGCTAGTCTTGGACCACGGTTCGCTCTGTTTTCTGCAAGGCTCCAGCCAGGCCCGGTACGCCTTTGTGCACGGGAATTTTGCGCTGGCAAATTCGGCTGGGGGCCATGCGTGCGGCGTGGACGACGAGATGCAGATTCTTGCCGATACCGGCTGCTACGCAGATTTCACGTTACCTGCCGCCGCGTTTCATCCCGCACAAATCGGCAAAGTGAACTCTCTGTACGAATGCGGCCTTCCGCTAAGTTGCAAAGCTCCGCATCGCAAGGGACGTGATTTGCGCGTTGGTCGCCCTCCGCACATCTTTCCACTCATGGTTCAAGGCCCTTTGATGTTGGATTTTGACAGTAGCGCGCGCAGTGGCATCGGCCGCTTCGAGAATGCAGCCCTCACCGCGGCAAACCCTCCGAGCCTGCGGCGTTTAAATCTGTGGAAGAGGGCTGCTATCACCCTGCAGGGCAGACCTGACTGGATATTCATCAAGCTGCATTGCCATGGCATGGATCCCAGCGAGAGAGACGCAGTGTTGGGCGGAGCCATGCAGCGGTTTCTCTCGGGGTTGGTGGACGGGGCGCCGGAAAGGCAGGAGGTTATTCATTTTGTCACAGCGCGAGAAATGGTAAACATCGTTTGGGCTGCTTGCGATGGCCGTGAGGGCAACCCCGGGGATTACCGTGACTACCGTTTAAGCCTGGCTCGCGAATATGGCGCCCGGAGCGTCCCGGTCGAAAGTCCTAGCGTGAAAGTGAGAGGATAGTTGCATGTGCGGAATTGCGGGCATCGTAACCACGGCTGCCGAGGAGCGAATTGAAGCTGCCACGATTCACCGCATGTGCCAGGCAATCGTGCACCGCGGCCCGGACGATGAAGGCATCTTCGTCAAAGACGGAACCGGCTTCGGGATGCGCCGCCTCAGTATCATCGATCTGGCTGGAGGCCACCAGCCGGTGTTTAATGAGGATCGATCGGTCTGGGTTGTGTTCAATGGTGAAATTTACAATTTCCAACAGCTGCGGGCGAAACTCCTGAGCCGCGGCCATCACCTCTCCACACACTCTGACACCGAGGTGATCGTCCATCTATATGAAGAAATGGGGCGCGACTGTGTGCAGCAGTTGCGCGGCATGTTCGCCTTTGCGTTGTATGACGAACGCCGGCGCAAAGTTCTGATCGCGCGCGATCGACTGGGAGAGAAGCCGCTGCATTATGCGTTCGATGGAAAGCGTTTACTATTTGGCTCCGAGATCAAGGCAATCCATGCCGTTGCGCCGGAGCTCGCAAAGATTGATCGTCATGCGCTGCGGCAGTACTTGCAGTTTGGTTACGTGCCCGACCCGGCTACGTCTTTCTCGAATATCAAGAAACTTCCGCCCGCACATCTGCTTGAGCTGGAAGGGGGCAAGCTCAGCATAAGTCAATACTGGGACGTTCCTGAATACGGTACGCATTCGTTCACCAGCGAAGAAGAGTGCCTGGAAGAATTGGAACACCGCTTGGCGGAAGCGGTGCAAATGCGGCTCATCGCCGACGTTCCCTTGGGAGCTTTCTTGAGCGGGGGCGCGGACTCCTCGACGATCGTAGCGCTCATGGCGCGGTTCAGTTCGAGGCCGGTGAAAACTTTTTCGATCGGATTCAAACGGAAGGATTTTGACGAAACTCCGTATGCGCGCCTAGTCGCGGAGAAATTCGGCACTGAACACCATGAGCTGATCCTTGAGCCCGATGTCGTGAGTTCGGTAGAAACGATCAGCCGCTCGCTGGAAGAGCCCTTTGGCGATGCCTCTGCGCTGCCGACTTATTACGTTTCGTGCCTGGCCCGGCAGCATGTGACCGTGGCGCTGTCGGGAGATGCGGGGGACGAAATATTCGCCGGTTACGACCGCTACCGAGTGTGCCTGGAGGACCGCGCTTTTCCGTGGATCCCGGATTGGACGCGCCGCACTTATCGCGAACAGATTTACAGGTTCGTGCCCCACAGCGTGCCGGGACGCAGTTTTAGTTACAGCATCTCTCTGCCATGGCAGGAGCGGTATCTTGAAGATATTTCCTTCAAACCTTTGCATCGCGAGATGCAGCTTTTCTCGGACGACTTCATGGCGCCAGGTGAAGACGAAGCTGATCCGTTCCGGGTGTTCCGCGACTATCTCGACAGTGCACCGGCAAAGGACGACCTGAGCCATCTGCTTTACCTCGATTTAAAGACGTATTTGCCCGCAGACATTCTCACCAAAGTGGACCGGATGAGCATGTTGGCATCACTTGAAGCCAGAGCTCCGATGGTGGATCACGTTTTTCTGGAGTGGGCCACGGGGTTGACCTCGGAATGGAAAATGCGAGGTGGAGAACAAAAATACATTTTAAAAAGACTGGCTGAACGGGTAGGTGTGCCGCGAGAGGTGTTGCATCGGCCGAAGCAGGGGTTTGCATTGCCTTTGGTTCATTGGACCCGCCACGAACTGAAAGAATTGATTCAGACGGTATTGCTCGAGCCGCGCACCCTTCAGCGAGGTTATCTCAATCCGCGAGGGGTGCATCAGTTATTGGACGAGCATTTTCGCCAGCGCCGAAATCATGCTGGGCGCATCTGGCGGTTACTGATGTTTGAATTGTGGCACCGGAACTATCTGGAAAAACTCCACGCGATGGAAGGATCTGTTGGACAAGAGATCGCTGTTCCATTGAGCGGAGAACTCGCATGAATCCGACGCCGGCCGCCCTCCCCGGATTAAATTCCCGGGATGTCGCGAAGGGAGTTCCAGAGGATAGTGATTCCCCCGGCACGAGCCATGCTGGACCTACTTTTCTTCCTGGCGTCTTTTTGATGACGGACAGCTTTGAGACTGGGGGCAGCGAGCGCCAGTTCGTCGAGCTTGCCCGGTCGTTGAATCCCGCAAACTACAAAGTTAGTCTCGGCTGCCTGCAGCCCCAGGGGCCTTTCCGGAAAGATGTTGGTACGGTTGAGCACTTCAATCTAGGTGGCAGCCTGTATCGCTTGCAGTCGATGCACACACGGTGGCGATTGGCTGCCCGTCTGCGAAGTTCCAATGTCGCCATCGCGCATGCGTTCGATTTCTACACCAACCTGACGTTGATTCCTGCCGCGAAACTGGCCCGAACCCCGGTCGTGATCGGAAGCCTGCGACAATTGGGCGATCTGCTGACGCCGCTTCAACGTCGCGCCCAGCTCATGGTCTTTCGTTGGGCGGACTGCGTGATCTGTAACTCGCAGGCAGCCGCTGACAATTTGTTGCAGCGAGGATTCCGGCCGGACCGGCTCGCGGTGATCGGGAATGGGCTTCCACTTTCCGCATTCGCCGAGGCTCTGCCAGTTGTACCGCGGCGTCCCGGCATCTTTCGCGTGGGCATGATCGCGCGCATGAACACGCGCTCCAAGAATCATCGGATACTGTTGGAGGCTACCGCCCGGCTTCTAAACCGCATTGGGAACATTGAAATCGTTCTGGTGGGGGATGGACCCTTTCGAGCTGAATTAGAGCGCCAGGCGAAAGATCTGGGGATTAACGAGGTTGTGCAGTTCTTAGGAAACCGGCGCGACGTGCAGGCGATTTTGGCCTCGCTGGACGTGACCGTCTTACCATCCGCGTCGGAAAGCCTCTCTAATGCGATCCTTGAATCGATGGCCGCCGGCGTGCCGGTCATCGCTAACCACGTTGGCGGAAATATTGAACTCTTGAGCAACGATAGGGGCATTCTACTGCCTCCCGATGGCGTGGAGGCGCTCGCTGCGGCTTTGCAGAAAGTTGCGGGCGACGTATCGATGCGAGAGTCGCTGGGCCGGAGCGCAAAAGAATTCGCCCTGCAAAATTTTACGGTAGAGCGGATGCGTAAGAAACATGAAGAACTCTATGCTCGACTGTTAGAAAAGAAAGGCTGGTGCTCCAGTGCTTCGGCTGATCGTAATGATTGTGGTATGTGTAAAGGAACGAGATAAGAGTAATGAGCACAATCGTAAAATCGCCCGCCGAGCGAAAGCCTTCCGGTAAAACGGAACTGCCAGCAGCGGAGAGGAATCGAGCGCCAGTTTTTGTGTTGGGCTGTCCGAGGTCGGGGACAACTCTTCTTTATCACATGCTGCTCTCGGCGGGAGACTTTGCGATTTATCGGACGGAATCCAACGTCTTCAATCTGCTGGTCCCGCGATTTCGCGGAATGCGCTCGGCGGCGGACCGGCAAGAGCTGCTCAAAATATGGTTGAGCAGCAAGCTGTTTCGTGTCTCGGGATTGGACGCTCAGGAGATCAGCGACAGGCTCCTGGACGAATGCCGCTGCGGCGGCGATTTCCTGCGAATCGTGATGGAGGAAATTGCCGGCAAGCAAGGCGTTCGGCGCTGGGCAGACTGCACTCCGGACCATCTTCTTTACATGGAGCAAATCAAGCGCCAGATCCCGGACGCTCTTTTCGTTCACATCGTCCGTGATGGCCGCGATGTCGCTCTTTCCTATGTTCAGCAAAGGTGGTCTCATCCGCTTCCATGGGATCGAGACGAAGCTCTCGGCGTTGCCGGATTGTATTGGGAGTGGATCGTGCGCAAAGGCCGAGAGCAGGGCAAACTCTTGGGCGCAGACTACCGGGAAATACGTTTTGAAGAACTGATCGCGAATCCGCGGGAAGAGTTATCCAAACTTGGTGAGTTCATCGATCACAATCTCGATTACGACCGCATACAGCGCGCCGGAATCGGCTCCGTCAGCCAGCCTAATTCTTCATTTGCCGGCGAGTCGCCGGGAGCCTTCAATCCGGTTGATCGGTGGAAAGCGAAAATGTCTTCCTGCGAGATAGTCGCTCTCGAAGAACTTATCGGCGACTTCCTTCTGGAATTGGGATACGTCGTTTCTTCGAAACCCGGCCACGGAAGGAGTCTTCGCGCGCAGCGCCTACGAAAAACTTATTTCGCCCTGTTCGAAGCCAAGCACTGGATGAAAACGACTCCCTTGGGGCGGTTCGTTGATCTGAAAAACCTTGAGGTCGAAGCGAACATTTCTCCATCGTCGGGTGGAGAGCTCGCCCGATAGCTTCCCACTATCCGATGGGAACCGGTCTTGCCTCGGCGAGTTGACCCGCCCAATCGTGCGATTCGTCTTCCAGGCAGACTCGGTGCCATAGCTCCAGATTCAGCAGTCGCCAGATGCGGTCATAGTGATCGCGATAGTGGGCGCGATGTTCGCGAAAAAGTTTTTCCACGGCCGTCCGCCGGAAAAATCCCCGGTTCATACTGCGCGATTCCAGTAGAAGGTTCTCGATGGCGTCCAGTTGGGCGCCCGCCAGCCAGCCGCTCCATGGAGTTGGAAAGCCTAACTTCTGCCGGTAAATGATGGAACGGGGAAGCAGATCTTCCACCGCTTTTTTCAGAATCTGCTTACCAGCTGTGCCGTGTATCTGCATGCTGGCGGGAACGCCCATGGCCCATTCCACCAGAGCGTGATCGAGGAACGGCACGCGGCTCTCGATTGACGCCGCCATGCTCATGTTGTCCTGCTTCATCAGCAGCTCGACCAGATAAGTTTTGATATCGGTATAGAGGAGCCTCTGCAGAAGATCTCCGGAAGAGTTTTCCCAGTATTGCAGGACGTTGCGGTACGCAGAACCAGCCTTGATCTGTTCAAAGAACTCCGCGGTGAGTAGTTCGCTTTGATCTCTCTGGTTATATGCCGAGAAGAAATTATCGAAGTAGAAAGATATCCAGGAATTTCCATCGAGGCCCAGGAAGGTATGTGACAGCTTTCGTCGAGTGGTGGCGCTTATCCAGGATGAAGCAACAATAGTTTCCCGAACAAAACGGCGAAGACTGCCCGGCACCACGGCGCGATATGTGCGGTCAAATGCCAGGTTCTTCAAAGTGAACGCATAGCGCGAATATCCCGCCAGGGTCTCATCACTGCCTTCGCCAGTGAGAACCACTTTGACGCGATCGCGCGCCAACTGGGCCACGAAGAATAGAGCCACGCTGGAAGGCCAGACGATGGGCTCATCCTCATGCCAGATCAGTCTCGGCAGCGCTCCGAAAAAATCCTCGCGGCTAACGAATACTTCGTGATGCACTGATTTTAGATGTTCGGCTACGGTTCTGGCGTACGGCAGTTCACTATAGGTTTGTTCCGAATATCCCACGGAAAATGTCTCGATGGGTTCGCGCCTGATTTTGGTCATTAACGCGGCCACTGCGCTTGAATCCAGTCCACCGCTCAGGAACACGCCGAGAGGAACATCGCTCATCAGATGGCTTTTTACCGCGCCCTCGAGTAAGTCGCGATAACTTTCGACGTAGTACCGCTCTTCGTGTTGTTGGTCATGCTGAGGCAGCCGCAAATCCCAGTACTGCTCAATCTGGAGACCGCCCTGCTGGTTTATTTCGAGCCAGTGCCCAGGCATGAGTTTGTGCACGCCGCGATAGAACGTTTCATCTCCCGAGAGATAACCGAAGGCGAGATATTCCGGAAGAGCGCCGCGATTGAACTCCGGACGCATTTTCGGATAAGCGAGCAGAACCTTGATTTCCGAACCGAAGATGAAATTGTTGGACGAGAGGTGATAGTAAAGAGGCTTGATGCCGAGCCGGTCACGAGCGATAAACAGAGACTCTTTCTTGGCATCCCAGATCGCAAATGCGAACATGCCCCGAAGATGTTGGACGCAGTCCTTCCCATATTCCTCGTAAAGATGCACGATGGTTTCGGTGTCGCTCTGAGTGCGGTAGCGATGGCCCCGCTCGATCAGACGCTCGCGTAGAACCCCGTGGTTGTAGATCTCCCCATTGAAAACAATCCAAATGGAGCCGTCTTCATTGCTCAGGGGTTGATGGCCGGTGGCGAGGTCGACGATGCTGAGGCGGCGCATTCCAAGGCCGATCTTTTCCTGGGTGAAGATACCGTCATCGTCCGGACCGCGGTGGGCCATGACGTCGCACATCCGCCGCACTACGGCGGAGTCGGCTCGCGCCTCTCTGCCGAACTCGAATACTCCAGCGATTCCACACATTGCGTTTTTCCCACTACCCAGCGCGCGACCGGCGTCAAGCCTTAAGGCGCAGAATCCAGAAACTCAAAATCGATATTAGCGACCAGCGGCTCTACTAAAGAGTTATCCCCGGCACGAGAGGTCGCCTTCAAACCGGCACCGTCCGACCATTCGAAGCTCTCGACAGCAGACGGATGTGAAATGAATCGCCTGCCGTCCCATTCCGCAACACTGCCTGAAACCATAATAACGTGGACCAGCCGGCCGGCTTCCACTTTGCAATAGAGCAAGTTCGCATCACTAGTCCAGGGCCCACACTTCCAGTGGGAGCTGCCGTCAGCAAAGAAGAGGAATTCGGTGCTGCGAATTGTCTGATAACGATAGCCCCGAGCGCCGCGAACGAGGCTCTGGTCGATTGCGGCGAAGGTGCCGACACCGGAGGAGCCGGTCACGGGTATGAGTAACACTGCGCACTCTTCGGGCAGCGTGGCTGTGACACTCGCCTTGATCGCCGGTGCTTGCTGCGTTGCTCCGTAAGCAGGAGACACAAAGGCTTGGGTGGTTTCCGTCTTCCATGCGGACTTGTGGTCGAAGAGCAGCGCAATGCCGATGGGCTCCGCATCGTTATCGGCTGCGGAAGATCCAACCAGGAATACTCCTGCTTCTTCTTCGACTTCGATCTCGGGAGCGAAATGCCAGAAGCTTTCCAGACGATGGCTGCCACGACCTCCGGCCACGTCGCGGACAATCCAGAAACCGCCTTTTACATGAAACACTGATCGGCGATGGAGAACCGGGTCTGGCAGTCTACGATATCCATCATGGCTGCCGACAAAGAAATCAAAAGTCTCTCCGTTGAGCCATGCTTCGGCTTTCACATTCGGGATCGAACTCCAGGCGAACGGCCCCTCGGGGACGGCCTGATCGAGCCCATCTACCCTGAGCGTGTTGTGCGCGCCGGTGCCGCGGAACAGGCCACGATTCTGGCCATCGGAGATGTAGCAGAATGTGCCGGGATCAATCAAAAGCCGTTGTCCGCCAACGGAGAGACGGATGCTGAGAGCGTCGGCATGACCATGACCCGAACGACCCGTCCCCTGCGGTCCGGCATCGATCATCATTTGTTGAACGCAGGGGGCTTGGTCCTTGCGAATGTCGTTGATGAGATAAATCCCTCCCAATTCAAAAGCCTTCGATGCTGGAGGTGATTGAATGCGCGGCCTCTCGTAGAACTCGATGGCTTTTTCGCCGAACAGCCAGACAGCTTCCTGGGTGAGGCGGGAGGCTCCGTAATCTCGATCGTAAAGAATTGACCCAATGGCCAGGGGATCGGTCATATGCTCTGCCCGATTCCTCCGGGGGTCGAAGACTCTGCCACCGTCATCGTCTCCGAAGCCTTCGATCGGTCCAGCTTCGGAAAGCGCCTGGATGACATCCAGCATTTTCTTGAGAACGTTGTCGAATGGTGCGGGAATCGCGCTGCCGTTCTCACTCGCGAGGAGCCGGGCGTGCAGGAAAAAATCGAGCGCGTAAACGTGGTAATAGAGCGCCTGCTCGAAATAAACGCCGTCAGGGCGAACCTGGCGAGCCGATTCTTCCAGAATGATTCTCCAACCTTCGTTTCGCCAGCGTTCCGCAGCAGAAATCTCCGGGCACAATGTTCCAAGAAAGAAAAGTGCAACTGCTTCGCCGATGAGGTGCGTGTTGGGCGAGAAGTACGTTGATAAATAGCGCTCGATATATCGTCCATGCGATTGCAGAGCGCGGAGCAAATCCGCCTCAAAAGCAGGAGGAAGATCGGTGCACCCGGAAAGGAGGTTGCGAACCCAAAGCCACGACACGCTGCGGAATGCCACCTCGAGAGCGCTGGCCCAATTGATGCCGAGCGGATAAGGATTTGCCTTCCTCCACGAAAGCCACTGATCCATCAGTTCATTGGTGTAGACGCGATTACCGGTCATGAGCCAGGCCTTGGCGAGCGTGACCAGATGCTGATGACGGTTCAATTCCCAGATGATCTTGTGGTCGCCGACTTCATGAAAATCCAGAAAATTGATTTTGAACCATGGCCTCAGAGGGCTGCGCGTGCCATGAACGGGATCGGCATGCCAATCGATGTGGGGGCCATAGTCGAGCGTTTCATATCCAAGTAAACGAAACTCATGACGGCAAATGCGATCGGCCTCTGCAATAATATTTTCGGCCTCGCCGGGCAAGTGCTCGCGCAACAGTTCGGAGCGATGCGCAAGCGCTTCATTGTTTTCGCCGAAGAAAAATCGGGGATGGCTAAGAGTTTGCCCGGGAGATCGGCCGTCCCATGGCGGCAGTCCGATACGGTAAAAAGCCAAATCGACCCGCTTCGAAACCTCCTGGCCGACTCTGGTGCGGATCTCTTCCGACGGCATCCGTGTCAGGCGCGACCATTTTCTCCGCCACCGGGAAGTCATGATCCATGTTATCGTGCCCTGAATAAAACACGACAAAACTGATTGGCGGCGTGTACACCGACATCACAGCTTCTGCGTTAACAATCCTGTAACTTGTTGAATTTACACTCGATAAGCGCCCGGTCGCTTCAGCCCAAACAGCGTCACGCGCCGCGCTTCAGGCATTGCTATAGTGGAGTTGGCGCCCCGAGAGTTCGCTTGAACGGTCTGCTGAATTTTGGAACAAAGGAACGGATGAGCAGGGTATTCCAGAAATGAAGTGTATCCCGATCGACCCAAAAACGGCTGACTGGCAAGCGCTCGACAGCTTTCACGACAGAACTGTATTTCAGACCCGGGAATGGCTGAGCTTTATCGCTGAGACCCAGAATGCGACTCCAATCGTTGCTGAGCTTCGCCAGGATGGAAAGCTTGCCGGATATTTTTCCGGACTCACGGTTACCAAGTTCGGGGTGAAGATCCTGGGCAGTTCGTTTCCCGGGTGGACTACTCCATACATCGGGTTCAATGTAGTACCGGGAGTTTCGCGCGCGGCGACTTTGGCGGCTGTTGAGCAGATGGCCTGGGATACTTTGAAGTGCCTGCACATGGAGGTCTCAGATCCCGGTTTCAATATCGAAGATGGTGAGGAACTCGACTTCGCCTGCCAGTTTTACACTTCGTACCGCACGGACCTGACGAAGTCCGAAGAAGAACTGTTCAACGGCATGGACAGCGCTTGCCGGCGCTGCGTTCGCAAAGCGGAGAAAAGCGGAGTGGTCATCGAAGAAGCACACGATGAAGACTTTGCGGGCGAGTACTATGAGCAACTGAAAGATGTGTTTGCAAAACAGGGTCTGCCTCCGACCTACGATGTGCACCGGGTGCGGGCCCTGGTGAAACACCTTGAGCCGACGGGAAGAGTTTTGCTGGTACGAGCGCGCGATCCGGAAGGCAAATGCATTGCCAGCGGAATCTTCCCAGGGTTCAATAAGATTGCGGAATTCTGGGGCAACGCCAGTTACCAATCAAGCCAGATTCTACGGCCGAATGAAGCCATCCATTGGTACGTGATGCGATATTGGAAACGTCGGGGGGCGGAAGTCTATGACTGGGGCGGAGAAGGCGCCTACAAGGAAAAGTATGGTTGCCAGGTTCATCGCGTGCCCTGGTTCACCAAGTCTCGCTACGGATTCATCTCGAAACTGCGGGGCGAGGCCAAAGAGATGTTTGCCATGAAACAGCGAGTGCTAGGATGGTTTCAGGCGAAGGCAAGTGGACATAGCGGGACACCGGGTGTGCGGGATTCAGCTGCGAAAGAAACTACTAAGGAAGCCGGTTATGGCTCGACAGCCACCGCCGAAAACGCGGGAGAGAAGGAATGATCAAGCGCGGAATCAAGCACCTTTCCCGGGTCAGTGACGTGCTCTTTCGCAAACTGCGAATCGAGCGCGACATCACGATTTTTCCGGACGATGTTTTTCTCACGTCGTACCCCCGGTCCGGCAATACGTGGACGCGATTTTTGGTGGGAAATCTCGTGCATCAGAACGAGGCCATCACTTTTCTGAACGTAGAGCGGCTGGTTCCCGACATGTACAAGCACTCGGATCGCACGCTGCGCCACCTGCCCCGGCCGCGCATCCTGAAAAGCCACGAGAGCTTTGATCCGCGATACAAGAGGGTCATTTACGTGGTGCGGGACCCGCGGGACGTGGCACTTTCCAATTACCATTGGGAAATGAAGCAGCGTTCGATGGGGGATAATTATCCGATCGAACAATTTGTGCCGCGCTGGATGGAACCGCTTTTTTGGGCGCGTCTGGGTTCCTGGGCAGAGCATGTTACCTGCTGGCTGAGCACCCGGCAGGGCAAAGAGGGATTTCTCCTGCTGCGGTACGAAGACATGCTGGCCAACCCAGAGAAAGAAATGGGCAAGGTTGCCCGCTTGCTCGGAATCGATCCGACTCCAGAGAGGCTGGCGCGCGCGGCGCAATTGAGTTCCGCCGACCGCATGCGCAAGCTGGAAAAGGATCAGGGAGACAAGTGGGTGCAAACCAAATACACGCGCCAGGATAAACAATTTGTGCGCAAAGCTGACTCGGGAGGTTGGCGAGAGATTTTGCCGCCGGCGTCGGTTGAGTTGATTGAGTCCGAGTGGGGGGACATCATGAAAACTCTGGGGTACAAACTCTCCACGGAAGGTGAGGAAACGCCTTCGTTGACTTCGTCTGAGCTGAGTTGAGAGCCGCCGGAACGAACGAGGTTTTTTCAGAAAGTAAACCAGGAAGCGCAGACTTAGAAGTTGCGCGGAAGCCCGTCGCCATCGCCGCGGGTCAGGTGAAAATCGGATAGGCTGCCCTGAGAAAGCAGGGTGGAGAGTTTCTGCGACGCGGCGAAGATAAAATTCGATTCTGCTTGAAAGAAACCGCATCTCCCCACTGCCCGGCCCCATTGTTTGTGGCTTTGATTCGATACGATCAGGTCCATCCCCATCTGCTCGAGACCGCGGGTTGCAGCCAAGATCACGGCCTCCGCCTTCTCCGGACGCGCCCAGCAATCAACGATAGAGCCGACTCGCAGTGTCCCGAATTTCGCATCCTGCCTGCGCTCGCCTACAACGGCCCAGCCGACTGGCTTTCCTTGCTGTATTACGGACAATTTTGTCAGCTGCCGCTCGCTGGGTGGATAAAGCCGGGCCAAAGTGTCCCGGTCCCGAACGGAGGCGAGACGATAGTCATCCCTCGCTTCACGCCATAAATCATCCGCCCAGTCATGGAAGTGGTCGACTTCTGTTACCTCGAATGAGCCAACGTTCGATCCCCGAAGGCGCTTCAGACTGCGCCATGCCGTGAGAGCTGCCCAGCCGGTTCCTGTGAATGCTCCGACATCCATGAACCATCGTCTCCACCTGGACTGCCGGAGAACGGCCAATTGCCGCAGGAACCGGTACGGATGAACCACCAGGAAATAGAAGGGAACAAGAGAAAGACTCCAACCCATCGCTTTCAACATCGCAGGCAGGGGCCGATCAAGGCTTCCCATGCCGAGGGCATACAACATGGGCTCGCGTCGAAGGGCATCGCGCAGCAGCAGACTTCCGACAGTAGAGTACTTTCGGTCGGCAATGCCTTCGGATAATGGGTGATGGTAGCAGGCGACCGTATGCTCGCCTTGGCCCGCGAGGAAGAATCTTTCGTATTTCAGGGCGTAGGCGCCGCGCACTTCGCCGTCTTCGAGAGCAACAAAATACTGGTTGTAGAGCGGACTGCCATCGACCTTGGGAAGCCATGCAGGAACCCAGTTTTCATAGAACGCCAGATCCTGACCTTGGATTGCTGTCATTAGCCGCTGGTTAAAGGATTTGACGGAGGGCTGGTGTTCCTCCCGGTAGGGCTGGATGACAATGGGCATGAATGATGCGGAGCCGTTCCGCGTGAGTATTCTGAAATTTAGCCGGCCGCGGTCCGAAGCTTTTCTTCCACTAACTCGGCAGCTCGCCCGACCGTCTGGATTCTCTCGGTTTCCTCCGGCGAAAGCTGGAGCTGAAAGGTCTCTTCTAACGCAAGAATAAGGCTGAGATGACGTACGGAATCCCAGGTCTCGACATTTTCAGGAGCTGAGCCCGCGGTAATGGCGGCCTGCGGGAGGCCGAATATATCCGACGCAATGACTCTTACCCGCTCAAACACTGGTGTGGTCAATTCATCTCTCCGGTCAGGATACGAAGCTTAACCCATTCCGGGCATTCGATGAGAGCAGTCCGCAAGTCCAGGACCCATAAAGATCCGTCGCCATTCGTTGCGGCCAGCGTAAAGCCGTGCTGCGCGTAAAAGTCTTTTGCCGGCGCGTTCTTCTTGGTGGAAAAGAACCAACCCTTGATCGACGTCAGGCCTCTTGCGCGAGCCGCTTCCGCTAGGTGCGATAACAATGCCGTTTCCAGATTACGGCCGATTACGCGACAGCTCAACAAGAAGGTGTCGATTTCGCAAGAGTCCCCGTCGTCGCGAGTGATGGCAACGCCTACGAGGCCATGGTCACCGTAGCGATCACGCACGCGCATGGAGAAGACTTGCCAATGGGGGCGGGCGGCGATCTCAGCGATCTGTTGTTCACTGTAGCGCCTCGTCGTGGCGTTGAACTGGTTGGTTTTCTGGGTCAACTGAGCCACGCGCGCCAGGCTGGCACGCTCAACCGGGGCGATTTCCGCCTCTTGTTCGAGCGACCGAAAGAAATCCTGTTTGGAAGTGAAGCTCTGTTCCACGCGAGAGCGTTCGCGCTCGGCGGCATAGAGCGCAGTACGCTGCAGATCCTCTTGTGACAGCGTGAGCCGCTCGAAGAACGGGGAGTCGCGCACGACATCGGCGTATTGGGAGGGATCGCGGGGAAGTTCGATCACGATTACTTCCGGTAGAGCGGCTCGAACCTGGGCACGTTCTACCGGGTTGTCATCGAGAAAGGCCAGTGCGTCGGTGCCGATGTTGAGTTCGGATGCGACCTCGCGCAGGTTTTGTGCTTTGTCGCTCCAGTTGATGCGCATGGCGGCGAACTTTTCCGGCCTGAGAAGCATGCCCGGGTGATTCCGAAGAGCTTCCATGGCATCGTCGGGGTCGTTCTTGCTGCAAACGGCGAGCAGGATTCCCTTCCGGTGCAGATCGAGCAGGGCCCGTTGCAGCGCTTGATAGGCAGAACCTGGATATTCGGCGCCGAGCTTGATTCCGTGCATCCCGTCTTCGCCGATCACGCCTCCCCACAATGTGTTATCGAGATCCACGACTAGCGCCTTGGCAGATCGACCGGTGAGGGGGACCAGAAAGCGGAGCCACTCCTGTGCGAGATGGATCAAGTGACCGGCGCTAATGGGCATGCGCGCGGTCAGCCACTTTTTCTCGTCGTGCCACTTTGTATATCCGTGGCGCGCGACCAGAGAGCCATAGTCGAGCAGAAACACGCCGCGGTGTTTGCGGCAGACGATGCGAAGGCCGTCATTGATTTGACGGATGGCATTCGCCTGAGGCGCATCCAACTGCGCGTCCAGCACGCCAAGGCTTGGAATCGGGGGCGGCTCCAGCGTATGCACGATCAGATTGGCGGACGAATGTTGGCGAAAAGCCGAGATCCAGGATCGAAAAGAATCGACAACGCGCGCGACGGAAGTAGCGACTGTGTCAGGTCTCAGATCCGCATATCCCGACCAGAGATCCGGCGCGATATCGCGGGTCTGTACGGCAAGAAGGACGGTATCGGGCGTGAAGGAGTAGAGAGAGCTACGATCATCGAGAATCTCCTGCGCGTACGCATTAAAGTCCCCGAGATGTAGCGCCAAGTCGATGCCGGCTACAAAAGCGGAGGCACGCACCAACGGCACAATTGGTTCGAGTGTGAAGGAGCGGAGGATCGCGAAACGATGAGGAACGAATCGCCCCGCTGGGCGCAATTGCTCGTAGCGGGACGTCAGGTAGGAAGCGGCTGCCGACCCGCTCTCCTGCTGCCAAAGCTCGGCCAGTCGGTGCGACGCGCCCGCCGCATCCCCCCTCGCGATAAGGCTGTCAATCTCCTGTCTCAGTTGCAATGCTCGCCCCTAAGCTCTGTTGCCATGGCGCTCAATGAGAGAACGAAGCCGCCGTAGCGGGAAGCAGGTCGTCAATCTCAAAGGACTCCAGCTGTGACTTGTTCGATCCGTTCGATATCCGCGCCAATGTCCTTGCCATCACTGCCCGCGGAAACTGCAGGGGAAGCTTTCTGGCAGTATTTAGCTTCGTCCTTTGATCTGCAAAGACGATAATCCTGGCGCTGGTTGCCAGGGAGGTTCCTCAGTCCAGCAGCGGCTACATTCTTGACCATGATATTGCCGGCAGGCCAATCGGCTCCGTCCACGACGAGATTGTGTGTGACGACGGTATTGGAAAAGCAGCTCTTGAATACGCCAGCCGGACCTTGAGCGTCGGGCTTGAAGGCGCAATTCCGAGGTCCTCCGCCGGAGGAGCCGATCTGCCGCGGGCCGGACGTATACAACAAGTTATTCGCGATCACAAAATTAGTTAGCTCTTGCGGGGTTGCGCTAATAATGAAAATCGGATGGGGCACGAACGCGCTGACATGTTCGATGCGAACGTCGCGCAGGGGCGGGCTTTTTGACCCAATGAGGGCAAACACCCCAAATCCCCTGTTTTCCTCGTGCTTCACATCTTCCGCGATCAGGTCATGAATGCTGTAACGCTCGCCCGCCATCGCGAATCCGCCGGCGTCCGATTTACCGTTGCCGATCTCCAGCACACTGCCCACGTTCCGGACGATGTTGTAGCGGATCGTGACATCGGTGACCTGACACTTGGGGCAGCGGTTCCCCTGATTTTTGGGCGTGAGCAAGATCGAGAAGCCGGTTTGAGTAAAGCCGCCCCAAACATTTTCCAGAACATTTTCTTCAAAAAGTACGCGCTGCGCGTTCTTCAGTTCAAAATGATTCTTGACAATGAAGGGACGACCGGACGTACCGCCGACAAACCCTGGGGCGCCTTCCATCCAAATCATGGGTTTAAATAAATGGTTGTGCCTGATTTCGATGTCCGCGGGCGTGTTCGCTGCCGCGCCGCCTCCGAACATGATGTTTTCACCCGATGCCTCAAGAAAATTGTTGACGATTTTGAAGGGCCCTTGCGGATCGTCGCCGCTGCCTCCGCCGATGGCCTGCGCGTCAACACACGCACCGGTTACGGCGACGCAGTGGAAATCGTTGAGGAAGGAGTCGACGACGGCGACGTAAGTCATGCTCCTCAGAGCTATACCCCTTGTGGTCTCGTCCTGGGCGGTTCCGTGCATCCAGACCCGATCGAAGATAAGATGATTCGCGGTTCCTTCCTCCTCCTTTCTGAAAGCCAGAGCGGTTATGGAAGCTCCCGGCTCTCCGCGCGTGATCTCGAGGCCGATGAAGCGGTAGTGATTGGCTCCGGGCATGAAAGCGATCGGACCTGAACCATTCTTGCGATCAAATTCAATCTTAGCCAAAACATTACGTGCGGAAGGACAATGGAGGTCGGGACGCCCCGGCAAAGACGAAACACCCGCGTAGCACGGGGTCATGCGCGTGCCTTCCGGAGGGAGAGCGTCGTCGGGCGCGCTGGAGCGCACGACAATCCAATGACCGTCGTCACAAGACTTCGCCGGGAATCGAAACAGGCCACGAAAGCTTGCGCCAGCCTGAAGCTTTATTGTGTCCCCGCACTGGGCATCGTCAATGGCATGTTGAAGATCATCATTCGCGTTGACGATAAGGCTTTTCCCGGGAGCCGGCGTGTCGCCTAACGCGGTTTTCATCAGTACGCGGGGGAGTTCTGCCGGTCCGTCAAAGTTACTTGCGGATGCTTGCAAACGGCTGACTGGTTGCTGACCGGTGATACACCAGGGGAGAGGGCCGAGCCCTATCAAGCACAGCGGCAGTACCCGAAGAACTGTGAATTTCCCCGAGAATCGGCGAAATCCCGCATTTTTCCACCCGATCCTCATTAGCAAAAATATATCACAGCCCTTGCCTCATTCCGGCCAGGCATGGCCGTCTCTGGCGTGCAGCGAACTGGCGATGGGGCGAGCGTTTTCGTCAGTAGACGCCAGCGATTCCAGCTTCGACAAGGTCGATATCGGCGCCAGGGTCTTTTCCGTCAGAGCCCGCATTCTTGTATGGGCTTGTGCTCAAGAGGTGGTAGTCGCCTCCGTTCCCGTTGTTGTAGTTGACGAACTGTATTGCGGAGTCATCAGCGGGGAAAAAGTTTTCCGCAGGCCATGTGGAGGGTGGGTACCAGCTCGGAACCGACGGAATAACGTTGTTCGCGAAAGAGTAGGAATCAAAGCAAGCGGTGAGGCTCTTGAGAGGTACGTCAGAGACCGCGCAACTGAGCTTGCTGCCATTACCGTTCAGAAAGGGAGAACCGGTTGCGTTCACGATGTTATTGGTGAAAGCGAATCCCCACATCATCGGGTTGGTGGTGTCGTTCGCCAGGATAAGAAGGTGTCCGGGCGATTCGGGGAAGGCCGTTACATGGTTGATAGTGACGCTATTGAGCACATTGGCGGTCCATCCATTGCCATACTCCAAGAATCCCCCGCCTCCGTTGTACTTGGTGGCACTGATGTCATCGATGACCACATCATGAATGCTGTAGCGCTCCCCCGCGGATGCCTGTCCCTGTCCGTCAGAACGGGAAGTTCCGGCTACGATGCCGCCTGCGACATGACTAATGGTGGAGTAGCGGATCGTCACATCGGTCACCTGGCACATGGGGCACACGTTCGCTGAACCGTTGTACTGATTTTTCGGAGTGAGCAAAATGGAGTGTCCATTCTGGGTGAAGCCGCCCCAGTTATTTTCGAAGATATTATCTTCCACCAGAACGCGCTGCGCGTTTTTGAATTCCAGGTGATTCTTGACAACGAATGGGTATCCTCTTTCACCGCCAACATAGCCGGGGTTTCCCAACTTCCAGAGGAGAGGTTTGAAGAAGTGATTCCGGCTGATTTGAATGTCGGCGGGGGTCATCGTAGCCTGGCCGCCTCCGAACAAGATGTTTTCGCCGGACGCCTCTATAAAGTTATTCACGATCGAGTACGGTCCCCCGGGCAGCGATCCGCAGCCCCCCGAGACCGCATGAGAATCGACGCAACTCCCCACCTTGGCAGTGCAATGGAAGTCAGTCAGATAGGAATTGGTGACCGCAGCATTGGTGAAACCTCGGAGGCTCACGCCGGTGTCGGTATCGTCCCGGCTTGTGCCATGCACCCAGTTCCGGTCAATGATCACCTGGTCTGCCGTTCCCTGCGCGCTAATCAGCGCTCCCACAGGCCCCGAACCTGCCAGGCGGGTGATCTCCAACCCCAGGAAGCGGTAATGATTCGCTCCATTCGCGAACTGGATTGGCCCATTTCCCGCAGAGCTGAACAAAAGTTTGGCCAGTACGTTCTGGGTGGAGCTACAGTTGAGCGCCGGACGCCCGGGTAAGGAGCTTACGCCGGCGTAACAAGGCGAAACGCGTACGCCGTCTGGCGGCAAGCTTGCATCCGGAGCGCTGCTGCGGACAATGATCCAATGCTGGTCGTCGCATGGCTTTGCCGGGACGACGAAAAGGCCCGTGTAGGTTGCGCCAGCTTGCAGTTCGATGGTATCTCCGCACTGAGCATTGTCCAGAGCCGCGTGCAAATCTCCCCCGGCTGGAACCATCTTTATCGCTCCGGATGCGGGAGTATTCGACATCTCAGTTGGCATCTGTACGCGCGGCAGTTCCGCCGGGCCATCAAAGTTGCCGGAGTTCTGACTGGACGACACTTCTACAGTGGAGGCCCACGTGGCGGTGTGCGAGAGAGCATCCGTTACCTGAACCTGGAAAGGATAGGCGCCGGATTTAGTCGGGGTACCGCTGAGAGTGCCGCTGGTGCTGAGAAGTAAGCCCGCGGGAACTCCTGTCGAGCTCCAGCGGTAAGGCTGGCTACCTCCGGAAACACTGATCGTGGCGTTGTAAGGTACGCCTATGGTGGCCGGCGGGAGCGAAGTCGTGGTAATTGCGAGATTCGGATTGGAGGTTGCAGGAAGGATCGTGATGGTTGCTGATGCGTGAGCCGGTTGATCGCGGCCTATGGCACCCCAACAAGCCAGATCCGCCTCGCTCATCGCCTCCACCGTGGCCTGAGTTGTCCGTGTCACGGCCGGAGCTTTGTACAGGCCCGTGCTGGATATACTTCCCACGCTGGCATGCCACGAAACTGCAGTGCAAGCAGTCCCCGTCAACGTCACCGCAAGCTGCAAACTGCCGGCCGATTGAACCTCAGCGCTGAGGGGTGTGATCTGCACCGCGACGTTTGGCAGTTCTGTTTGATGGTTGTTGGAACCCTGGGCCAGCGTCGGTGAGCAGGAAGTGTTGAAAAATATTACCGGCAGCAACGCCATCAATGCGATCAATTTAAGTCTGTTAAAGATTTTCCGCGAGTCGTGCGAAGACAAATCTTCTGGGAGCCGGCTTAGCTGCAAAAACATGGGACACCATCCAGTCGATGTGGGGGATCTCGCTCAAGCCCTGCAGGCACTCTAGCGGGCCAGAGTGATCGCGGAAAGGTAACCGAAGGTCGCAGCCTTCAATGATCACTAGTACATGGCGGGGTGTAACTCGTGAACGGCGGGGTTAACAAACCTGCAACACTCTAGCGCGAAGCGCAAATCATCGGTATGTGGTCATCGTGTCGAACTTTGCCGGAGGACAGCGTTCCGTAAGCGATCGTAGACAGAATTGCCCAGCAAGCGCCTTGTTCCCTCTCGCAGCTGAACAACTAAGTCCTGCCGCTTCAAGTTTCGACCAGCGCAAAGCGCTGCGAACGCAGCTGGCGACGTCCCCCGCATCACGGCGACCCGGCCAAGAGCAAATCGATTTGTGGATGCCGAGTTTGCCCGCATGCGGCTAGTTGAGACGGTGCGATATCCAGCGCGGCGGGCCATTTGCATCACTGGCAGGTTGTGGCGCCCGCCCGGGCAAGAAAAGTGTTCTACCGGTCGTGAGATGATCTGCTCGAGTTGCAATTTCGCTTCTGCGATCTCGCGGTGCAACCCCTGATCGTCGAGGTCAGTGAGGTAGGGATGAGTCATCGAGTGGCAGCCGATTTCGAAACCCAACCCGCTAAGCTCCCGCAATTGCGGTTTGCTCAAATAGCCGCGTTTCTCGAGAAATCCGGTGGTGATGAAAAAAGTCGCGGCAAAGTCACATTGCTGCAGGATTGGAACCGCGCAAAGCAAATCCGTCTCGCAGCCGTCATCGAAGGTAACAGCAATGACTTCTGGTCTGTGGTTGAGGGCCTCGCTCACGCTTCCGCCACGCCAACCCTGGCTCTTGATGAACTCCATTTGCGCGCGGAATTGGGAGGCAAGCAATACGTAGCGGATATAGCCAGGGGCGGACTGGCATAATGTACGACCTGGCTCCTCAAGCTCGTGATACATCAGGAATACAGTACGGTGTTCACTCATCACGCATCCACGGGCTTCGAATCCAGAGTCGAGAGAATCGCAAATTGCGAAAATAATGGCAGGGCTTACAAGCAATAATTCCTACGATAGCATATCGCTGCAGGGCGCTGAGGAGAAGACCGGGCACACTTATACATCCCACCGCGAGTGTGAGAAAACCTACCGCCTCCTCAAAATGTGAATCTCTACAACTGAAATGGATTGGAGGGATCGTACAGATAGAAGGTATCGCCCAACATCGGCTTGATCTCAACTGGGGATTTCTGTGGGAACGCCTTCTGCGGGTCGGCCAGCCAGACAGGAGAGCTATGACGATGGCGCAGACCGCAGGCCCGAAAGGCGGTAGTGTCCCTGGCGAGCGATGAGCCAGCAACTAACTCCAGAAGATCGTTATCGGCTTCGAGAGTTCGGACCAACGCTGAGAACGCTTGAGTCGCCGCTTCTGGCTTCGGCTGTCCCCCCAGTGCGAAATCAGCCAATCGCGCCGATCCCCCGAGGTGGGCTACTAGAGCATGACCGCAGGGCTCATCTTCACACTCCAGAATCCACAAACTGCATTTCGCAACCGGGCATGCGCTCAGGTAATCGATCCAGGCTCGTGTCCGTTGGATGGGAACGAAGTCTCCGGCTGGAGTGAAAACTGGATCATCGGCCCGCGCCAGCCGGCAGGTCCATTTTCCGGAGGCAGGCAGAGCAGGGAACAGGCTCCACTTTAAATTGCGGAAAAACTTGAGGAGATCGCGCGTTCCACGCCTCGACCTCAAAAAACGGCGCCACGGCTTCAGCGGCCTGGCATACCAGTGCAAATCAGCCTGGGGGGCGAACCATCTTAACCGCGGCAGTATACGCAAGGTTTCGCGGCTGCCCCCGATCGCGAGCAACGAACTCTTCCGCAGTTCCATGCAACGCTGGAAGAGCAGCAATCCCGCACCAGGGGCGATTTTGCCCGATGCCCAATCAATAATCACCATGCTTTCCAGAACCGCATCACCCGCGGCGAAACGTATTGGGGCCACACAGCCGTGGGCAGCGATTCCACTCTCAGTTTCCAGCACGTAGCTTCTCGAAGTTGGCCACCAGGGGTGTACTACGAAGTACTTCCAGGCTAGCGCTTCAGGAGAAAAATTCGGCGGCAGGTCGGTGATGCCGAACACTTTGTAGAGAAAGGTGACGACCTTATTAAGCCGTTCCAGCGAGATTAAGCAGAAGGTTAATGCCATAGCGTCTCGCCAATAGGACGGCATACTATCATGCCCCGTCGATGGGCCCACTCGCCACGACCCTTCTAACTGGAGAGTACGGTTTGCGTATTCGCCAAAAATTAACGCAAACTCAACATTCGAAGGCTTGCCTCTTTCACATGGCGATGGCAGAATCTAGAGCGCTGCAGGAGTTGGCTTCGCAGTGGGTTTTCCGACTCCACTCGCTTTCTCCCGAATGAAAGTGCCGTTTCGCCGGACGCGCTCAATCGCAACAGTTTGCCGTGAGGCGATGGAACGGGTAGACTGCTAGAGGGCAGGCAGGACGCGCGGTTTTGGGCGTGTGCGGCGACTTTTGGGGTTGAGAGCGAGGTTCCTGTGCTGAGGTGGCAAGGGGTGGATTGCGACCAAACTTTTAATCGGGCCTACAACCATGGGTGTACTAAGAAAGCTTCTTTATACTGCAAATTATCTCCTCGATAGAGATGTTGCCGGCCGGTCCTTTCAGGTGTTTCCCGATGATATTTTTCTGGTTTCCTATCCCAAGTCCGGTAACACGTGGACGCGTTTTCTTCTCGGCAACCTGGTGAATACTGATTGCCGCATCACTTTTTCGAACGTAGAGCGGAAGGTTCCAGACATCTACGGAGCATCAAAGGGTACCCTCAAGAAGACGCCTCGCCCGCGTCTTCTGAAGAGCCACGAGTGTTTCGACCCTCGCTACCGGCACGTGGTCTACATTGTGCGCGATCCCCGAGATGTGGTCCTTTCCGCTTACCACTACGACAGAAAAGGCAGAAATATTCCCGACGATTTTCCGATCGCGACGTACGTAACCAGCAGATTCATGAAGACCGACGAATATTTCGGCACTTGGGGAGAACATGCCGGCAGCTGGCTGGTTAATTCCAGGAATATCTTTCACATAAGCCGCCTGAAGAATGAATTTCTGGGGACGATGGGATCCTGGGGTGAGAACGTCATGAGCTGGCTGGGAGCCAGAGGTCACGACCGCGAATTTCTTCTGGTGCGGTACGAAGATCTGCTGGAGGATACCCATCGTGAGATGACCAGGATCGCTGAATTTCTGGGCTTATGGGTCTCAGCGGAAAATATCTCCAAAGCGGTAGAGCTTAGTTCAGCCGAGAACATGAGAAAACTAGAGGTTTCACAGAGCGACCAGTGGGTCACCACGAAACCGAGCCGCAAAGATATTCCTTTTGTGCGATCGGCGAAGTCAGGCCAATGGCAGGAATCGCTTCCGGCGGCGTCGGTCACCGAGATCGAGTCAGCCTGGGGGCCGGTCATGCAGCTTCTGGGTTACCCGCTGAGCAGCGAATTGCAGCGGAGGACTCCCTTGGTGCAGCGCGTTTAGAAAACCCAAGTTTCGTTTTGTGCCATTCGATATCCGTCATTGGACCACAGTTGGAAATAATCTAGATAGCTCATGGAGTCCGCCATTAAGCCCCAACCCAAAGTCAGCGTAATCATGCCGGCCTACATGACAGCTCACCTGATTGCGGGTGCGCTGGACTCCGTGCTTCAACAGACCTACCGCGACTATGAGATCGTCGTGGTCAATGACGGATCTCCCGACACCGCTGAACTGGAGAGGGTTCTAGCGCCTTACCAGGGAAAAATCGTCTATATCAAGCAGCAAAACAAACGCGCGGCAGGGGCACGTAACAGCGCGATCCGGCAATCGCAGGGGGAATTCCTGGCTTTTCTGGATAGCGATGACACATGGTCGCCGGATCATCTGGCCTTACAGATGAAACTTTTCGAACAGGACCCTGCACTGGACCTGGTGTACTGCAACGGTCTGTTGGAAACTCCAGCTGGGTCCCGGGAATTTATGGACATTTGCCCATCGCGCGGCCCAGCTACCTTCGAAGCTCTCGTTATTGAACGTTGTCAGATCTCGGTTTCGACGGTGGTTGCGCGGAAGCGGGCGCTGGAAAAAGCCGGCTTCTTCGATGAAAGCCTGGCGCGCTGTGACGATTACGATATGTGGCTTCGCGCCGCTTTCTGGGGGGCGAAGATTGGATATAGCGACAACGTGCAGGCTCGATTCAGCGGAAATCGGCCGGGTGCGCTTAGCGGATCGAGCCTCAAGATGAACGAGGCTTATTGGAAGATTCTGGAGAAGGCGATCCAGACCCTTCCACTGAGCGACAGCCAAAAAGATCTGGTCCAGCAAAGAGCCGCAGAAATTCGAGCGCAATTTATGCTGGAGGAAGGCAAGATCCACCTGCAAGAGGGAAGGCTGAGTGAGGCTATGGAATTGCTTTCCGAATCAAACGCACGTCTTCAGCGTCCCAAGCTGAGCCTGGTTTTGTTGGGCCTGAAGATCGCACCTGGGACAACCCGGAAGCTGTTTGCCTTCGGGAAAAAGATGCGGAACGGGGCCGTATCCTGATCAGACGGTGCGCCCTAGAAACGTGCACTCCAGGTTCCATCTGAGGCCGTCGACGGTTTTCGTGGGACGAATGCGGCGCAGGCTGAGAGGGTTATCGTTTCTTCTGACCAGGCCTCCGTCGGTCGTGACTGCAGTCTGGTATCCGACTTCTCGGGTGGCGCTTACCGTGCGATCTGCCCAATGTGGCTCGAGGGCGGGGCAAGGGTAGGAGAAGTGAACGATGGGCGCCGCGAGTTCCTGCTCGAGCCGGCGCTTAGCTCCAAGCAATTCTGTTTGCAAGTCGCTTTCGGCGATGTAAGCGATGTTAGGGTGTGTCATCGTATGCGACCCGAGCGTGTGGCCGTTGCGCGCCAATCCCCGCACTTCGTCCCAGGTCATCATCAGCCGCCGCGAAAGTTGCGGAGGTTCAGTCCCCAATTGCTGCTGTAGCGACGCGACGAACTGATCTTGAGGGCCTCCTGACAACTTGCTGCAGTACTCGGATGCGCGGTCGAAGGCCTGAATGCGCTTCGCAGTCGACGACAAAGGCCACACCGTAACGTCCACTTCAGACCAAATAGCTTTTTTCGAAGTCAGAAAGGCATACCGCAGCAGGCTGGGCCAGGGCAGACGCTGCCTGTCAACGCAATCCACCGTCACATAAAAAACGGCTGGGATCCCGAGGGGGATGAGAATATCGTTTGCCGCCTGGTAATTGTCCGCATAGCCATCATCAAAAGTGACCACGACCGCTCTAGGCGGCAGGGCCTTCTCACCTTTGAGGAACAAGCGCACATCGTCGAGGCTTACGGCGCGGAAGTGCCTGGCAATGACTTCCATCTGGCCTCGGAAAACTTCGGTCGAATGAATAATGCCGCCAAGGGTCAGTTGCGCCGAGGAGGGATCGTCCATTACGGAGTGATACATAATGATCGCCACGCCGGGCCGGTTGAACCTGGAGGCGAGACGCAGCGCTCCCGTTCTTATTAGCGACTTCTTAATCCACGTTTTGGCCATGATTATGAAGGCGTGCCCTGGATTCACTGCGCTGCGCCAATCGGCTGGGCTCCAAGTTTCGTTCCTCTGCTCCTCTTCGCAATCCTCAGGAAGTACATCACTCGTTCACGGTGTAGAAGCATCACAGTGGCCAGGTAGACGGCCCCTCCCGCCCCGATTTCAACCATCAAATTAAGCCATTTAAAATGGCTGAGTGGAAGTTTCCACTGGAGCGCGACGACGGCAAGGACCATCGCAGCCGAACCATCCAACGCCGGGCGCAATGCCCGGATGTAATCCCCGAGTCCCATCTGGAGTGTCTTCAGTGTCTTCCAGTAGTGTGCGCAGGCGATGACCGGATAGGCAAAGACCCAACCGAAAGCGATGCCTCGGATTCCCCAATGACTGCCAATCCAGAAAGCGAGCGGCATCAGCACGAGGCCTGTAAGCTCAACCCGCATTACAAAGCCGGCGTGGCCGATCGCGGTCAAAACTTTGGGCAACAGAGCAACCAGGGCACGAAAAGTCGCATAAGCGCTGAGCACCTGCAGCGGAGCGATCATTCCATTCCATTTGGGGCCCATAACCAGAGGAACGGCTTGACGGGCGACTAAGGCCAAACCGAGGGTAAGAGGAAACGTTGCCAGGGCAATTACCTCTGAAAGGGTCCGAAGGTAGTGGCGCAAAGCAGGCAGATCTTTTTGTACGCGGGAAAGATAGGCCGGAACTATCGTAGTTACGAGAGAAACGACTTTTTCGAGAGGCGTGTTGGCCAGGTTCCAGGCCATGCCGTAAAGACCAAGCGCCGCTTGGCCGAAAACGCGTCCAGCGGTGACGTTATCGAGCGTGTTGTAGGTCGACCAGGCAAAGGTCCAGACCAAAACCCGCCAGCCGAAGGCGAGCGGTACGCGAATCGTGGCCAGGCGCGGCCAGGCAAAGCGGTGGCGTTGCACACTCAAAATGATGGCGCATCGGGCAACTTCTGACACCAGATTTCCCAGAACCAGGGCCCAGTAGTGGAAGCCCAACCACGCCAACAGCACCGTTACTACGGCGCTCATGATGTCGCGAAGCGCATCCAAAAAAGACAGCGACTTGAGGCGCATGTTTTTGTTCATCAGCCCCTCAGGGACGTTACGTAAGCCGAGGGGTATCAGGGCAATGCAGGTGACGATCGCAACCGGCGCCATGCGAGGAGTCTTAAAAAATAGGGACGCTGGCCACGCTAACAGGCAGGCCAACAAGAAGGCCCCAACCCCGAACACGACGCCCATGGTGTTCAGTTGGGCAAGGGTCTCCTCATCAAGCTCTCGATGGCGAAGTACGGTCGACGGGATTCCGAACGTGCCCAGGAACTTCAGATACCAATAGAGCGCCATCGACATGCCGACCAGTCCGAAGTCGGCGGGGGAGAGCAGCCGAACCACGATCAGCAGGGCAGCCCAAGACACCAGCTGGCTGGACCAGTTGGTCAAGGCGCGCCATGCGAGATTCGACGCGAGCGACGTAGTTTTTGGGGATGGTGCTGCCGGCGGGTCGCCAAGGCCGGTTGGCTCGCTGGGGGCTAAGCCGGACTTCGGACTATCCAACTGCTTTCTCCTGGGGCTCGGTATGGGTCGGTGACGAATTCATGGGCTTTCTCAGTAATACGTTGCGCAACGTATGGCGCGCATCCTTCAACACTTCATATTACGGCATTGACGGGACGACGGTGCCCCGTGAAATAGCCGCCCAGGACATGAAATTCTTCCTCAACAATTGCACCGCCTACCCGGGTTGACAACCCGTGTTTCCCGCGAGAACATTAACACTAACAGCGGTTCCCACGTATTAACGCTCGTTGAATTTCAAGGCGCGAATTTTCGAGACGTAAATTGTAAAGCTCCGAATTTCAAGGCTCCGAACAGCCATCAATGACAGCGCAACTTCTTGCATATGGAATCGGGGTAGTGGTGGTGTGGCTGCTGGCGATGCGCCTGCGATCGGTCACCGTCCGCCAATGGCTTTACCTGGTTGCCAGTTGGTTGTTCTACTTCAGCTGGGGATCGTGGTTGATCGTCGTCCTGCTATTCAGCTCGCTGATGAACTTTGCATTGGGTGAGTGGCTGAGAAAGCGGACCTCTTCGGGGCGGCTGTGGACTGGAATCGTTCTGAATCTGGCGCTGCTCAGCCTTTTTAAATATCTGCCCCTGCTCGGCGCTGCGGCGCCTTCGGACTCACCGCTTTCGATCTTGAAGCGCCTGCTATTTCCTCTGGGAATTTCCTTCTGGACCTTCCAGGCCCTGAGTTATCTCTTTGAGATATATCGCGAAGAAGACTTGGACCCGACGCTTCCGGAGTTTTGCCTTTATATGGCTTTCTGGCCCACTGTGCTGCAGGGGCCAATCTGCCGCATGTCTAGCATGCTTCCGCAATTCCGTCAGGATTGGTCGGTCAGCGAGGATGACCTCAGAACTGGAGTGCGCCGGGTATCGATTGGCATCATGATGTCCGTTATAGCGGGAGTCATGAGCGGCGGACTGTTCGCGGGAGCAGGAGTGGATGCGGCTTTCAACGACACCGCAAAACGATTAAGTGGGATCGATGTCTGGTGCCTGATCATTGGGTACGCATTCGAGTTGTACTTCAGCTTCTGCGGATTTTCTCACATCGTGATTGGGGCCGCGCGCCTGTTTGGGATCCGGCTGCATGAGAACTTTGATCGCCCTTATCTGTCGACTACACCGTCCGTCTTCTGGACGCGATGGCATATGTCGCTGTCGTTCTGGATCCGTGATTTTCTTTTTATGCCCCTGGCGACCATGCGCCGGGAGGTGTGGTGGCGCAACCTGTCCCTCGTGATCGCGATGTTTATTTTCGGCGTGTGGCACAAGGGGAGCGTTCTGCTGATGATGTGGGGCACTTATCACGGAATTTTGCTGGTCCTGCATCGGCAATGGCAGGAATTCCGCAAGCGCATGGGATTCGAGTGGTCGGGGTCTCTGGCGACAGCTATCTCGTGGGCGCTGACATTTTCTGCGGTATGCGTGGGCTACATTTTCTTCCGCGCCGAAAACATCCGGCAGGCGTTCGCGATGTTACGAGCGATAGGTTCGCTGGGCAGCTACCGGCACCTGACTCTCGACCACAGCTTTTACTTAATGACGTTTCTGGCTGCGGCCGGATACTTCGGGGTCATCGGCGGCGGAGTACTACTTGATCGTCTGGGAGAAGCCGCGCGCTCCTGGGCGCGAAGCGCTCCGAGCGTGCTGCGGACTCGGCTCGGCAATCTGCTGGGCGCTTTGGCCGACGAGCGCTGGGTGTGGATCGCGCCGGCAGTTCTGGTTCTGGCGCTCTATCTGGGCGTGATCTTCAAACCGGGGCAAGCTGAGACTGGACCGGTCATGTACGCTCTGTTCTAGCAGGAGGGGCGCTACCGGCGCTTGCCCGGCAAGTTTCAAGAAGGAAAACGGCTATGCTAGTATTCAGCCAGAATTGGGGCGGACAGCGAGGTTCAGAGGTTTGTGCCACTAACGAAGGATGACCAGACGCTGACGAGTCGGGACGCGCCCACGACTCAGTACAAGTCCCTTCTCAAGTATTTCGCCATTCGGCTTTGCGTAGCCGTGACCTTGGCCGTGATCGTCCTGGTCTCGGTCGAGCTTTATTCCTATCAGCGGTATCCGCGTGCGGGTGAAGATGTATTCGAGCCCGCTGTCAAGCTGGATTTGGCCCAGCAAGGCAACGACAGGGAACGACAGTTTTGGAACGAATTCGCCCAGGCCAACAAAGTGACTTACCACCAGTACGTGCTCTGGCGGCGGGCCCCTTTTCAGGGTGAAATGATTTCCATCGACGAGGATGGCGTGCGCCGCACATTGCACACGCGATGCGATGACCAAACCTTCACCATCTGGATGTTCGGCGATTCGGTCACCTGGGGCCCCGGCGCGCCGGACGCCGAAACCATTCCCTCATTCTTGGCGCGAGACTACGAGAAGGGGGGAAGGCCGGTTTGCATCGTGAATTACGGCGAAAAAGGGTGGTCCAACACGCAGGAGATGGTGGAGTTGATTGAGCAGCTAAAACACGCCGCGCGGAAGCCGGACATCGTGCTCTTTTACGACGGAGGCACCGAGGCTTTTGCCGCTTATCAAAGTGGCCGGGCCGACGTGCACAGCAACTTCGGCTTGTTCAAGAATTTTCTGGACAGCTGGGGTGACACGCAGAAGGCGGGCTTTTCCTACCTTCGCCAGACCAACACCTATCGCTTGCTGCAGCGGGTTGCCGTCAAGCCGCCCTTTCGTCGCCACCCGGACAAGCAGCCTGCGCAGGATCTGGAAACAGAAAAGCTTTCTGCCGCGGTGGTCGAAAACTACATTCAGAACATGGATATTGTGAACTTGCTTGCGAAGGAATACGGCTTTCGTGCGATTTTTACCTGGTATCCCAATATGGCGGTCGGCCATAAGCAGCTGACCCCATTTGAGGAGGAAGTTCTAACTCTTGAATACCAGAAATTTCCGGACCTGGGGTTGATGTACCAGTCGGTTTACAATCGGAGTCGCGAGATAAAGGGACCGAACTTCTATAACCTCGGGGACATGGTGGACGATCAGAAAGGCACGCTCTATAAGGGTATTTCACACATGAATTCCGAAGGCGATCAAATTGTCGCCGACCGGCTCTTCGATATTCTGCAACTCAAGGACTCGCTACCCGCAAGAGTTCCGGGTGCGGTCTCGAGTGTTCAGGGTAAGTAGCTGTTCGCTGCAAACAGAACTTCTGTTCAAACCAACCCTTCAAACGAAACCCAGGTGACTGATGGCTGCGCCGCGACAACCGAGAAGCTTGATCAGCGGTTTTTTCCGTTCTGTGCAGACTAATCCTGCCAGCCGGGCCCTCGAACTCGGCGAACTATCGCTGAGCTATGAGCAACTCTGGAACTATGCTGGGAGGGTTGCGGCTTGCCTCAAAGATAGTCTGGAGCCCTCCGAGAACGTCGTGGCTGTCTTAGCCGATCGAAGTGTTGCAGCGTACGGCGGAATATTAGGGGTGCTGGGCAGCGGACGAGGCTATGTCCCGCTCAATCCCAAGTTCCCTCTGGAAAGAACGTTGGTGATGCTGCGAGCCTCCGGGTGCAAGACCCTGGTGGTGGGACAGGAGTGCGCGGCAATCCTGGAGTCGTTGCTGCCGCAATTGGACAAAGCGATGACACTTATCATCCCCGATTCCGGCTGGGAGCCAGGGAGCACTGGCAAGGTTCCATCACTTCACCGCGTCATCCCGGCAAAGCAGTTGACGAAGATTGCGGATCCCTGCGAACCTCCAGTCGATGGGGATGACACGGCGTATCTGCTGTTTACTTCCGGCAGCACGGGCGTGCCGAAAGGAGTGGCCGTCAGCCAATCGAATGTGGTCGCCTACATGGAGTACGCGGCGAAGCGCTTTGGCTTTCATGGCGGGGATCGTTGTTCGCAGAACTTTGATCTGACCTTTGACCTCAGCGTGCATGATCTGTTTACCTGCTGGGATGCGGGGGCGACGCTTTGTCCCTACGCGGAGCAAACGCTTACTCCGGCTACTGTTGTAGACGAACTGGAACTGACGTGCTGGTTCTCCGTCCCCTCGGTGGCCATGTTCGCGTCGAAGCTGGGGCTATTGCAACCAGGGGCGTTTCCCACTTTGCGTTGGAGCCTCTTCTGCGGAGAGGCGCTTTCTTCGAGTCTGGCGACGGCATGGCAACAGGCGGCGAACAATTCCATCCTGGAAAACCTGTACGGACCGACAGAGGCGACCATCGCGATCACGTACTACCGCTGGGATTCGGCGACTTCGCCGGCGGAGTGCGTGCGCGGGCTGGTCCCCATCGGCTGGCCGTTCGAGGGGCAACAGGTATGCGCGGTGAACGACGATCTCGCGCCCGTGCCCACCGGCGAGAGTGGCGAGTTATGCCTCGGCGGATCACAGGTAACCCGTGGATATTTGAACGACCAAGAAAAGACAGCCAGAAATTTTGTTCGACTGAAGCACACTGGAGACCAGGTGTGGTACCGCACGGGAGATCTGGTCCGGCAGGATGAACGGGGATGCCTGTTCTACCTCGGCCGCCGCGATTTTCAGGTTAAGGTAAACGGGTATCGCGTGGAGTTGCAGGAAATTGATCTGGTTTTGCGCGAAGCCGCCCGCACTGAGTTGGCAGTTGCGATTCCGTGGCCTTTATCGGACGGTTCGGCATCTGGCATTGTTGGGGTGGTTTCGGGCTCTGACCCAGCCCAGGACAAACAAATCATCGCGGCTTGTGAAACCAGGCTTCCGCGCTACATGGTTCCCAATCGCATTTACCACTTCCCACAGATTCCCCTGAACGTGAACGGCAAAATCGATCGTGGGAAGATTACCGAGATGCTGGCCGGTTGGCAATAACGGTGTTCGAGCCCGATCGAATTCCTTGTCGAGCGCTGCTGTTCTCCGCTAGTCAACATTAATCGCAAAAAGAACTGGAGTCAGTCCGGGCGACGAAGCCGTAACCGTGACCGGACCCGATTGTGCGGGAGCCGTGTAGTGCGTGCCAGCGATCCCTTTGGAGCTTGACACCGCCGGATCCGGCGAAAAGCTGCCGCCCGCTCCGCCATCGTCGTATGTTACGGTAACGCCGGACACCAGATTCGCGTATTGATCCTCAACCAGAACCTCCAATGCTTGCCCCGTGGTCTTGCCGGACTTGACTGTCTGATTGTTCCCCGAAGCGACACCCAATGATGCAGGTGGCCCGGCGATCACGATCTGCTTAAAGATCACGGGATTGACTCCTGCGGCCGAGGCTGTGATTAGCTGCGCGCCCGATGTTGTTCCAGTTGTATAAGTTGCGGTCGCGATACCAGAAGAATTAGTCGTAGCCATCGTCGGCGAGAGCGTTCCCCCTGCACCCCCGTCTGAAAAGGAGACGGGGACGCCCGCGACCACCCTGCCTTCCGCATCTTTAACTTTCACCAACATTGGCGATGGCAGGGGCGATGTCACCGGCGTGGATTGCCTGTTTCCCGACGCAATCGACATCACAGCGGGGATCCCTTGGATTGATGAAGTTGCGGTCACGGTAAAAACCGCACCGGCGTAACCAGGACTCGTCGCCGTGATCGTGTAGGTTCCAGCACTCGATGAGAGGGTGTAGCTCGTACCGGCGGTTCCCGTACCGTCCGTGATCGGACTCGCATTTGTAAACGAGCCACCTTTGACGCTGGCCTTGAAAGTGACTGGGATACCAGCCGTGGCAATAGAGTTGCCGGTGTACGGGTCTTGCAGCCCGACTTGCAAGGCGACGGGCAGGGCCGTTCCTGCGAAGCCACTCTGATTGTTCCCCCCGGTTGGAAGTAACTGTGGGAGCAGCCCAAAAACAGCCAGCTGGGTTTCTCCGTTTACATACACCTTGCCGTTGGCCACGACCGGCATAGGAAAATGGACCGTGTGGGCGAGCCTGTCCCGCGGGCCCGCCATGGAACTATCGTAAAATTCTGTGGCTAAATTGGTTGCGTCGTAGGCAAAAAGCAGCCCAGTGGGAGAGGTGACATCCCAGAAAATTCCGTTGTGCACGCCGTTCGAGGAGACAATGCCACCCTGAGGATGAGCCGTGGTTCTGGGTGTTTGCGAGGCCGGCTGCGAGGAGATCTGGTCATTGATGAGCGAGTATGCCATTACCGGCGTGGCATAAGCGGCGACGTAGATGGTGTTATTCCAATACGTCAAGCCGGCGTGCACTTCTCCATGCACGGGAACGTCAAACTCTTGCGGAATCTGGAAGTCGCCGGCAGGACTGTACCCGCCCATGTCAGTCTGATTGAGCAGGTATGCGGTGCCGTTCTTATCGATGGCCAGAACGAAATTGCTGCCGTCGGGCTGTTCCGGCAGCAGTAGTACCAGGCCAGAACTCACGTCGAGATCATTTTGCTCAAAGTAATACTGGTTGTACGGCGTGAAATAGTCGGCCAGGTTGAGCTCATCATCGTCTTGATTTAGTTTGATGACGCTGTCGCCAAAGTGAGTGCCCATAGGCCCATCAAAGAGGCCGTCGCCGGTGCTAAAGTAGATGTTTCCCTGCCCATCCCCGGCGAGCCCGCCGCCGGACAACCAGATCGCGGAAGCTTCCACCCCAGGAGACACATCAAACGCACCAACCGGCTGGAGCGTAATCTGGTCGTAAGCCATCACCCAGCCGTTTTCGGTTTTGATGTTGCAACCGGGGCTGCCGAATCCGATGTAAATGATCCCGTTCTGTAAGAGCAAACCGGGACGCTGCTGCTGGTATTTATCAATAAAATTGTAGGTCTTATTGTTGACTACCGCGGATGCCGCAACCGTGACCGGACCGCCGAACAGTTCCGCTCCGGTGCCCAGGTCTAATGCGTGTAGTCTATGAACATAACTGCCGTTCTCCTTAGTCATTGCCAGCACGTAAATGGCATTCTGGGTGGTATTGTCGATGACTGGCGTGCCCTGGATGCCGAACTCCGAATAGCCGACGCTGCAACCCTCGTCGCTTTGAGGAACGCTGGTCACGCCGTTGGCCGGATCGAGAAAACTTACCTGCCACAGGGGCGACGCGTTGCTGCCCTGGTTATTGTCGGCATCGAAGGCGTAAACGCTGTCGTGCATCGTAACTGCGTACACGACGTTGTGCGTCGAATTCAACGCCGGGATGAAAACGTCCGGAACATAGAGCGGCTGAGCGGGCTCTTGTCCATCCAGATTTTGGGTAAAGAGCTTGCCAAACTGGACCGAGTTAACGTTGGCCGGAGTCAGGACCGTCTCCTGGGTGTTCTGACCGGTACGCGCATTGTCGTAATGCTGGGTTACGACGCTGATCTGGGCGACCGTGGCAGAAGTCCAAAGCATTAGGAATAGGAAAATGAGCGACGAAGCAGGGTAAAGGAGTCCCTTTTTGCTCGTGGGCGAAGCGGAGCTCAGGATCATGGAGTTGTCCTCTACAGACTGCGCTGATTTTCATCTCTTAAGCGCATCCTACTTTCCCTTTGTACCTAAGTTTGCGAATTTCAGTTCTTGACGGGCTTACCAAACCTCTCTGCGGTGGCGAACATGAGCCGAACCGTGTCCATGTCTTTCGCCTGCACCTTGCTGGCAGGAACCTTGCGACCGGCGATTCTTTGCAGTTCCAGAAAGATCTCGATCAGCGCGAAAGAATCGACCAGACCGGAAGACACCAGCGGCGTATCCTCGGTGATTGCGCTCTTGCCCTTGATCACCTTTTCGGCGATATAGCCGGTCAGTTCCTTCATCATTTCGCTGCTGTCGGTCAGCGGCTCAACTGCCATGATCTATTTTCCCCGCGATTATGATTGCAACTCGACAATGCAATTGCGAATTCGATTTCCACCCGTCCGGCATCTCGCAATGTCATCACTGCTTCGGATGACTCGACAAGAACTGCCAGCGAGCCGTGTTGTTCTTGGTAACCCACGCGTGCCCGGTGCCCGGCTCCCAAATGAATTGAACTTCCACATTGTTGCCGGTGCAGCTGGTCGCGATGTTACCCGTCATCCCTGGCATACCCGGAGTGGCCGCATCGTTTGCATTGTTAGGTATGCTATTTGCACAAAGCGACCGAGTAGTCTGCAACGTACTGCAGCCATTCTGTTGCACCCAGTAGTTGAAAGTGTCATCGACTGTATCCACCGTGAACACGACGCCAGAGTATACGGTCGTACCGTAGTTGCAAGGAGGCAGCTCGGTATCGGCCGTGCCCTGCCACTCCTGAACGGACACCGGCGCCATTGCAGGTCCCGGCAAGCCCGGCGGAGGCGTCTGCTGATCCACGAGCTCGCCTGAAGTGGGAGCAATTGCGGCCACCAAGTCAGAGATATCGACGCCCACCCGTTCCGCCATTTGTGCGCCCGAGGAGAAGCCGGTGACGTAAACCATATTAGGATTCACGTTGTATTTCGAAGTCAACTTGACGATCAGCGCGCGCAGGAAGCCAGAATCGTCGGGTCCGGGATTGGTCTGGAAGGCTGGATCCAGGAAATAGGCGTTCCAGTTCCACGCGCCCGACTTCGTGTTCAAAGTGGAAGCCGGTTGAACCAGGATGAAACCATACTGGTCGGCAAGGCTCTGCCAGCCATAATCCAAGGTGCTTGGATTAGCCGGCGGAGTGGAGTAATTGGTTGCGTGCAGCATCAGCAGCATCGGCGGATTCACGGGGACAACCCCCGGCTGATAAACCATGTAATAACGCGTTATGCCATCAAAAGTCATCGTGGCATTCGTCGTCGTTCCGGTCTCCGTACCCTGGTTCACGGCGTTTGACGTGCTGGTGATGAAGGTATTGCTACCTTTATAGACCGCTGTAATCGAGTCGGTGCCGGCGGGCAGGGTTGTGGTCGCGAGGTTGGCTACACCGCCGGAGAGGGATGCTGTCCCTATGTGGGCGCTGCCATTGTAAAACAAGACGTTTCCGGTGACCGTCGGACCACTGAACTGTGGCGATACCTGCGCTGTGAAGGTCACAGGTTGCCCCGCATTGGCAGGATTCTGTGAAGAAGTCAGCGTGGTGGTTGTCGTGGCTTCGTTGACTACCTGGTAAACCAGGGGCGACGTACTGCTGGCGAAGGTTGAGTCGCCGGCGTAGACTGCCTTGACGTTCTTCGGCCCGGTCGTAGTCAACGCCGAGGTAGTAACGGTTGCTGTGCCGCCACTCAGCGCCCCCGTTCCCAGTTGAGTGGTTCCTCGCAGGAATGTAACGAGTTCTCCATCCGGGGGCTGAGGAGAGACAGTCGCTGTAAAGCTCACCGATTGCCCATATGTAGATGGATTCAGGGAAGACGAGAGCGTAGTAGTAGTCGTGGTCAACGCGTTCAGACTGGAAGCCGCTCCTACCAACAGGACGAATCCGATTTTGCTTAGTTTCATTGCAGACTACGGCCTCCGTTAATTTCCCCAGCAGATCGAAACAGATAAAAACGACGTTGACTTGAAACGTCGGAACTAGCAAGCACGAAGCGGGAAACCCTCTACACAACAATACAGAAATTGGATGCGCCGTCTAGACGGGGGGTAGGCGACTACTTGCCCCAAGGATACCGTGCCCGGGGCAAATGTCAAGACCAAGATTTCCTAAGCTGGAGCCATGAAGGGGAGGAAATCGGACCGTCCGGATCGCTAGCGGCCTACCCCAACTCCAATGTATTCATAGGGTTGCAAGTCGGGCTTGGGACCGCTAAATTCCAGAGCGGTGAAGTGGCTCACCGGTTTTTATCCACGCCGGCACTCCCACGCCGTCCGGCTGCAGACTCTGCAACTCGTAGCTGAGAAATTTCAACAGCGGCGCCCAGGCTATTTCAATTTCCTCCGCTAACCGCCGAGGCAAAGCCTCCTTCCACCCGCCGGATTTGGCCGCGCGGACAAACGGTATCTCTTTGCGAGTGTTCTTGGTTCCGGTCCACTGTTCAGCTTGCTGTTTTTCGAGCTTGCGCATGCGATCCGCAGAGCTTCGATCCACGGCTGCCAGCAGACGTTCCTGCGTGGCCTGAATGCCAAGAAACTTTGCGATTTTGGCAGTTTCGCCGACGGAATCCGCCAGCAGGTCTTCATAGCGAACCAGCAGAAAAGCAGGGTTGCCGTGGCGGGCGGCAATCCAGCTTGCCGCGTGCTCCCACCAGGACCCATAGCCAGCAGTCTTGCCTACGATGAAACTCTTCACGAACTCTTCCAGAGAAACGGTCGGCTCGATGTAACGCTTCTTCAAATTGAAGTGGTACTCGGAAACTACGACGTCACGCGGATCACGAACCAGGTAGATGACTTTCGGAAAACGCACATCAAAGGGTTCGTGGCTTTTCAGAATGCGCGGTCGACGCAGCTTCCGCAGAAATCGTTTCGAGGAAACTCCAGGCGCTGGAAGCAGCCGGTTGATGTTGGCAAAGCCCACCGTTTCGTCCGGGTGCAGCAGATTCGCGAGCAGGAAACGGACCCAGGTATTGCCCGATTTCGGATAGGACACAAGAAAAGTATCGTCGGGAAAGACGGTAAAACGATTCCCGGCACGATCGAGTCCGAGCGCGTACTTTACCGCGTACTTGAATTGAGCAAGCACAACCAGCACCTACGAATCTCGTATCGTCGTTACGTTAATCATTGTCTGGTCACTCAGGTCAGGTCCATCACCTGGGAGTGCTGCTGAGAATTCCAAGAGACTCGTAATCCCGCGCTTCTGATGGAAATTGCGAAGTCAATTCATAGCCCAAATGCCTCATCAGCGGCCCCCAAGTGGCTTCAAGTTTGCCGACCATGGGGGCGGGTAATTCTGACCGCCATCCGCCGGAACTGGCAGCGCGGACAAATGTGAGATCCTTTCGAGAACCCTTGGTGAGTCCACTTTTATCGGTCTGCGCCTGCTCAAGCTTCCGCATCCGGGCGGCCGAGCTTCGCTCCACGGCAAGGGCGATTTGCTCCGGACCCGCCGTGAGGCTCAGGAAGGCCACAATCTTCGCCAGTTCGCGGGATGTATCCGCGACCATGTCTTCGTAGCGTAACAGAAGGAAGCGGGGATCGCCTTCACTCGTCGCCAGCCAGGTCACGACGTTTTGTCCCCACGATCCGTGCGGGCAGGTCTCGCCGGCAAGAAAGCGATTGACGAAGGTCTCGATGGGCGAATCATCGCCAATTTTTCTGATCTTGCGATGATAGTGATATTGCGAAACCACCACGTCACGCGGGTCGCGAACGATGTAGATCACTCGCGGATAGCGCGGATCGAAGCATTCATGGCTCTTGATGATGCGCGGCCTGGGCATGCGGTCGAACTCCCGCTTCGTGGTGCTCGACGGGTCGGGAACCATACGATCGATGTTCGACCAGGTGGCAGGCTCCTCCGGACTTCTCAGGTTGGCCAGAAGAAACCGCGTCCATGTGTTGCCAGATTTAGGAAAAGAAACCAGAAAAATGTCATCCGGGAGGATGAGCAGCGTGCGGCCGGGCCGGTGCAGCTTGAGTACCCGTTTTACTCCGACAATCAGATGCTTCTTCATTTCCCGTACCTTTCGAGTCCGCGCACGAAATTCAGAAGAGCTGTAATGCTTTCATCACATGCACCGCGACAAATACAAATTTTATCAGCAGAAATCAAGGCGAGCGCCGCTTTCCACACCGCTTACGAACTATGAAAGACCAGTTCTTTCTCCCCCGCGAGGATGTGATTTACTGCTTCCACCCCCATCAGCACGGAATGGTCCATGTTTCCGATTTCGTACCGCCATGCGCCAAAACGCCCGCGGGAATAAATTCCCTTTTCCAGCAATGCCGGTTGCAGCACTTCAAGCGCCCGGTCGCGACCCAGCGTCGGAATCGGATAGGAGTACCCAATTGTCCGGTGATAACGGGAAACGACACGATCCCGATCCGGCTCTTCAAGCAACTTGGCCTTGATCAACCCGGTCGTTGTCTGGTCCAGCACTTTTTCCGGGTCGGGAGTTTCTCCAACTCGAAATGACACTTCGCACATCAATGAGCTGTAATGCTCTACGTCTCCGTTCGGAACATTGAAAGGTGAATAGTGCGAAAAATACGTGGCGCGGTAGCAGGGCATCTCCGAATCGGTGAAGTAAATCCAACATCTGCCGGTTTCGATCTTCTTCTTCAATCCAAGGCCGACCACCAGCAGGTTATTGTGCTCGAGACCCTGAGTGGCATCCACCAGCCGGTTGTCGACGGGCTTGAGCATGTGCGTGAGCAAATCCAGGGGCGCGGTCGAGATCAACAGATCGTAGTTGTCGCCGGTGCCGTCCGCGAAAGAAATGCGCCGGCGTTCTATATCTATTTCTGAGAGCTGTTTTTCGGTGCGAATCTTGTCTGGAAAGTGAGCGGCAATGCGGCGATAAATTTCGCCGGTGCCACCGTGCAGCGGGAACTTGAACTTGCTGTTCGGGCCCCACCCAACATCGTCACGCTCGTAAAGAACATTTTCCAGAAGTCTCTTGAAGTCCACCACCGCCACTCGGTCGGCGATCCAGGACTTAGACATCTTCTCCAGCGGTGTCGTCCAGACCTTCGAGTTGTATGGGAACATGAAGGCTTCCGCAATGCCCTCGCCGAACGTTCCGAGAATCCAGTCGCGAAAGTTGGCGGCCTCCCGACCGCCTCCGTTGGAGGTGGCCCGAGCGGCTCCCAGCAGGCAGCTGACCTGAACCTCCTTGGGAAGATACCGGAGATTGCTCTGGAACGGATAGGGAATCCAATTGTCGCCCTTTACGATCCAACTTTCGCGAATCCGCTCGTGAACTTCCTTGCCGAGGACCTTGTCGATCAGCTTGTCGAAATAGGGATAGTGAGAAAAGATGACGTGGCCGCCCTCATCCCACACAAACCCATGCTCATCAGTGTGTGAGGTGGCATGGCCGCCGACGTCGCCGGATTTCTCATACAGTATCCAGTTCTCATAGCCCAGTTCGTGGAGGCGGTAGGCGGCGCCCAGTCCGGTCGGTCCCGCTCCGATAATTACGATTTTCTTGGTCACCATAGATTTTGGTTTTGGGATTGGCCTGTTGCCAACCGGCGGGGCTCACATGAGGGGGACAGCGCCTGCTCCAAGCATCGAAATCAGAGGCTTACTCGACCGCGCTAGCGCCCAAAAAATCCTTGAGGAATTGTACCATTTCTCTTCACCCGTTTTTACGCTGCGGAATGCCGCGGATACCGGTCTCCCGCTCACCAGCGTTTCTCTCTTTGACAACGCAAAACAAGTCGCGGACGCGTGGTATTCTGGCAGATCTAATGGCGAACCCCCGCATTTGGCGCGTGCCGGCGACTGAAGCTGATGGCTTCATGGGTTCGCATTTCGCCAAGGAGTTTGTCGCACCGGGGCGTGGGGGCCCGTGACTGATCGGACCAAGTTGCTCTACCTGGTTGGCCAGTTCCCCGCCATCAATCACAGCTATCTGCTGGCGGAAGTAAGGCAGCTTCGAAGTCTTGGCATCGAAGTGTCAGTGGTGTCCATCAGCCCACCCGACCGACCTTCGGAACAGCTCAACCCGGATGAGCGGGAAGAGGCAGGGCGCACGTATTACGTCAAGTCTGAGCCGGCTGCGAAGATTGCACTCCTTAATCTGAGTGAGCTTCTCCGTCATCCGTTGCGTTATCTGCGCGGATTAATCTTCGCCCTCGGATTAGCCCGCGGTCCCGTGCAGGCGGCATATCATCTGGCATATTTTGCCGAAGCGATTTTGGTCGGCCGGTGGATGCGGCGTTGTCGTATTTCGCATCTCTACGCGACTTTTTCGGCAACCGTGGCATTGATCACGGCGCGTACGTTTCCCGTGACGATGTCGTTTTCAGTGCACGGCTTCGGGGAACTGCACGATCCTATAGGCACTCATCTGGCGGCGCGCGTCAAAGGCGCGTTGTTCGTGCGCCCGATCAGCCGTTACGGGCGCAGTCAATTGATGCTGGCGTGCAACCGCAGTGAATGGCGCAAGCTGATTTACATTCCGCTGGGCATCGATGCAACAGATTTTCCACCGCGGCCGCCCAGAGAACTTTCCTCGCCTGCGCACGTCCTTTGCGTAGGCAGGCTGGCACCGGAAAAGGGCCAGGCTTTGCTTCTGGAAGGTGTCGCGTCCTTGAGTGGGGAAGGCTGTCCCGTGCGCTTGCTGGTGGTAGGGGATGGTCCCGATCGTGCGTTTCTTGAGCGCCGCGCTTCGGAACTGGGCATTGCGGGCGACGTAGAGTTTGCCGGTTGGGTCGATCACAACGCCATGAGCCGCGTTTACGCCGAAACGGACTTGTTCGTGTTGCCCAGTCTGTACGAAGGCATTCCAATCGTTTTAATGGAGGCCATGGCCATGCAGATACCCTGCGTGGCTCCTCGCATCACGGGCATCCCTGAGTTGATCGAGCACGCGGTCGACGGGATGCTCTTCACGGTTGCGGATGTGGAAGACCTCACTAAGAAGGTCCGAGATCTCCTCGAGTCGCCGGAGTTGATGGCGCAGATCGGAGCGCAAGGGCGCGCTCGCGTGATACGCGACTATGACATCGCCCGGAACACGAAGCGTTTTGCCGCGGTGCTGGCGGAGCAAATTGGCGGAGGTTTGCGAAATAGCTCCGAGCAAATGCCGGAATAGCCTTTGCAGACCTCGCCGTGGCGGTTTCATCGCAAGGAAAAGAACGAAAAATCACTGTAAGTTCGACACAAAGCGCACGTGTTGACAGGCTTTCAGAGCCTCGACATAATCATTGAGGCCCTACTCCTGTGTCCACTCCCTCCCAGCTTCTGCCGCAACCAAGGGCAGCGATTGTAAGCGACCGAGCGCGATTGCTTTCCTTTGGGTTTCTAACTGCGTCAATCGTTCTCTATGTGGGTGTCCTACTCTTTGCGACGCTCAGAGGTTATGGGCACTCACATGTTGTTCTGTTGTTGATGCAATACGTTCTGATCCTTCCCGCTGCTCTCAGCTGTCTGCGTAGCCAGAAAGATAAATTACAACCGGTCGCTAGCATGCCCAGGGTCAACATGTGGGCGGTCGCCATCTGCTTCGCCGTCCTTGGCATCCCTCTGAGTTGGTTTTCTGCCCGCGGCCTGCTGCATTCCGACGAGTCAGGATATTCCTTCCAGGCCCGAATCTATCGCAGCGGGCACCTCATGGCAGAGCCGCTGATCTGCGTTTCCTCAGGCGTTTCCAGGCGGACCCCAGCTGAGCTTGCTTACACCGGCCATGTGCTGCGCCCTTACGGCTGGTTTCCAAAATTCCCGCCGGGATGGCCAATAGTTCTCATGCTGGGATACCTGGTTTCCGCCCGCTGGCTGCTCAACCCCATTTTCGGCGTGATCCAACTGGTTGTGATCTTTGCTTTGGGATCGAGATGCTTTTCGAAAGAGACCGGCGCCATCGCCGCTTTTATGGCTGCTCTATCTTCTTTCTATCTGGTCAATTCGATCGGAATGATGTCTCACGCCCTGTGCGCGATTCTGGCGGCCACGGCCTGCCTCTGTTTCTTCGCCGGGCTTGAGATGGGAAGTCTCTGGTATTACGCTGGCATGTTCGCCTGCCTGGCGGCGACCCTACAGGTCCGCCCCTACACGGGTTTTGTTGTGACGCTGGTGCTAACAGCGGCGGCCTTGTGGCTGAACCGCAAGAATCGGCGCACTCTGGTGCGTGTATTCGTGATCGGTGTTCTTTTCGGCACACTTTCGATTGCGGGCGTTCTGGTCTACAACCATCTTTATACCGGCAACTGGTTGCTTTCTCCCTATGCCATAGCCCACGACTCCAACCTCCCCCCGGAGCTTACCTTCAACCCCGGCGCAATTCTGCGGAGCATCCGGATACACGCACTGCACACGAGCGAAGAAAATCTTATCGGCATTTTTCCTTTTGCTTATCTGCTGGCGGGCTACGCGCTGTGGCGCGAAACCGCGCGCCGCAAGGAAGTTTGGATTCTTGCCTCGATTTACGTCGCGCTCGTGTTGGCGTACACGGCACATGCGAATGATTCCGGTGAGGTCTTTCTCGGAGAACGATTTCATTTCGAGGGATTCTTTGCCCTCCTGCTGGTGGCTGCCCGGGGATTGCAACTCCTGGTTGAACGCTGGCGTCCTCCGCGCTGGGCGCTGGTTTGGACCATGCTCTTGCTGATGATCATGCAGCTTTCGCAGCAGGCGGCAGCCGTGAACGCAATCGCCCGCCGAAGCGAGCCTTATCGCAGGGTTCGCGAGGCGATTGCCGCCTCCGGCTTCTCTGGATTGGTCTTCCTCCACGATGGTCCGGAGTTCGTGGCCGAGCACTTCAATCTTAACGATGCCGACTGGCGACACGCCGATCGCATCTATCTGCTGGATGCCGAACCAGAGCGGCGCGCAGAGTGGGCCTGCCGGTATGGGGTTCCGGCTTACGCGGTTGCCTCGTACGATGAGCAGGCCCAGCGCGCGATTTTTGTTGCAGGCAAGGCCGACTGCTCCAGCGGAGCGAACCAGTGGTAATCCGAAAGCTGACAGCAGGTTACGCTATCACATAGCAAAATTTTGATCTGGTCGTAACTCAACTGCTCCACGCTGAACTCCTTTCGCTTTGTTCCTCATGAGCAAGAAAACCAAGCGACCGTCCCGAGTCAAGCAAGCAAGGGGAGGGGCGCCAGGCATTTCGCGGCGCTGGTGTCTTGTGTTGCTGGGGGCAGTGATCCTGTTCTTCTCACTCATTCGGGTTCGCTTACTAAACTTTCCCCTGGAGCGCGACGAAGGCGAGTACGCGTACTCGGGACAGCTCATGCTCCAAGGCATCGCTCCGTACAGCCTTGCCTACACCATGAAATTGCCAGGCACCTTCGCCGCATACGCTTTAGTAATGGCCGTATTCGGACAGTCTCCGGCCGGCATCCACGCCGGGTTGCTCCTGGTGAACGCGGCAACGGCGATCCTGATGTTTCTTCTGGCCAACCGGCTGTTCGGTCCGCTCGCCGGCCTGGCGGCCGGAGCGAGCTACGCGCTACTCTCCACGAGTGAGTCAGTGCTGGGCCTGGCGGCGCACGCCACTGATTTCGTTGTGCTGCCGGAGTTGGGAGGGATTCTTGTCCTGCTCAAGGCCCTGGAATCCGAGAGAATGTCTAGGTATTTCGTGAGTGGGCTTCTGCTTGGATCCGCTTTCGTGTGTAAACAGCCGGGCCTTTTTTTCGGGTTGTTCGGCGCCTTCCTCTTGATTGTGACCGAATGGCGCGGAGAAAAGGATTGGCGCAGACTGACCCGTCACGTTGCAGTCTATAGTGCCGGTGCGCTAACGCCTTTCGCTTTGACCTGCGGGATTCTTGTTCTCGCCGGCTCAGCCGGCAAAATGTGGTTCTGGACTTTTTCTTATGGCACTCAGTACGCGTCAGCCCTGACCTGGTCGGAGGCATGGCAGCAATTTGTGGCCGCCGCGCCTGCTGTTGTTGAAGCAGCCCCGCTGGTCTGGATTCTTGCCGCAATCGGCCTTGTCTTCGCGTGGAATTCCGGTGTCTCACAAAATTCGGTCTTTACAATCGGTTTTCTGTTGTTCTCGTGGGCGGCGGTCTGCCCTGGATTTTACTTTCGTCCGCACTACTTCATCCTGTTGCTGCCAGCGGTTTGTCTTTTGGTGGGCGTCGCCATAGGTTCGGTCGCGGGGCAACTTTCGCTGCTCTTCCGAAACGCCGCAGCGACAGCCATTCCTCTGCTGGTTTTGGTGGGGGCGATGGCAGTTTCTGTCGCCGGACAAAGCCAGGTTTTCTTCCATCTAGACCCGCTGGCCGCGTGCCGCTACATTTATGGAACCAATCCCTTTCCGGAAGCGCAAGTCATTTCCGAATATCTGAACCGGCACGCGGCGCCAGACGCAAGGATTGCAGTGATCGGATCGGAGCCGGAAATCTACTTTTATTCCAGGAGGCATTCCGCCACCGGCTACATTTACACCTATCCACTGGTGGAGGCGCAGAAGTTCGCAGTGGACATGCAGGAGCAGATGGCGAAGGAGATCGAAGACAGCCATCCCGAGTACATGGTGTTCGTGCAAGTGCCGAGCTCGTGGCGCCCACGACCGGGCTCAAGCACATTCATCTTCGAATGGTTTCGAAAGTACGCCGCCGCTCATTATGAGATCGTTGGCATCGCCGACGAGGTCACTCCCGAGACGCTGTACGTCTGGGATGACAGCGCGAAGTCGTACCGCACACAATCTGAGGAATTTATTGAGGTGTTCCGGCGGAAGACGAATTAGCAACGTCCGGGCGAGTCCCCCGCGGATGTGCGCGTTCTTTATCAAGTATGCATCGTCATCCAGGAAGCCGATGAATCCGCTGACCGTTTTGTCGATCCGGCGTGGTTCCCGCTGAAAACTTTAAGCTTCCGGCAGATCGGGGATGTTCACCTCGGAGCCAGTTCGGCGGACTTCTGAACCGCAGTCGTGCTCTCTGCTCCCGCTGGAAGCGATCGTAGCTCGCCTTTAATCCAATCCAGACTGTTACTTCCACCGGCGCCGATGGCTTTGGCGAAGTCATTCCTGGCTATAAACATTACAACTGTTGTCCCCGGAGGAGCCGCCGCCTGCAGCTTCTCTTTCGAAGTCTCAGGAGTTTCCTTCTCAAAGGCCCGCTGCTGCAAACGGAATTTCTTCGCCTGCACCTTGGGCATCCATTCCAGCGGCTCGAGTGTCGCCACCTTACTCAAAAACTCCGGCTTCACATAATCCGCACGTTCGTCCTTTGGCACAAAGGGAGAGAACGCCATAAACGCGGGCCAGTCGCACCAGGGATCCCAGGTGTCCAGCACTTTAATGCGCGGGTCCACTGCCGACGTAAGAATGCCGATGCTGGCGCTGGAAAGCTGGGCGAACACGCCCACCCGGTCCATGTCGAGATCGCCTCGCGCGGCCAGATAATCCAGCACCATCTGCACATCGTGCGCCGAGACGGCCAGGCACTGCTGCAATTCGCTGAGAAACCACTTCTTCATCGGAATGTCGTGATAGCGATGTCCGGTGAGAGCAGTGACGAAGCCGACGGCGGCGAAGCCATCCTTAGTCGCAAACTCCTGGAACTTCGGATTTTTGAAGGTGTCGGTATCCGTAGGATAGCCAAAAAGATGAAGGATCACCGGAGGTTTCTTCACTCCCTTCGGCTTAATAACATAAAGGTCGATCGGATCGCCCCACCTCCATTGCACCTGAATGAGCTCGACGGTGTAGGTGGGCTTTTCGTCGACAAAGCCAATAAGCGGGCGAACCGGCCGCAGATGGCTCTGGGTCAATGCGGGCGACGTCCAGTCCTCTTCGACTCCTTGAAAGCGGGTGTCTCTGAGATTAGTAACGGTTGGCGGTTCAAACTGCGCGGTGCTGGTTCGCGGCAAGAATAGTAGTGCGATTCCTAAGAGGAGCGATTTCATCAGTGCTGATGCAAGTTGACATCGTGACATCGTAATCTTCCTGACCTTTTCCTTTCTTGAGAAATGTAACGTCGATCGCAGATCTTATTTTAGTTCGACGCGGTCGGTGCAATCAAAAAAGTGCGGGCCTGTAAGAAAAGGCCCGCACCGGTTATAGGTTGAGGTGATGCAACTAGGAGCGGCCAGCAACCAGGCAAGCGGTGCCAGAGGCGCCGCCATCAAAGCCTTCCTGAATGTTGCCCACATCGGTTGTGTTGCCGTTGGGAGTGTCGACCGTGGTGGTTGCGACAGTGCATCCGCCCATATCGCCACCGGCGTCGCCGTTGGTTGGGTTGTGGGTCGTAGCATTCCAATTGCCATTGTTACCCGCTGGTCCGAGGTTATTGCCGGCCCCATCCAGCTGTTGGTAGTGAGTATGCCACCACAGCAGACCATTATCCGTGCAACCCGAGGTGCAACCGAACGGCACAGTCTCCGCGGGCACGTAGTCAGGAGTATCGGCGACCACATACGCCTGCGACGTATCGACCAGGCCCTGGACATTGGCTGCATTGAGAGTGGTGGTAACCATGCGCAGAAGTGACCACGCCGAGTAGGTGCCATCACGAAGGTGCGGGAACGATGCGCCACCCCAGATTGAAGTCTCGCTGCAGGGGAAGATGCAGGTTGGCACTTGCGGGAAGCTGGCCGTACCAATCCCGTCCACGCCTTCCAGCTTGAGATAGCCGTAGTTGGCCCCGGCGAGCGAGCTCACGTTTCCAAAGCTGAAGAACGTGTAGCCGATCGCATCGGGGGCCCCGCCGGCCTTGACGGTAGCGACTTCCTGACTGGTTCCAATCGCACGCGTCCGGGTACCGGTACCGCTGGCGCATGCGGTCGCGGAAAGCGGGTTGGTCAGGGTGACGTTGAAGACGCCGGTTTCCTGGCTTACTCCAATCACCTGATTGGGACTCGTCTGTACGGGGCGACGGAACACTGAGGCTTCCGTGGTGTTCATCGTACCGGAAAGAGGCTCGCGCAGAACAGCGTTAATGCCGGTGTGGAGCGGTTGGGTGTTGTCAAGAATGTGAGCATCGCAGTCCGTTCCCGAGAAAATGGTTTGCAATTCGGCAGCGGTGGCGTTGGTCACATTGGCGAGTCCGTGGGCGGCAATTTTGCTCACCACGAAGACGATGGGAGCCTGGCCTACCGAGATCGTCGTATAAGCAGGAATGGCGGTGTTGGTGAAGGGGTCATGGCCGCTGATGTTGAAGGCCAGAACGTTGGCAAACGTGGTATCGATGCCGCTCTTAATCGGGGTGCCCACCAGCTTGCCGATCCTCGCCGTTGCACTGATCGTGGTGTCGTATTGCGGGCAAATTCCCGAGGCGTTGTTGGCGTTGTAGCCGAGGCCGTCAAGCCCATCGCCGAAGGCGTTGCTGCCGGCGACTGAGTTTACCCGGCAAGCCGCGAACGCGCCATCTTCCGGGCGAATGTCGGTCGCGGCCGTGTTCACCTTCGTGCCGGTAGTAAACAGAGCCTGGACGTCAACCGGTGGCGTCGTATCACCACCCCACAGAGCTGAGGGGATCTTGTTGCCATTGACGCCATAGTTGTAGCCTGAGGTTGCGCTAATCGTGCAGACGGGCTGGGCAAAGAAACAGCGGTCTCCAACCACCGAGTCTACCTTAGCGTAAACCCAAACGTTCTTGGTTGCGGCGCTATCCCACACGATCCATACTCCGCCGCCGTCGATAGCTGTTGTGCCGCCGCCCTTTTTAACCTTAAGCGGCCGGGTGTCGTTGACGTTGAAATTTCCGGTGGTCGTATAGTGGAAGCAGGGAGGTTTGACCTTCTTGTTGCCGGTTACGCAGAGTCCATCGTTGTAGGCGGCAAGGGCGATGGTTTGCCACATGGCCGAAGAGCCAGAGATCGCGACCACGGCTTTGGCTGTGGCGTGGGCATTCGGTACGGCAACTGTCATCGCGGCCAATACGGCGACCGCGAAGACTGCTTTGATTCTCGACATTGCTATTCTCCTTGAAGTTTCTATCGTGGTTGAAAACCATTAACAGGATTGTGCGCAACCATGAACTACGCACGCTGGGAAAACGAGGTTGGCCGGTCATTGCAAAATGCGACCCTGCTTGCGAGCGGATCGCACGGAGCAGGAATGGCACGTCGGATACTAACGGATTGCCTGCGATCCAAGTGTGAAACCTTGAACAAAAGAATGTTAAGGAAATGTGAATTGTGGAAAATCTGCCCGGATGTGCCTCCAACCTATTAATTAATCCGTAGTAAGTAGTTAAGTTTAAGAGTTTGGTACCTGCGGACATGAACCCGCCCGAAGGTTTAGGAAGATCGGCCAGAATTTAACGAGATATTAACCTTGGATTGCAGCGTGTCCTCTAGAATCGCTCTTCTTTTCTAAAGCCACCTGGAGTTAGGTCACTCGGAGAGGCACGCTGTGAGCTCCCTTGCGGTTAGTGTTTCAGTTCGCGCCAGCTTTGCGCTCGCGATGGCGATACTGGTGGTCACCTTCTGCGGCGCACAGGAACAACCCCGGCAACCCGCTACAAACAGCGAGAAAGCCTCAATAACCGGCACCGTCACCGATCAGAAGGGCGCGGTGATACCGGAGGCGAAAGTGTTGCTCGATGCGGGCGCGAACGTGAAGCTCGAAGTCGACTGCGGCGCGGACGGAACGTTTGCCTTCAACGATCTTTTTCCAGGCACCTACAGCATTACAGCGATGGCGCCAAATTTTCCAGACAAGCTGTTGAACAACATTTCGCTCACAGCGGGTCAGAATGTGTCACTGAAAGTATCCATGCGAGCGCCCGCGCCGCAAGCCGAGCAGGCTCCTGCGGGTAGTCGGGCAGTGGGGAACGTCGCATCCGGTCCGAGTGGCGAAAAAGGTTCGATCACCGGAACGGTTACAGATCCGTCAGGCGCGGTGATGCCGGGTGTGAAACTCTCGCTGGAAGGGGGAAACCTCAAGCTCGAAGTCGTGACCAGCGCAACCGGAGCGTATGCCTTTAAAAGTCTCCCGTCTGGCACCTACAACCTCACGGCGACGCAAACAGGTTTTGCCAAGAAGTTGCTCGACAATATCACACTGAGTGCCGGACTTGAGCTCTCCATGGATGTTCCCATGGAACCGGCGGCGGTCACCGGAGAAACGGCGAATGTTTCGGCCAGTGGTGCGGGGCAAGTGGAAACCGAGAGCGCAACCGTCTCGGGCACCATTGAGCAGAAGGAAGTGCAAGGCCTGCAGCTCAACGGGCGCAACTTTTCGCAGCTCATCGGCCTGGCCGCCGGCGTAAGCAATCAGACCGGGCAGGATGAAGGCAAGGTGGGCGTGGTGGGCAGCGTGAAGTACAGCGTAAACGGGGGGCGCGTAGAATACAACACCTTCGAAGTGGACGGCGGCGACGTGCTCAACACCGGTCTGAACCGCTCGTCCAGCACGCTCGTGGTTTACCCCAGCATTGATGCCATTCAGGAAGTGAAGGTGCTGACTTCGAACTACGGGGCTCAATATGGGCGCACCGCCTCCGGCACGGTGCAGGTTACCACCAAGTCGGGAACTGCCAAGCTGCACGGAAACCTCTACGAATTCATCCGCAACGAGGCATTTAACGCGCGCAATTATTTCGATCAAACCACCAAAGCGCCACTTTACCGGCGGCAGGATTTCGGCGGCACCATCGGCGGGCCGCTGACCATCCCGGGGATTTACAACACGAAAAGGGACAAGACCTTTTTCTTTTTCTCCGAAGAAGTGCGGCTGGAAAAGACTCCGGTGGACTACAACCAGGCGGTGCCCGGTCTTAAGGAGCGCGGCCTCTTGATGACCGCCAGTGGACTTAAGCCCAATTTGAGTATCCCCAGTCCGAATACGGGCCAAGTCGGGCAGATTTTCGATTTTTCGGATGTATGCCCACCGGCGGGGGCTGCGACTTTTAATCGCCAACAGTTTCCGGATTGTCCGACGAACCCGACTGTTGGCGCTACGACGCAGGCCGAACCGGTCGTAAACTTTCTGGAAGATAGCCCCAACGGCCAGGGTGCGCAGCTCGGCGTCGACAAGAATGCCCGGCTGATTTTGAACGCCAACCTGATACCTCTGCCAAATTCTGCCACCGGCTGCAACTACACTCTGCCGATCAGCTTCGTTCTGGGCCCGGACGACCCCTACCGCTGCTACGTGGCGTCGGTTTCCCCGTCCACATACTGGCGGGAGGAGTTATTTCGCATTGATCACAACATTACACAAAAGCTGAAGGCTTCGTTTCGCTACGTGCACGACGAATGGAACACCACCGTGCTGACTCCGCAGTGGAGCTACCTGAGCATCACGAATCCCGCGGCTGGGACATTCCCGACCATTCAGAATTATTTTACGGGACCCGGAATCAGCCTGGTGGCGAGCGTCAGTTACGCCATCTCTCCAACGGTCATCAACAACACAGTTCTGAGCTATACAAACTCGACCATCGCACTGTCGAACCGCAATGGCCCCGGAGGCGCGCAGTACCAGCGCAACCCCGCGCTTGATGTGCCTCTGGTGGGCGGCGGCGGAGGCTGCAACCCGGCGCTCAGCGTGGACCAGGTAACCGGATTCGTCCAGTGCGGGATCGGCTACATTTTCAACAACGGCTTTGGCGGCAAAATGCCGGGCGTCGCGATTCTCGGCACCAATGCCGCCTATGGAGGCAGGGGGTTTGCGGAAGACCCTTCTTATATGCCGTGGGAGCACTCCAATCCGACGTATGCCGCGCGCGACGATGTCGGAAAGGCAATCGGCAAACACACGCTCACGTTCGGAGCAGAGTACATCGACTACCAGCGCAATCAGGACAGCAACGTGATTGGCGGGGCGTCGGGAGACTTACAGGGCCTGCTCACCTACAGCAATCTCTCGAACAGCACGGGGAATGCTTTCGCCGATTTTCTGGCTCAGGCGCCGGGTAGCACACCCGATCCGCAGGGATTCATCCAGACGTTTACTCAGGACTCCTCGCGTCGGCGCTACTATCAACGCTATCAACTGGGCGAACCTTACTTCCAGGATGATTGGAAGGTCAAGAGCCGGCTGACCGTGAACCTTGGCCTCCGCCTGAGTGTGTTCGGCACCTACCGGGAACGTTACCACCAAGCCTGGAACTGGGATCCGTCGCAGTTCGACAAAACGCGGTTCACCGTAGACCCGATTTTTGGCGCTCTTCTGGACAAAGGGAACCCGGTAACGTTCAACCCGACGACTTTCGCTTTGGATCCCAGTGTTGTGAGCGGCCTCGGCCTGACGCAATGCGGTGTTAACCACTCGCCGGCAGGTTGCATGAAGGGGCACTTGTTCAATTGGGCGCCACGGGTAGGATTTGCGTGGGACCCGAAAGGCGACGGCAAGAGCTCCATCCGCGCCGGCTACGGCATCTTTTTTGAGCATGGCACCGGGAACGAGGCGAATACCGGATCTCTCGAGGCGAGCCCTCCACTTGTCCTGAGCGTCACTCAGTCGAACCCCTACAGCTTGATGTGCCTTGGTGGCGTTGGATACGGGCAGACTTTCAATCAAACGGTGGGCAGTGGAAATTATTGCGGCGGTTACACTTTGCCGCCTAACGCGCTCTATCCGATCGATGTCACTTCCATTCCAACCAAGGCGATTTGGCCCTATGTGCAGCAATGGAGCTTCGGAGTGCAGAGGGAATTGCAACATGATTTCGTAATCAATCTGGGCTATGCGGGGAGCAAGGGAACACACTTGACGGTGGAACGCCAGTTCAATCAGTTGCAGCCATTGCCTGCCAGCGAAAACCCCTTTGGTCCGAACGAGCCGCTGACGCTGAACGATTGCACAGTCAAACCGGCATCATCGACCGGGTCTGTCTTTCCAGGAGACGGGACCACTCCATTCCAGTTGCAGAGCGGTACGATCATCACTCCAACCCAACCGGCCTACGTTTATATGCAGGCCGCATGCACAAATATCCACATTCCAAACGTCAATTCGCTGCCGGGACACCCTTACCCCGGGTTGGGAAGGGTTCTGGCATTGCAGAACGCGGCTGATTCCAGCTACCACGCATTTCAAATTACGGCGCGACGCACCCGCGGCGCGCTGACCACAAACATTTCGTATTCCTATAGTCACTCGATTGATGATTCTTCGGATCGCAGCGATCCCGTTCTGGTGAATTCTTACGACCTCCGAGAGAACCGCGCCAGCTCGAACTTTGACGAAAGGCATCTGCTCACCTTCAGTTATATCTATCAACTGTCATTCAGAAAGTTCGTCCATAATCTGACCAATTGGGCAAACGAGCGCGAACATCCAGATGAGTCAGATGCAGTACCATCCACCACCAATTGTTGTTCCGGATTCGCCGGGCGCTTCCTGGATGGCTGGGAATTTTCCGGTATAACTCTGTTCCATACGGGAGTTCCCTTCAGTGTGATCAACACCGCTGGCAACACCGGCATCTCGGTCACTGACAACGCCGGCGTATCCAGCAACCTGGGCATTGCGGCTTCTTACCCCGATGTGGTGAGTGGGCTGGGAAAGCCTGGTAACAACGCGCAAAGCTTCGGCCCGCTGTTGGAGAACCCTTCGCAGTTCGTGGCTCCTCGCGGACTGACGTTCGGCAATGCCGGCCGCAATTTCTTGAACAACCCGCGACAGTTAAATTTCGATATGGCCCTAGCCAAGCATTTCAAGATAACTGAGGCTAGCCAGCTTGAATTTCGCGCCGAAGCCTTCAACATTTTCAACCACACGGAGTTCCGTATTTACGATCCGGACAATCCGGGCGGTACCGGAAATAACGTCATCAGCTGTTATGCCGGGCCAGCCTATTCCGCTGGCTATACAGGCGGCGGCGCCGATTGCATCACCGGAGCCTCTTTTCTCCATCCGCTTGATGCCCATCGGCCCCGCACTCTGCAGCTTGCTCTGAAGTTAGCCTTTTAAGGGACTTAAAGATGATGAATCGGCTTCGGAAAAATACAACACCGCACCAGTCGCGCCAGACACCAATTGCGCTTGCGGCGTCCAGGGAGCAAGGGAAGAGTTTGTACATCTGGTTGATCGCCGGTCTAATCCTCGTTCTTTCGGGCTGCGGCGGAAGCGGAAGTAGCAGTTCAAGTGCGGCCGGGAGCAATGCACAAGTTGCAGGCAATTGGCAGTTCACGCTGACGAGTACCCAACCAACACCGCCATTTAGCGATAACCTGCAGGGCGGGTTCCTGCTCCAGAAGGATGGCTCATTAACCGGGCAAGCAGTCTACTCGATTACTCTGCCGTCACAGTCTGGAACTCCAACCTGCGACAGCGGTTCGGCGAATGTCACAGGTACGGTCAGCGGTCAAAATGTCAGTCTTACAGCGGTGGGCGGCTCCGTAACGTTTACTCTTACCGGCACATTCTCCGAAAGCTCCGGGGCTTCCACTATCAGTAAGGGCACCTACAAAGCCACGCCTGCGACGAACTCACCGTGCGGCACCGAGGCAGACAACGGAACTTGGAGCGCAACCTTGGTCCCGCCCGTGACGGGAGGGTTTCAAGGGTTCTTCCACAGTACAACGAGCACGAATTTTCCTAATCAGGATTTCCCGGTTTCGGGAACGCTCAGCCAAGGGCCGAACGTTGGAGCCAGCAGCGCCAGTATCACCGGCTCGCTAGTTTTTCAAGATCCCGCAAGCCTTCTCAATGACTATCCTTGTCTGACGACGGCGTCAGTGAACGGAACGATCAGCGGGAACTCAGTACTGCTGCAGATTTTTTCGACCAACGGATTGAGTGTGGGACAAATCGGCCAAACGCCCGGCTCCGGTAACCCACCCACCGCTGTTACCTTCGACAGCACTGAGGGTGGGTACGTCCTGCACAACCTCAAGGGAGCCGTCGCCAACAGCAGCGGCGGGGGTTACCTAGTAACGACAAAATCTTGCCCGGGATCTCCCGGGGACTCCGGCAACCTCTGCCTGGCCTTAGGGAGCGGAAAGGCGTGCACCCAGCCGATTACACTAACTCCCTTCTCCCTGAGGTTTCTGCCCCAGTTCCTCGGATCGGCCGCGACTATGCAGACAGTCACGCTGACAAATACCTCCGGCAGCGCGCTAACCGGCGCTAGCCTAGCGCTCAATAACAATGGCAGCAGGCAGTTTTATGCTGGTTCGATCGCTGGCAGTGACTTCAACGGGGCTCCTAGTTTCACTGAGCAGGATACTTGCACGCAGCAGGGGACGATCAACTTGGACCCGGGGAGCAGTTGCGCAATCACAATTTCTTTTTCCCCGCAGGAGAGCTGTCCCTGGCTGCCAGCTGTGAATGGGTCTACTTCGAGTTCCTCAGGTATTGACTGGCTTCCGCCGGCGAAGTGTCCGATTACGCTGAGCGCCGTGCTGACGGTCACGATCCCCTCCGGTGGAGCCGATGCGGACAACGAATTTGCAGTGCCCATCACCGGCGGCGGCCTTAGCTTTGTCGTGCCTTCGGTTCCCGAGATCGATTTCGGGGCGGAAGCAGTGGGCGAAGCGAGCCCGCCCCAAACGCTCACCCTCACGAACCAGAGTCCGAATCGGGTTTTCATTCTGCCTTCGGCTGAACCTTGCGGCTTTTCAAATAGTTTCGTGGGCCCTGCACTGCCTCGGCCGCCGCTGAATCAAAGCGGCCAGCCGCTGGTTAACGGGATCCAGTTGGCGGAGACGGCAAATGTGGGATTAAACAACAGTGAGCCCATCATGGCTGACTTTAATCCGACCCCTCCACTGGTCAACGCCCCCACAGTCCAGGATTTCTGCGATACCGACCTGCCAGTTTCCAAGGGGGGCACCGCTAGGCCAAATTTCCAGATCATGCCCGATGGATGTTCGGGGCAAACGCTCGAGCCCTTTGGACAGACCGGTGATAGTTGCAGCCTTCAGGTCACGTTTGCTCCCCAGCCCGGGACTTGGCTGCGGCTTGCTGAAGGTACCACGATCGGCCTCGACGATTTTCTGCAGCTCAACACAGCATGGTGTGGCGACGCCAACAATACTGCCGGGCCCAATTGTGAGATTGACAGCGGCCGTTTTCCAGTTGAGATCAAGACCAATCCGCCCAGCCCGCTCAGAATGTCCCCTGGCGCCGGTATGGATTTTGGCATGGTACTCAAGGGTACGGCTGGCGGTCCGTTGACCATTACGCTCTTTAACGACCCGGTTGATCCAAATTCGGCGCCGGTGAATATCACCTCCAAAATTGTCTCGGGCGACTACCTGGAAACCGATACTTGCGCTACCAGTCTGGCTCCGAACGATAGTTGCACGATAACCATTACGTTCATCCCAAAGGTCGTAGGTCTCGACCCAGGCACGTTGACCTTGACGTACGACACGGGCAGTCTCACAGGATCAGTTCAGACCATTTTTATGCGGGGAATGGGGCAATAGCATTGGCGAGCCGAAGTCTGCGCGCATAGCGGCGACCGGCAGATGGATTTCATGTTTCAGCACGCGCAACATTCTGGCGATACAAGTTCTAAGGAGGCTCGCAGTGGCAGCTGAGCGACGGATTCTTACTTCTATTGTTTTGGTGGCGGCGACCTCTTTTCTCGCTGCTTGCGGTAGCAGCAGCAGCAAGTCATCCACTCCGGCAGCGCAACCCAGCGTTTCAATTGCCCTGACTCCGGCTCCGGCTACCACCAATGTTCCCGTCGGCAGCACCACGGGAATTCAACTCACGCCGGTGGTTAGCAATGACCCAAGCAAAACGGGTGTGGACTGGGCCGTCACCTGCTCGAGTATCGATCCCGCAGGTGCTCCAAGCTGTGGCTTTCTCAGTATTTGTCCTCCTAATGCCCCAGCCGGTACTTGTACTATGCATTCCGCCAGCGGCACGGCGGTGAGTTACATTCCTCCTGCGGTACCCTATGGCGATGCTTTCACCGACCAAAGTGGAACATTCACGAACGATCAGATCGTAGCCAGCCAGACCGTCAACATCACCACGTTTGCCACGGCGGACCACACCAAGAACGTGACCACTCAGGTTACGGTTGACTCATATGTCAACGTGCTCAGTGGTACTTACGTTTTCCAGGTCAAGGGAAGCGATATTAACTCTATTCCATACCAGATCACCGGAGTGCTTGCTTTTGACGGCAAGGGAAATATCACCTCCGGCCAGGAAACTCTCAACAGCGTTACCACCGGAAACATCACCCCCGGATTTTCGATGACGTACACTGTTCAAAGCTCCGACGGCCTTCCAAGTAGCTATTTTATTGGCCCCGATGGGCGTGGCACTATTACCCTCAACCTTCAGCCGACCAGTAACTCCGCTGTGAATCCCCCGATTCAGGAAACCTTCAGCCTGGTGGTTTTGTCAAGTTCGCAGGCTCTGATCGCTGAGGATGACACCTTGTTAACTCTGGTTTTCTCTTCGGAGTTTAGCGCGGCTGGAGCCGGCACGCTGGAATTGCAGGACCCGACCGCGGCAGCCACGCTGCCTAGCGGTCCTTATGCGTTCGTCACCAGCGGCAGCGATGCCGGGAGTAGTACGCCAGATTCGAATTTCGGTTCCGCTGTACCGACCGCCATCGGTGGCATTTTAAACATTGATAACAACCCCTCCCCCGGCGCCATCTCAGGAAATGGAAGCTTGGCCGACCAGGACTATTATGATGTCACTAAGAATACCCCGCCGCACGCGCTCCTCAGTTGCGCCCCGCCGGCGGGCGTGACCGGCACGGTGTCGCAGCCCAGTTCGCTCGGTATTGTTACTATTACATTGAATACCTGCTTGGTGCCGCCGCCGGCTCCGCCGCTTACATTTGCCGGCTACATTGTGGACGCAAACCACATAAGACTAATTGAGACCGATGACATTAATGGTGCAAACGGCACCTTCCTTACCGCCGGAATCGCCATCAGCCAAAACAACCCTTCCACCGGCACTTACGCCGGCCCTTTCAACGATGCGTCCTTATCGGGGCTTTACGTTTATGGCGTTCTCGGTTACGACATCAACGAATTCGCACCTTCGTCATTCACCGCTGCAGGCATCTTCTGCCCAGATGGCGGCGGCCTTCTAAACTGTCCCGGTACTTCCCCCGCAATCGGCGGTATTACTGACACTTTTTTCCCGGGCGAGATTTCACTGGGGGTGACAGGAGCGTTCTATGCCACTCAACTGGTCCCCGGCACCATGGGCCCTAACGGCAGCATGTACGCCGTGGATACCTACCCCACAAGTAATGGAGGAGTAGGAATCGGCCGGGCGGCCGTGACTCCCAAGTTTCCACTGCCCACGCCGAGGCCTCGCCCAACGGTTCTTTTCTACTTCACCGGGGATGGGAAACCCTTGATCCTCTGGTCCCAAGGCGAGGATGTGCAGTTCCCCGCCATCGGCACTGGCATTGCCTATCCCCAAACGACCGGTTCCACTCTTTCCTTCGGCAACCCGGAGACCTATGGCGTCAGCTATACCCAACCCTTAGCACTGTTACCCAGCGGATTTAACAGCGAGAATGACGGTACTGGCCAAATGAAATCGACCCTCAACGGAACCACCGTCAACTGGACGGGTGTGGCGGATGATCTGTACGGCAGCGACCTTACAAACTACATCGGCTCCGGGCCTGTTTCCTTCTCGGACACTTTCACGCCGTCAGCGAGCGTCTTACCCGGCATCCTAAACGGTACGTTCATGTACACCGCGTCCGGCCCGGCAAGCGGAGGCCCCACTGGTTTTGTCGACTATTATCTGATCGACAACAACCATGGCTTCTTCATCGAAACCGACTTGATGAATTCCCCTCCCGGGTCGCCCAATTCTGGATCAACACAAGTAGAACTGGGCTATTTCGCCCAAGCGTGCGACGTGACAGCCGCTCTCACCAGCCCGACCGGCTGCCAGACGGCCGCGCGATCGTCCCGAAGAGCGGCTTTAAAGCGGCGGAACTCTCACAGGCTGAATAAGAACTCGTTCGGCACGAATGTCAAGAAACAGTATTGAAGCGCGCAAGCTTTAGCGGACTGGTTCCTTGTCAGCACGAGTACTGTACCGGACTATCCTTCGACTGGCGCGTTTCTTCCCTCTTTCGCCAGAGCAACAGTCTGTCCGAGCACCGAAACCCGGGGGATCGGAGGAATCGCCGACATACAATTCAATGACGAACGCGGATGGAAGGCGAATCGTAACTCCGGTCCGGGGTAGTTCCCAACTACGTGGAGAACCCGGATTCACCTTCCATTAGGCACGTTCTCTGCAAGGGACGTTACCTGGATTGACGCGATATTAAACAAATATTCATCAGTTATTAACAATTCGCGCTTTAGGATCAGGGCTTGCACCCCGATCACGACTCGATCCGTGGGAAATTTCTAGGTTCTGCTGTGCCAGTCGTCTAATTTTTTGCTTAAAAGGAGAGTTAGAGATGAAACGAGTTTTAGCTTTGGCGCTGTTGATGGCGCTGATGGGTAGCCTGTGCGTTGCCGCAGCTCAGCAGGCTTCGTCAAGTGGTGCGGCCCAGGGAATTAAGAAAAAGACTCCAAAGGCTGCCGCACCGACCATTTCTTCGCAACTTACCGAGCTGAAACTGGCGATCGAGGCTCAACAACAGCAGATTCAGAGTATGGGCCAGCAGATTCAGAGCCGCGATCAACGAATTCAGCAACTCGAACAGAGGCTGGATCAGAGTCAGGCTGCCGCCACCGCGGCTCAAGCCAAGGCGGATTCCGCGGCTTCTCAAACGGCCGAACAAGGGCAAACGGTTACCGCGCTCAAGGGCGAGGTCACTGATCTCCAGTCCAACTCCACCAATGTCGCGCTTACCCTGCAGGAAACGCAGAAGACGGTGCGTGAACAATTCGAGAGTCCTGTCGCCATTCACTACAAAGGCATCACCATCACGCCGGGTGGCTTCCTGGCGGCGGAATCGGTATATCGCAATCGCGCGCTGGGAGCCGATATTAATACTCCGCTCAACAGCGTGAACATGCCGGGAGCCGGTCAGAATGCGGTTTCGGAGTTCTACGGAACCGGCCGTCAGTCGCGCATCTCCATGCTGGCTGAAGGCAAGATGAAAGACTTGAAGATGAGCGGATACTACGAGGCTGACTTTCTCTCAGCGGGCATCACCGCCAACAACAACCAGAGCAACAGCTACGGCCTTCGGCAGCGCCAGGTGTGGGCACAAGTGGCCTCCAACGAGTGGAGCCTGACTGGCGGCCAGATGTGGAGCCTCATAACCGAAACCAAGAAGGGATTGGACAACCGGTCAGAAGCTCTGCCCATGACGATCGACCCGCAGTATACGGTGGGCTTCAGCTGGGCGCGGCAGTATGGTGTCCGCGTGGCCAGAAACTTTAACAATCGTTTCTGGCTGGGGGCCTCACTGGAGAATCCACAAACCACCTTCGCCGCTCGCGGCAACGCCGCAAACTTTGCCTTGGGCAGCGCCGGTAATGGCGGTGGTACTTACAATAACGGCATCACCACATGCAGCACCAGCACCATCTCCGCCAATGGCACGGTCTCTAGCGTTACTACCACTTGTACAAACGCGGCCAACTATTCGTTCAACGCAATGCCCGATTTCATCTTCAAGGCTGCTGCGGAACCGGGTTTCGGCCACTACGAGGTCTTCGGCATATTGAGCCGCTTCCGCGATCGTGTTTATCCCTGCTCGGAACCGGGCGGAGCGACCAACTGCAATGGCGCCTCTACTGCGCTCGGCGCGTACAACGACTCTGTAACCGTTGGCGGCGTCGGGGCTAATGCTCGCGTGACCCTCTTCAAGCAAGTGGACTTCGGGCTTCATGCCATCCTCGGAGAAGGCGTAGGCCGTTATGGCACGGGTGGTCTGCCCGACTCGACGGTCAAGGCTGACGGAACGCTGGCTCCCCTGCGCAGCTATCAGGGCCTTGCTACTCTGGAGTGGCACACAAAGAGACTGGATTTCTACATGAACGGCGGTGAGGAGTATGTCAAGAGGCGCTGGCAGTTTGATCCCAACAACCCGACTAACCCGCTGACGCCGGTTGGATATGGTTCTCAACTCTTCAACGTTGCTGGTTGCTATTCCGAGACGGCGCCGGCGCTCGGTTCGGGCACCGGTTTTGCCTTCGGCTCGTTGTCGAAGTGCAGCGCCGATACGCAATACCTGGTTGAGGGCACGGTGGGTTTCTGGATCAAGGCCCACAACGGCCCCCACGGCCGATTGCAGTTCGGCCCGCAGTATTCTTACTTGACTCGAAACGCGTGGTCCGGAACGAACGGGACTGCGTTCTCCTCCCCCCACGGCATCGACAACATGTTCTTAACCTCTTTCCGGTACTACTTGCCGTAGCCTGGGCTGCACCCTCGCTCCCGGAACGTTTGTTTGCAATCGGGGGCGAGGGACTTCTTCAGAATTCAAAATTGCAGAACTTCCGTGGCTAATGCTCTTCTGCCCTAATGAGCTTCGGAACTCTCGCGCCTTACGAATACCACCGCCTGCTCATCCTGATAGATAAGACTGAATCGCGAATCTGATCCCAGCAAAACGGCGAGAGGCTTCTGCTTCGGAAGCAGGACGAACTGGGATTCGTTCAAATAAGGATCGTCCACGTAAGAGGCGTCACCGTTCTCGGTCATGTAGAAGCGGGTGTCAATTTCGTCTCCGTAGAGATCGGTGCGTCCGTCGATGGCCACCGGATAGTCTGGCAGGTACCAAGAAATAAAGCCTCCCCAGTCGAAGGTGTTGTAGAGCGGCCCGGGTTGAGGATGATCGCGTAGGAAGTTGATAGCACGTACGGGGAAAACGGCAGCGACGGCGAGGCGGAGGTTCGGTGTGTTGAAACCCGTGATTTGCGCGTACAGGAAAAGAAGAAGAGCCAGTGTAATCGCGAATCCGGCGCTTTCAGCGATGGTGTCGGTGGGTTCGGGTTGCGCCCCGTCGAAGGCTCCGGCGATGCATGCCGCTGCCGGAATGCAGATGAACCATGAATCCCGCGCGGTGCGGAAACCGATCACGCTGGCGACGGCGAGCAGCGACAGGAGGAATGGATCAAACTTTTTCCGGCGTCCCAGGGCGAAGAAAGCAGACCCCGTTAATAACAACTGCACGAAGTCGCCAAAGGCGCGGAAATTCAGGGCCTGGAATTCACGAATGAAGGCAAAAGGAAACTTCGATGTCGCGTAGTCGAAGACCACAAAATATAGGTGATACGTGTAAGGTCCGAGGCAGGTTGCCAGCACGCATGCTACCAGAATGAGGACCAGCGTTCCGGGGGGCAGTGAGAGGGAAAGCAGAGAAACCGGAGCGAATCCCAGACGCGCTGCCAACTCCTGCAAAAGGCTGACCGCTACAAACAGCCCAACGACAAAAATCCCGTAGACGAACTGAATGTGCGCGTTCGCCCAAAGAAGAAACAACGGTGGCAACCAATAGAGCAGCCGCGGCCGGCCTCTGCGCTGCGCCTCCAGCAGCAACGTGAGCGTGACCGTGAACAGCACCATAGAGAAGAAAACCGGGCGTGGGAACACGTTGAACAGAAATGCGGAGCAGCACGCGGTGGCCAGCAGACTGGCCCTCCAGAAGCTACCGGAAAGGCGGCGCGTCATCCAAAAGATGCTATAAGCAGCTGCCAGTGTGAGTAGCAGGCCGTACACACTGATGCCAGCCAGGCCGAACCGGGAATGAAACAAGGAGAGTAGTACTTCATAAACCCAGCTGTAGGCCATCCAGGGTTGATCAGCGGCGGTGCGGGAAAGAATGCCAGTGCGGGGAACGGCGAAGTGTTCGACGATCCACTCGCCGACCTTCAGATGCCACCAGATGTCGTTGTCGACAACGCTGTATCTGGGCAGCAGAGAAGGGCCAGCGATGATCGTCAGTAACACCGCCAGTACGGGCAAACGCAGAAGCCGAGACTCGAAAAGTCCACGCACCTTTTCGACCGCGGTCATGCTGAGCCTTCCTCCAACGCGCGAGCATAACATACGATCCTCGGCTGCTCGTTCAAGCGCAGAAGGAAAGGCCCGCCTCCGCGACCACTGCGCTGCAAGATGCCAAAATACCTTATTTAGGGGATGCTCCTACGGGCGATCTTGCCGATGATAGGCACCATGCGGGCGCTGTCACCAAGAATCGCGCTCGTGTCGAGGTGATGCGTGAACGTAATTACAGCCCCTTGGCCCGCTGGATCCGAAGCTCTTGTCCACTCTAAGCGCTATCCGCGAATTGAGCAGTCCTCAGAGGAGACCAACCTTGAGATCAGCCAGGAGTCAGGGGTCGTTTGCATTCGTCGCAGTCATCCCTACGAGCCGTACCAGATAACCTTGCGGCCAAAAAGTCGCGCGCTGTATGTCCCCCGTATGAGTTGCCAGACGACGTTCTCTCTCGATTCGATCTTTGCGCTGATGGATCAGACAGCATTCGCGTGGATTTGCGACAACCTTGCGCGCTATGAAGATTCAAACTCAGTTCGCGGTGTGCTGGAAAATCATCTTTTTGCTTACGTCTCACCGGAGGACTTCGCGGGCAAGCGTCTCTTGGACTTCGGATGCGGCACCGGGGCCTCCACTATGGCAATGGCCCGCCTGCTTCCGGACACCGAGATCATCGGGGTAGAACTCGACCCCGCCAGAATAGAGTTCGCCAACCACCTCAAGGCATCGGAGAGAGTCGACAACGTCAGCTTCTTGTGCTCGCCCTCGGGTACTGAACTCGCTCCAGGAATCGGCCTCTTCGACTTTGTCATGCTCAGCGCCGTGTACGAACATCTGCTGCCGAACGAACGCAAAACCGCCATGCCTTTGATATGGTCAGCAACAAAGCCAGGTGGCAGGATCTTCATCAACCAGACTCCCTATCGCTACTCGCCTTTGGAAGCGCACAGCACCGGCCTCTGGTTCATCAACTATATGCCCGATCGATTGGCCCACTTCTTTGTGCGATGCTTCGCCGGCAGAAACCAGGAGATCAATACCTCGAAAGACTGGAACGTGCACCTGCGCGGAGGTCTTAGAGGAGGTACGGAATGTGAGATTGTTAACAATCTCACATCAGGCGATCGTCGCCTCGCTCGGGTTATGCAGCCCCACTTGAATGGTGTGCACGACCGGGCCAGCCTGTGGCTGAGCCGCACCAGCCCCCGTCGATTCAGACGGGTGAAGCAGTTACTTGCAGCAGGCTTCCGTTTGACTGATCGATGGTTGGGCACCATCCCCGCCTTAAATCTGGAGCTGGTCCTAGAGAAGCTGGGCTGAAAGCCGAAAAACGCGCGCCCCCGCTTTCGAGAGCCATCGGCTGAGGCCGATGCTAGTGGGCGGGGGCTGAGGACGAAGTCTTAGGTGCCGAAAGTATCCCGACCGCCAAGCCTCCCATGGCCCCAGCGATAATACCCATCAAAACCAAGGCCAGTGTACTTTCTACGACCGTTGCTTTCCCGCGGTTCTTTTTACGATGCCACATCACTCCTCCTTCAGCCGGCTGAACGGCTCGTTTGACGCCTGTCCCGAAGCGCACCATTATACCTTCATCTCGCCCGCTGTTGACGGGTTTTGTGCCTCTCTGATCTCCACAGAGACCGAGCGGCTTCCCCGCAAAATTCACGTCCGTTTAATCTTTGCGTCATCGTGGCGAAACAAATTTCAACGACACTTGCGGCGCGGACCGGCTCACATTCGTTCGGCTCCTCGCCGGTCTTCGTGAAACAGCTGGCGTTGAGCTAAGGAAGGTGCGCGGGCGGAACATGGGTCTCGAAATAGAAATCGATATCGGAATCTTCGTCAGACTTTATGGCCTCACGCGCACAGAGGCAGCGCTGGTAGCCCATTTGGTGCAGGGCAAGTCGATCGAAGATGCCGCGATAGCACTCTCAATCAGCCCCCATACCGCCAGAATGCATCTGAAGCGCATCTTCATGAAGACAGAGGCTCGCGGCCAGACCGAACTGGTGGAGACTCTATCAGAGTTTTAACGTTTCCTCGTCCTCCCAGATCTGCCCAGCAAGACCCCAAGTGAAGAGCAATCATGCGATAAATACCCCATTTGGGGGATTACACAAGTTGTCCCACGCCTCAAAGTACGCTACTAGGAGGATCATTTTATGTTCGCAAGAAGTCGCACCCGGGCTCGAGTTATTCAGTACATCTTAGCGGCTGCGGTGCTGGCTTTATTTGCCCCCGCGGCGGCCCACGCCGACGAGATCGTTGGTGTGAGTAACAGTGGCGGAACGACGGGAACCTCTGGATCCGGTGTCACCGGGCCCTTCAGTCTGTCGAACTCGTCCGCCATGGTCAGCATAAATGGCGGTCCGGGTACAGCCGGAACATTGTCTTTCACAACAGGGTCGACCTTCACTGGAAGCCTGGCCACTGGTGGTAGCTGGGACTCAACCGGCTCTACTTTCATAGTGAAAGAAGGGGCTACGACTATATTCAACGGAAGCTTCACCGGAACCGTCACGTGGGTTCTTGACGGCTGCAGCGGGGCTCAATGCACCTACACCCTCAATGGCTCGATAAGCGGCCTTTATGGGACACAGACAGTCACTGGCGCTTCAACTCAGCTTGATTTAACGACCAGTAACGGCATGTATAACGGCGGGCACGGGAAGACCGTTATTAAAGACGTTTCAGGCTCCACAAGTTGGACATCCACGGCAACGGTGCCAGAGCCGGGAACCCTTGCTTTGATGGGTACTGGGCTAATCGGGCTGGCAGGAGCGATCCGGCGGAAGCTCAGGTTATAAGCTCGGGATGATGAGATGATCCTCCCGCGGTGGGTGGTGACAAAGGGATCGGTCGAGTTGATCGATCCCTACGCAACTTTCTCCGCGTGGGCACTTCCTTTGAGAGGTGCCAGCGCTGGTAGTGGGCCGACGGTAAAGCGAGGAACATCATGCAGCAGACTTGGGTTCTTCAAGAAGATGGCTTTCAAGGGAACGTTAAATTAAGCTCACAGCCCCGCCGCCGCTTTTATCGATACTCTCTGTGGCGTGCGCGCACCGGCGAGCACCTTTTTGATGGTGCGGCCGGTGATTTGGCTGAGGCCTTGGACACTATGCACGCTCACATCCGCTACCTTTCAGCAGGAACAGCAGTGGCCTCGGGCGATTAGCACGTCCTGAGCCAATTCAGCGCGGGAAGTGTCTGTCGAAGGGCTCTTATTCGCTAACATCGGCATTGTTTACTGGGATTTCCCGTGCGAGCGTCTTTGCTATCGGTGGTTGTGCATCCCAAACGGATTATCCAACTCACTCCGATTCTGAGCATCTGAGAGGAACCGCAAACACCAAAACAATTGGCTTGGGATTTGAGTCTCCAAGCTGCAACGAAAAATTGGCGGCGGGTGCGATCCCCAGATCCCCATAGCCTCGGAGGCGACCAGTCATGGACAATGCTCGAAGTGCGGAACGGTTCTCTGCTGTGGCAAGCTCCCTCCCCAATCCCCTCCTCGGCTTGCCTGCCAACCTGCAGTCTCGGCAGTTGGGAGAGAGGACGGCAGCCGCTCACGACGTTCTAGCCGCTTTGACCTACGGGCTGGAACTTCTCCGGTACGGTGCGATGCTGGCTGCAGGCGATGGTCGCCCGTACGCGGCTAATCGTACAGCCCTGGAAATTCTGCAGCAAAAGGATGGGCTTTCGCTGGAGAAAACCGGCTTGGTCGCCGACCGGGCTACCGACACCAAGTCGCTGCAACAGCTGCTTCACGAAGCCATCAACGTTCCAGCGTCAGGCACAGCGAAAGATTCGTCGATGACGCTGCCGCGCAAGGCGGCGCGAAACGCGCTTCTCGTGCAAGTTGCTCCGGGACCCAGGTTAGATCGTTCCCCGGGAACCTGCGAGCGTACCGCCCTGATAAAGATATACGCCCCGGACATGTGTCTGGAAGCCGATACCGGAATTCTGATTCGGCTTTATGGCCTGACTCGAGGAGAGGCGACGCTGGCAGCTCATCTGGTGCGGGGTAAGTCGATCGAAGATGCAGCCTCCGACCTCTCGATCAGCCCTCATACCGCGAGGAGTCAGCTCAAACGCATATTTATGAAGACTGACACCCACCGCCAGACTGAGCTCGTGGTGCGAATGCTCCCGGCGGTCTCATAGAAGATGTTTAAGATGTTTACCGCGGACCCTCGGCCCATATCGCCGGGCTTTCCTGCTCCATGCGGCTTCGAAGAATCCCATAAATCCGGGCTGTTCTCGTTGGCCGATCATATGCGGATTGGCTGACGCTAGTCTAGAATCAGCCCTGCGCCAGCGAGACGACGGCTCGAAGGCTGCTACGCCGATTGTTCAAAAGGAGAAGATTCGCGGTGAAAACTATTCGCGTAGCGGTGATGATCGCTTCCGTAACTATGAGCCTGCCGGTACAAGCGCAGATCAAACACATTGTGGTCATCATGAAAGAAAACCACTCCTTCGACAACTATTTCGGCCAGTTTCCCGGAGCAAACGGCACTACCACAGGCAGGACCAAAACTCAATCCGGTTTCCCGCTAACCCCAATGAGCGACACTCCTATGAACTGCGCACACACCTGGGAGAATGCTCGCCACGATATTGACAACGGCAAAATGGATGGGTTCTACGACCTCTGCGGAAGTGATGCCTACGTTCAGGCCCAACCGTCGCTGATCCCGAGCTATTGGGCCTACGCGCAGACTTACGCTCTGGCTGACAACTTCTTCGCACAGCTCACCGGGCCCACTTTCCCCAACCGCATGTATGGGTTCAGCGAGAGCTCCGGGGATTCGGTAAGTACTCCGGTGGGGGTTCCGGATGTAACGCTATACGGCCACGGCTGCGATGCCGCAGCTCTGGGAGCCGTCGTAAATTCGATCAACCCTAAAACTGCGCGACGCTATTACCAGCC
>Ga0074045_10000081_pt1 | contig 79897 bp, 78 predicted proteins | sample BogForMeECP23OM2_FD_94442 | JGI IMG/M metagenome (GOLD analysis project Ga0074045, IMG submission 94442) | Bog forest soil microbial communities from Calvert Island, British Columbia, Canada - Bog Forest MetaG ECP23OM2 | ecosystem: Environmental > Terrestrial > Soil > Wetlands ... | reverse complement strand
GAGCTATTGGGATCCGCGCGCCACCGAGAAAATCGTGGACGAACTGCAGCGCTGGTGCCAGGATCGCGACATCACCCGCTTGGCCGATCTCACCGGCGGCTTGATCGTGGAATAGAAAATCGCGTTGGCGAAGGACACGGCTTCAGCCGTGCCGCACTAAAGCCGCGGCGGGCCTTGCCTATCTCCACGCTCCCAAAATCGCACCCATCGCCATGAAACACACCAGTTGATACCCAGTGTTGATGGCGTACAGTTTGGCCGGCTGGTGGCTAAATAAAGAATTAGTCAACTGCACGGTGGTGACAAATCCCAGCCACACCGCCAGCCCCATCTTCACCCCATACAAGGCTGTGTTGATGGTGGCGATGGCGATGATCTTCCCCAGAACCCCAGCGGAGAGCAGGCTGGCGACCAGAGAAAACAGGTACGACGGACCCGCGCTCTTCTGCATCTCGGCGATCTTCGCTTTATCATCCGGGTCGTAGCCCATCAGCACCATCCACGGACGCGCAAACAGCAATGGTGAGTACCACACGAACCCGACCACCATCGTGGCCAGTGCGCTGACCAATACCGCCCACAGGTTCACACCCATGAACTTCATGAAGCACCTCCCTATCATGAGAAGACCGGGCAATCAGGCAGCTGTGACGCGGCCTGCAGATGAACGAATAAGACTGGAATGAAAAGACGTACGGCGAGTGCGGTTATCTATCGCCCGCGAGTGTACCAGATCGAACCCGGAGACTTGTAATTTCGCCCCGCTCCCCACACGACGTGGGTGTTGCCAAGATTATCGATGGCGATCGAGAAGTAGTCGCCGAAGGGAAATCGAAAACCATCGGGCAGGATGTAATCATATCCACGCGCTGGCTCTGAGATCTGCATCTCCGCCGACCAGGTGGCGCCGCCGTTGCTCGAACTGCGATGGAAAACATTCCACAGTGGATGGTTGCGCGCGTCCATCCACGCAATGCGCACATCGCCGGCCGCGCCCGCGGCGATCGCCGGAAAACAGTGCTCGACCTGATTATCTGCCGACGAAAGGTCCGCCTTCGCCGACCAGCTGGCTCCCCCCGTGGTCGTAGATGAAAAATATATCCGCTCGGGCCCGCCGTTCACCGTGCCTGCATTCCACAACGCATAAACCGTTCCCGCTGCGTCGGAAGCCAGTGCAATTTGCGCGCCGAGATATCCTGCCTCACAGCCGTAGGCCGAGCAATTCGGTGGGGCGCTCGAAACGTCCAGCAGAGTTGTGTTCCAGCTGCGGCCGGCATCGCCCGACCGGCTCACATAAATGCTCACCGGACGCCGGCTGAGTTCCTGCCGGGCGTAGGCCGTCCAGGAAAAATATACGTCGCCGCTCGTATCCACCGTCGCGCCCCCTGCCAGCGACCAGCCCGGCCCGGCTGTCGGATTCACCGTCACTACCGAAGAGAAGTTCTGGGCATAGTCATGCGATGCTGCCACCAGAAATTTCTCCTCGTGATTGAATCCCACGTATACATCGGCGCCATGCACAGCCAGCACCGGCTTATCTGCGTCATCGCGCGAGCGCTCCGCCACCGCAAAATACCAGGAGCGCCCGAAGTCCTGCGATCTTGCCACCATTACATCGCGCTTGTTGTTCTGCAGCCAGGAAGCATAAACCGTCTGCCGGTCGACGGGATCGACCACAATCTGCGGATCAAACTGGCCGGTGGAAGAAGGCGCCAGCGGACGCGGCGCCTGCCACGAAATGCCGTTATCGCTGCTGACCAGCAACGAGATCGTTGGAGCGGTGCAGGCCGGGCACTCGCTCACCCTGCCATACTGCGGAAACAGAATATAGATGTGCCCGTGGCCATCCGCGGCCAACGCCGGTTCCCATTGATCCCCGCTCCTGTAGCCCACCCGGCTGGGCGGACTGAAGTCTGGAACGGCCACAGCTATCTGTGCAGTTGCCACCGCCAATAGCAGAAAAATGGCAAATTTCTGCACAGTGCGGGCGCGGCTGGATCTGGAAACCACAGAACTCCCTCGGGACAAAGTGCGACAACCTTGCTCGAACTCTATCCCGAATTGTTCCGCAGCGTCAATTACCCGATCAGGCCACGCGCCCGGAACTCATTGGCGGGCTCTCAGGGCGGGTCTCCATACCGAAGTCGCTCTTGATACGCCGGTACCAGGTTTCGTCGTCGCTGGCATTTAGATCCACCCACTCTTCGTCGCTCATTCGGCTGCGCCACTGCAGGAAGGGCAACGCATCGGGACCGACCGGATGACGCAGTTGCCAAGTCCCGCTCTCCGCGATTTCCAGGATCTTCTGTGCTACGAGAGACGGCGGCGCAGGGTTTTTCAGGCTGGCCACGAACAGGGAGGCAAAACGCGCCGGCTGACGGTAAGGCGAATTGGACGCCTCATATCCAATGCGTCGCGCCATCGCCGTATCAATGATTCCCGGTTCCACCATCGCTACCCGGACATTAAACGTCTTCATCTCGCCCGCCAGCGCTTCGCTGAGCGCTTCCAGAGCCCACTTGGAAGCGGTGTAGGAGGCTAACGGCGCGCTGCTGATGCGTCCCGCCACCGATGTCACGTTAATGATGCATCCACTCCGGCGTCGCCGCATGTCGGGCACCAGCGCCTGAATGCAACGGATCGCGCCGAAATAGTTGGTCTCCATCACCGCCCGGAATTCAGCCAGCGGAAGCTCTTCCACCGAGGCTGAGCGCTCCACTCCGGCATTGTTGACCAGCACATCAATCGCGCCGTGGTCTTTCTGTATCGCCGCAATCGCGCTGCGCACCGACTCGTCGGAATCCACATCCATGGTCGACACGGTGACGGGTAGCTTTTCTCTCGCACTTATTTCAGAGAGCTCCGGCGACTGCGCCGGGTTGCGCATCGTGGCATGCACTTTGTGACCGGCGCGGCCGAAAGCCAGCGCCGCCTCCAAACCGATTCCTTTGCTTGTTCCAGTAATTAGCACCGATGCCATCGTCGTCTCCTTGGCGTTTCGCGACTCGCGGCGGCGTTGAACTTGCCCAACGCGCGGACATCTCGTTCTACCCTCGGTAGGTCGCGGCATTGTAGCTCATTCCCTTCCTCGATGTGACTTTCTGCCGGATTCGTCATCTAATAGTTGCTTAGTCAGAGCATTCGTAAACCTTCAGGAAATCGAATCCGGCAGGAACTTAAAGAGGAACCAAAATGGAGAAAGCCACATTCGCGGCAGGATGTTTCTGGGGAGTCGAAGCAACTTTCCGGCAGATGCCGGGGGTGCTCGCCACCCGCGTAGGCTACACCGGCGGCAAGGCCGACAGTCCTACTTATAAAGAAGTTTGCACCGATCGCACCGGCCACGCCGAAGCCGTGGAAGTTGATTTCGACCCCGCCCAGGTCCGCTACACCGACCTGCTGAAAGTCTTCTGGGAGAACCACGATCCCACGCAGCTCAACCGCCAGGGCCCGGACTGGGGCACGCAATACCGCTCCGCCATCTTCTTCCACACCTCGGAGCAGCAAGCCCAGGCGCAAGCTTCAAAAGAAGCGCTGGAGAAAGCCCAGCGCTACTCAAAGCCAATCGTTACGCAGGTCGTCCCCGCGGTGACTTTCTTTCCCGCCGAAGACTATCACCAGCAGTATCTGGAAAAGCGCGGACTGGCCAGCTGCCACATCAAGGCGTAAAGGACAAGCGGGTCTGGGTGGCGCGAGAATGTGTTCGGAGGATTAGCCTTGATCGGCGACGGCGCGATTAACGGCGCCCAGGGTTGGCGGGAAAGAGCCGAGCGGAAAGTGGCCGCGGTCGGCGAAATAAATCCCTGGCAGGCACCTCAGGCGCTGGCGGGTTTGCGAGGACCGAAGAAGAAAAGCAGCACGAAGCCCCCCAGATAAAACGGCAGGCTTTGCTGAAAGCTGAAGCCCATGAAGCGCAGGATCAGACCAATCAGGGCCAGCGCCTCACACAGCGTGTAAGTCGCGATGTACCCATTTCTCCAATGGTTCAGGGCGAGTGCGTCGTCGGGGCGGGAGACCAGACCCTCCGCCGAGCGCAAAACCAGCGTGCGCCTTACTACGAAGATCATGCCGACGATCGCCACGCCGCCGGTGGTGAACACATAGCTCAGCGACGGATCGACGCCGTGCGCTCGTGCCCCTAGAACCTCGCCTACCACCCCATACAGCAAAATGCTGCTCAGCATTGTCCACTGCAGTACCCGCAGGAATCTTACAGTCCCCCTCATTACCTGACATTCTGACGCAGTCTTAACCGGGTGCTGACAGTATTTTTCTGCGCGAACCCGCTTCGACAATAATGTATTCAGGGCAGAGCTCCTTAGAAACCTAATGGCCATGTCCACTTCCCCGCAGCCCTGGACGCATCCGCAGAAAAATCTGAAACGATACCGGGTAACTTCCATAGGCCGCATCCAGCGCCGCGGGCTTCGAATAAACGGTTACGTCCCCACCCAGTCCCAGCTGCCACGCACGATTCTGCAACAGGTCACGCACCCCGCCGAAAGTGTAGGCCCCGATGCGATAAGCGGGATGCACCGCCGCCTGCGGAAACAATTCATCTTTGTCGACCAACTCCAGCCGAGTAAACGCATAATCGCGCCGCAGAAAGTTCAGGGTGGATTCGAGCAGGTAGCCATTAAGATTCACGCCCGTTGCGATCTTATGCACGCGTCCCCACACCAACGACGTCGCCCAATTACCCGCCGCCAGAGGATGGTCGTACTCGACCGACGCGGTCTGCCGCCACTGGCTCCCCGGCTCAAGCGCTTCGGGATGCTCCAGGCGTCCCACGCTGTACTGGGCGGTCCAATCGCGCCCCGGCGCAACACTTGCTCGCCCCGACCATGAATCCAATGCAGCCGGTTGAATGCTCCAGCGCTCTTCATTCGGCTCGCGCCCGTTGAACGCCGAACCTTCAAGCTTGACTCGATCGATCACAAACCCAGTGGTAACCACGCCAAAGCTGGTGTGCGTCGAATCCTGCAGATGATGACTAAGGGGCGCCAGCGGCAGCTCCGACGCCGATGTGCGATGCAGATAGACAACCGGCCCCAGCGCCGGCTCCGCGGCTGGCCCGCCATAGAACTCCCACGAAACTTTTTCCGAGAGCGGCAGCGTGTACAGCAGCGAAAGCTCGGAGAACACGTTATGTGGATGCTGGTGATCGACCAGCGCCTCTCCGTGATAGGTTTCCCCGGTCTGGAACAACTCCGGAAAGCCGGGATGCGGCGAGGTCAGCGACTCCGCGGAAAACATCTGCCGCAATAAAATCGTCCCGTCACCCAGCGTATGCTGCTCCATCAGCATTCCCCAATTGACCGACTCAGCTTTACCCTCGCCGCGTGCCCCGCCCTGCTGGTTATAACCGGCGAAGATCACGCCATGCGCCATCACTTCCCACCCGTCCAACAGCCGGGTGCCCCACGTCTCGCTTCCCTTGTCAGACAGCCTGCCCTGAGCTTGTCGAAGGGTGGGACCCATCCACATCCACTCATGCCCCGGCACGGACGCCGGCTCCCAGCCCGTTCCCGACCCGGCATGCGGTGACGGCAACCGCTGAACCTGATGATCTTCCATCTGCATCTGCATCTGCACTCCGCCCTGCATTGGATCCATCGAAGCGTCCTGCGCCGACGCCGCCAACAGCGCCGTCCCAACTACAGCCGAACAGACGAAGACTGGACACAATCTGGTTCTTGCCACGAAAGCCTCTCTCGCAAAAAATCAAAGACGGATTGGACTTCGCGGAACGCGCTCCATGAGCACATTTCCTGCAAAGATCAAACTGGAGACCAACAAGAAAGAAAATACTCGAGCGAGAATGGCGGCTAGATTCTGAGATTTACCACGCCCGGCGGGGAGCCGGAGGATACAAGTGTGGTCGAAAGGTCTTTGGCGCTGTCGGCCGCAACCGCCAGCGGGAAGCTCTCGATTTCACTCGTTTGCGTCGCGGGGCGAGGTGAGAATACGCTTGCCACCAGAGCCGAGAGATGCCGGTTGAGGCAGCAGCTATAGTCCGCCGGTCGCGGATGCGAGGAGACTGGTGCAGAATGACACCCCGCCATCGCTGGATGCGCGCTGGCAGCTGGCAGCAGACACATGCCTCCCGCCGCCGCTGCAACCATCACGCCCAACAGCGAAACTGTGAAGATACGCGAGATGGTTCGGGTACACATAAAATCAATCACCACTAAGTGCCCGTGATCTTCATGCGAAGTTCTTCCGGCAGGCGTTCCCGAATCTCCTGCGGCAGACGATCGTGCACCCGCCGCGCGCCTTGCTTGGCAGCATCCAGCACGGTAACGGGCGCGGGCGTGGCCACCGCCACCACCAACCAGATCAGCGCCGACAGCGCAAAGCCGCCCAGCGCCGCAATTTCCAGCCAGAAGGCGTGCCGCGGACCAAAATGCCGCACCACCCCGAAGGCTAGCAGAAATACTCCACCGGAAACCGACGCCAGCGCGATCAACCCGACATCGACGATGCGATGCATGCGCTGCCGGCTGCGGCAGCGCTCGCAGCCCGCGAAGTGGCCTTCGTAGTCGCCGCGCATCTCCGGTGCCAGGCTGGAGATGTCATAGCGCCAGCCCGCCAGAATTTTGCCCACGATGGGATCAGTGCACTGCTGACTCATAAGTGACTACAGGCGAATCGGCGGCAAAACCTCGCTCTGCACCGCCACCAGCACACGGTTCTGGAACAGACCACCCCGCGGCCCTAACGCCTTTTCCGCCTCTCTCCGCGCAATTTCCGGATGATTGTTCTGTTCAGAGAGATGCGCCAGCACTACAAACGTTGCACTATTATCATAGTCGTTAGTAAAGAAATGTGCGAGTTTCTCGTTCGAAAGATGTCCCACATTGCTCGCCACCCGCTGCTTCACCGCCCAGGGATATCCTCCCCCCCGCAGCATCTCAACATCGTGATTGGACTCCATCACCAGCACATCTGACCCGCGCAGGTGGTCTCGAACATTCGCCGGCAAATACCCAAGGTCGGTGGCCACGCTTACCTTGGCGCCTTCCAGTCGAAAAGTGAATCCTACGGGATCGGCGGCGTCGTGCGGAATGGTAAAAGGCTGCACCTCAATATCGCCAACCCGAAAACGGTGGCCGGCTTCGAAGCGCTCCAGCTTCTCCAGCAGTGGCCGCTCGCCGTTCGCATCGCGCATGGCCCGCGCCCAGGCCGCGTGCGTCGCCCCAGTCATGAAGATTGGAATGCGCAACTTCTTGGCCAGAGTAGCCAACCCGTAAACATGATCAGAATGTTCATGCGTAATGAGGATCGCAGATAACGATTGTGGATCTTCCCCCAGCGACTTCAGCCGCTTAAACGTCTCGCGGCAAGAGATCCCGGCGTCCACCAGAATCCTGGTGCGCGCGCTGGCCACGAACGCACAATTCCCCCGGCTCCCACTCGCCAGCATCGAAACCATCACACACATGCACGGAGCATACGCGTTCTCCCTGTGGATTAGGGAGTAACTTTTCGGTTATCCGAGACCTAAGAGCACTGGTGAGTAGTCAGCGGTTAGTGGCTAGTCAGTGGTTTTGCGAGTTTTCACTAACCACTAGCCACTAGCGACTGACCCTTCACTTCCCCTGCCGTAGATTATCAATCACCCTCCGCATCACCGCCCCGCCATACGCACCCGCCGTCCCCGGCAACGCGGTGAGAAATGATCCATAAACCTGCCCCCGCGTTGGCTTCACGGTCATCGCCAGATAAGCGGCCAGCTCAGCGGCCGGAATAAAGATCACCACCACCACCACCCACCGCCACGGCCAGCGGGGCCGCAGCAGGCCCAGCAACATGCAAGCTGCCAGCACCAGCAACGCGGTGAACAGCAGGTCATTGAGCGCGACGTCAACCCATCCGGTGCCAATGCCCATCAGCGCCGCAAGGAGATAGAACGGCGCATCTCGCCGAACTCGCGGCAAAACTGTTTCAGTCGTCATTCGGTATAGCGTTGCACGTCCTCAGGCAAGGTCGGATAGTTGTAGTCAGGTGGAAGAGCAACGCTTCAGCGCCGCGTAAGCGCCTTCAGCCCCCGAAGTTTTACTAATCACTAACCACTGACTACCACTGCCCACTAGCCACTGTACGTATAAAATCCCCGCCCGCTCTTCCTCCCCAGCCACCCGGCATCCACCATCTTGATCAGCAGCGGGCACGGCCGATACTTTGGATCGCCCAGCCCCTCTTGCATTACCCGCATAATGTCGAGGCAAACATCGAGCCCGATAAAATCCGCCAGCGTCAGCGGACCCATGGGATGGGCCATGCCCAGCTTGAACACCTCATCCACCGCCTCCGGAGTGGCCACGCCCTCCATCACCGCATACATAGCTTCATTCAGCAAAGGCATCAGCACCCGGTTCGAAACAAATCCTGGCGCGTCATTCACCTCGACCGGGGTCTTGTCGAGCTTTACCGCCAGGTCGCGCACCGTGGTGAAAGTTTCTTCGGACGTGGCCAGCCCCCGAATCACCTCCACCAGTTTCATCACCGGAACGGGATTAAAGAAGTGCATCCCAATCACCCGATCCGGTCGTTTGGTCAGCGCCCCGAGTTTCGTGATCGAGATCGACGAAGTATTCGAAGCCAGAATCACCCCCGCCCGCGCCAATTGGTCAAGATCGCGAAAAATCTCCGCCTTGATCTCGAACTTCTCAGTCGCCGCCTCCACGATGAAGTCGCATTCGGCAAGCCGCGTGCGCTCCGTCACCGGCTCAATCCTCTTCAGCGCGGACGCCTTCTCTTCGGCAGAAATCTTGCCCTTAGAAACTTCGCGATCCAGATTCTTCGTGATCGCAGCCAGCCCGCGATCCAGAAACCGCTGTTCCACATCGCACAAAACCACCGCATACCCGCTGCGCGCAAACACATGGGCAATGCCATTGCCCATCGTCCCCGCGCCAATCACCCCGACCCGCTGAATGTCCATGACTGTAGCCTTTGGGAAAACGTCCGAGTCTACCACCCGACCCCGACAAGGCTGGAGGGTGGATTTGAAGTTTCTCCACTTTTTGATTTGTTCTTTTTTCCCGCGGTGCTTTCCCTGTTTGCGGCGCTTTCTCCGTCTCTTATCCCACAAACACAAGACCTTCGGCAAACAGTACGCCAACGACCCGCGGAACACATCGTCGATCAGCTGATTTAAGGTCGTCATGCTTTACCTAGAAAGCACGCCGTTAGATCGCTTCTTCTGTGGAAATCACCTATGCGAGGGCGGCGGAACTTGACGCTTCCGTCTACCGGGAATGGTGAGAGAATCGCCAGCAGGGTGACTCTGTGATTAGAAGACTTCTGGTCGTATCCGTGTTCGTTTTTACGACGCTGGCCGCTCCCCAAGAGGTCAAGCACGCCCCTACGCTTCAGTCGTGTACCGCCGATCTCAATCTTTGGAGATCGCGCGAGGAAAGCAAATCGCTGACCGTTCTCGAAATGTCAGTCAGAATACGATCGATGATGGACTGTACGGCGGCTTACCAGGGTTTGGCTAATAGCGCGCCTGGCGGCGAGCTCCCTCCCGCATGGTATTTGAAGATTACCTATGAGGAAGAGATAGAAGATCGGCTCTTCAATTTTGTCAAGCGCCATGGTCTGTCAAAACAGTTCGCCCAGGAAGACGAATCGGGAAAGAGATAGTGAATCGGGAGATCCGACTCCAAGATTAGGTGGTGGCTGAAATGGACTGCGATTATCGATTTTGGTGGAACTGGTGGGTCAACCTCGCCGTTGCGGTTGGCACATTGTTGACCGTGTTTGTGGCCCTGTTCGGGGAGACGTTGCGGGCCAAATGGTTTGGGCCAGCCCTGAAGCTGAAGCTACTGCGAGACGAGGGTGAGAAGGCACCGCTCGTGGGCTTAAATCAGGGCGTTGAGGAATCGTTGGGTGATTCCCGCTACTATCATCTTCATGTCTGGAACGAACGGCGCTGGTCCCCAGCCGAGGGTGCCCAGGTATATCTCATCAGCATCGCGGAACCCGGACCAAGTGGCGACTTTCAGATCGTCTGGCTCGGTGACGTGCCGATGCGTTGGCGTCATCAAGAGACGCTGCCTTTTCTCCGGACAATTGGGGCGGCGGCAGATTGCGACCTTTGCAGGGTTGAGAAGGCGGGTAAGATCTTCCTCTTTATGCCGCTGATTGTCCCGACAAACCTGCCTGTGACCAAGCGAGGGGCCTTCACGCTCGTCGCTTCGCTTCAGGTTCGCTCGAATCAAGCGGATTCTCAAGTTTTGCGCATCCGAATATCATGGGACGGCCTATGGGAAGACGGCGACAGGGAAATGCGTCGGCACCTGGAGATAAAGCCGGTGTAAAATCAGTTATCGCCCATTTCCGCGGACCATCCTGTCCTAGAAAGGATTCCCCCATGGCAACCCTAGAACTCCCCGTCCCGCCGCGCACGTTTTCCCAATCCCATCAAGCCCCATTCATCAACGAGCCCTTCTACGATTTCCGCCAGGAAGACAATGCCCGCAAGATGCGCGCCGCCATCGAACGAGTCCGCGGCCAACTCGGCCGCGAGTACGACCTCATCATCGGCGGCGAGCGCGTCAAAACCACAGACAAGATCAAGTCGCTGAACCCCTCGCACCCCTCACAAATTGTTGGAATCCACCAGAAAGCCGGCAGGGAGCATGTCGAGCCCGCGATGCACGCAGCCTTGAAGGCCTTCGCCTCCTGGAGCCGCACTCCCGTCGAAGAGCGCGCCGGCCTGCTCTTTCGCGCCGCCGATCTTATCCGCAACCGCAAAATGGATTACATGGCCTGGCTGGTCTTCGAAGTCAGCAAGAACTGGGGCGAAGCCGATGCCGACATCTCCGAGACCATCGATTTCTGCGAGTTCTACGCCCGCGAAGCCTTGCGGCTCTCGAAAGCCGAACCCCCGGTGCAACTTCCCGGCGAGCACGATTCGCTCACCTACATTCCCCTCGGCGTAGGCGCCGTTATTCCGCCGTGGAACTTCCCTTGCGCCATCATGGCCGGCCTTACCTTAGCTTCAATCGTCAGCGGCAACACAGTCATCCTCAAGCCCTCGAGCGACTCGCCCACCATCGCCGCCAAGTTCATCGAGGTGCTCGAAGAAGCCGGCATGCCAGAAGGTGTGGTGAATTTCTGCCCCGGCTCCGGCGCTACCTTCGGCGACGCCGTCGTCGCCCATCCCAAAACGCGTTACATCGCCTTCACCGGCTCCCGCGAAGTCGGACTGCACATCAACCAAACCGCCGCCACGCAAGCTCCGGGCCAGCTCTGGATCAAGCGCACCATCCTTGAAATGGGAGGCAAAGACGCTATCATCGTTGACGCCGATGCCGATATCGACTCCGCCGTCGAAGGCGTCGCACAGGCTGCATTCGGCTTCCAGGGCCAGAAGTGCTCGGCCTGCTCCCGCGCCATCGTCGACCAGCGCATCTACGACAAGTTTCTCGACCAGCTCAAAGCGCGCGTCGAGAAAATCACCGTAGGCGATCCCGCCGAAAACAGTAACATGGGCGCGGTCATCAACGAAGGCTCGATGAAGACCATCCTGGAATACATCGAGCAGGGCAAGAAAGATGGGCGCCTGCTCACCGGCGGCGAGCGCGCCCCCGAAGCCGGAGAAGGCTACTACCTCCGCCCCACCGTATTCGCCGATATTCCCGCCAGGTCAAAGCTCGAGCAGGAAGAGATTTTTGGTCCCGTGCTCGCGGTCATCAAAGCGCGCGGCTTCGACAACGCGCTTGCAATCGCCAACGACACCGAGTTCGGACTCACCGGTGCCATCTACACCAAGTCGCGCGACAAGATCGACCGCGCCAAAAGCGACTTCCACGTAGGCAATCTCTACATCAACCGGAAATGCACTGGCGCCATGGTCGGTGCTCACCCCTTCGGCGGCTTTAACATGTCCGGTACCGATTCCAAGTCCGGTGGCCCGGATTATCTCTATCTGTTCACTCAGGCGAAGTCAGTGGCGGAGAAACTTAAATAGTGAATGGCGGTTGTTTCTCGAGAGGGGGCAGCCGCCAGCGCTTCCTTTTCCTGTTTTGAACGCCGCAACTTAAATGATCCTCATTGGTTAATCACTGCAGAGCGGTTTCCTGTAGCATGATAGAAGTGGGCCGAGCCTGTGGGAACAAGTTCTGAGCGCTTGCGGGGAGTTGCCCATGTTGTACGTCCTGCGCCTGACCAATGGAGACTGCGTGGTCGCGATGGCCGCCGACGAATACGGCGCGCGGCGGATTGCCACCAAGCTCAATCTGGATGAGATCGCCGAAGTTGCGACCATCCGTCAGCTCGACACTCTCGGAATTCAATTCTCTCCATCAGAAGATGGAAGTTTGGAAGTGACTCACTGGGACGACGCCACCCTGGACAGCATTCTCGCCAACGAATATCCGCTGCTGAACCAGGCCTGCCAGCGCGCCAACGCTGAACCGTTCCTGCCGGCGCCGAATCCCGATGATTCCGTCGTATCCCAGTTGAAGGCGGCTTATGAGCGCAACAAAGACATCATCCGCCAGGGCCTTCGCCAGGAGTTGCAGAGGTCCGGTCAAGCCCAGGCCCCAACCCGGACGAACGCAGCCTCCAACCGCAAGTAGTTTCCCGCAGCAAGACTCGCAGCGCAATCCATCAAGCCGCACTTTTTCCCGGCACTGAAATTGGCGGCGGGTTCCGCTCGCCGAACTGCCACTGGTGCCAGTAGGGATAAACCGGCGTGACTGCGCTCGCGCTGTCCAACTTCGCGATCTGCTCGCTCGACAGATTCCAACCCACCGCGCCCAGGTTTTGCCGCAACTGCTCCTCATTCCGCGCCCCAAAGATCACGGTTGAAATCGACGGCCGCTGCAGCAACCAGTTCAGCGCCACCTGCGGCACACTCTTTCCCGTTTCCTTGGCCACTGCATCCAACGCGTCGACGACTCCATAAAGATATTCATCCTCCACCTGCGGCCCTTGCTCCGCCGTCTTGTGCAGCCGGCTCTGCGCCGGCAGCGGCTGTCCCCGCCGGATCTTTCCCGTCAGCCGGCCCCAGCCCAGAGGGCTCCAAACCAGCGCTCCCACTCCCTGATCCACAGCCAGCGGCATCAGCTCCCACTCATACTCTCGCCCCACTAGCGAGTAGTAGACCTGATGGCCAACATATCGCGCCCAGCCATACCTGTCGGCGGCCGCCAGTGACTTCATCAGATGCCAGCCAGAAAAATTCGAGCAAGCGATGTACCGCACCTTCCCACTGAGAACCAGTTGATTGAGCGTGCTCAAAACTTCTTCGACCGGAGTCAGCGCGTCGAATCCGTGCAGGTGATAAATGTCGATGTAATCCGTGCCCAGCCGCCGCAGGCTGGCTTCGCACGCCCGGATCAGGTGATAGCGCGACGATCCCAAATCATTCGGCCCCGGCCCCATCTTGAAAGTCGCTTTAGTCGAGATCAAAACCTCGTCGCGGCGGCCGGCAATGGCCTTCCCCAAAATTGTTTCGGAAAGCCCGTCCGAATAAACATCCGCGGTGTCGAACAGGTTGACCCCAGCCTCCAGGCAGATATCTACGAGCCGTGTCGCCTCAGCCACATCGCTCGCGCCCCACGCGCGAAAAAATTCGTTTCCCCCACCAAATGTTCCCGTGCCAAAACTCAAGGCAGGTACCTTCAAACCAGAGCGTCCCAACGTGCGAAATTCCATGAGAAGTAGATGTCTCTGACGCCGCCAAAGATGCGTGTGTAACTAATTTACGCAGTTGCCATCCCTGCCGTGAATTGTCGTCCCGAGCAAAGCGAGGGATCTTGGTTTTGGCCTGCGGCTGCAAGATCGCGGGCACGATGACAAGTCGATTTGAGGCTGCGATGACTCGCCGCGTAGACTCCAAGAAATGCTCTTAGAGATCTTGCAGCAACACAAAAGCCGCCCCGCAGGGCGGCCTTTTTCACCAGCTTGCAAGTCTACGAAGTAACTCCCGCCGGCGCCTGCGGCACAGGCCCCGCCGTAGTCGCCGCCGCAGCCTCATTCAAAATCCGGTGATGGATCGTGAACAGCGCCAGTTCCAGCCGGTCCGACACTCCAATCTTGTCATACACGTTACGCAGATAATTCTTGATTACCTGCTCAGTCGTCCCCAGCTGCGTGGCAATCTCTTTATTCTTGTAGCCCTGAACAATCAGCGCCACGATGCGCAGCTCCTTCGCCGTGAGCCGGTCGCGCACCCGCAATCCGACCATATCGTTCTCGGTGAGTTCGCTCGGCACCGCCACGTCCTGTACCCAGGTCTCACCGCGGGCGACTTTGCGCACGCAATCCACCAGGGCCGCGCTGGTCACATTGCGGTAGACCACGCCATGCGCCCCGTTCGCCATGTGGCGCTGCGCGCTCTCGCCGGTATCGGCGAGCACGATCACGCGGGTCTTGGCGCGCACCGCGCCCTGCACGATGGCGGCGAAATCGTTATGAAAGCCCGCTGCCACTATCAGCACCGCCGCGCGGAATTTGTCCAGAGCCATGAACATCTGCTCCGGCGTCTGAGCCTGCGCCACGATGCGCATCTCGTCTTCCACCGCCAGCACCTTGGCGATGCCGGCGCGGAAGATTGCCTGGTTATCGGCCAGAATCAGTTTGAGCATTTTATCGGCGCTCCAGAATTACCCCAAAAGTCTAAGAGTTCCTCACAAACTCGTACGAGTCAATCACACAAGCCACACCCTTGCCTTCTTCGCTGGTTCCGCTCGGGTCGGTACGCACCACGCGCCCCTTGCACTGGATCACCACGTTCTCCGGCGCCCCCGTGACATCGGGTGGGAGCGTGATCTCAAACTCTACCGGCGAACCAACCTCCAGCGAAGCGTCGGCCCGAATGTAAACTCCCGCCGCGCTGAGATTTCCCGTAAGCCCTTTCGCGTCGCCGCTGACGCCTTCCTTGTGTACCTTGATCGGCAGTTCCAGCGGAAACCTTTTTCCGGTCCGTGCTTCGGACACAGTTCCTCCTCTTTCGTGGCCTGATTTTTCCTGACTTGATTCCTGATGAGGCTCCACTCTGTCTGCGAACCGGGCCAACACCATCCAAAACGCTCCTGCCAGGCAAAATCGCCCACTTGGTTGCTTATCGGCGGTTATATCACGGATGCTACCGCTATAAAAGCCTGATTACGAGTTAGTTAAGGGTAGGAAGTAGATTCCCCCCCTGTCTTCGGGTTGGGCACGCCCTAAAGTCGTGCAATCGCACGCCGAAGTTACGTGAGTGGTTGAATTCATGCTCGCGCCCGCCGAGAGATACGCGCGCTTCTAGCCAACAATTATGAGAAAAGCCTTACCCTTCCACCCGACCCACTTCTATAGTTTCGCCTTGTATCTCACGCTGGCGCTGTCGTCTTCCGCGCAGCGGGCGTCGCTTCCCGTTGATCAGGCGACGATCAATCAACAACTGCTGGATCGCATTCAGAAACTGGAAAAAGAAGTCCAGGCGATGAAAACCCAGCCGCAATCGACAGTCGCAACGCCCCCGGCGCCGGACCCGGAGCCCGCCCCTATTGTCGAGTCCCCCGCGGTCAACGAGGTCGCCCCGCGCCTCAAGCTCAATTTCTTCGGCGATGTCGGATACCAGTCCGGCCATTACTACGGCCCCACCAGCGCCTTTGAGATCGGCAGTTTCGACGTCTTTGCCAGCGCCCGTCTGTCCCAGCGTGTGTCAGTGCTGGGGGAACTCTTGTTTACTCCGGGCGAGGATAACAACATCAGTCTCGACATTGAACGACTTCTTATTAAGTACCGGCACGACGATTATTTTGCCGCCTCCCTCGGGCGCATTCACACCGACATCGGCTACTACAACACTGCCTTTAATCGAGGGGATTATTTTCAGACCGCCATCGGGCGTCCCACCATGTTTGAATTCGACGATCAGGGAGGATTTCTGCCGTTGCAAGACCTGGGCATCGTGCTCGAGGGCAAAATACCCTCCGGCAAGTTGGGTCTGAACTACGTATTTGAAGTTACCAACGGGCGGGCCTATGGCGCAAACGTGGAGCCAGCCCAGAACAGCACCGACGGAAATAACAGCAAGGCGGTTAACGTAAACATATCCGCCAAGCCAGATTGGGCTCAAGGCCTCGACGTGGGATTCAGCGTTCGCCACGATTACCTCAGCGATGTGAACCATCTCCAGGTTTCCGAGACCATCCCTGTCCTCTACGTGGTGTACAACACCTCCAACTACGAATGGCTCAATGAGGCAATGCTCGTCCGGCACGCCACCCCGGTAGGTCCGGTCTTCCACACGTCAGGTTTCTATACCCAGTTCTCGCGCGGGTTTGGCCCCTATCGGCCTTACTTTCGCTATTCGTATGTGAATGCGCCGGAGAATGACCCGATCTACGGCAATGCAACGGAGGAGCCTGAATTAGGCCGCATAAACGGCCCTACGGTCGGAATCCGGTATGACTTCACCGAACACTCTGCCTTCAAACTGCAGTACGACCGGGAGGGCATGGACGGCGAAAAATCAATCAATGGAGCGAGCGCTCAGTTTGCCTTCACCTTCTAAGAGAGAATGTCATGAAAAAAAACCACACTGCTCCGTTCTTGCTCTCGGGTATGGCGATGTTTGCCGTCGCCCTCCTCTCTGTGGTTTCGACCCCGGCGGTCGAGGCTGCCGGTGATCCCATCGTGGTCATCGTGAATGCGGCGAATCCGGTCGACAATCTGAGCATGAGTGAGTTAAAGAAGCTTTTCTTATCCGACCGCAGCAAGTGGGATACCGGAAGAGTAGTGGCACCGGTAATCGTGAGCGCCGGCGCGCCCGAGCGAACTGCTTTCCTGAAGCTGGTCTGCGGCATGAATGATGCTCAGTTCAGCAAGCACTTCTTGCAGGCCGCGTTCAATGGCAAGTCCGCGACCGCTCCCAAGGAGGTAAGCAGTGTGCGGGGCGTCAAGGGCGTGGTAGTGAGTTCTCCCGGCGCCATCGGCTTTGTGAAGGCGCTGGACTTCCATGGAGATGGCAGCGACGGGGGCGTGAAGTCGGTGAAGATCGACGGCGTCGCCGCTGCCGATGCCGGCTACAAGCTCAAGATGTAACTCTGCTGCGGATTGCCAGAGAGGAAGCGGCAAGTGCGATTGACGATCAGGACGAAGCTTTTCGGCCTCGCAACCAGCGGGCTGCTGCTCGTGTCATGTGTTAGCGCGACGAGCTACTGGGGCATCACCTCTGTCGCGCAGACGACCACGCAAGTGGGCGCCCTTGGCATCGCGATCCGCAATCACGTCGAAGCCAGCATGTTCAACGACATGACCAGAGATGACATCACCGCTATATGCATCAGAAAGGGCCAGGATCAGCAAGACGCCGAGGCAAACCTGGCCTCGCACTCCCAGTTGCTCGCCGCTCGCATCGGCGCCGCCCGCGCGGCGCTGAAGGATCCTGCTCTTGAGCCTGCGCTCGACCGCGAAAGCCACATGGTGCAAGAGTATGTGAGCGCCGGCGATTCGCTTTCCAGGATAATCGCGAACCATCCAGCGCCAGCTGTGGCCGCGGCCGGCCGGGCCCTCCAGCTCTACTCCGGACTCCAGCAGCAGATCCAGGATACTGGCGATCAACTGGCTAAGGCTGCGCAAGACGCCGAACTCAGCGCTACAAGAAAGGCAGCCCGTGCCACGCTCGCCATGTTTGTGATTTGCGCGATATCGCTTCTGATTCTCTTTCTCGGCAGCTTGACCTTGGTGCGAACCATCTCCCTGTCACTGCGGCGATTGATTCAGATGGTTCAGAATATTGCCGAGGGTGAGGGTGATGTCACCAGGCGTCTGGAGACGGCCAGCGACATCAGCAACGACGAACTGGGCGAAGTCAGCCGCTTCTTCAATTTATTCATGGACAAACTGCAGGAAATACTTCGGGGGGTCGCGGCCGATACCCAAAAGCTCACCACCGCCAGTCGGCTGCTGCTCGAGGCCAGCCAGCAGATCACGATCGATTCCAGAGAAACCTCCGTCCTGTCCAACTCCGTTTCCCGCGCTGCGCAGCAGGTCACCCAGAATCTGCTGAGCCTGTCTACAGGCGCAGGCGAGATGGCGCTGACCATTCAGAGCATTGCCGGAAACGCCAACGAGGCCGCCAAAGTGGCGGCCTCTGCCGTCAACTCAGCCCAGGCTGCCGATGTCACGGTCGCCAAGCTGGGCCAGTCCAGCGCGGAGATTGGAGTAGTCATCAAGGTCATTACCGCCATCGCGCAGCAGACCAACTTACTGGCCTTGAATGCCACTATCGAAGCCGCCCGCGCCGGAGAAGCCGGAAAAGGCTTTGCCGTAGTCGCCAACGAGGTGAAAGAACTCGCCAAGCAGACCGCCAAAGCCACAGAAGACATCAGCCGCAAGATCACGGCCATTCAGGGGGACACCAAGGATGCGGCAGCGGCCATCGGGACCGTGAGTGGCGTTATTAATCAGATCAACAACATTTCCGCAACCATTGCAGCCGCGGTCGAGGAGCAGAGCGCGACCACCAATGAAATGACTCGCAACGCCGGCGAAGCCGCCAGCGGAGCCGGCGACATCTCGGTCAGCATCGGAGGGGTGACCCAGGCAGCCGAGGGCACCTTGACGCGCGCGCAAGATTCCCAGAAATCGGCCCAGGAATTGGCCTCCATAGCCTCGCACCTGAGCAGCCTGATGGGGCAGTTCAAAATCGAACGCGGTCAAAGAAGAATCGATATTTCCTTGCCCGTCAGACTCGCCGCCATCGACGTGAACGGCCATCCCCTGGAGCAAGAAGTCATGACCGTTAACGTCAGCCCTGACGGAGCCTTTTTGACAGGCATTCAAGCCAGACTCAAGCCAGGCAGCCGGGTTTCTCTGGCCCGCGAGCAAAAGCAGGAATATTTTCTAATCGCATGGGTCGGAGAAAAAAATACTCCCAAGGCTGGCCAGATCGGCGTCTCCTCAGTTCATTCGCCGAGCTCCTTTTGGAACGACGTGGTCGAAACGCAGGGCCAAGCCGGGCCGGCCGGCCTACAACGAGATTATGCAGAGAAGAGCGCGCCGACGCCAAAAGCCAGAGCACACGGAGCCTAGAGGGTGCAACCTGGCTCGATTCAATTCACGGGAAGGGCACGACTTTCAGTCGCGCCGCTAAAGCCCGCAAAAGGCCGGGACTTTAGCCCCTGGGTTCGACGGGGCCCCATGCGAACGGAGCCATGAATCACCCCAGGTCCATTTGCCCGTGCCGACGAGTCGATGACTTGAGGCCGAGACGATATCATCACAACTCCCGAAATCCACAGAACACACTGTGACATCTAACCTTGCGCTGCCACCGAAATAAGTCCATCATCCCAAGGCGAGGGTGATACATTTACTCCCAAAAACAGAACCCTAACTCCTTTCGGCACAGGATTTTACCCGTAACTCACTGTGCCCCTGGGATTACTTCGCAATTTCACGCTACCGTGATGATTCCAGTAGATCAGGGGGGAGGGGGGTGCCCGCTTTTCAGACCAGAATCGCATGGATGAAGTCGGTCGCCCTCGCAGATTGCTCAAAATATTTCCAAGTGGAATTCCACACCCTCCCTCTGTGCCGGCTTTGACAGAGCATTACAGTGCAACCGAGCCCTCGGTGGTACCGTCAAATAAGTGATTTCTTCTTATTTGCTTCAGGAAGGCTATTCCATGCTCGGTTCATTCTTTCTCCCCGCGCGCGACCAGCGTTGGCCGCGACACTTCGTCTATCAGATCGTCATCTGTCAGGTCGTGGTCCTGGTTCTGGCCTCATCCTCAGCTTTGATGGCTCAGCAGCCCGCATCCCCGAAATCCGCCAGCCCGGCTCCCGCCACCAAAATCGTAGAGGGAAAATCGACTCCGAACATGGAATCGGCGGCCGCATCGTCCGAGACCTTGGCTCAATTCAACGACGCGCTGGAAAACCTCGCTGCCAAAGTCTCTCCCGCTGTGGTCCAGATTCTTGTCACCAGCTACGGCCCGCTGCACGAAGGGAGCAGGACGCAGACCGCTCTCATCGTGCGCCAACACGCCGTCGGCTCGGGAGTCATCGTCGATCCTTCCGGCTACATCATGACCAACGCGCATGTGGTCGAAGGCGCGCAACGCATCCGCGTCGCCCTGCCGCTGCCCGGCGATTCCGGCAGTCCCGTCCCCGTTGGCAAGCGCCGCATCCTCGAAGCCCGCCTCATCGGAGTGCACAAAGAATCGGATCTGGCCCTGCTCAAGATCGAGGAGAAGGAACTTCCCATGCTGCCCCTGCTCGCGCAACAACGCCCCCGCGTCGGTCAGTTGGTCTTCGCCATCGGCAGTCCCGAGGGTCTGCAGGGCTCAGTCACCATGGGCGTGGTCAGCGCCGTCTCCCGCCAGGCCGATCCTGACAAGCCGCTCACTTACATCCAGACCGATGCTCCCATCAATCCTGGCAACAGCGGCGGACCGCTGGTCGACATGAACGGATCGGTGCTCGGCATCAACACTTTCATTCTCTCGACAGGCGGAGGCAGCGAGGGTCTGGGATTCGCCATTCCCGCGCGTGTCGTAGACTTTGTCTACCACAGCCTGCGCAAGTACGGCCACGTTCATCGCGTGGAAATCGGCGCCGTCGCCCAGGAAATCACGCCCACTCTGGCTGACGGCTTGCAACTCGCGCAGCACTGGGGAGTCATCGTCGCTGACGTTAAACCGGACGGTCCCGCCGCCGCCTCCGGCCTGCAGGTTCAAGACATTGTGCTCACCGCCGACGACCGCCGCGTCGAGACTCTCCCGGCGCTAACTGCAGCCCTGTATCTTCACCGGCTTGATCAAGTGTTGAAACTCGAAATCCTGCGCGGCGGCCAGAAGAAAACTCTTTATGTTCCAGCCATCGAGCATCGCGACCAGATGGATCAACTCTTCGACGCTGCCGATCCCGACAAGAGTCTCATCTCCCGCCTGGGAATTCTCGCCACTGATCTCACCAGCGACTTGCGCAATTTAGTCGGCACCCTGCGAATTTCTTCCGGCGTGATCGTGCTCGGTCGCGCTGCCGACCTCATCACTCCCGACACCGGCCTGCAAACCGGCGATATCATCCACACCCTCAACACTACTTCAATCACTTCCATGGATGACCTGCGCGCTGCCGTGCCCAAGTTGAAAACCGGCGATCCCGTGGTGCTGCAAGTGGAACGCAGCGACGGCCTCACCTATTTGAGCTTTGAGATGGAGTAAGCAAAGCGCATACACGGCGGGACGCTTTGCCGTAAAATGTTTTTCGTGCGCCCGTAGCTCAACTGGATAGAGCATCTGCCTTCGGAGCAGAGGGTTGGGAGTTCGAGTCTCTCCGGGCGCACCATGAGGTCCCTGATCATTCGGCGCGGCAGATTTTCGTTTTCCAAGGCGACAACTAGAACGCGCTGCCGCCTCCACCGCCGAAGCCTCCACCAGAAAAACCTCCGCCTCCCCCGAACCCGCCTCCACCGCTCCACCCCGATCCCGTGGAAGCGGCCCGCGGAGCGGAGACGAATACCTGGTGCATATCGGTCGCCATGCCATGCATGGAGGACGAAAATAAAATTGGATTGAATGGCATTCCGTACCCGTATCCGGCTCCCGCTGGACCTGCATACCAGCTTGGCGGATCTTTCACGATGCCGGCGAAAGCCTGGGCCCAGTGATGTTCCACACCCAGTGCCATCGCGTAGGGAAGGAACTTTTCGAAGGTGTCTGGCGGCATCACTTTCAGGCGTTCAGAGTCGACGCGGTTCATGAATTCCTGGAAGCCGAGCACGGCGATGTGGATGCGAGCACCCTTTATTGTTTTCGCGGTCATTACACGGGCAAAGAGCCACCAGATCACGGCAGAGATTAGGAGGCATACGACGAACACCGGGATTGAGCTGAAGAAGTCCGCCCAGCCAACGAACTGCAGAATGGCGAACGGAACGAGAATACAGAACGCCGCGCCAATGCTGTAGCCGTTGGCGGATTCGGGGTCGAGGGTGTAGATGCCTTTCTGCTTGAGCGCTGACATGATGTCGGTGCGGACGACGGGAATTGCGGTATAGAAGCGGTTCTTCAGGCTGGAGAGCCGAGTGTCGGGGACGTCGCCCACGAAGATGTTTTCGAGCATGACCCGCTCGTGGGGCGCGAGGCCGCGCCAGTCCTGCCGCTTCTGGAGCAAATGGAAGATGTAGTCCTTGTGATGGAAGACTAAACCCTTGTCGTCAGTCTCTTCGATCTTGAGGAAGCCGCGCACCGCGAGATCGACGATGGTCGATGTAATGTCGCGAGGGTGGATGCGATCGTCCAGCAGAGCTCCGGCTTCAGCGGGAGAGATGCCAGGCGGAGGTTCATACATAGGCGCCACGGACATACCGGGGTCGGGATCGCGGCCGGCGAACCACCAGAGAGTAAACATGACCGCGAGCGTGACCAGCGGAAGAAATACGGCGGGATTGCCTCCGACGAACCAGAAGAATTTCGTGAGACTGCCAGGTTCTCTGAGGATACCTTTGGGAATGTAGACGTCGATGGTCATCCCGCCACGCAAGGGTAGAGGATTGAGGGTTTCGAATTCGACGTCGGAGCCTTCCACCTTCGCGGTGGCGTCGCGCCCGGTCGAGCCGTAGACGCCGGTAAAAGCTTGCGCGCGCAGAGATCCGCTGGCTTCGGCCGGGAAGTGAACGGTGGCGGCGGCGTGATCGATAGGAACGGGCCAATCATTGCCGGTGACGTTCCAGTAGAACTCGTCATGGCTGTCGAGGCTGTCGCTATCGAAGAAGCGCGTGCCGTTGCGCACGCGGTAGGCGATTTCTACCGTATGAGTGGAATTGATGGCATTGGGAATGTAGATTTTCAGATCGCGATACGCGCCCGAAGTGGACGAGTCGTATTTGAGCTTCGCGCCATTTTCGTCGGTGATGCCGGTGACTTTGACGAAGAGCTGGTAGTTGGTTCCGTTGGGACCGGGATACTCGATGGGAATGGTGCGGTGAATGCCGTGCCACTCTCCGACGAACACCAGGGTGATGGTTTCGTTAACCAAAGCGGTGCCGTCGGGGTTGATGGTGATGGTGTCTTGAAAGTTGGAGATGCGCCAGGACTTGGCGGCGAGAGGTGTAGTAAGGAAAAGGATTGCTGCGAAGAGCAGTAACACTTTAACAGGTTGCAGAAAAGGTCCTGCTTGCCACCAAACGCGTCCGTCAGGGGCTGAAGCCCAACGCTCTCTGCACGCTTTTCGGCACGAGTGTAACTCGTGCCTTTCCCGGTTTCGTGCGCTCATCTTCCCGGCCATATCCTGGCAATCATGGGATCAGAACTTCACGGCTACGGGTTCGCGGTCGGCTTCGGTGGTCTCGAAGAACTGGCGAGCCTGGAAGCCGAACATGCCGGCGAGAATGTTGGTGGGGAACACCTGGATCCTGGTATTCAGATCCCGCACGACAGCGTTGTAATAGCGGCGGGCATTTTGGATGGAATCCTCAGTCTGGCTGAGAGAGCCCTGCAGTTGAGTGAATTGCTCGGAGGCTTTCAGTTCGGGATAATTTTCGGCGACCGCGAACAAGCTCTTGAGCGCGCCAGTCAGCTGATTTTCCGCTATCGCTTTGCCCTCAGGTGTGGTGGCCTGCATGGCCTGCGAGCGGAACTTGGCAATGTTTTCGAAGGTGCCTTTTTCGTGAGCGGCGTAGCCTTTGACGGTTTCGACAAGGTTGGGAATCAGGTCATGGCGACGCTTGAGCTGCACATCAATGTCGGACCAGGCCGAGTCGCAGCGCACGCGCAGCTGCACCAGGCTGTTGTACATGCCGATGAGCACCACGGCGATGACAACCAGGATTACAAGCAAGATGATGCCGACCATGAGCGTCTCCTCGGGAATCCAGAAGGCTTAACTCGGAGTCTTTAATTCGAATTTGGAAATCAATGGGACGTTAGCACAGGGAAAGGATGGGCGCAAACTGGGCGTCATCTTGGGCAGTGGTGCAGTTTGGCTGACGCTCCGGGCCAGTTAAGGGGGAGATCCTTCGCTCCGCCTGAAAAACGGCTACGCTCAGAATGACGCCGTTGCCTAGAAAAGCCAGACTGCACCACCACCTCATCTTGGGCGCAAGTCGATTTTCAGACGTACGCGAGCCTGGTTAATGATGAGGCAGATTGGTGCTCCAGCAGTCGGCGACGATGAGCCAGGCACCGAGACGACGCCAGGCTTTCACATACTTGCCACGATCGGCGAGCACCGTGCCATCGGGCTGACGGACGGCCACGGTGTAGCGTCCGATCTCGACCGCCATATCGCCGGAGTATTCGACCCGAATGGTCTCGAGGCGAAGATCTTCGTATCCCGCTTCGCCAAACTCCCGGAGCAGGCGCTCGACTGCCTTGGGACCGTAGGCGGGATCGTGGTGAGGCGCCATGAAAGCGCCATCCTGGGCGAAGAGGGCTGCTACCTGATCGTAGTTGGCCGTGTTGAACGAAGTGACGAAATCCTGCGAGAGGTTGCGAATCAAGGACTGAACGTCCATGAAGGGACGGGAGTCCGCGAGGGAACTGGACTGGGGGCGATACATCTACTACCTCCTGGGGGAAGGCCGAGAACGGGTCCCCGGCCATGGGCGCCCACTCTCCAATGCAGAGGCATTCTAGCGCAAAAGGGTCTGTGGAAGGCGGAAAGTTTTTTGAAGCGCGAGGAAAGAAAAAACTGATGGGAGCGAGAGAAAGGTTGAGTTATTCGGAGGGGGTTCCGGAAGCCTGGCTGACGTGCCAGGTCGACGGCGTCTACAATGGTCAAGAGTTTAATTTATTCAGTGATGACGAGGAGAATGGAATGGAACGCAAGGCGAGCGCGGTGTGGAAGGGTGGACTGAAGGATGGCAAGGGAACGATTTCAGCGCCGGGTGGAGTGCTGAAAGATACGCAATATTCGTTTACTTCGCGGTTTGAGAACGGGCCGGGAACCAATCCGGAGGAGTTGATTGCGGCTGCGCATGCGGCGTGCTTTTCGATGGCATTGTCGGCACAATTGGGCGGAGCGAATCTGACGCCGGAGAGCATCAGCACGAACGTGACCCTGACGATGGAGAAGCTGGATTCGGGATGGACGATTACATCGAGTCACATCGATGTGGTGGGGAAGGTTCCGGGAGCAGATGCGGCGGCGTTTCAGAAATATGCTGAGGCGGCGGAGAAGGGCTGTCCGGTATCGAAGGTTCTGAACGCAAAAATTTCAATGACAGCGAAGCTGGGGTAGGTGCGGCTTGTGGCTCGTGCTGTTTGGCGGGAGGATATCTGCCGGCATGGGCGCATTTTGGCTAACGCGCGGGATCGGTTAAGAGGAAGATCCCTTCGAGTTCCCCCTCGGCTTCGCTCGGGGCTTCGGCAAGAACAGGGCAGGCTCTTCGCTCCGCCTGGAAAAACGGCTGCGCTTGGGATGACGATGCGGAGTATTTGGTTCTCATGTTTGACAGCCTTTAACAGCACTGTAAAATAGCAAAGTTGGTCTTCCTGACTCGGCGGCCTTGCGGCCGCCGCTGCATTGTGTCCAAGATTGCCATCGTGGCGGAATTGGCAGACGCGCATGGTTCAGGTCCATGTACCGGCAACGGTGTGGGGGTTCGAGTCCCTTCGATGGCACCAAAGAAATGATTTCCGGAGTGCTTGTTGCTCGCAGCGATGCCCGGAAGGTGGGAATCTTTTCTAGCGGGCAAAATCCTTGACGGAGTAGTCCTATGCGCTATCCCGAGGCTGACTTCCCTTCTATTAGCTCGCGCCGTCGCTTCCTGCGGTCTGTTTCGCTTGCCGCTACGGCCACAATGTTTTATGAAACACAGTTGGCGCCGGCTGCCGCGCAGGCGAATGCAAGCCCGGTGAGTCCGGCCGTATCAACTCTTGACGCGAAACGGATGCGCGCATTGGCGGAGTTTACGGCGCTGACGATGAAGACACCAGACCCGGTCCCCTTCGGCGCGGAGATCGTACACAGCAAGAGTGGCGAACGCCTGATGCGTGCCACGAATGCTGTGGGGCCGGAACACGACCCCAGCGCGCACGCCGAGGTGCGCACCATCAGGCTGGCATGCAAGAGCCTTAACTCGTATTCGCTCAAGGGTTACACCCTCTACACCACATGCGAGCCTTGTGCAATGTGTATGGCCTGCGCGCTGTGGGCTAGCCTGGACCGCGTGGTATATGGCGCGACAATCGCAGATGCGGCCCACTACGTTCATCAAATTTCGATTCCTGCAAGCGAGGTCGCAACGCGATCCGACATGAGTTGCGTGGTCAATGGGCCCGTGGAGCGAGATGCCTGCTTCGCACTCTTCACTAATCCGAACATGCAGAAGGCCTTCGAGAGATGGAAGTCCGAGAAGCCTTGAGTGGCACGCACTGCCAAAATCGGAACGACGTCATTGCGCCCTCTTGACGCGCGGAAGCGAATACCCCCACTGATAGTGGAACGCCGGGAGGGAGTGCTTTCGCGATCGCGCGTACTCTCGTACACTCTCGTCATGAAAAATCTTGCCAGGTTGAACTGCCGAATGGGACTGCTGCTGTTGATGCTGTGCGGGATTGGCGCAGGGCAGAAGCTGGCCATCACTTTCGACGATTTGCCATCGAACGGTTCGCTACCGCCGGGAGTGACCCAGGCAGAAACTGCCAAGGATGTGCTGGAGATTTTGAAAAAGCATCACTTGCCACCGGTTTATGGGTTTATCAATGCGAAGAAGCTGGAGGGGAATCCGGATGGGGCTGAGGCGCTGAAGCTGTGGGCGGCGGCGGAGCCGGTAGGAAATCATACGTATTCGCATATGGATCTGGAGCAAAACGCCGCCGAGGCGTTCGAGCGCGAAATCGAAGAAAATGAGCCGGCGTTGGAATTGCTGCAAGCGAAAGATAACTGGCATTGGCTGCGCTATCCGTATTTGCACGAGGGCGACACGGTGGAAAAGCGGCGCGCGGTGCGAGCCTACTTGAAGGCCCGCGGCTACAGGATTGCGCAGGTGAGTCTCGATTGGGAAGACTACTTGTGGAACTCGACCTATGCCCGGTGCGCGGCGACAAACGATGCCAAGGCGATCGCGTGGCTGCGGTCGAGTTATCTGAGCACGGCGTCGGAATTTCTTGATCTGGGGCGAGAACAGGCCAGGCTGATTTATGGGCACGACATCAACCATGTGCTGCTGATGCATCTGGGGGCGTTCAGCAGCACGATTCTGCCGGAGGCGTTTGATCTGCTGAAGAAAAAAGGATTCAAGCTGGTGACGCTGGAGGAAGCGGAGAGCGATGCGGCGTACGAAGGCGATCCGGATGTGGGGCTGCATGACGCGGGTACGCTGCTGGACCAGTGGATGCAGGTGAAGCAGATCAACTATCCGGAGCACGCGGAGAAGCCGTATAAAGAGTTGGAGAGCGTCTGCCGGTGATGGCGGCGCCCCGGTTCGCGAATCGTTCCTTCTCGTATAATTCAGACTCATCATGGCCGTTTTCCTCGAACAGATTGTGAGTTCTACCCGCCGGAAAGTAATGGCTGCGAAACAGGAGGCGGATGTTCGCGAGTTGGAGCGGCGTGCGGAACAGCACGTGCCGCGCGGGTTTCGGCGAGCGCTGGAGGAAAAGAGTGGAGCGGGCGTGGCGGTGATCGCGGAGCTGAAGAAAGCGTCGCCATCGAAAGGATTGATCCGCGAGAAGTTTTACGTAGAGGAACTGGCGCGGGAATTGGAGGCGGCGGGCGCTGCGGCGCTTTCAGTTTTGACGGATGAAGACTTCTTTCAGGGGTCTCTGGAAAATTTGCGGCTGGCTTCGGCGGCGGTGAGGGTCCCATGCCTGCGCAAGGATTTCATTGTGGAGGAATTTCAGCTGCTGGAGGCGCGGGCGAACTCGGCGGATGCGGTGTTGCTGATTGTGGCGGCTTTGACGAACGCGGAATTGAACCGGCTGGCCGTGGGAGCGCGCTTGAACGAGTTGGATGTTTTGTGTGAAGTGCATGATGAGGACGAGTTGCAGAGGGCTTTGGATGCGGGGTGCGATCTGATTGGGGTGAACACCCGCGATTTGCGGACGTTCAAGGTGAATGCGGAGACGGCATTCCGGCTGGTGGAGCGGATTCCGAAGAATGTGGTGCGGGTGGCGGAGAGCGGGATCCGGTCAGGAGAAGATATCGCGCGGCTGCGGGCTGCGGGGTACCAGGCGTTTTTGGTTGGGGAGTCGCTGATGCGAGCGGAGCGACCGGGGGAGGCACTGAGGGAGTTAGTTGCGGGTTGCGAGCATCGGGTCTCGAACATTCGGTGAAGATTCCCATGTCTCGCAAAAGAGGCGAGACATGGGGCACCCGCATTTTTTACTCTTGCGGACGACTGTGCCTATGACTTGGGTGAAGATCTGCGGGATGACGAATCTGGAAGATGCGCTGACCGCGGTTGAGGCTGGGGCGGATGCGGTGGGGTTTGTGTTCTACGAAAAAAGTCCGAGAAATATTAGCGTGGAGGCGGCGCGGGAGATTGTGGGGAAGCTGCCGCATCGTGTGGAGAAGGTTGGGGTGTTCGTAGAGGCGGATTCCGTAGGGATTCGCGAGATTGTGAGTCGCGCCGGGCTGACTGCTGTGCAACTCCACGGAAAACGATCCATTGACAGCGTCGTAGGGGATCGGCGGTCGCCTCTTGAATCCGTGGCCGTACCGAAAGTGATTGTTAGGATTCCGGGGGAATCGCTTAAGAACGGCGGAATCTTCATGGGAATTGAACTGCTCGCTAAGGCGTTTGCGGTGATCCTCGATTCACGATCGAACGGCGTGGAGGGAGGAACCGGCTCGACCTTTGATTGGGAGGCGGCGCGCGGAATGGCTCAATTGTTGAACTTACAAATTCCCGTGATCGTGGCGGGAGGCTTGACGCCGAAGAATGTGAATGAGGCCATGGATACGTTTCAGCCCTGGGGAGTGGATGTGGTTTCTGGCGTCGAGGCTCGGCCGGGGAAGAAAGATCCGGGGAAGGTACGGGCGTTTGTGAATGCCGTGCGAGAGATCGATCGGAGGACGGGTTAGAGATGGCGACGGTCGCTGGAAGTTCGAACGTCAAAATCCCCACCCTAGCCGCAAAGAACGCGGCTAGGATGGGGCACCCGCAGTCACACCCGCCTTCGAGTCATCCCGCGCGTTCGAAGTCTTCTGCGAATGGAGCTGGCCGCTTTGGGCCTTACGGCGGGCGGTATGTGCCGGAGACTTTGATGGCGGCGCTAGAGGAGTTGGAGCGCGAGTATGAGAAGGCGAAGCGCGATCCGAAATTCCGGCGCCGGTTGGAGGAGTTGCTTCGGACTTACGCGGGGCGTCCTACGGCGCTGACGTTTGCCCGGCGGCTCACGGAAAAGCTGGGCGGGGCGAAGATTTATTTGAAGCGGGAAGACCTGCTGCACACCGGTGCGCACAAGATCAACAACTGTTTGGGACAGGGCCTACTGGTGGAGCGCATGGGCAAGCGGCGGGTGATTGCTGAAACAGGCGCGGGGCAGCATGGCGTGGCTACGGCGACAGTTTGCGCGCTACTGGGATTCGAATGCGTGGTGTACATGGGAACCGAGGACATGCGGCGGCAGGAACTGAATGTCTTCCGCATGAGGCTGTTGGGCGCGGAAGTGCGCGCAGTGGAATCGGGGTCGCGCACGCTAAAAGACGCGATCAATGAGGCGATGCGCGATTGGGTTACGAATGTCCGAACCACACATTATTTGTTGGGGAGCGTGCTGGGGGCACATCCGTATCCGACGATGGTGAGGGATTTTCATCGCGTGATTGGACGCGAGGCGCGGGCGCAGATTTTGAAGGCCGAGGGGAAACTGCCGGCGGCGGTGATTGCATGCGTGGGCGGGGGATCGAATGCGATTGGCATTTTCTACGATTTTCTTAACGACAAGAAAGTGCGGTTGATTGGCGTGGAGGCTGGCGGGCGCGGCGAGGCTTTGGGCGATCATGCTGCTCGATTTCGTGGGGGGTCGCCGGGAGTTCTGCAGGGAACTTATTCCTATGTCCTGCAGGATTCCGGTGGGCAGATCGCGAATACGCACTCGGTTTCGGCGGGGTTGGATTATCCATCAATCGGGCCCGAGCACGCGGCGCTGAGGGATGCGGGACGCGCGGAGTATGTTCCGGCGTCGGATGCGGAGGCCCTGGAGGCGACTACTCTTTTGGCGCGGACGGAGGGAATTATTCCGGCACTGGAGTCGGCGCATGCGGTGGCGGAATTGCTAAAGCGCGCGCCGAAGATGAAGAAGTCAGATGTGGTGCTGGTGAACGTTTCCGGGCGCGGGGATAAAGATATCGGGATCATGCGGGAGAACCTGAAGCTGGATTAAGTCTTCGCGACTCTGCGAGACAGTCGAAGGAAGAAGCCAGAACCTGAGCTGTGGTCATAAACCTATGCAAAGCTCTGGTGGGTCGAGGCGGACAAGGGATTCTTCGCTTCGCTCAGAATGACAAGACGTCTTCATGCCTCTCACTTTTTACAAAAAGCCGGCGTTGGTGGTGTATGTTACCTGCGGGGATCCGGACCTTGCGACTACGCGGGCAGTCGTGCTCGCGGCGATTGAGGCGGGCGCGGATGTGATTGAACTGGGGGTGCCGTTCAGCGATCCGGTGGCGGACGGGCCGGTGATCCAACGGGCTAGTGAGCGGGCGTTGCGGCAGGGAACGTCGCTGACTCAAGTATTGACCCTGGCGGCCGGGATTCGGGAACATGCGCAGTCGACCGGGCTGTTGGTGTTTTCCTATTTGAATCCCCTGTTGCGGATGGGGATGGAGAAGTTTTGCAAGGTGGCGCGGCATGCGGGAGTGGATGGCGTGCTGGTAACGGACTTGCCGGTGGAAGAAGCGGGCGAATACCTGAGGGCCATGAAAGAGCAGGATCTGGCGCCGGTATTTCTTGCGGCTCCGACGAGTCCGGATGACCGGCTGAAGCGGATCGCGGAGGCGTCGCGAGGGTTTGTGTATGCGGTGTCGCGCACGGGAGTGACGGGAGCGCGGCAGCAGTTGGCTGACGACACGCAGAAACTGGTCCGGCGGTTGCGGCGTGTGACCAAGTTGCCCATCGCCGTGGGGTTTGGGATTTCGAATGCGGAACAGTTTGCCGAAGTCGGCAAGTTTGCGGATGCGGTGGTAGTCGGCAGCGCTATTGTGGAGGCGATTGAACGGAATCGAGGACGCGAGGCGGCGGCTGTGGGAGAATTCGTGGGAAAGCTAACAGCTGTCAGCCATCAGCTCAGGCAGTAGGAAATCCCACCGTTGCCGCAAAGAACGCGGCAAAGATGGGGCATCCAGAGCAAATGTAGGGCTCTTATGGACATCGCGGATTGGCGAAAGCAGATCGATGAGTTTGACCGGCGACTGGTGGAGTTGCTGAGTGAGCGGGCGCGCGCGGCGGTGGAAATCGGGCGGCTGAAGCGGGATACGAATTTACCGATTTACGAACCGGAACGGGAGCGGACTGTGTTTGCGAATGTGCAGGAGATGAATCGGGGTCCGCTGCCGGGGCGCGATTTGGTGCGAATCTTTGAGCGGATCATGGACGTGATGCGGAATATTCAGAAGGAAGGCATCGGGGCGAAAGCGGATGTGGCCAGGGCAGAGACGGAGTTGGATTCGGAAGTGAACGACTGAGGCAGTGGTGGTGGATGCGAGACCAAGATTCCTCGCTTTGCTCGGAATGACAAGCAGTAAGTATGAATGGCAGACTGAAACGGAGCTCAGTGGCAAAGAGCTAGTGGCTAGAAGCTAGAAGCTAGAAGCAGAGACCTTCTTATGATCGTTGCGATGCAAGAAGCGGCAGACGAGGGACAGGTGCAGCAGGTGATTGAGCACCTGGTGAAGATGGGATTCGAAGTGCACCGTTCGACCGGGGCGCGACAAACCGTGCTGGGCGCGGTGGGAGCGGGGATTGATTTCGACATCCGCATCCTGGAACTGATGCCGGGGGTGCAGGAGGCCCATCGCATCAGTTCGCCGTACAAGCTGGCGGGGAAGAGTTTTCGTCCGGAGGGTACTATCGTCAAGCTGGCGAATGGCGTCAATATTGGCGGCAACGAAATTGTCGTGATGGCGGGGCCGTGCTCGGTGGAGACGCGCGAACAGCTTTTTGCGACGGCGGAAGCCGTGGCCAAGGCCGGGGCGCGCGGGCTGCGGGGCGGAGCATTCAAGCCCCGGAGCTCACCCTATTCTTTTCAAGGGCACGGAGAAGATGCGCTGAAGCTTTTGCGCGAGGCGGGAGAGAAGTTCAGCCTGCTGGTGATCAGCGAGGTTATGGAGATCTCGCAAATTCCCATGATGCTGCCGTATGTGGATATTCTGCAGGTGGGGGCGCGCAACATGCAGAACTTCAATCTGCTGCGCGAGTTGGGAAAGGCACGCAAGCCAGTGCTGCTGAAGCGTGGGATTGCGGCGACGCTGGAGGAATTGCTGCTCTCGGCGGAATACATTATGGCGGGCGGAAATTACGAAGTGATTCTGTGCGAGCGGGGAATCAGAACGTTTGAGACTTACACGCGAAACACGATGGATATTTCGGCAATTCCGATTGTCCACAAGCTGTCGCATCTGCCGATGACGGCTGATCCGTCGCATGGCACGGGGCGGCGCGATAAGGTGGCGCCGATGGCGCGGGCGTCGGTGGCGGCGGGAGCGGACGCGATGCTGATCGAAGTGCACTGCGATCCAAACAACGCGTGGTCGGATGGTGCGCAGTCGCTGTTTCCGGAGCAATTTGCGAAACTGATGGACGAGTTGCGGATCATTGCGCCGGCGGTGGGAAGGAAGATAGCTTAGCCCCTTTCACCACGGAGACACAGAGGCACTGCGAAAACCGACCGCGACGGTTTGCTCTGACATTGCATCATGCGATCCGTAAGCTTACCAAGCGAGATCACGGCATCCTAGGGTTTTTCTTCTCTGAGCCTCTGTGCGTCTGTGGTTTGAAGACCTGATTTTATGCCGATTCGGCAAATCACAATCATCGGAACGGGGCTGATTGGCGGGTCGTTTGCGCTGGCTCTGCGGAAGCAGAAATTCGCTGGACGAATTGTGGGCTGCGACCGGGAATCGGCGTTGGAGCGGGCGAGGATGCGGGGAGTAATCGATAAAGGATTTATCGAGCCCGCGGACGCAGTGCGAGGCAGCCAACTGGTGGTGCTGGCGGCACCGGTGCTGGCGATTGTGGATTTGATTGGGCGCCTGGGGCCGGGACTTCCTGCCAGCACTTTGCTGACGGATGTGGGAAGCACGAAGGCGGCCGTGGCAGCGCGGGCGATGGAAGTGTTTGGCAAGAACGCGCGCAAACGATTCCTGGCTGGGCACCCGATGGCGGGCAAAGAGCACAGTGGCGTGGATTACGCGGATGCTGAATTGTTCCAGAATGCGGTGTGGTTCTTGACGCCGCTTCCGGGGCAGAACCTGCATGAAGGACTGTTCGCGGAATTTGCGGGATGGATCGATCAGATTGGAGCGCGCATTGCGATGCTGCCGCCGGAGGATCACGACCGGCTGTGCGCGTGGATCAGCCACCTCCCGCAGATGATTTCGACGGCGCTGGCTGCGTCTCTGGTGGAAGAGTTTGGAGAAGAGGCGCCCCTCTTGCCTGCGGGCGGGCGGGCTTTGCGCGAAATGACTCGGATTGCGGCAAGCCCGTACTCGATGTGGCGGGATGTCGCGATCACGAACCAGAAAAATCTGGAGAATGCGCTGTTGAAGGTGGAGCAGCGTCTGGCGCACATTCGGGAAAATCTTACGACGCGCCAACTGGCGGAAGAGTTCGAGCAGGCGCATGGGTTGAAGAAGAGTCCGGGGAAGAAGTAGAAGCTCGCCACGGGGGCGCGGAGCAGGGGCGCGTCTACCCTTGTAGTAGTGCCTGGTTGCATAGGTCCTTCGCTTCGCTCAGGATGACGGGACGTATTTGTGGCCGGCGATCGCTTCTCCGTTGGTCAATATCGTTTAGAATCCTTTTCGTTATGAATAAAGTTGTAGCCAATGCGGATGAGGCGATTCGCGATGTGGGCGATGGCGCGGTCATCATGATTGGCGGTTTTGGGCTGTGTGGCATCCCGGAGAATCTGATTCGCGCACTGGTGCGGAAGGGATCGAAGAATCTGACAACCATCAGCAACAACGTAGGAGTGGACGGCCTGGGTAACGGGCTGCTGCTGGCAGCGGGGCAAATTGTGCATCACATTGGAACTTACGTGGGAGAGAACAAGCTGCTCGAAGAGATGGTGCTGACCGGGAAGATCAAGCTTGATCTGGTTCCTCAGGGGACGTTTGCCGAGCGAATTCGCGCGGGCGGCGCGGGGATTCCGGCGTTTTTCACTCCCACCGGCGTTGGCACCGTGGTTGCGGAAGGCAAAGAGACGCGCGAGTTCGAAGGCCGGACTTACGTGATGGAGCGAGGGCTGATTGCGGATTTCGCGTTTGTGAAGGCGTGGAAGGGCGACCGCATGGGAAATCTGGTGTACCGGAAGACGGCGAGGAATTTTAATCCGATCATGGCGACGGCGGCTAAAGTGACGATCGCGGAAGTGGAGCAACTGGTGGATGCGGGGGAGTTGGACGGGGATTCGATTCACACGCCTTCGGTGTATGTGAAAAGAATTTATCAGGGAGAGTTGTATGAGCGGCGGATCGAGCGGCGGACGGTGCGGAAGGCGATCAGTTGAGCTCGGCGCGCAGGGCTGAGGCGCCAAGAGGAATCCTGACGAGCCGCGGGTAATGTTGAGTTGCAAGGGATCCTTCGACTGCAGTTCTGCTTCGCTTCGCGAAGCAGAACCTTCGCTCAGGATGACAAAGCTAAACGGGAACAACTCAAAGTGAACAAACCGGGAAAAGACGTCGACAGGCGCGAACGCATTGTGAAGCGGATTGCGCGCGAGCTGCGGGATGGGTTCTATGTGAACCTGGGCATTGGGATGCCTACGCTGATCGCGAATCATGTTCCGGCGGGGATTGAAGTTGTTCTGCAGTCGGAGAACGGGATGCTGGGGATTGGGCCTTATCCCGTGGAGGGTGAGGAGGACTGCGACCTGATCAATGCGGGCAAGGAGACGGTGAGCGAGATGGCGGGGACATCGTATTTTTCGAGCGCCGATTCGTTTGCCATGATCCGCGGTGCGCATATCGATTTGAGCGTGCTGGGGGCGATGGAAGTGGATGAGTCCGGGAGCCTGGCGAATTGGATGATCCCGGGGAAAATGGTGAAGGGGATGGGCGGGGCGATGGACCTTGTCGCTGGCGCGCGGCGCGTAGTGATCGCCATGGAACACACTACGAGGGACGGCGCTCCGAAGATTTTGAAGAAGTGCACGCTGCCCCTCACCGGCGTAAACGTGGTCGATACGATTGTGACGGAGATGGCGTACATCCGGGTGACGAAGCGGGGGCTGGTGCTGGAGGAAGTCGCACCGGGCCTTACGGCCGAGGATGTGCAGCGGGCGACCGAGGCGAGGTTAGTGGTGAGTGAGCCGTTGAGGGCGATGGAGGGCTAATTTTTCCAGTCCCCGTATTTCTCGTAGAACTTGCTGCTGAACAGCTTCTCCGGGTCGTATTGTTCCTTCGCCGAAAAGAACGCGTCAATCTCAGGGTAGGCCTGCCGCAGTTGTTCCGATGAGTAATAAAGCTGATATGGCAAATAGAATGTGCCGCGCAGGCCGATCGCTAAGTCGACCAAATCCACGGTTGCATTCCGCAGTATTCGACTCTCCGTATCGTTCAACTCTTGATTGAAATAAAGGACAAAGGCGAACATATCCCGCTTGGCATAAGGCAGAGCGGTGACGGTATCTTTGTGCACCACACGAATCGTGACGTTTAACAAATTAGAACCATCCCGCGTCACGATCGATCTTAAACCATCGACGAACTCGGGCATCCTGTCCGGGGGAATGAAGTATTCCTGCAGAATGTCGGTGTCATTCAGTCGGTTTCTCAGATAAGCCATCGAGTCGTTCATCTCTTCATTTCGCGAAACCAGGCACGCTTCTTTTTGAACCATCTCCTGATTGCGCGATAGACAGCTGTGGAGCTTTGGACCGAAGCGTTTCTCGAGAGTCCATCGGACCCAGCGACCGAAACCTCCCGTTCTTGAGAGGTTAATGACAAACCTGTCGAGGCGGTCGTGGGTGGAGGGCTGCACTGGCGGTACCTCCCCGCGGAATTCGGTCTTCCGGTAAACGTGCACCGCCGTCTCCCGGAGGTATGATGTCGGCGAGATAGACAGTCTCCCATATACCAGGCCGACTCGGTCATCGTCCGCGATGTTTGTTCGATAGTAGGCGGGAAAATTGCGGTAGTCCAGTTCCGCATTTTCGATTGAGTAAACCTCGTTGTCCACCAATTGAATATCGGCGTCCAGAATTACTCCGAACAGTCCATACCCTCCCAACAATAATCGAAACAGCTCAGGGTTTTCTGTTTGGCTGGCGTTTTCGATCTTGCCGTTCGCTAAAATGATGCGCAACGAGCGCACAGTCGAGGCGAGGGGACCCGGCCGATGTGCGATTCCGTGCGCGTTCACGCTCAGCGACCCGCCAATTGAAAACACGTTAATCGACTGCATTGCCTGAACCGAAAGGCCAGCGCCGTCGATCAGTGTCTGAACTTGCGCCCAGGTCGCTCCGGCTTGAGCGTGAATAACTCTGCGTTCGCGGTCCAGGCTGATCTGGTTAAACCCCCGCATGTCCAGCACCACGCCATTTCTCGAGAACGTCTGACCGCCCATGCTGTGCCTTTGGCCGGCGATCGACACTTTCAAGTGATTGGCACGGGCGAATTCAAGCGCGGTCCTAACATCTTCATCCTTCTCGACCTTCACCATCCCATAGATTGGAGTTTTGTTGAGGCAACTCGCATCGTTGACGAAGCCACCCCGATCTTCAAAGAGGATCGGCTGTTCCGGCGTTCTTACGATCAGCGTAGTGAGCTTGTTGTTGCCTGAATCGCCCGGAAAGACGAAGTCGCAATTTTTCTCCCGGTCGGGCGGGGATGAATAGTCGGAAACCTTTTTCCCGGCGAACAGCGCAAAGCATGCCAGGAGCATCGAGGCTGCGAGCTTGCGACGCCTTCTAAAGAAGTCGTTCCAAGTCATTAGCAATCATCCGGAAGGATTCTACCTTACACGCGAAACGGTGCCGCCAGCAGGCGGAATGGGAGTGTGATCGCGAGGTAGATGACTTCCAACACTCCGTGAACGGCTACGCCAACGATGCGGAACGGGAGCAATAGCAGCCAGATGAATGGGTATGCAATGAGCGCGAGCAGGGCCAGGGGCCAGCACAGCATGAACAGGATGCACCACAGGAGGAAATTGAACATGGTTGGAACTCCTTCCCGATTTACTATACGACGACAATAAAACGAAAGTTCCGTTTACGAGTGTGCGCTGGGAAGAGAGATCCTTCGACTGCGGTTTTACTTCGCTTCGCGACGCAAAACCTTCGCTCAGGATGACAACACGATTTAGTGCTGATAGCCGTTGCTCCCAGAAGCATTCGCTTCATTCGTAGCGCAACGCTTCTGCAGGCAGCGTCCTTCCGGCGGACCACGACGGATACAGCGTAGCCACAAAAGAGACCCCAATCGCCACCAGCGCAACTAACAGGCCATCCATAAGCCGCGGGGCGAAGGGGACGTAGTCGATGGAATAAACCTCGGGGGAGAGCGAGATCATATGATAATGGCCGCCGGCATAAGAAATGGCATAGCCGAGCAGCAGGCCGACGGCGGTGCCGATTACACCGATCAGGACTCCCTGGGCGATGAAGATGTTGCGCACTTGCGACTTGCGTGTGCCCATCGACATGAGAACCGCGATGTCCCGGGTTTTTTCCATGACCATCATGATCAGAGAAATCAGGATGTTGAGCGCGGCGACGAAGACGATCAGGCCGATGGTGATGAACGTGACCAGGCGCTCCAGGCGCAGAGCGTGAAATAAAGCTTTGTTTTGCTCCATCCAGTTGGTGGTCATGAAACCTTTGCCGGCGGCGTCCTCCAGTTCGCGCGAAACTTCGCCTGCCTGATAAATGTCGTCGACCTTGAACTCGATTACAGAGATGAGATCGCCGAGGCCGAAGAGCCGCTGGGCGTCGGAGAGGCGCGTGAATGCCCACGATGAGTCGTAATCGAAAAAGCCCGAGTTGAAAATCCCGACCACACGGAAACGGCTGTATTTTGGCACCATGCCGAAGGGAGTAAGTTCGCCCTGCGGACTGGTTACGAGCACAACCGAGCCGACCGCCGCGCCGAGATTGTCCGCCATGTCTTTGCCAAGAATGATTGGAGGCATTGCGGCGACGCGGGCGTGAACGCCGGCGAGGGAATCGGGCGACGATGTCGCCGTGCTTGTACCGTCGCCGCCGGCAGGAGCCGACTCCAGTTCCGCTGCAGAACCCTCTTTTACCGAGTTCAGCAGGTCACCGACCCTGCGTTCGTCGGCAGGAATCATGCCCTTGAGAACCGCTCCACGGGCGCGCGGCCCGCGCGAGATCAGCACCTGTTCGAAAATTGCCGGGGCGGCTGCGACCACATGCGGCTGTTTTGAGAGACGTTCGAGCAGAGGTGGCCAGTTCTTGATGCCGTCGTCCGCCACGCGCAGCAGGCTGACGTGGGAAGTTGATCCGATGAGGCGCTCCTGCAAGTCCTGGCGAAAGCCGTTGTTGATAGCGAGCGCGACGATGAGCGAGGCCACGCCCGCCGCAACCCCGACGATTGAGATACCAGTGATAATGCCGATAAACGCCTGGCGGCGTTTGGCGCGGAGATAGCGGGTTGCGATGAAGAGTTCGAAGCGCATGCGAGCTTTCAGCTGTAGGCTCTTGGCTTTCAGCTAGGTCGGATTATAACTAGCTGCTCAGCGAGGCGGGTCGAATCGAAGCATAATTCATTCTCGATGAAGGTTGCCCTGGCTCCAAAGAGTGGCCGGTGGTCTGGACTCTTTACTCCTTCGGCAGAAGCGCTGGCACTTTCGACCGATACTGCCGGTAGGCCTCGCCAAATCGTTTCTCAAGTTCCTTATCCTCCATGTCGATCATGACGGCACCTGTTGCTATCGCCAGCGCGGTCAAGAGCCAGCAGACTGCAAGGCCTGTGCCCACGCTCCAGGCCAGCATCTCGCAGAGATGTCCGAGATAGACGGGATGCCGCACGCGGGCACGGATACCGGTTGTTGCCAGGTGTTGTTGGCCATGATCGTGCCGTATTTCGGGCAGGCCGGCGAGTTGCTCCAGGCTGAAACCGACGCGAGCGAGTTTGTAGAGCAAGAGGCCGGCGCAGAAGAGAGCGGTCGCCGGGATCCAGGTCCATTGACTGTCAAAGAACGCGAGTGCCCGCCAGGGGGCCGTGATCGCGGCCGTGACGGCCCACATCCCGATCCAGATCGGTAGAAGTATTTTGTAAGGCGAATATGGGCGCGAACGCCAAAACGCCGCCCGCGGATGAATCAAGAGCCAGAACGCTGGAATGGTCGAGTAGACGACGCATGCGATCCATGCAACGGTTCGCACTAAGACCGGCATTTGTCGATTCTACAAGCCTTGAATTTGAGCTTAAGCCGTCTCATTTTGTTAGGACAGGCGCGTGATCCCAGGAAATCCGTCGAACCCGGAATCGAAAGTCAGGATGCGCTCGATGCCGTGTTGTTGCATGACGGCCAGATGCACGGCATCGCGCGCCGATACTTGCTGTCGGCCAAAGACGATTTCTTTCGCCCGCTCCACGGCCGCGCGGTCCACTGCCAGCACTTCATCGACGATTCCAAGCAAAGCGTCGAAGGTGGTTTGGATGGCATCGCGGCGGTTAATGGCGACGTAGCGATGCAGAATTTCCTGGAGCACTTCCGCGTCCGTAACCAGGCGCTCGCGCCCGCTAGCCAGTTGTTCGAGCCATCGTTGGCTGTCGCTCTTATGGGGATGAGGTCCGCCAACCAGATACATCGGAATGTTGGAGTCGATGAAGATCACGACTTCGCATCGGAGATGTAGCCGCTCTCGATCTCGGCCAACATCTGGTCGATATCGCAGGTGGGAAAGTCGTGCCGAGCGGCGGCGCGGATGATTTCGAGCTTTTTCTTAACATCGCCAAGAGGTTCGGTTCGGCGAGCCCGGTCCAGGGCCTGCCGCACCCATTCGGCAAGCGACATGTGGCGTGAGCGGGCCATACGCTGGATTTCGCGGTATTCCGAGTCCTGCAAGATGACCTGTAGCCGCTTAGCCATAGGGTGAGTATATTTGACTCATCATTATGAGTCAAACCGCCTCATGACTGTGATGCTCACCTTCAGGACCGGCCAGGTATGCAGATTCCCCGCTTCTATGGCACATTAGAAGACCACACTAACTAAGATCAATGCCGCCTGCCGATTCCAAAGCTGGACGCGCCGCGTTTTCTCATCCGGATTTCGTGCTGTTTCAGATGGCGCGCTTCCTGATCGTGGCCGCGGTTGAGATGCAGGCGGTCGCGGTGGGATGGCAGGTGTTCGATATTACCAAGCGCGCCCTCGACCTGGGATTGGTCGGGCTGGCGCAGTTTCTTCCGGGTATTCTGCTGTTTCTGGTTTCGGGGCACGCCTCCGATCGCTTCGAGCGGCGCAAGGTGCTGGCTGCGTGTTATTCGGGATTTGCGCTCTGTTCTGCGCTGCTGCTGCTGATCGCGGAGCGCGGTACACATTCGGTGAAGCCCATCTATGCCGTGCTCATTATGCTCGGCGTGGTGCGATCGTTCAATGGTACTGCCAGCCGATCGATTCTGCCGCAACTCGTCCCCGAAGAGCATTTCTCCAGTGCCGTTGCCTGGAACGCGACCACTTTTCAGGCGGCTACGATTCTTGGACCATCCCTAGGCGGAATTCTTTACGCTCTGGCCCACGGACCATGGCTGGTCTATGCCGTTGCCATGCTTACCGCCCTGGGTGCGCTGGTCTCCGCGTTCCGCATCAGGGCGCGGCAGCAATCGCGGCGCCGCGAACCCATGACTCTCAAGACGGTGTTTGCGGGATTGCACTTCATCTGGCGCGAGAAGCTGATCCTGGGGGCGATCTCGCTCGATCTGTTTGCGGTGCTGCTGGGCGGAGCTGTCGCCCTTTTGCCAGTCTATGCGCGGGAGATTCTGCACACGGGACCCTGGGGATTGGGACTGTTGCGCACGGCTCCGGGAGTGGGCGCGGCGGTGATGGCCGTGGCCCTGGCTCATCGTCCGCTACGCGGACGTGCCGGGCCGACGTTGTTGTGGTCGGTGGTGGGGTTCGGTGTTTTCACGATTCTGTTCGGAATCTCGACAAGCCTGGTTCTATCGCTGATTTCGCTGGTCTTTCTCGGTGCGGCCGATATGGTAAGCGTGATCATTCGAGCGATGCTGGTGCAATTCGGCACGCCCGATGAAATGCGGGGGCGGGTCATGGCGGTGGACATGGTTTTTATCGGGACGTCGAACGAACTCGGCCAGTTCGAATCCGGCCTGACCGCGCAATGGTTTGGCACAGTTCCGGCCGTGGTGCTGGGGGGTGTGGGTACGCTGTTGGTGATCGTGCTGTGGGCGTGGCGTTTTCCGGAGTTGCGGCGCGCGGGAAAACTGAGCGGCCTGCGCAGCAGGGGCATGGAAGATGTAGCCGAAGTCGAAGAGATGTCTTAGTCGTGCGGCGGAACCCGGGTAGCAAATGTCGTGGCGAGGGTGAATTGCACAGGTCCTTCGCTTCGCTCAGGATGACAGGGTGTATTTTGCGGCGAAGAGGCACAGTTCACTGCACGGTTACTTTGACGGTAGAGGTGGTTCGGCCGTACTGGTTGGTGGAGTAGAGGGTGTAAGTGGCGGTGGCGGTTGGGTTCACGGTCGCGGTTGTACCGCGAACGGCGCCCACTCCGGGCGATACGATCTGATACGTGGCGCCGCTGGTGGTCCAGGAGAGGGTTACGCTTCCTCCGGATGAAACAGTGGTTGGGCTCGCGGTGAAGCTGCTAATTGTGGGTGCCGCGCCCGTGGGAGCAGTGGCATTCGTGTAGACCGGACCCATCTGTACTACTTCGAAGGCGGAGGCGGGCACGGTTTTCAGCGTGTCCAGATCCGAGCCCCAGCGGCTGTCCGAGGCGCCGGTTACGAAAAGCGAGCTTCCGTTGTCGGCGAGGATCAGCCCGTACTTCTGCATCGCGGTCAGAATCACCTGCATGTTCGCGCCAAAGCCGGAAATGTCGTAACTGGATTTCAGGCGTATGCGCATGCCCATGGGCGGCGCGGTGGGATCGCTGGAAGTTGCGGCATCGTGCGAAGCCGGGGGAGTGAACGCTGCGCTGGTCCGGGGCAGGGTGAAACGGAAGGCGTGCTGGATCTTGCCCGCTGCTACTTCGTCGTAGCGAACCAGCCCGGGAAATATGGGCAGGCCGGCGGCGTCGGCGGAGGTCCAGGTGTAGGGGCGTTGCTGCGGGTTCGACGAATCGGGGCCCAGTAAATCCCAGATCGCGGTGGAGTCTGCGTTCCAGGTTCCGTCGGAATTAGGCGAAGAGTTGTACAGCTCGTAGAGAAAACAGTTGTTGTTGTTGAGCACGAGAACGTGACGGTCGCCGGTGCTGGAGGAACCTCCTTCTACTGGGGCATTCGCGGGCACCGGGATGGGTCCGGGATCGCTTTCGTCGGGGTAGGCGCCGAGGTCTATGTTCACCAGAGACTGGGTGCCGTCGACCACGACATAGGGGATGCCGTAAGTGGGATCGGTCCCGAAATCGGGGTGGACATTCACCGAGCCGACAAAGTTGCTGATGATCGTGGCTGAATTGGGATCGACGGGCGCGGCCGAGATATCAGTGTTCCAGGCGCTGCTGCTGCTAAATGGCACGAATCCATTCAGGCTCGCACCCTGGCCTCCGCTCATGACGTTGCAGGCCAGACTTGGATTTGAGCCGCCCGTGCCACCGGTACCGCCCGTTCCCGTGCTTCCCGACGGCTGCGAGACGCCGGAGCAAGCCGCCAGCGACAACACTAAGAGGAGAGTGGAGAGAAAGAGGGAGGGCCTGGAGGCACCGCGCAGGTTGGGAAGCATACAGTCCAATTCTGGCAAGCCGGACGCAAGTCCGAAAGAGGCCGTAGGGTCGCGCTGGGCGGGGGAATGCGGACATGTACGCCCGTTTTGTGCGCGGTATGAGAGTCAGGGAAGCGGGATGTTCCAGAGCCGATGCGCCTAACCGTTGTTACTTTACGCTGTTACTTTCCCCGCACCAGCGTCTTGGCAGCGCCCATGTTGTCATAGCGATCGTAAACGCGCACGACCACTACATGGTCTGGAGAACCTGCGCCGTCTTTTGCAGTCGCCGAGGGGACTCTGAAGTCGTAGTTCTCCGTCTTTCCGTCGGAGAGCTGACCCAGGGGCTCGACGTAAGTCCAGTCACCGGCATCGATGGAATATTCCGCGCGCTTGATGGGAGAAAAACCATCTCCGGCGCGGAACGTAACATGAATTTGCCCGCCCTCGTCCGATGCCGCCAGATTCTCGATCCTTGGCGGGGTGGTGTCCACTTCAAACCGGCGGCTTTCTTTTGATGCCATCAGCGCTTCGCCGGGCGAATGCGAGGGCGCGTCGGAAGCGACCACCTTGAGGGTATAGCCGCCATCGGGCAGCAGGCTGGCGTCGAAGGAATACGATTTGTCGGTCAGATTATCTTTGAGAAGCAGCCAGCGAGTATCGCCATCGCCGCGGTAGTAGAGGGAGTACACCAGTTGATCGTCATTCTCGTCGTGCGCATTCCAGTGCACTCCAATGGAATCGCGATCGTGTGAGCTGGAAGCGGGTGTGTCAAAGTGGGTTCCGGAGGTCGCGCTTATATCAGGCCCAATGCTCACTCCCTGTGTCTTCTGTGTTGCCTGGTACTTCACGCCGATTTGCACGGTGACATCGTCAATCTCAGGGGCAGCATTCTTGGGAAGATAATTCAGCATCACACTGTCAACGCCGGGCGGCGTGGTTCCGGCGTGCAACACCGCCTTCCACTGGGCGTAGCGGGCGGCGGGAATTCCGGTTTCCGCATCCTTCGCCAAGTCTATCTTCTTCCACTCACTCCAGTTGCGATCGGGGTTGTCGACATTTCCACTGCGAGCATACAGTTCGACTTTGCCTGTGCCGCGAAACTCCGTCCGGCCCCAGCGGGAAAAGAGTTTGGCGTCGAACACATCGCTCTGGTAGGTTCCCTGGGAGTCGGGTCCCGGTCCCAGCACAAATATTTTTCCCAGGTTGCTGGTCGCGGCATATAAGCCGCCGCCCGGAGCCTTGGCGAAGGCCGTAACTTGGGAAGCCGGCGCTTTCAGCAGATCGGAGAAATCATCGAGGCCGGTGATGGCAAACACGTGGCCGCGATTGCCGGTGCCGGCCAGCAGGCGTCCCTCGGAATCAAAAGCCAGGGCATAGACAATGTCTTCGTGCGAGGTCCACAGCTTGGCGGGCGAACCGTCGGGCGCGATGCGATAAACGTCGGAGCCACTGCTCGCCCCGCCACCTGGAAACGGAAATGGACCTCCGGGCGCGGGTGAGCTGGGCGCCGGGACGATCGTCATGCCCGGCACTTGCGGAGCCACGCCGCCCAGGGGAGCAGAGGACCCCATAGTCAGCAGCGCCGCGGTCGTGGCTATGGTGAGACCGCCGCCCCGCTTCTCGCCAACTGCTGCGGCATAGATGGTGCCGGAACGGTCGAGCGCCAGGGCGGTGATCTCTTTCTTAGGGGCGCTGTAGAGGACAAAGCCCTCACCGGCGGGAGAGATGCGGTAGATGAGCCCGCTGCCATCGGAGCCAGCAATCAGATTGTCATTGGCGTCGAAGGCCAGTACGCGGATGTGAGTTTCATCGCTCTTGAAAAAAACCGCGTGTTCGCCCTTCGGTGTGACCCGGTAAATTTCTCCGTGGTCGCCGGTCGCTACATAAAGGTTGCCGGCTCTGTCCAGAGCGAGATCCCAGATGTATTTTGTTCCCGGCTCGAAATAGATTGAGGAACTCCAGGAGGGATCCGCAGATAGTTTGGAGTCTTTGTCAGATGCGGCGGATTCCGTTTTTGCCGGGGTTGGCTTCGATGCGGGCTGGCGCTCGATTTTATAAACCTTTCCATCGGGGGCGGTCGCTGCGAAAATCGCTCCCCCGGGCGCGGCCTTGAGAGCCTGCACCTGGAGCTCTTTGGGCTCAAAAATGATGGATGCTTTGCCTTCCGGTGTAACGCGGTAGACTCGCGCGGGCGCGCCCGCTGCCACATAGACGTTCCCGGAATCGTCCGCGGCGATCGCCCAGATGTAGGTGGAAGGCGTGGAGTACAGACTCTTGATGGTGGGCGCCAGGGCAAGGCCGCCGGTGCTGCGAATCGCGACTCCAGAGGCGGTGCCCTTGGTCAGTTCGTCAAACCTGGACTGTTCCCAGGTCCGCGTGCCTTCGGCAAACGCAGGCGAAAGAAGTGCGGAACTGGCGAAGACAGTGAACAGAAATCCCGCAAGAAAAAAGAAAAAGAACTTATGCAAACTCTGCAATTTCATACCTCGAAGCATCGTTGTGGGGAATATTCAGGTTACCACGCTTAATCGCGCGAGGCTGAGAGCCGGCGCTGGTCGCAAGAACCGAGCTGTTGTAGGATATGGCTCCATGCGGAGCCTTATCTCGACCGTTCTTAGCGTTGTCATGTCTTCGATTTTTGTGCCCGCGCGGCAAAAGGAGACGCCGATGAAGCACCATGCGCGCGGAACGTTTACGGTGAACATCCAACCACTGACTCCGGCGCCAGCCGATGGACTCGGGCGTTTTTCGATCGACAAACAGATCCATGGCGATCTCGAAGCGACAACCAAGGGCGAGATGTTCTCAGGCGGCGATTACAAATCAGGCGCGGCGGGGTACGTAGCCATCGAAGTGGTTACCGGCACGCTGGCAGGCAAGCACGGCAGTTTCGCGCTGCAGCATATGGCGACGATGGATGAAAATGGTTTGAAGCAGTCGGTGGTCGTAGTTCCTGGCTCCGGAAAAGGAGAGTTAAAAGGCATGGCGGGAACCTTTACGATACAAATTGTTGATGGAAAGCACTCTTACGATTTCGAGTACACGCTGCCCGGGTCATAATGCGGGAAGCCAGTCAATTCTCCGTGGTATCGTAAGATTTCATGAATACTTCGCGCCAGGATCTGCTGCGCCTGCTCGCCTCTAAATCGTTCCGCCTGGGTAACTTCAAGCTTTCTTCCGGCGGCACCAGCGATTACTACATCGACTGCCGCACGACGACTCTTAATGCCAAGGGGGCGCGCCTTACGGGCGAGGTTTTCTTACAGGGAATCCGCGAGCGGGGCTGGAAGCCGCAGGCGATTGGCGGACTTACCATGGGTGCGGATCCCATTGTTGTGGCGGTCTCGGTAGTGAGCGGAGAACTGAACGGATTTCTGGTGCGCAAGGCCGAAAAGCAGCATGGCACGGGGCGACGAATTGAGGGTTATCACATCAAAGGTGCGAAGGTGGTGATTGTCGACGATGTCTGCACTACCGGCGCCTCTACCGTGCAGGCCATCGAGGCGGCACGCGAATTCGGATTCCAGATTGTCGGTGTCATGTGTCTGGTGGAGCGGGAAGAAGCCAAAGGCAGACCCAACGTGGAGAAAGCGGCGGCTCCGGCGCCATTCGTTTCCATCTTCACGGCGAGCGCCGTGCGCGCCGAACATATTTTGCAGACGGACGACACCGCGCCGCCGGTTTTTGCAGTCGCCGCAGATTGTGAAGTCTGCGGCCGGCCCGCGGTGACGAGTGTTCCCGGGATCCGCTGCGCGGCGCACAGAACGTAACGAGATGTTTTTCGCACAAGACTAACGACTAAAGATCAGCGACTGACCGCATGATTCAAACTCTCGAATGGACCGAAAATGGGGTTCGCTTCATCGACCAGACGAAGCTTCCGACCGAAGAGACTTATGTTACTTGCAAGACGCACGAGCAGGTCGCCGATGTGATCCGGACCATGGTGGTGCGGGGAGCGCCGGCGATTGGCGTGGCCGCAGCCATGGGGATTGCGCTCGGGGTGAAGAACTCCAAGGCGGAGAGCGTGGGAGAGCTCAAGCGGGAGCTCGACCGGATCTGCGATACGCTGGGTCAAACACGGCCGACGGCGGTCAATCTTTTCTGGGCTATCCGGCGTATGCAAGAGAAGTTTGAACGCATCCGCATCCGTCCGATCGCGCAGATCAAGCAGGACCTCATCGAAGAATCGCAGCGCATGCATGCCGAAGACATTGCCGCCAACCAGGCCATGGGGCGTCACGGCGCCGCGCTGATGCCGAGCGAAGGCGGAGTGCTTACCCACTGCAATGCTGGAGCCCTGGCAACTGCCGGCTACGGCACCGCGCTGGGCGTGATTCGGGCGGCGGTCGAACAAGGCAAGAAGATTCACGTCTACGCCGACGAGACTCGGCCCTTCCTGCAGGGCTCGCGGCTTACCGCATGGGAACTGATGAAAGACGGCATCCCGACCACGGTGATCTCAGACAACATGGCCGGAGCCTTGATGAAGCAGGGCAAAATTGGAACCATCGTGGTGGGCGCCGACAGAATTGCGGCGAACGGTGACGTGGCCAACAAAATCGGAACCTACACCGTCGCGGTGTTGGCCAAGGAGCACGGGATCCCGTTCTATGTGGCCGCGCCGATCTCAACCATTGACCTGGCCTGTCCGGAGGGCAACAAAATTCCTATCGAGCAGCGAAATGCGAGGGAAATTACTCACGTTGCCGGGAAACAGATGGTCCCCGACGGGGTATCGGTCGAGAACCAGGCGTTTGACGTAACCCCCGCGAAATACGTAGCCGCCATCATTACCGAGCGTGGCATTGCCCGCGCGCCTTATCCGGAATCCTTGCACAGGCTGGCAAGCGCTGAAGCGGAAGACAAGGTTGGGGTCTAGCTAGACTGGTCCTAGCTTCTCAGGTGTTGAGGATGACTCTTCAGACGTGATGTGAGTCACATCGCTGGAGGCAGCGCTTGACTAGAGTACGCAGCAGACGGAACTTGGGACGAACTGGTAGAGATTTCAAGACCTTGAGACTTCCGAATCCGTATGGTTCGGGCGTGCTATGTGCACTGAAGCCCTACTGTGAGAAGATGTCCGCCTCTACCGTTCCCACTTTCGGCCAACTACGGCGGGGACCGGATGTACCGAACGGGAGGCCGCGTGCATCTAATTGACCAGGTGGCAGAACCGATCTCGAAACAAGAGACGCTGCTGCGGGTTCAAGGACTAAAGAAGGTTTTCCGGTCCGGTGAATCGGACCTGGTGCTCTTTGAGAATTTATCGTTTGAGGTGAAGCGAGGCGAGATGCTCGCCATTGTCGGAGAGTCGGGAGCGGGCAAGAGTACCTTATTGCACATACTCAGCGCTCTTGATCACGCTTCCGCAGGTGACGTATACTGCGCGCAATTGCAACTGAATTCTTTGTCGGCAGACGAGGCGGCGGAGTTTCGCAATCGCGAAGCCGGGTTTGTCTGGCAGTTTCATTATCTGCTGCCGGAATTCACTGCGGCAGAAAACGTGGCGATGCCGTTGCTGCTACGAGGACAGACGTGGGCGGAGGCGGAGCCGGAGGCATCACGCTGGCTGCGCGAGGTAGGATTGCAAGAACGCGCGCATCACAGGTCAGGCGAGCTTTCGGGCGGAGAGCAACAGCGCGTGGCTCTGGCTCGGGCTCTGATTACAGGGCCTAAATTGCTGCTCGCCGATGAGCCCACTGGGGATCTCGATGGACAGACAGCGGAAGCGGTTTTCGAATTGATCGCGCGATTACATCGCGAGCACCAGCTCACCTCCCTTATTGCAACGCATAATTTGGCGTTCGCGCGGCGCTGCCACCGGGTGATGCGGCTGGAGCGGGGACGGGTGGAAGAGATTCGGCCGGAGTCTTTACAGACGTAGCGGCGGCAGGCGGGAACGGCAAGATTAGTGAGACAAAGTGCAACCAAAGTGGGCGGTCGACAGGCAGTGGGGAGTTAAACAGGTTCCTTCGGTAACATTTTAAGAACGTTGGAGTACTTGGGTTCGTGGCTGTTTGATTGCATAATGAGCTGGTGATGGGAAGCAAAATGCAGGCGAACGTCAACGGGACGGGTTTTCGGTAAGGGTCGAGCGGGACGAAGCGCCTTCTCGGCCGGAAGGGTTCAGGGGGAAGGGCAATATGTTTGAACGCTATACGGAGAAAGCCAGGCGCGTAATCTTTTTTGCGCGCTACGAAGCAAGCCAGTTCGGGTCTCCCTATATAGAGACGGAGCACCTGCTGCTGGGACTGCTACGCGAAGATAAAGCCCTGACCAATCGATTCCTGCGTTCGCACGCCTCAGTCGAATCCATTCGCAAGCAGATCGAGGGTCACACTACCATCCGGGAAAAAGTCTCGACCTCCGTGGATCTTCCCCTGAGCAATGAGTGCAAGCGCGTGCTGGCCTATGCCGCGGAAGAGGCGGAGCGCTTGTCGCATCGGCACATTGGCACCGAGCACTTACTGCTGGGTCTGCTGCGGGAGGAGAAGTGTTTTGCCGCGGAGATTCTGCATGAACGTGGGCTGCGGCTTTCCGCAATCCGTGAAGAATTGGCGCGCACCAGTCAGGAAAAGGCGCAGCCGCAACGGCAACGCGAGTCGTCCCTGCTGAGCGAGTTTTCGCGCGATCTGACCCAGGCGGCGATGGACAGCCAACTCGATCCCCTGGTCGGCCGTGACGGGGAACTGGAGCGGGTGATCCAGATTCTCTGCCGCCGCACCAAGAACAATCCAGTGCTGATTGGCGAGCCCGGCGTGGGCAAGACTGCGATCGTTGAAGGTCTGGCGCAGCGTATCGCCGACGGCGAGGTGCCGTCGTTCCTTGCCGACAAGAGGATTCTTGCCCTCGATCTTTCCTTGATTGTAGCCGGAACAAAATATCGCGGACAATTCGAAGAGCGCTTGAAAACAATTATGAAAGAGTTGATGGAGTCGCAGAACTCCGTCATCTTTATCGATGAGCTACACACCCTGGTGGGCGCGGGTTCGGCCGAAGGTTCGCTCGATGCGGCGAACATTCTAAAGCCCGCTTTGTCGCGCGGCGAGATTCAGTGCATCGGCGCAACTACTCCGGGCGAATACCGCAAGTCGATCGAGAAAGACCGGTCGCTCGAGCGGCGTTTTCAAGCGGTTAAAGTTCCGCCGCCGAATGAGGCCGACGCTGTGAAGGTTCTATTCGGCATCAAGGACCGCTACGAAAAGTTCCACGCCGTCACCTACACGGACGACGCCATCAACTTCGCGGTATCGCATTCGAACCGCTACATTCCCGACCGCTTCCTGCCGGACAAGGCAATTGACCTCGTCGACGAAGCTGGGGCACGCGTGAAGCTACGCCAGACTTCGCAGCCCGAGGAAATTACCGAGGTCCAGAAGCGGATCAAGTTCATCGTGCATCGCATGGAGAACGCGATCGCGAACCATGAGTTTGAAAAGGCTCGCTTCTACTCAGATGAAGAACGCAAGGAGCGCGAAAATTTGCGGGCGCTGCGCGAGAAATATCATCTGGATGAATCCTCAACCGGCGTCGTTGGCCGCGAGGATATTGAGGACGTGGTTTCGCGCTGGACGGGCGTTCCCATCACTTCGATTAAAGAAGAAGAGACGCAGAAACTGCTGCGCATCGAAGAAGAGCTGCACAAGCGCATCATCTCGCAGGATAAGTCGATCAGTGCGCTGGCTCGGGCAATCCGGCGTTCGCGCGCGGGATTGAAGAGTCCGAACCGGCCCATTGGCTCGTTCCTGTTCCTGGGACCAACGGGCGTGGGGAAGACCGAAGTGGCGCGTACGCTGGCTCAGTTTATGTTCGGAACCGAAAAGGCTCTGGTTCGCTTCGACATGTCGGAGTTCATGGAGAAGCATTCGGTCTCGAAGCTGATTGGTTCGCCGCCAGGATACGTCGGCTACGAAGAGGGTGGCCAGCTCACCGAGCGGGTAAAGAGGGCCCCGTATTCCGTGGTGCTGCTGGATGAAATCGAAAAGGCGCATCCCGATGTGTTCAACATTCTGTTGCAGGTTTTTGAAGACGGCCAGCTCACCGACGGCCTTGGCAACACGGTCGACTTCAAGAACACGATCCTCATCATGACCTCGAACATTGGCGCGCGGCACTTGCAGAAGCGCGAGGGGTTCGGCTTCCAGTCGACCACGGATGAGATGGTTTCGGGCAAGGTTGAGGAACTGGTGAAGGGTGAGGTGAAGCGCACCTTCAATCCGGAATTCCTGAATCGGCTGGACGAGATCATTCTGTTCTTGGCATTAAGCGAGGCCGACCTCATCCAGATTCTGGAGCTTATGGTCACGCAGCTCAATCAGAACCTGGCGCAGAAAGCGATCACGGTGTCGGTGGCGGATGAGGCCAAGAAATGGATCCTCAACCAGACGCTCACCGACCGCACCTACGGAGCGCGGCCACTGCGCAGAGCTTTGCAGAAATACATTGAAGACCCGCTGTCGGAGGCACTCATTCAAGGCACGATTACAACGCGTCCGGCATTTATCGAGGTCTTCCTCGAAGACAACAAGCTGTTCTACCGTCCGGTGGACGCGGAGAAGACCGAGGGCGTGTTGCTGTACGAGAACAGCTAGCTGTCAGCCATCAGTTTTTAGCCGTCAGTGCTTGCTGGCGGCTTTATTTTTTCCACTCATTCGCGCGAGAGACCGCGCATAATCGCGGATCGTTTCGGGCTTCGATCGGTTGAAGATGAACTGCCCCTCTCGCCGGGACTCGATCAGATCCGCCTCAGCCAGAACTTTGAGATGATGCGAAATCGTGCCCGGAGTGAGAGAGAATTTTTCCACCAACTCTCCGCAAAACATCTCCGGGCGCGAGGAGATGGCCTCATAGATGCGCAGGCGCGCGGGATCGCTCAACGCTTTGGAAATCCTGGCCAAGTCTTTTTCAATCATCGCTTAGATCAAGTGTAATCGAGTTCCCGGCCTTAAATAACATGAGTCTTCGATAATTTGATAATCATCAAAGTACGCGAAAGAGGCACACGCTGCGGCGTATCGGCGGCAAATTCATATTGGAGAGATTCCATGTCAAAGAGATTTGCAGGTAAAACGGCGGTGATTACAGGCGGAAACAGCGGCATTGGACTGGCCACTGCAAAGCTTTTCCACGATGAAGGAGCCAAGGTCGCAATTTCGGGGCGGGACCAGAAAACGCTTGACGAGGCCGTGAAGACCATCGGCGAGGGAACGCTCGCCGTGAAGGCCGATGTTTCGAAGTTAGTGGACATCGACAGATTCTTCGCCCAAGTGTCCGCAAAGTTCGGCAAGATCGATGCGCTCTTCGCCAACGCCGGCATTGCGAAATTTGCTCCAGCCGTCGCCAGCAGCGAGCAGATGTTCGACGAAACCTTCGATATCAACGTCAAGGGATTGTATTTCACGCTGCAGAAGGCGATTCCCCTTCTCACCGACAATGCAGGGATCGTTCTGAATTCTTCAATCGTCAATTCCAAGGGCACACCAAACGCCAGCGTTTATGCAGCCAGCAAAGCGGCAGTACGCTCGCTGGCGCGCACCTTCGCGGCTGAATTGGTGGAGCGCGGAATCCGCGTGAACGTCGTCAGTCCGGGCCCGATCGTGACGCCAATTTTCGGACGAACCGGTTTGCCGCAAGAGGCTGTCGATCAGTTTGCCGAACAGCTCAAAGCGTTGAATCCCATGAAACGGTTCGGTCAGCCGGACGAAGTGGGCCATGCGGTTCTCTTCCTGGCCAGCAACGAGGCGTCCTACATCACCGGGGTCGACCTGAATGTGGATGGCGGGGCGGGTCAACTTTGGGATGGAGCGTCGGGTTGGTTAATATTAGCGCCCGCTGGCGCCCCAACGAATCTCAGTCAGGGTCGGTCTGTGCGAGTCCAAAGACGAGAAAACTGCAGCTGGCGAGGAAAGTATAATGGGGAAGGTTAATATCGCTGAGAAGTTCGCCCAGATCTCGGAATACTGGAAACCTTACGTTGGCGCTGAACTCAATGGGCAAATGGTGAAGTTCGACAAGCTGAAAGGCGCGTTCGTGTTTCATCACCACGAGAACGAAGATGAGATGTTCCTGGTGGTGAAGGGGCGGTTCCGCATGGAGTTCCGCGACCGTCATGAATGGATAGAAGAAGGAGAGTTTATTGTTGTTCCGCGAGGTGTGGAGCATCGGCCTGTCGCCGATGAAGAATGCTGGATTTTGCTGTTCGAGCCAGCGTCCACGCTGAATACGGGTAACGTGATCAATGAGCGCACGCTGCCTGAGTTGGAGCGAGTGTAGGAGAGTCGGCGGAACAATTGCAGCAAGACACAGGCGGTCACGTTACTACAATGGATCTTTTCAGGAGATTATGGAACTTACCGTTTACTCTGCAGCCTGGTGCCCCGATTGCCGCGAGGCCAAACGCTTTCTAGCCAAGCACAATATCCCCTACAAAGATATCGACGTCGCGAGTACACCTGGCGCGGTGGAAGAAGTTGTGCGCTACACGGGCAAGCGCGCCATTCCACAGTTCGTAATTGATGGCAAATGGGTGCAGCCGTATGTGCCCGGAAAAGGGTTTCTTTACGACGAGATGGCAAAGCGGCTGGGCGTTGGGACGCCGTAATCGAGAATTTAGTCCGGAATAATCCGGAATAAAGCCTGATTTCTGTTCGACTTGGCGAGCGAGCAGCGATTCCTTAGACACTTCTGATATCCCCCGGTCATCATCTTCCGTACCGTGGAAAACCCTTGCCAGACAAGGGAAGATAGCCCATCCCCCGCCTTCGACGCTGGTCGATTTTCCTCCTCCGAAAGGGTTGAATTCACGGGGCCATCCAATCATGTCGGAACCTGAAGGTCCACGGGAAACGAACGAAGTAGGCGACAGCTGGCAGCGCCTGGTGCAGGCCGTGCTGGGAGTGGTGTTGCTGATTGGTACGGTGGCGATCTTCCACTACTATGCCCCGGCTACGGACCAAGGTCCGCAGGCGGATGATCTGCAGAAGCAAGTCCACCAGCTTTCGCAGCAGGTTGCGGAACTCGAAAAGGAACAGTCGATGCCGGCCCTGGTGCTGGCCCGGTATCGCAATTCGATTGGATATATCTATGGAGTATTCCAGGTCGGGTTCGCGAACCAGCCGCCGTCGATTCGGGCGCGGGTTTCAGGCACTGGGTTTTTGGTCGGCGACAGACTTCTGGCCACCAACCGCCATGTGGCAGAGCCGTGGTATGGAGACAGCGAAGCGGAAGGGCTTATTCAGCGCGGGGCAACTCCCCGGCTCGAGAGTCTAGTCGTGTTTTTCCCGGGTTCGCCGACGCCGCTGACCTTGAGTCCCGGGACAGTTTCTTCTACCGGCGACCTCGCTGTGCTTCGAATCGAGGATAAAGACGCTGTACGCGGCCTTCCTGTGCTCCCGCTGGCGAAGGGAGTTTCGTTGCCGGGAGAGCTGGTGACGGTGATCGGTTATCCCATGGGAATTGCGGGAATGGTGGCGAAGTCGCCGAGTGGCATTTACCAACGGCTGGCGTACCGGCACAATGACATTACAGCGGCGAGCGAGCTGGCGGCGCTGTCGCTGATTCGTCCTTCAACCACATGCGGCCATCTTGGGGACGTGGTTGGCGACAAACTGATCTACGATGCACCCACGGCGCACGGCGGCAGCGGCGGCCCGGTGTTCAACTCGAATGCAGAAGTGATTGGGGTGAACTCCGCCTACATCGATGGATTCTCCGGGGGCACGCTGGGAGTCTCGGTCGAGGCGCTGCGCCCGCTGATCGCAACGGCGGAGAAGAAACCGTAGATCTGCGCTCGCTGCATGATCCTCTCTTAGTTCCCAGGGTTAACCCCAGCTTTCTTAGGGAACCATCCCGCCTCGCGAACATTTTCATCGTGAAAGCGGCGGAGGCGAGCTGCCATTACGCCGCCGCGGCCGAGGTAGCCGACGACCTTGCGATGGTCGGCGCGATCCACGACCGGCAGCCGTCCCACGTCAAAGCGCAGCATCTTCGCGGCTGCCTCAGAAACCAGTTCGTCGGGGTGAGTGATTACCAGCCGAGTGCTCCCCGCTTCCAAAACATTCATCGCGCCAGTGGGATCTTGAGCCAGAGCGCGGAGCAGGTCCCCGCGCGTAATGATACCGGCGAGTTTCCCACCATCATCGAGAATCAAGAGGGCTTCGTGACGAGCTACGGCGGGGTCATGCTGCGCAATGCGCTCAGCCAGAAAACCAACAGTGACGTTGGCCGAGGTGACCGGTAGTTCCCGAACCATGGTATCCGCGACCCGCGTTTGCGAAAGCACGTCGGTTTCGTAATCCTGATGGACCCGTAGGCCCCGCCGCGCCAATTTTTCCGTCATGATCGAGCTGTTGGGCATCAGGAGCATGGCAATACCGTCGGCGATGACGCTCACCAGCATGAGGGGCAGCACGGAGTTATAGTCGCGGGTAATTTCGAAAGCGAAGATGATGAAAGCAAATGTGGCCCGCGAAGCAGCGCCGAAGACCGCGCCCATCGCGACCAGCGCGAAGGCTCCGGGAGAGAGTTGTAGGCCGGGCAGCAGGCGGTTGGACACGATCGCGAAAATGCCGCCTAGAGCCGCGCTCCACATGAAGCAAGGTGCCAGCAGTCCTCCCGATGTGCCCGAACCGAGCGAGACCGCCAAAGCGCCAGCCTTGGCAAGCATGACGATGAGTAAGAGCTTCCAGGCGAGTTGGCCGTTGAGGATATCTCCAATGGTGTCATAGCCCACTCCGAGCACGCGAGGGACGAAGAAGCCGATGATGCCTAGCCCGAGGGCGCCAATCGCCGGCCACCACATTTCGTCGATGGGGAGTTTCTCGAACTGATCTTCCACCCAGTAGAGAAGTTTGCTGAAGCCGACAGCGGCCAGGCCGCAGAACAGCCCCAATACGAGATAAAAGGGCAGAGCGCGAGGAATGGCAAAGTCCATGGGGCTGACCTGGAACATCGGTCCTAAGCCCAGAAGCTGCATGTGGACCGCAGTCGCCAGAGTGCTGGCGATCACCAGCGGAATAAACGAGCGTGACTTGAATTCAAAGAGCAACAGCTCGATGGCGAGGATCACTCCGGCGATTGGAGTATTGAACGTGGCAGACATTCCAGCTGCTGCGCCACAAGCGAGCAGCACTTTGCGCTCCACCGCAGTGGTGTGGAAGGCTTGGCCAACCAGCGATCCAATGGCTCCGCCGGTCTGAATGATGGGGCCTTCGGCGCCGAAAGGACCGCCGGTGCCTATGGCAATTGCAGCTGAGATAGGCTTCAGGATCGCCACGCGAGGGGCGATCCGGCTGCGGTTGAACAACACCGCTTCCATGGCTTCCGGAATGCCGTGGCCCTTGATCTTAGACGTCCCGTATTTGGCCATGACTCCCACGATCAAGCCGCCGATGACCGGAACGATAATTACCAGCCATCCGAGATGGTTGTGCTGCGCACTGGAGAAGTTGGTCGACCAGCGATGGAAGAAGAAAATATTTGTAAATAAACCGATCAGCTTGTAGAGGGCGAAGGCTACGACGCCAGACACCAGTCCGATCACGGCGGAAAGGATTGAAACCAGCAGGAGTCGAAAGGGTGCGGGTGAAAACGAGTCAGTCGCCGTCCGAACCGCGTCTCCGCCTGAGGCATTTGGAGTAGCCGGTGCGGAGGTGGCTGGCTGATGTTGAGTTCGATCGCCGATGGGGCTCATAAGTGCTTGGCGGATTCTTTCTCTTCCCGAGGCGAACTTAGGGGTGCGGCATTGTTGCCTTCGCGCATGATGCGGCGGAGCGCGTCCACCAACTCGGGTCCGGCAGAACGCAGTTGGTTGTGATGGTGAAGCGCCAGTTCGCTAAGGACCTTTTCTCCCTTTGGGGTGAGAGCGAGCAAGACCTCGCGGCGATCCTCCTGGGCGCGCGCGCGATGGACGAAACCTCCGGCTTCCAGGCGGTTCACCAACTCCACGGTGCTGTGGTGGCGGATTTGCATCCGGTTGGCCAACTCACGAATCCGCGGCCGCACCCCGGGCGGCATGCCCTTGATCGCCAGCATCAGTTGATATTGGCCTCGCTCCAGGCCAGAACCCTTCACGACCTGCTCGCTGAAATGGAGAAAGCGGCGAATCTGGTAGCGGAATTCCGCTAGCGCCTGGTAGTCCGACAAACTGAGCTTCTTCATGCCGCCGATTGTATCGTGCCGCGATTCAATACCACATCGGAGTGTATCGTAAGACGATATAACATGGGTAGCCCGTGTAGTTTTTATCTTCACCCCGGCCCGCTGGCCTCTTTTTCCTGCTGCATTTAGAATCCTCTGTCCCACTATCGCCGCGATCGACAGGAGCTGATCCACCTTGATTCCGCGCTATACCCGCCCGGAGATGGGCCGCATCTGGAGCGATGAAAACCGTTTCCGCACCTGGCTGGCGGTTGAAGTCGCCGCCAGCGAGACCCTGGCGGAAGCCGGCATGGTCCCCAAAGAGTCGGCGAAGGCGATCCGCGAACGCGCCGATTTTCGTGTGGAGCGCATTCACGAGATTGAAGCGGAGGTACGCCACGATGTGATTGCGTTCACCACCGCCGTGGCCGAGATCGTTGGCCCTCATGCGCGATGGTTTCACTACGGACTGACGTCCAACGACGTGGTTGATACGGCGCAGGCGTTGCTTATCAAGCAGGCCTCGGCGCTCATCGAAGGGGACCTGGGGCGATTGGCGGAAGTTCTCGAACGCCGCGCCTGGGAATTCAAAGACACGCCGATGGTGGGACGCACGCACGGCATTCACGCCGAGCCCATTACATTTGGCTTCAAACTGGCCAACTGGTACTCGGAGACGCAGCGCAACCTCGCTCGATTCGCCGCCGCTGCGGAAGACATGCGCGTGGGAAAGTTTTCCGGAGCGGTAGGCATCTTCGCTCATCTGACGCCGGAGATCGAGGAGAATATCTGCGCGCGCCTGGGTCTGAAAGCGGCAGCGATTTCGTCGCAAGTAATCCAGCGCGATCGTCATGCCTACTATCTGGCGACGCTGGCGGTGATCGCTTCCACCCTGGACAAGATTGCCACCGAAATACGGCACCTGCAGCGCACCGAAGTTCGCGAGGCCGAGGAGTTCTTCACCGAAAAGCAGAAAGGCTCCTCCGCCATGCCGCACAAGCGCAACCCTGTGACCTCCGAGCAGATTAGCGGCCTGGCGCGAGTGGTGCGCAGCAACGCGCAGGCCGGATTTGAAAATGTAGCGTTATGGCATGAGCGCGATATTTCGCATTCTTCGGTGGAGCGCGTGATTCTGCCAGATTCGACCACGCTGGTGGATTACCTGCTGAACAAGACAACCAACCTGATCGAAACGCTGCTTGTGTATCCCGAGCGCATGCGAGCGAATCTGGAAAGCACGGGGGGATTGATCTTTAGCGGTCAACTGCTGCTTGATCTGGTGGAGCACGGCATTTCGCGCGAAGAAGCCTACCGGCTGGTGCAAGGGCACGCGATGCGGGCGTGGAAGGAAGAGTTGGACTTCCGCCAACTCGTGCTGGGCGACAAGCAAATCACGGGAAAAGTGCCGCGAAAGCAGATCGAGTACGCTTTTGACCTTCCCCGGCAGCTGAACAATGTGGACAAGATATTCGTCCGCGTCTTTGGAAAGCTGCGCAAGAAGAACGCGAAACCAGCCGCGCATTCGCGAGCCCGGCGGCGTTAGGCAAGGCTACACACCTAGTGATTTCAACCCAGCCCAGCTGAATAAGTTGCGCGCGCAACTCCGATAACGAGTGCCTTCCCTAGCGTGCATCTTCCGCTCGAACCCGAGCATCGAAAGAATTAACCAGGTGGTTAAATCGTAAAGTTTCGTCAAGGGTCGGAGGTGACCTCAATGACAAGTAAGGCGAAGAAGAGTTTGTTGAAAATGGCGGGCTTGCTGCTGGCGGTGGGGGCTTTGAGCGTTACGCTGATCGCCCAGCCCACGGGTGCGACTCGCTACGACGATCAAATTCAAGCAACCGTCACGCACAAGTTGGAGGAGAAGAGCCAATTCGGCGACATAAAATCCAGCGTCGAAGATGGCATCGTCACGCTCACCGGTACGGTCGATTTGTACCAGCGAAAACTCGATGCGACCAAACTCGCGCGAAAAACCGCCAACGTGCAGGACGTGCGCGACCTGATTACAGTGGCCGGACCTAATATTTCCGACGAGCAACTTGAGCAGAAGCTGGCCCGAAAGCTGGCCTACGTCCGCGTCGGCTACGACATCACATTCGACTACTTCGCCCTCGGTGTTAAGGATGGCGTGGTCACGGTTGAAGGAGCGGATCGCACCGGAGTGGGGCGCGACGAGGCCTTGGCCGACATCTATAACCAGCCGGGCGTGAAAGATGTAGTCGCGAACATTTCGCTGGAGCCAGTCTCGACATTCGACGACGGATTAAGACTACGCGCGGCCCGGGTCATCTATCGGGACCCGGTGCTTAGCAAGTACGCGATCGATCCGGCGCGTCCGATTCGGATTATCGTCGAGAATGGTCACGTGACGTTATATGGCTCAGTCGACAATGCCACCGACAAAAACGTCGCCGGAATTCGGGCCAACCAGCTGTTCGGCGCCTTCAGCGTGGAGAACAAGCTGGTGGTGGAAAAAGACTCCGGGCAGTCGGGAATGTAGGGTGATGTAACGGCGACTGAGGCGCGGCGAAAGTCGCGCCTTTTTTTACGGGACACGAAAGGTGATGTCTGCGCTAAAGAGATCGGGCTTGCCGTCTCGCAGATAGGGACGGAAATGCCATTGGTGGACAACGCCGTACGCAGCCATGAAGAGAGGCGTCGGGACGTTGTAAGGATTCCCAGCGCTATTGACTGTACCGTCCAAGTTCACTGACACCCGCACTTTCACTTCTGTTCCTTTGGCACTGCCCGGAGGAAACACGGGCTCCACAATGTTGGTCGCCTGCTTCCTGGCTTCCTCGTTGGACAGTATAGGAATTGAGTCGACAATCTTAGTGTTGAATGCGAGAGTGAGCACGGTTTCCGTTTGGATAGGAACACCGTGCACCAGGGCGGGCTTGAACTGCCATTTCATAACTTGCTCGCGGGCCGGGTCTTCAAGACCGGCATTGTCCGAGTTCAGCGGCCACGCTTCGCGGACGCGCCCGGCCCTATCGACCGAAATGTACATGCTGAGGACGCCGGAGGTATTGCCGCTCCTGACAGGAGGCCAGATAATGTCGGGCGTATATGCAGCCAAGCTGCGAACGGTGGCTTCAGGTACGCTAAAACGTCCAATGCGTTCCGCGGGAGGCGTCGACTGAAGGATGGCGAATAGGCCTTCGTCGGGACCCCTGAGTTCCTCCAGATCGGTTATCTTCGCCTCGATCGTCGTACCTGGCTCCGGGTCGATCACGAAACGACGAGCAACCCGTTTATTCTTGAACTCCCGATAATTCTTGAACTCCGATTCATAGCCCGGCGTGACTACGGATTCTAGGAGTCCGCGACTACCTTCAAAACAAAAGATCAAAAACGCGCTGTTTTCAGCTGGGGGCGTGCCAACCTTGACCTGTATGCGGGCGCAGCTATTCGAATGCTCTGAGCCGCTTGGCTTTTGCATCGATGTGCTCACCTTGCTCAAGCTGTCAATCATCGGGAGGGGATCGAATATGGCCGTGACGAGATCGTTCAGCCACCACGGGAAGTAGTCTCCTTTGTCCTGTTCCGAGAGTTGGTCCCCGTTCACGATCAGACTCTGCGAGAAACCCGGCGATGAAATCGTGCGTCGCCACTTCTCGGGCGAGACCCAGTACTCCTCGATCTCTCCCCTATAAGCGGAATCAGGGTTTGTCGTCTCGACAATCGTCGCCTTGAGGTGAAACGGTGAACTGCCCGGCAGCGTAAGCTTGGCCTGCTCGACGGCATGCTGTGCGACTTCGGCCAGAGGAATAGCTCTTGCATCGCTCGCCATGAGGTCGCCAACTAAAGCAAATCCGACGATTGCAATCGAGAAGCACTTCATAACTTCAACTCCTCACAGCCGGTTGATCAGCGACGCGACGTACCCCGCGCCGAATCCATTATCAATATTTACCACGCTTACGTTGGAGGCGCAGGAGTTCAACATGCCTAGCAATGCTGCCAACCCCTTGAACGAAGCACCGTAGCCCACGCTGGTAGGCACGGCGATGACGGGAACCCCCACGAGTCCGCCCACCACACTGGGCAGCGCGCCTTCCATGCCGGCGCAAACGATCACCACCCGAGCTTTGGTCAGTGCCTCGCGATTAGCGAGCAGGCGGTGGATCCCCGCGACGCCCACATCGTAGAAGTGCTCGACTATGTTGCCCATGACTTCGGCGGTCACGACGGCTTCTTCAGCCACCGGGATGTCGCTGGTTCCCGCCGAGACCACGGCAATGATCCCTTTGCCGTAGGTGTGAGCATCACGCTGCAGAACGATTGCCCTTGCCAGCTCGCGATATTCGGCCGCGCGAACTTTCTTCTTGACCGCGGCGAATTGTTTTTCATCTGCGCGGGTGGCGAGGACATTGCCGCCGTGCTTCGCCAGTCGTGAGAAGATTTGCGCCATATGCAGGGGAGTCTTACGCTCTCCGAAGATCACTTCAGGCATGCCGGCGCGGAGGGCGCGATGATGATCCACTTTGGCGAAGCCCAAGTCTTCGAAAGGCAAGTGGCGCAGGCGATCGACCGCGTCTTCGGGCGTGATTTTACCCTGGCGCACCTCATTGAAGAGCTTACGAATGGATTCGGCGTTCACGTCAGTATTTGCGAGTCGGTACTAAGGCCGGCGAGATCTAGATTAGCATCCAGGCCGAATGGGAGATCTCAGTCGCGGCCATTGCGGGAATTCGGACGAACCCTGGCTATCACCGCGGTGCACACCTTGCGGGCGAGGCCAGATTCGTCGATGCGGGCGAGAAACAGGCGGCGCAATCCGCGCGGCGTCGCTCTTCCTGCCAGATAAACGTCATAGAGGGCGCTGCCCAAACGGAATCCCCAGTCCCGCGCCGTTGTTGCAAACGTCTCAGTGTCGGCGCGGATGGCCAGCTGAGCGGCTTTCTCACATGCGGCGCGCGACAAGGCGGGGAAGCCTTCCATCTCGTGCGCCGGGCGCGATGGGTAAAGTACTCGCGAGCCAAAGTAAGCGACGGCATGCTCGATCACCCGGGTGTAGAAACGGTCCGAGGCTGCGGTCGCGCTTCCGCGCTGGCTCTCAACGTTTGCGCCGGGTGCGCCGACTCGCTGAGGCAGTCCCCGGCAGGCTTGATGCAGAAAACGAGTGGCATCTTCGGCGGCGTGCACCATTTGAAATTCGCGCACGTAGAAGGCATTGACCTCGGGGAAATAGGCGCTGCCTCGTTCTTCGACGCTCGCCAACATGATTTCCCGCTGCTGCTCACTCACCCCCTTGCGTGAAAGTAGCCGGCGCAGCATTGCACCCGACGAGTTGCCATGAACTTCAGGCAGCATGTCGACCAGAAATTTCGGTTGTGTCCCGTTGTGTGGAGAATAGCGGTTGATCTCGAGGAAGCTGGCCAGGCTGTCGATCAGGTTATAGATGGTGGGTGCGAAGTCGGGGCCGCTATCGCAGCGGCTCCACTGATCGAGAAACAGGCGGTAGCTTTCATATTTCTCGAGTGGCGTGGCATTGAAGACGCAAAGGAAGTCGTCATCGATCCGCACCGCTTCTACGTTATCGGGGCGCTCGCCAGCAGCGCGCCAGTAGAGCGCATCGATGTTCTGTAATACGGTCAGAATCTTGGCGCCCGGCTTCTCCTTGTTGTTTAGCACACGGCTCAACACCCGCGGTAGATGTCCCGGAGCGAGGTGGGACTCGCCGAACAGGACAAAGATCACCGCGTCTGGATGTTGCTGCCGAATTTCGGCAATCTTCGCGGCGGCGTGCCGGTCTCGGGCGCCGATCTTGCGCAGGTTCTCCCGGGGCATGCAATCGAGGCCATAAATTCCATCGGCATGATCGCGGGCTGTGACCAGCAGCTCGTAAAACGGAGCCCAGTCATATCCCCAATCCAGATCGAAGCGGATGCGCTGGCGCAGTTCGTCCTCGTCGATCTCGCGGCGCCACCATTCGTCTAGAATGTGCTGATCGCGGGCAAAGATGGTCTCGACTCCGAGCACGACCCGGCGGTCGCCAGCCAGAGCGCGTTGCTCAATCAGCGATGCGGCGTAGCGCTGGGCCGCCGCCAGTGCGTGATAGTCGCCGATGAGAACAACGTCAGCGGCCTGCAGGGCGTTCTGAACCTGTTGGGAATCGAGAAGACAATCGTAGCCGCGGAAGGCTTCGGTGAACTCGCGAAGATATTTGCGGTGGCTGTGCGAATCCTGGGCGCGGATTTCGCGCTCCACCCCTGCCAACGCGTGGAGTTGTGCCGCGCTGCGGCGGGATCGCAAATTTACGGTAGACGCCATAAGAGCAGCTTCCAGCTACCAGCTTCCAAACTTCCTGCTTTCCTCAGCCTTGACTCCGGTTCGCTGACTCCCTATGCTCCAACTTCGGGGCCGCGCTCACGTTGCCTCGCCGGAGGCGCTGTGCCGAATCACCCGCCGCAAAATCTGATCATCGCGACCACGGGCGCGAGCGGATCGGTGTTCCTGCGGCAACTTCTGCTGGTGGCCGAGCGCGATGTTCGGGTTCAAACCGTGAATTTCATCGCTTCGGATTCCGGCCTGCGCGTCCTGGCCGAAGAACTGGGCATCAAAGGCCGCACCAACCTTGTCCAACAGATTCTTGGCGCAAAAAGGGCACCGGCGCATTCCACAAAAGCCGTAGCCCGGAGAAACCTGTCGGGAATCGAAAAAATTAAAGAGCAGTCGAACGCTGACATCGGAGCGAACGTGGCCAGCGGCTCTTATCCCGCAGACGCCATGGTCGTGATCCCCTGCAGCGTGGGCACTTTGGCCCGCATTGCCAACGGTGTAGCCTCGCACCTGATCGAGCGCGCGGCTGACGTTTGCCTGAAAGAGAAGCGTCCGCTGGTGCTGTGCGTGCGCGAGACGCCACTCAACAAAATCCATATTCGCAACATGTACCGCGCGGCCGATGCCGGTGCGACCGTCTTCCCGCTTGTTCCGGCCTTCTACTACCGGCCGGCGAATTTGGATGCCATGGCCCTCGAGTTCGCGTATCGCGTGCTCGCCCACCTGGGCCTTCCCCAGCCCGATGCCTTCCGTTGGAAGGGCTGAACAATCAGCGGGTTAGCCACCTACATTCAAAAACTCCTCGACCTAATCAAAATCTGCGTGACAGGGGAGAATTTCAGTGTAGAGAGCCAAAGGTGCGTGTCCCAGATGCCCGCCGGACATGTACGACAGGGGAAGAAAGTCCAGCCGAAATTGTCATCGGGGGAATTTCCATGATTTCCAAAGCGACGGTCTCGATTTCTTAGCGTAGAATGCGTCAATTCCCTGATGGGTGATTCATGTCAGTTGCCTTTCGGCAGCCAGAACAACCAAGAAAGATGGTTGTGTCCCCGCGTCTAAGGCGCGGGAAATTTCCTGTTCTGTCAGTCTGCACCGGACTCCTGTTGTTGGCCGGACATGCAGGCTATGCTGCGGACGATCGCAATCCCCTCGCGGGCGATGCCAAAGCGGCCAAGGCGGGTGAGTATGAGTTCCGCATCAACTGTGCACTGTGCCACGGACTGGGGGCGCGCGGTGGAGGCCGGGGTCCTGACCTCACGCGAGCTCATAAAAAGCATGTTCACTCGGATGCCGAGATGTTTCAGGTGATCAGTAACGGAATTCCAGGCACTGCCATGCCTGCGAATGGAACAAACGGTCAGGGCGTCGGCATGACGGATGAAGAAATCTGGCAGATCATCACCTATATCCGCAGCGTGGAGGTGAAGGCTGGAGCCCGGTCGACCGGCGATGCCAGACATGGCAAGGAACTCTTCTATGGCGATGCGAATTGCTCGCTCTGCCACATGGTGGAAGGCAAGGGCGGCCGGCTGGGGCCGGAGCTCACGGCCGTAGGCGGCTCGCGCACTCGCGAAGCAATGATTGAGTCGGTGCGCAATCCCAGCCGCCGGCTGGCCTGGGGCTTGACCGAGGCGACGAAAGAATTTCCCCAGGAATACGAAACCATCACCGTGGTCACTGCGGATGGAAAAGAAGTCAAGGGCGTAGCTTTGAACGAGGACAACTTCTCCGTGCAGATAATGGATTCGAGCGAGCGGATTTATCTACTTGAGAAAGGCAATCTGCGTTCTTTCGAAAAGAGCCGGGAATCGATCATGCCAGCGTACGACCCAGATCTGTTGAGCGACAAAGCCCTTGACGATGTTGTGGCTTTCTTAACCAGCGTGGGGACGAAATGAGGATGCGGATCTTCGTCGATCTCTTGTCGGCTTGCCTCCTGTGCGGTTTCTTCGCGCCTGAGGCTCTGGCTCAGGTTACGTTCGAACGGATTCTGAATTCTGGCAAAGAGCCGCAGAACTGGCTCACCTATTCCGGCGATTACCTCGGGCGGCGTTTCAGCCCACTCGATCAGATCAACTCCACGAACGCGCATTCGCTGGTGGCAAAGTGGGTGTATCAGATCGGAGCGACCGGCAAGCTTGAGACTTCACCACTGGTGGTGGATCGGATTCTCTACGCCACGGCGCAAGACAATCGAGCCTTTGCCCTTGACGCGCGCACAGGCCGCCCTATATGGCTCTACCAGCATCAACTGCCGGGGGACATTCGTCCGTGCTGTGGCCGGGTGAATCGCGGGCTCGCCATATTGGGCGACAAGGTTTTTATGGGAACGCTCGACGCACATGTCATCGCGCTCGATACAAAAACTGGCAACGTCATTTGGGACGTCGTCGCCGCCGATTATCGCGTGGGTTTCAGCTTCACTGTCGCGCCCCTGGCGGTGAAGAATCTGGTTGTGATTGGGGTCTCTGGAGGCGAGTACGGAGTACGCGGCTTCATCGACGCCTACGATGCCACGACGGGAGCAAGAAAATGGCGCTTCTATACCGTCCCGGGGCCGGGCGAGCCCGGGCATGAAAGCTGGGAAGGCGATTCGTGGAAGATCGGAGGGGCTCCCGCGTGGAACACCGGAACCTACGACGCGGCGACGAATCAGATTTTCTGGCCCACCGGTAATCCCGCGCCCTCGAACCGCGGCGAGGGCCGCGCCGGTGACAATCTTTACAGCAATTCGCTGCTCGCTCTCAATGCGGACACTGGACAGATGAACTGGTATTTCCAGTTCACCAAGCATGATGAGCATGACTGGGACGCAACGCAGGTGCCGGTTATGATCGATGCGGGCGGAAAACACCTGATCGCGCAGGCCAACCGCAATGGTTTTTTCTACGTGCTCGATCGCACTTCGGGCAAACTGATTTCGGCGTCCGCCTACGGCAAGATCACCTGGAGCGATACCAAGGATGCCGACGGCCGCCCCGTGGCGAGGAAAGATGCTTCGCCCACACTGCAGGGGCACACTGTTTGTCCGGGCGCGTTGGGCACGACGAACTTCATGGCGCCAGCCTACGATCCTCAGACTTCGCTGTTCTACGTCACGGCGCGCGATCAGTGCGACATCTTCTCCACGGCGCCGCAGCCGTATGAAGCTGGCCACGCGTATTACGGAAGCGCATATTTTCCCTCGGATGAGGCTGAGCCCTATCGCGGTTTTTTGAAGGCGATCGATCCCGCAACCGGAGAGATCAAGTGGAAGTTTGAGCACACGTCGCCAACCTTGTCGGGCTTACTCACGACAGCCGGCGGCCTGGTTTTCACCGGAGATGCCGAAGGCAATTTCATCGCTTTGGACGCGACGACCGGCAGGGTACTGTGGCACTTCCAGATGGGTGGCGCCGTTTATGCCCCGCCCATGGCGTTTGCCGTGGACGGCAAGGAATACGTCGCGATCGCGGCGGGCAGCGCCGTGTATGTCTTTGGGCTGCCTTAGAAAGCTCTTCCCTGGTACTCGATGCCGTTTGGACCCGTCAGAAGTGCAGAACCATTCCCGCAGAGACCCGCAGGTTTCGCTCTCGAGTCGAGAGATTTGGGAACAGAGTTGGCCCAAGAGCGTTTCCGTAAAACTTAGATAGATTGAGGCTGGTATGGAAGTAATCCAACTGGCCCACCCGCAGATCAACATGCCGTACGATCTTGTAATCGACTCCCGCTCCTAACGCCATCGTAAAATCGTCAAAGGTGGTTGCGGCAGAAATTACCGGGGACGCCAGCCCGGTGATAGTGCTCCCATTCAACCGGGTTCGCTCGTAACCAAACAGAGCATGCGCAAAGGGAGTCAGCCTTGTTTTGCTCCTGTAGGTGAGCACCGGTCCCACCAGAAAGTAATACTCGCTCTCGCTAGGGAGTCCTGAGACACCGCCCGTCTTCAACGCGGTGATTGGCGCGTTGCTGTGTCCGCCAAAGTCGCCGGAGATTCCGATCCAACGGCTGGCGTTGTATTGCGCCTCGGCAGTCCAGCCCGTGAAATTGGACCTGATGTCGAACGTGTCGGAAGGCGCGGGCAAAGCCGAGTCCACTGTCAAGCCGGTCAATCCGCCCGTATCAGCGTGTATCAACGAATAGCCTCCGAATAATTGCACTCTGGAGGTTGAGTCTTGAGCATAAGCAATCGAACCCATCAGGAAGGCGAGTGAGGCAGTAAGAAAAAAGAAGCGATTCATTCCCACGATTGTCCCTTTCAAAATAGCGCATCTGGGATCTCAGCCCACAATCTGCAACGCGTTGCCCGGAAGCCTCACCCCATTCTATCTATGAACAAGGTTAGGAGCGCGCACTGTGCGGTCGAAATTATCATGCGATCGCGTGGAATGAACTTTTACATTTCCGTGACGCCACCATGACATGCGCAACTCTCGGCCCGCTTATTCTGCCTCTACGTTGATTCGAAGTCCCTGCCTCGAGTTCCAACGTCATTCAAAACTTGGAGCGCAGATCATGAATAGCGAAAAGAACTCTTCTACGGTGCTGACGTCGGAAACGACTGAGCCTTCAACCGCAACGGACTCCAACCCTTCCACGCGCTCGACTTCGAATCGCCGCTCGTTTCTGAAGGGCAGCGTCATCGCCGGCGCCGCAGCCACCGTCGGCGCCGGCATATTGTCCCGCAGCATTCCCGCATTCGCTCAGCAGACCGACTCTTCTGCGCTCACCTCAGCAGATATAGCCCTCTTGCGCTTCGCTGCGGCAGCGGAGCTCATTGAGGCCGACTTGTGGCAGCAATACAACGAACTGGGTGGTGTCACTCCCGGCCAGCTCCCGGTGGAGACGGCCCCATTCAAGGCGATGAACACATATCAGGCGGCTTTCATGAATCTTGATTCCGACGGCCCGCAGTACATCACCAGCAACACACTGGATGAAATAAGCCATGCGGAATTTCTGAACGCCTACCTCCTGTCGAAGGGGGCTGACCCGGTGGATTTTGACGCGTTCCGGATTTTGCCCAGTAGTCAGGCGAAGGGCGCGAATCAGATCGGGCGGCTCACGAACTTAATGAACCTCACCGTCGACACCAGCTGGTTTACGCGCTATCGCAGCGCCAAGAATCCGGATTTCGGAGCAACTTTCACGCAGGCGATTAACCTAGTGAACCTGCCAGCCATTCCCCGAGACAACGATGATTTCGGCCCGGGAAAACATGTCCAGGCGATTGCCAACACGGCTGCCTTCCACTTCGGAATGATCGAGCAGACGGGCACCAGCCTCTACCCTGTCCTGGCTCAGAAGGCCACTAATGCCGAAGTTTTGAAAATTCTGCTGAGCATCGGCGGAGACGAAATCATGCACTTCCTGGAGTGGGTGGATTTCGCCGGCAATGGCGTACAACCGTCAATCGCTCCGTTCACCGATCCCACAAACGGACTTGTCTTCCCGAATTTCGATGCCACCGTCATTCCATCACTGCAAACCAACCTGATCTTCGGTATTTCCACCGAATTCATCAGCCCGAATCTGCCTCTCTGTTCCGTGATTCGACCCACAAATCCGAAAGGATTTGCCATGGGCGTCGTTAGGGCGCTCACGGATTCAGGTCACTTTATCGGCCAATCGCCCGCGTTCTTCCAGGCGTTTACCGCGATTGCAAAAGCGGCGGACGCGGCTAAGCGCGGTTTCTGAACTCGCAGTTTGGGTTTTCTCCTGCAGGGGCGCTGCGTCCGCAATTGTATCGGGCACAGCGCCAATCTCTCACTGTGCGTTCACGAACTTCAATTTTGACTGGAGGAACTCCGATGTTCGAAGGCTTATTTCAACCCATGCACCTGACGGTGATCGCGGGAATCGCTCTGCTGATCTTTGGTCCCAAGAAGCTGCCCGAGCTTGGCAAAGGCTTGGGGGAAGGCATTCGCGGTTTTAAGTCTGCGATGCAGTCTAAGGAAGAGGCTTCGGCTTCGGATCTGGAGACGCCGGTTTCTAAAACTCCAGTGGGAAAGGCATAAGCTTCTTGCAGATGCTGCGGCGAGCGATCGTTCGGCGAAGATGCCTTCCGTTAGTAATGACATGAGTATTTCTTCCGATTGACGCCGCCCTGTTTTCCGTACTAGTCTGCAGTTACACCGGAAAGGAGGTGGTCGAATGACAAGTTCTGATTGTAGTGGTAAGTGTGGGAGTCTAAGACCAGGTGAGGTGGCTGAGACTTAGAGCTGGTTGCTCTAAGCGGGGCTCGAACGCGGATTGCGCAGACATGCGACTACGCGCCGCGAGCTACAGCCCGCACACTATCCGGTGAGTAGGGATGAAGGCCTGCGTTGGTCGCGCAGGAGCTTCGATTGGGCTCGGTTTTTCGGGCTGCTATCTTCGGTCCCAGACCCGGGAGTTGCCGTGAGAGGCCACGTAGAGTGACCACCTCTTGGTCAATCCCAAACAGTCCACCGGACGGCCCGCAGGTTCCATCCTGCGGGCCGTTTGTATTTTCGTCGCGGAACTGGAGTATCAACTCCCTGCGCCATAGGTGATCTGCGTCACAGCTTCGCGCCCGTCGTGTGCGCTAAAGTGAGGCTTACGCATGGGCGGATTTTCCATTCTGACCAACCGCAAACGCGCCATCGTCGCGCTGGCGCATTCTGTCGTTTTCCTCCTGATCGCGATGGGGCAGATGTTTGCCGCCAGTCCTGCCGCTGGGGTTCGGCTGCCGTCCCGGGTGCCCCCAGGAACGTGGGCGCTCTGCGGCGTTTTTACCCTGGTCTCCACAATTCTTTTGTGGCTACTCGTCATCTCCCGCGGCTGGATGGAAAAGCTTTATTTCGGATTCTGCACCCTGAGCGCCTCCTCGGGCCTTCTGCGCACAGCAGTTGGTGATCAGGCCTTTCATGCCGGGCTCTATATTCGGGTTGCCATGCTGGTGAGCGCGGTCCTGGTTGGACTGCTCATCGTCCGCATGCACTCGCAAAAGAGTCCGGAATACGCTGAAGCCAGTTCGTGAATGTAGGCTACCAAGACACCCACGTGGGGACAGCCGCCCTCGGCTGCCCGGTCGAGCGAAGTTCGACAGCCCCTCCACCGAAGCCAGGCTAGCCCCGCAGTTGGCCGACTGCGCCCGCTCGCAGTATGCTTGGCGAGTGTCATATCTTGACGGATCTCATTTGAACCAACAGCGTGAGCGCCAGCGCCTGGCTGCCAACTACGCCGCCATGACGGATGGAGAACTGCGAAAGCTTGCGCAGAGCGCGGAGTCGCTCACCGAGTTGGCGTGGGATGCGCTGGAAGATGAGCTCGACCGCAGGCACCTGGAGTTTCCGGGCGATGAAGTTTCTGAAGAGGATTCACCCGGGTTGGGCGCAACGACGCGCCAGCAAATGGAAGTGCGGGAGCTCGTTACCATCCGCCAGTTTCGCGACCTGCCCGAGGCGCTGCTGGCCAAAGGCAGCCTGGAGTCGGCCGGCATCGAATGTTTTCTCGCCGATGAAAACCTGGTCCGCCTCGACTGGTTCATTTCAAACTTCATCGGCGGCATCAAGCTCAACGTGCGTCCCGCAGACGAAGCGGATGCGCGTAAGCTTCTCGACGAGCCCATTCTCGAAGGCCTCTACGTGCAGGGCATCGGCCTCTACGAACAGCCCCGCTGTCCCAAATGCCAGTCGCTCGATGTGAACTTCCAGGAGTTGGACCGTCCCATCGCCTACATGAGCGCCTTCCTGCGCGTGCCCATGCCGGTGCAGCGGCCGGCGTGGCATTGTCACGCATGCGATGCGGAGTGGGAAGATGATGGGGCAGATGGTGGCAGCGGCGAGAAGTCACTGGGGACCATTTAGCACGAGTTCCGATCGCAAGGTGTGGAGGCCTTAATTTACGGGTCCGCCGCAAGCTTGGCGAAGCCTTTCCGTATCACGTCAATCGTATCCTCTGCCAGCTTCAGCCCCGGCAACTCTTCCCGCGTAAACCACCGAACCTCCGCCGCGTCGCTGGCGGCGGCGAGATGGCCTGAAACCCTGCGGCAGAGAAAATCAATCAAAACGTAGTGGTATTGCACGCGCTGCTGGGGATCGCGCAGAACTCGGTCGTAGACTCCGAGCAGTTCGCCCGGGTCGACGGTGAGTCCGGTCTCCTCGCGTGCCTCGCGCACGGCCGCCTCGCGCACCAGTTCGCCGACTTCGAGCACGCCTCCGGGGATCGACCACTCGGCCTGCAGCGGCGGGTGCGCGCGCTTCACCAGGACGACGCGGGCGTCTTCGATGATAACTGCGCCCACGCCGACCAGCGGCACTTCTGGGAATTCGCGTCGCATTGGTGCAAGCATTCTAAAGCGAATTCGGATTTGTGGCGGTGCAGGCAGCTGCCGAGCTTCGCTCGGCGGACAGCCGGGGCGGCTGTCCCCACACGAAACCTTACATGGTCTCTCTGTGACGGCGCCTGCCCTGAGGGAGGCCGAAGGGAGTCTCTGTGGTTAAATAGTGTTCGCGATGGCCCTGGAAGAATACAAACGCAAACGCCGGTTCGAAGAAACGCCCGAGCCCCCGCCGAAAGTCGAGAGCAAGACCGGGCACCGCTTCGTCGTGCAGAAGCATGACGCCACGCGGCTGCATTATGACTTTCGTCTGGAGATGGAGGGCGTGCTGAAATCCTGGGCCGTGCCCAAGGGGCCGTCGCTCGATCCGGTGGACAAGCGGCTGGCCATGCAGGTGGAGGATCATCCGGTTTCGTATTTCGATTTCGAAGGCATCATTCCGGAGAATAACTACGGCGCGGGTACGGTAATGGTGTGGGACGTGGGAACGTGGCAGCCGCTCTCTCCAGTTCAGGTCGACGGAAAATATGTGCCGGCGACGGACGCCGATGCCGCGGCCATGCTCGCCAAAGGCGATTTAAAATTTCGTCTCGACGGAAGAAAGCTGAAGGGCGACTTCGCGATTGTGAAGATGAAGGGCCGCCGCCCGGGAAGCAAAGGAAACGAGTGGCTGCTGATCAAGAAGCATGACAAGTATGCCGTCGAGGGATACGACATCGACGCCTATGACGAATCGGTGCTGAGCAAGCGCAGCCTGGCCGAGATTGCGGGAGATGCAGGATCGAAGGAGTGGAGAAGCCGTCCTGCCGGTGGCCGCGGGAAGTTGAAAGCGGCATGGCTGGCCGATGCCGTGGCGAAGCTCGATCAGAAAAGGCTGGTAGAAAAACAGCCGGAAAAGAAACGGACAGGCACACAGCCGGCAGCTAAAAAAAAACAAAAGAAATAAACACAGTGGGCACGGAGGATCACAGGGTAGCCCCAAGAATCCCAATTCCTCAGACGAAAATGTCGGCGCCCACTCCGGCCGAGAATTCCTCTGTGTCCTCCGTGCCCTCTGGGTTAAAAGCTTCTTCCTCTACCGCAGAACTTCTGCCCGGAGCCATCAAGCGTCCCATGCCTTCAGTAATTCATCCCATGCTGGCCACATCGGTAGACGAGCCTTTCGACGGCCCCGACTGGCTCTTTGAAATCAAATGGGATGGTTACCGCGCGATCGCATTCATCGAAGACGGGAAAGCGCGGTTGGTCTCCCGGAATCAGAATGACCTGACGCCACGTTATCCCGAGTTGAAAGATCTGCCGAAGTTGCTCAAAGCGAAGACAGCAATTCTCGATGGCGAGGTGGTTGCGCTCGACGAACAAGGCCGGGCATCATTCAGCCTGATGCAGCAGCGTACTGGGTTCCGTCCCGGTGGCCGCCGCGGCGCCACCAATGCCGATGTTCCCGTGCTGTATTACGCCTTCGATCTGCTCTATCTCGACGGCTATGACCTGCGGAAAGTACCGCTCGAGGAGCGAAAGAAAAAGTTGCTTTCGCTAATCGTCACGGGAGATTCCCTGCGCTATTCCGATCACTACGAACAGCAGGGCAAGGCGTTGTTCGAAATCGCACATGAGAAGGGTCTTGAGGGCATTCTGGCCAAGAAACGCGATAGCGTCTATCAGGAGCGTCGCAGCAGCGAGTGGCTGAAGATCAAGATCCGTCACCGGATGGAATGTGTGGTCGGGGGATACACCGAGCCCGAAGGCAGCCGCTCCCACTTTGGATCGATCGTGCTTGGTCTCTATGACAAGCAGGGACGACTGATTCATGTCGGGCAGGCGGGAAGCGGGTTCACGCAGAGTTCACTGGAGGAAATCTGGAAGCTGCTGAAGAAGCGGGAGACGAAGCAGAAGCCTTTTTATGGCGAAGTGGAAGCTTTGCGAAAAGTATTTTGGATTAAACCGGAACTAGTGGCCGAGATCGAATACGCGGAATGGACCGATGGAGCGACCGGCGGCAGCGGACCAAAGCTGCGGGCTCCCGTCTTCCTCGGCCTGCGCGACGACAAGGACCCGAAGGATTGCCTGCTGGAACAAGAGTTGGTCACTGACCACTGACCACCATTGTTCCCTCAGGGGATATCCTTCATGGCCAGCAGCGTCCCATAGTCGCGACCGTTGGGGTCGACGGCGCGCGCAACCACGGCGGCGAATGCGGTTCGCAGTTCAGGATACTTCGCGATCAACGCCTTCATCACCGCAACGTTGCTCTGATAAGTACGGGTTGTGTCAGAAATGTCTGCCGCCTGATATTTCACGATCAAATCCAGATCGTTCGCCACGGCCTGGGGAAAAAGGGCGGTCAATTTGTAGACTGTGGCACCGGCGGAAAGGTCTGTGGTCTTGCCTTCCGAGGGAAAATCAGCGGGCTGTAGCTTCTGCGAATCGTCATAAAGCTTGTCCGTGGCCGCCGTGCTCATAAAAGGCAAAGGCGAGACCAGGGAGCGCGCCACTGAATAGTAGAGCCAGGCATTGTACAACTGACCCTTCCTCTGAAAGTCTTGAGCATGCGAAATGAACCAGTCACTGCCGTGAGCGTTCAGTTCCTCGGCCTTGATGTAGAGACCGCCGAGTTTCCAGTCCGCACCAAGCTGCTGCAGAATCATCGAGACCGTATAGGCACCCTTAGCGGTCGGTGCGTCAAGGATGACCACACCGTACTTGCCGGGCGGAAGATTGCTCAAAGTGAAAACCGCGCTATCACGAGTCTGGCCTTTGCTCCCGAAAACGCCGCAGAAAAATTCCGCACGCTCAATAGGCGCCGCTCCTGCGGCTTCGAGCACAAAGGGGGGACGAGCCGTGGCCTTGGCGGCCGCGAGGGCCGATCGATTATCTTTAACCGCGGTCTCAATGCCGGCGAAGTCGCCCGCCACGCTGGGGATTGCGCTCTGGCGCAGAGACGCCGTATCCCCTTTGGCAATCACGTCGAAGTCTCTAAGAGCAACGCTAATCAGGTTACCGCGCGTGGCTGCGTCCATGTCCTCGGCGGTGAGGCAACTCTCCGCGAAGACGTGCACCGCGGACCATGTCAGTAGTATTACCGCTGCACACCTGCGCAGTTGACCGCCGCGTGCAAACGCGAAAGATATCTTGCGTTTCAACCGGCGACCCGTCGGCGTTGAGCCTGAATCAAACACTTCAGTTCTCCAAAGTGGACTGTGTTGCATCAGGATCCGAACAAGTGCAATCGGTTGCACACGCCGACCGACACTCATGACCAAAGTTCCGCCCGCAAGGGATTAAAGTCAATACATTCTATAAGGTAGGGAGTGTAAGGGTGCGTCCGGCGTTGACACGGGGGTCGGCGAGCGGTGCTAGAATTGCTGCTAGGAAGCTACCGTCTCCCCGGAAAAGCCATGTTTGGAGTAGAGGAGCCGTTATGGGCGTGAGCGCAGGGTTGAAGCTGACAGGGTTGCTCTTGGTTGGCGTATTATGCTTGCCGACGGCGGGGCGGGCTGACACCGAGACCGTGCACAAAGTGCACAAGGTCAAGAAGCAGCAGTCACCGCCGCTGCCCTCGGGGACGCAAGGGCCTGTGCCCCAAATTCCGTTGGATGCCATTCCGGCGGTGGCGCCTCAGGTGAGCTACCAGGATGGACTGCTGACGATTGTCGCTTCAAACTCCACGCTCGGCGACATTCTTCGCGGCGTGCGTAAGCACACTTCGGCAGAGATCGACATACCCGCTACTGCCACTGAGCGGGTGGTCACACGGCTCGGCCCCGGGCCCGCCCGCATCGTAGTGGCTGAGCTGTTGAATGGATCACGCTTCAATTACATATTGCTGGGATCTCCCGAAGATGCCAACGCGCTGGTGCGTGTGGTCCTGGTAGCCAAGGTGGCGCCTGATAACCCAAATTCTGTTGCTCCCGGCGCCCCGCCTCCGCCGCCTGAAGTAGCCAATGCCGCAGCGGACGCTCCTGACGCTGACACGCCGGAAGAAAGCGCCGATGAGACCCCAGAACAGGCTGCCGCCGAAGCAGAACAGCCCGCCACTCCACCAGATCAGCAAGGAGTGAAGACTCCGCAGCAGCTGCTACAGGAGATGCAGCAACGGCAATTGCAATTGCAGCAGCAAACGGCGGGACAACCGGGGCAGCCGGGTCCTTATCCTCAGCCGCCCGGCGCGGCTATTCAGCCGAGAACGCCGCCACAGCAACCGCCGCAGGACCAACAATAGATAAATCAATAATCGCGGAGCCTCGCTTTCAACGCTCAAGCCGCAAGCCTGAGCGTTGCCTACTCGAATGAAGTTACGCGAGAGTCCCTTCTCCTGAGAACACTCCCACGTGACTACATAAAGAGACGTGGTGCCAAAGGGAAGGGGACGGTCTCCCGTCCCCGAGATGCGCCTTTCGCCTTTCACCTTTTACGCTCGTGAAGGTTATTGAGCCTGCGCCTGTGCCTGCTCGTCCAGTTCAACGCTGTCGCCGGCGTGCACGTCTTCCATGGCAAACACGATCATGCCCGTGGCCGTCGTAGCCGTGGTTCCGATGACTACGATCTCGCCAACGGCCCGCCGTGGCAGATCCCTGACATGAATCATCGGACCATTCGACTTGGTGAACATACGCGGATCGACCGAGGGTTGTTTCTTCTGGGTATCTTCGCTGATTGCGGCCTTGAACGAAAGCGAATCCACCGGATCGTTCAGGTCCGCTTCATAGTTCCGGGTGGCGCGGAAATAATCGCCGACCTTCACTCCCTGGTTTGACCCCACGTTAAAGTAGACCTTCTGGCCTGTGCCAAATTCCGAGTCAAAGTCTTTTCCCATCACGATGCGTCCCGAGACCTTGCTGCCGTTAGGCAGGAAGCGATCAAAGCGAAGCGGTGGATGAAACGCCACCATGTTTTTTTCGGCAAAGGGAATCGCTGTGTCCCCGGGGTTGATGGGATCGCATGAATATTCGATCTGCGCCACCGCTGTCTTGTTGCGAGTGTCGATCACTTTCACGCGGCCGACTTCCTCGTAGGGCTGGCCCGTAGCTTTGAGCAGCTTGGCTTGTCCGGGAAACATTTCGTACTCGTTGATATCGCGCAGGGCACGCACGATTTCATACTCAGCCCCGGTGCTGTAGCCCGTCCCGTACAAATAAACCACGTCATCCTTGACGAACTTGGTGGTCGAGGGTGTCTGCAGGCCGCCGGCCACAAAGTTGGCGTCGGGCAAGCTCTGCCGGTTGATGAAACCAGCGCAGTACACATCTGCGTAAGTGGGCATTTGCACCCGCTGAATCGGGAAGCTGGCCGTTGTGGGCACCGTTCCTTGCGGCATGGTGGACTCTGCCGTGTTCCCATCGGTCCCGGACTGGCCCCAGGCCATGGCAGCGACCAACAGCACTAACAAGCTTATTTTCTTCATGTTACCTCCGAGAAGAGACACACCGCGCCCCTCCCCTAGACAGTTGCCGCGAAATCAAGACTTCAACTGGAAGGTAACAAGGGGGTAAGAGGGGGTCAAGGTTACGAGGGTGTTAGCCTGTGCGCGGAAACAGTTTTTTGCTCGAATTATTAATACCCTGTTGCATCTGCAATTCCGCCCCTGTAAGATTCGCGCCGAACCTGTTCATTCAAACTACTGATTCAAGATGATTTCTGCTGCCAAAAGCTACCCCCCCCGCCTGCCCCTGCGGCTGCCCCGGGTCTGCGTCGCCGTGGTGGCCGCCGAGCCCGCGGAGCTGGTCGAGAAGGCGGAGGCTCTGATTCGCGATAACTCCTTCCTGGAGTTCAGGTTGGACTATCTCCCGAAGCCCGCCCTGGGCCTTCCCAAGGTCAAGCAGTTCGTTGAGTCTCATCCCGGTACAGTAATCATCGCCACGTGCCGCCGGGCCGCCAGCGGAGGCAAGTTTCGCGGCTCCATCGCCTCGCAACTCGACCTGCTTTCCAAGGCCGCTGCCGCAGGCTGCCAGTTGGTGGATGTTGAACTTCAGACCGCTCTGAAGTGCAAGCCCGCTCAACTGCAGAAGTTGCGGGGCCGCTGCTCCCTGATTCTTTCCTTCCACGATTTCCGGGGCACCAAAAAGCTCGACCAGACTCTGGAAAAGATGCGCGCCATCCCTGCGGACTTCTACAAGGTAGTCAGTACGGCCGCGACTCTTTCCGATAATATCGCGATGATTCAGTTTCTGGGGCGCGAAGGTGACAACCACTCTCTCATCGGCCTATGCATGGGCGAGCAGGGCCTCATCAGCCGCGTGCTGGGCGTTCGCGCCGGCAGTGTCTTCACCTTCGCTTCGGTCACTCCTGGAGAGGAAACTGCTCCCGGACAAGTCACGGCGCAGGATCTCCGCAGCCTCTACCGCATCGAGCAAGTCGATGCCGCTACCCGCGTCTACGGCGTCGCCGGAGATCCCGTCGCCCACTCGCTCTCGCCCGCCATCATGAATGCGGCATTCCGCCGCGAAAACGTCAACGCCGTCTACCTGGCTTTGCATGCCAAGACTCTGAAAGATCTGCTGACCTGCGTGCGCCAGATTCCCATCCACGGCCTCAGCATCACCATGCCCTATAAGGAGGCCATTCTCTCGCACTTGGACAACACGGACTCTCACACCACGAAGATTGGTGCCTGCAATACCGTTGTCCGCGCACAGGATGGCAAACTCTACGGCTTCAACACCGATACCTCCGGAGTGGTGCGCCCGCTGGAGCGCCGCCTGAGCACTCTGCAAGACGCGAAAATCCTGGTGCTTGGAGCAGGAGGCGCCGCGCGTGCCGCGGTCTTCGGTTTAGCTGAGCGCGGAGCCGAAGTCTTTATTCTGAACCGCAGCATCGAGCCCGCGAAAAAGCTGGCCCGCCGCGCCCATGCCCGTTCGATCAAGCGCGCCGACCTGAAGAAGTTCGCCTTCGACGTGATCATCAATGCCACCCCGGTGGGCATGGGCAACACCCGCGAAACTCCACTGCAGGAAAAAGAAATCAACGCCCGCTACGTTTTCGATATGATCTACGACCCCGCCGAAACCCGCCTGCTGAAGCTAGCCAAGGAGCGCGGCGCGCAGATCATCCCCGGCATAGAAATGTTCGTCCACCAGGCCGCCCGCCAATTCGAAATCTGGACCGGCAAGCCCGCCCCCCAGGATGAAATGATGCAGGTCGTAAGTCTAGCCATGCAGGAGCGGGCTGCCGGAGCGGCGGCACTGGCAACGAAGAAAAGATAATTCGGCGGGTGGTCCAGGTTTCTGACTCGGCGGACGCGAGCAACACCGCGTGGCCCCGTTCTTCGCGCCCTCCGCGAAGGGCGGGTACCACGGACCTGAATGAAGCCGTGTCACACCCTAAGCCGGCTGCATTTGAGATACCCACCCTTGCAAAGAACGCAAGAGTGGTGGGGCAACCTCGTTCGTGGTAGTTCCGGGAACACTGAAGGGTGGGCCCCTCGCCTCCCGGCGTGGCTCCCTCTAGTCCAGGTATCGACGTTTGGGGAAACTTGACCAACATTTCCGGAGTGACGGGCAAGACCCTGCATGAGTCCCTGAATTGCGCTGCCGCAAACACGCAGAACCAACTGAATACTTGCTACACCTACGATGCCGCTGGCAACCTGATCCAGAACGGCACCCACAACTACACCTATGATGCCGAGAACCGCCTAGTCGCCGCTAGCGGTTACAGCTACCTCTACGACGGCGACGGGCAGCGAATTGAAAAGTGCACGGCGGGGGCGACACCGGGCACATGCGCCAGCAATTCCACCGGAACGTTCTATTGGAGACTGACCGATGGAAACACCCAGGCCGAGAGCGACCTTGGCGGCAACTGGACGGCAGCCTATGGGGTAATTCGCGGCCAGATTGCCACCCGCGTCGATCTTACTTCCGGCGAAAACGTGGTTCACTACTACTACCACGATCATCTGAATTCGACGAACATCGTTACCGATTACCTTGGCAACATTCAGCAGGAGTCCGACTACTATCCCTACGGCGGCGAGATCGTGATCACCGGAGGCGACTCTAACCACTATAAGTTCACCAGCAAAGAACGCGACGCCGAATCCAACCTCGATATGTTTGGAGCCAGGTACTACGGATCAAGCCTTGGAAGGTTCATGACGCCAGACTGGGCGGCCAAGGCTACTGCCGTTCCGTACGCCAAATTCGGCGATCCCCAGACGTTGAACCTGTATAGCTATGTTCAAAACAATCCGCTGGCAAGGTTCGATGATG
>Ga0074045_10000080_pt1 | contig 79966 bp, 77 predicted proteins | sample BogForMeECP23OM2_FD_94442 | JGI IMG/M metagenome (GOLD analysis project Ga0074045, IMG submission 94442) | Bog forest soil microbial communities from Calvert Island, British Columbia, Canada - Bog Forest MetaG ECP23OM2 | ecosystem: Environmental > Terrestrial > Soil > Wetlands ... | reverse complement strand
CGATCGTGTCCAGGTAGAGCCAGCCGAGCTGCACCCACGCGGTCCGCCCCCGGCGCGCCTGGAGGGCGCCGACGGCGCGGAAGGCCGAGTACACGGCGTTCATGCCGGAGTTCGCGAGGATGAGGTCGGCGTCGGCCGCGCCCGCGAACAGCGGTCGCAGGACCGCGCGGACCTCCGCGGCCGCGTCGCCCCGGAAACTTGCCTCGGCGGCCGGGGCGGGGCCGATCCCCGCCGCGGCGAGGATGTCCTCGGCCTGGCGCGACGGGATGAATCCCCCCACGTGCTGGAGGAAGAGCTTCGCGCGCTGGGCGGTCTCCGGCGACTGCGGGTGCGAGACGCCGTGCGCGCCCCCGGACGCGAAGGGCTCGGCGCCCGCGGCCCCGGCCGCCCGGAGGTGCTCGAGCAGCCCGTCCGCCATCCGGCGCGAGGAGGCGAGCCAGAGCGTCCGGCCCGAGAGCCCGTGGCGCCCTGCCAGGGCCGAGGCGAGCCGGCGCGAGAACGGGTGGACGAGGAACCGGGGGTAGCCGCTCCTCAGGCTCCCGACGACGGCCGGATCCCTCTCCTCGTAGCCGCGGACCGCCGCCATGGTCGGCAGGCTGCACGAGACCGCGTGGGGGCTGTCGGGTATTGGGGCGCCGAGTGGGATGGGTGCGAATGCCGGCATTCGGGCGGCGAGTCTTGGCGGGCCGGCGCCCATGGCAACCGGAAGGTGGCGCCAAGCGTGTCATCCGCCCGTGCGCGAATGCGCTTTTTTTCCGGCCGGCCCCGGCTATCGTGTGCTGCTGCGCCGCGCCGTGCGCTGGCGCCCCAATACCCCGAGCCCATGATCCACTCCCTCGCCAGCCTCAGCCCCGTCACCGTGATCGTCGTCTCGCTCCTCGGCATCGGCTTCGGATTCGCCTGGTACTCCCCGTTCCTTTTTGCAAGGGCGCGGATGCGGGAGCTGAACATCACCCCCGAGTCGATCCGGGCCGGCTCGGGGCGCGCGCCGGTGATGATGGGCGGGGCGTTCCTGCTGACGATGGTCTCGACGTTCACTCTCGCCGCCCTCATCGCGTCGCACCATTCCAGCGGAGCCCTCAACGGCGCGGAATTCGGCCTGCTCGTCGGCGCTGGGCTCGTTGCGGCGCGCGAGGGCACGAGCGCCCTCTTCGAGAACCGGACCTTCAGGCTCTTCCTGATCGTCTCCGGCCACGACGTCGCCCTGTGCGTCTTCCAGGGCGCGGTCCTGGGCGCGTGGCATTGAACGGGTGAGAATCGTCTCCTGGAACGTCAACGGCGTGCGGGCCGCCCTGAGGAAGGGCCTCCTCGGCTTCATCGACGGGTGCGGCGCGGACGTGGTCTGCCTCCAGGAGACCAAGGCGCACCCGGGCGACGTCCAGCACGTCAGGTGGCCGGCGGGGTACGAGGCCCTCTGGAACAGCGCCGAGAAGAAGGGGTACAGCGGGACGGCGGTCCTGACCCGCGTGAAGCCGCTGAGCGTGCGCAGCGGGATCGGGGCGGCCGTCCACGACGCCGAGGGCCGGGTGCTGGCCGTGGAGTTCCCGGACCTCTGGCTGGTCAACGTCTACCAGCCCAATTCCCGGCGCGGGCTGGCCCGCCTCGACTACCGCGTCAGGAGGTGGGACCCCGCATTCCGGGCGTACCTGAAGAGGCTCCAGTCGAAGGGCAAGCCCGCGGTCTTCTGCGGCGACCTTAACGTGGCTCACGAGGAGATCGACCTCGCCAACCCCGGGGCGAACCGGCGAAACGCGGGCTTCACTGACGAGGAGAGGGCGGGCTTCAGCCGGCTGCTCGACGGCGGGTTCCTGGACACGTTCCGGGAGTTCGAGAAGGGGCCGGGCCACTACACCTGGTGGAGCCAGCGGGGCGACTGCAGGGCCCGGAACATCGGGTGGCGCGTCGACTACTTTGTCGCCGCGGCGCCGCTGCGGGCGGCGCTCAGGCGCGCCTGGATCAGCCCGGAGGTCACGGGAAGCGACCACTGCCCGGTCGGGCTCGAGCTGGGCTGACGGGGCGCCACTTCTCGTTCGCAGTGCCGCCGCCTTTGCGCACGATCCCCGCCATGAGCGACCTGAAGGGCCTGATGCTGCGCGATCCGCGGCTGACGCTCGCCGTCGCCGAGAGCCTCACGAGCGGGCGGCTGCAGGCCCGGGTCGGCGCCATCTCGGGGGCCTCGGATTTCTTCCTGGGCGGCGTGACCGCGTACACGCTCGACGCGAAGGTGCGCCATCTCGGGGTCGATCGCGCCGAGGCCGGCGCGGTCAACGGCGTCTCGGCGCGGGTCGCCGAGCAGATGGCGCGCGGCGCCTGCGTCCTTTTCGGGGCCGACGTTGGCGTGGCCACCACGGGCTACGCCGAGCCCTCGGCCGAGTGGAAGGTCGCCGAGCCCTTCGCGTGGTGGGGCCTCGCGCGCCGCCGGCCCGGCGGCGACTTCGCCGTGGCCAGCGGGCGCGTGGACTGCCCCGGGCTCTGCCGGGTCGACGCCCAGGAGCGCGCGGCCGGGGCGGCCCTGGACGCGCTCGTCGGCTGGCTCAGGGAGCCAGCTGCTGCACGTACGCCATGAGCGGCTGCACCTCGCCGGGCGGCGTCACCCAGTCGCTGTAGAGCAGCTCGGGCATCGTATAGGACGTGTTGTAGAGGGTGAAATTGGCCGGATCGTTGCGCTGGACGTGGCCGGCCTTGACCGTGGCCCCGGCGAAGAGCCCGACGGACTTCGAGTAGACGAGGACGGGGGCGATGAAGACGCTCTTGGCGCTGCTCTCGGCCTCCGCGGACTTCGGCCCGGCGACCGCCTTCGCGTCGACGCCAATGTTGAAGCGGCTCGCAAACAGAAGGCGCGGCGTCGCGTCGTCCGTGATGATGCAGACGGTCTCGACGTCCTTGGCCCCCACCTGAACCCCGAAGCTTGCCTCGCTCGCGTCGATCAGGACGGGGATGCTCCAGCGGCCGCTCGGCTTCCTGACCATCAGCACTCCGTAGCCGCCCTTGACGCCGAAGATGAAGCCGGCCTTGAACTGGCTCAGGATCATGACGGCGCGCGCCTTCTGCCACACCGCCGGCGGGATCTGCGTGTCGGGCGCCACCATGAACTCCCGCAGGATCGCCTCGCAGGTCTCGACTCGGACGACGAGGTCGGCCCGCGGCGTGCGGGCGTCGTCCGCGCGCGCTCTGGCGGCGCCCAATATCGCGATCAGGGAGAAAATAAGCAGTTTCTTCATGGCAGGGTTCGGCTGTGGTGGAAGTGGCCGGAATCTGGAGCCCGGCACCAAGATCAAAGCAGGCCGGCGATGAATTGGAAAGCGCGGATTGGACCTTGTTCCCGGTCGTCGCGGGCCTTCCTCAATCGAGCCCGCGGGCGGCGACCTGGTCCTCGTCCCAGCCGAGGAAGTGCCCGAGCTCGTGGAGGTACGTCAGGCGCACCTCGTCGCGGTAGGCCTCGACGTCCTCCTCCGCGAAATCCCACAGGTTGGCCGTGTAGAGGAAGATCCGCGGAGGCTCGGGATTGCCGGCCGACAGCTCGGTGCCGTGCGCGCTGCCGGTGAAGAGCCCCAGGAGATCCTCCTCGAAGCCGTCGGCCAGCACGTCCGGGCCCGGAGAGGGCTCGAAGCGCACGGGAACCGAGCGGGCCGCCTCGCGGATCTCGGGGGGGAGCCCTCGCTGGGTCGCGGCGACCACGTCCGACGCGATGGAAATCAGCCGGGATTCCTTCACCGGATCTCGCTCGAGAGGTCGAACCTCTCGAACCTCCACCCGAGCCACCACAGGCCGACCGCCGCCTCGCTGGCGAGGATGGCCAGCACCGCCGCGCAGGCGATGGCGACGGCCGGGCCCACGCCGAGCAGCCACTGCGTCGAGAAGACGATGAGCGCGCCGGCGCACGCCGCGGGCGCGCCGGCGAGGAGCGCGATCAGGAGCTGTGCGACCCCGAAGACCAGCCGCTGGCCGAACATCTCGATCCCGCCCCCGCGGGAGCGCGACGCCTGGTACCAGCCCGGCATTAGGACCATGATCGAGTTTGGCACCAGCAGCTGGATAAAGCAAAGCAGGGGAGCGGCCGCACCGAGGCACAGGGCCACGGTCACGCGGACGCCGGGCGTCAGCCACTCGATCGACCCGCTGGGGTCGACGGCGAAGGCGGACACCAGGATCGAGATCCAGAGGACGAGCGTCAGGATGGCCGTCGGCGCGAGCAGCTCGCCGAGGGCGAGCCTCCAGCCCTCGAGAGGGTAGGTCTTCAGGATGTCCGCGTTGGGCAGGTCGTTGCGCAGGTCCTGCCGGGCGACCTGGGGCCCCAGGAGGAGGGTGTAGACCGCGACGATGGCGCACAGCATGGCGATGATCGGCCCCAGGACGTCGAAGCCCTCGGAGCGGGCGTGCACCGCCAGCAGGGGCCTCATGCCGAACGACAGGCACAGGACGATCCACAGGCCGAGGAGCACGGTGCGCCGGTTGACCAGCGAGCTGTGCATCGAGAGCAGGTTCTTCCAGAGGAAGGCGATCTCCGGGGCCCCCCTGGGCGAGAGCGGGAACGGGCCCGACCGCGCCCTGGGCCTCGCTGCGCCGAACTTCGGCAGCTCCCCGCTGAGGGCCGCGGCCTTGGCCGCGGCGCGCTTCTCCGCGAGCGCTATCGAGCCCTCCTCAAACGAGGCCTGGCTGCTGGAGACCCAGTAGTAGTGGAGCCCCAGGAAAAGGAGCGCGGGGACCATCGCCACGCAGAAATCGCGCATTCCGACGGCGAAATAGGGGCCGAAGACTATCCTGAACGGGAGGATGAGCCAGCGCAGCGGCAGCGAGTCGAGCATGCCCCGGGTCAAGTGGCCCAGCCCCAGCGGGCTGGAGAGAAGGCCCGGCGCCGACGCGCCGGCGAACGTCGCCGCCGACCACACGACCGCGAGCACGTACAGCACGATCGCCGAGACCACCGCCGCCCGCCAGAGCAGGTAGCCGGAGCCCCTCTCCTTCAGGAGGGACAGGGTCAGGTTCGTCCCGTTGAGATGGAGGTCGAAGGTCGAGAGGACCACCCACCATCCCACGGCCCTCATCGCGCGGTTCCCCCCCACGTACCCGAAGCGGTTGAAGAAGAAGGCCATCAGGACCGAGGTGAACAGGATCGCGAACTGGGCGCTCAGCAGCCGGAAGTGGATCAGGGTCCTGCGGGTCACCGGGGCGGGGAACAGGAAGGCGATCTCGGCCTCGCTGAACCGCAGCCCGGGCTTGTCGGCGGGCGCGATCCAGGCGAACGCAAGGCGCGCGAGCGCGAGCGCCGACAGGCCCACGCAGAGGAGGGCCATGCCGACCACCCCCGCGTCCGCTGCCGCCGCGGGAGGGGCGCCCCCGCCCTGGGCTCCCGGCACGCCCGAGCGGTTCAGCAGGACGAAATAGAAGTACGCGACCGCGGCCGCGGTGCCTATCAGGTACTTCGGCTGGCGAAGCCGGCTTATCCGGTAGACGACGAAGTTCCTGAAGGACGTCAGCCGGAGGTATACGAGGGCGCCGATCATGGGGTGCTGGCGCGGTCCGCCCGGTTCACCTCTCGGATCCGCCCGTCGCGCGGATGAAGACCTCCTCCAGGCTGACGTCGGGCTCGCCGCTGCTGAACTGCGCCGCGACCTCCGCGATGGTCCCGCCGGCGACCTTGTCGCCCCTCTTGAGGATCAGCACGTGCGTGCAGACCTCCTCGAGCAGGTGCAGCAGGTGGGAGCTCAGGACGATGGCGGCGCCGCCGCGCGCCCGGCGGATGATGGAGTCCTTCATCCGGCGGATTCCGAGGGGGTCGAGCCCCGTGAGCGGCTCGTCGAAGAAGATCACGCTCGGCGAGTGCAGGAGCCCGCAGGCGATCACGAGCTTCTGCTTCATCCCGCGCGACAGCTCGCCGGGGAGCACGTCCGCCTTGTCGACGAGCTCCAGCTCCTCGAGGAGCGGCCTCGCCACGTCCTCGTATCCGGCGACGCCGTAGATGCGCGCCACGAATGCCAGGTGCTGGCGGACCGTGAGGTAGTCGAACAGGCGGGGCTCGTCGGGGAAGAACGCGAGCGCCCGCTTCGCCGGGACCGGGTCGGCCGCCAGGTCGTGGCCCGCGATGCGGACCGTGCCCGAGTTCGCCGGTATGACCCCGGCGATGCACCGCAGGGTGGACGTCTTGCCCGCGCCGTTCGGCCCCACGAGCCCGAGGACCTCGCCCGGCCGGACTGTGAAAGACAGGCTCCGCACCGCCGTGAAGCCGCCGTAGCGTTTGGTAAGCGCCTCAACCTCAATCATGGGCGGCTAGGCTGCAGGCAAGCGCGCCCCGGGGCAAGACCGCCGAGCGAAATCGCGTAACGCGGGGGATGCGCGAGCGTCATATCATGCCATGAAGCCCTCCGCCGCCGTCTCCCTCTCTCTCCTTTCGGCCGGCCTGGCCCTTTCCCTTTCGCAGGCCAGGGCCGATGAGCCCGCGAACGCGCCCGCCCCCCCGGCAGCGCCCGCCAGCCCGCAGGCGACCCCGCAGGGGGGAAGCGAGCCGACCCCGCCGCCGCAGCAGCACCGCATGCGCATGCGGCCGGGCTACGTGCTCTCGGAGCTGACGCAGAAGCTCAACCTCACCGCGGACCAGCAGAAGGCGATCGGCGCGATCATCACGGACAGCCAGGGCCAGATGCAGGCGCTGCGCGGCGACGACTCCCTCTCAAAGGAAATGAGGAGGGCGAAGATCCACGAGGTCCTTATCTCCACCCGCGAGCAGATCCGGGCGGCCCTTGCGGCCGACCAGCAGAAGCTCTTCGACGCGTTGCCCCCTCCCGGGGCCAGGCCTAGGAACCCGGACAGCAACTGACCGGCCCGCGGGGCCGGGCTCCCCGGTTTTTTCGCGTGCATTCGCGCGCGGAGGCGTCATGCCTCGCACCCGGCGAGATGACCATCGCGGAGCTCTTCAGACTCATCCTGCCCGTCTTCGGGCTCATCGCCGTCGGCGTCGCGCTGCGCCGGTGCCATTGGATAGAGGGGGCGGCCGAGACCAGCCTGATCCGGCTCGTCGTCTATGTCTGCATGCCGTGCCTCGTCTTCGACACGATCGTGGGCAACCCCGCGCTGCACGGCCCCGGCAACCTCCTGCTTCCCCCGCTCGCGGGATTCGCGACGACCACGGCCGGCTTCGGCGTGGCCTACCTCGCGGCGCGCTCGATCGGCCTCGTGCCGGGGACGGGCCTGCGCACGTTCGCCCTCTCCGCGGGCATCTGCAACTACGCCTACCTGCCGTTCCCGATCCTCGGGGGGATCTGGGGGCCGCGGACCCAGGGGGTCATGCTCGTGCACAACATGGGGGTGGACCTGGCGGTCTGGTCCGTCGGGCTGCTCGTGCTGACGGGGGCGTCGCCGCGCGAGGGCTGGCGCAGGCTCGTCTCGCCCATGCTCGTCACGCTCGTCGCCTCGGTCGCGATCAACGTGTCCGGGCTGTCGCCCATGGTCCCCGGCCTCGCCGGGAGCCTCGCGCACTCGCTCGGCGTGTGCGCGGTCCCGATCGGGATCGTCGTCACGGGGGTCAACCTGGCCGACCACCTCGACGAGCCGAGGAAGCTCCTGCACCGCAACATCGCCGTGGCCGCCTGCATCGTCCGGCTGGGACTCCTGCCGGTCCTGATCCTGTGCGTCGCGCGCTGGCTGCCGTGCCCGCTCGAGCTCAAGCGCGTGCTTGTCGTCGAGGCGGCGATGCCCGCCGGCGTGATACCGATCATCATCGCGCAGTACTACGGCGGACAGCCCCTGACCGCGGTCCAGATCGTCCTGTCGACGACGTCCGTCGGGCTCTTCACGTGCCCGCTGTGGATTCGCGCGGGGCTCGCGTGGGCGGGGATCTCGTAGGCTTCGCAATCCCGCGAAAATATGCCATCGTTGGGGATGACCCGCATCCTCCTCCTCTGCGCCGCCGCGGCCGCCCTGGCGGCGCCTGCGGCCCGCGCCGACGATGGCCCCGCAACCGCGGTCGAGCGGCGGATAGCCGACGCGACGGCCTCGGAGCGGGTCACGGTGGTCCACTTCTGGGCGCCCTGGTGCCCCAACTGCAGGGCCGAGCTCGCCGGCGGCGGCTGGAGCGGGTTCATCGAGCGCAACCCCGACGTCAACTTCGTGTTCGTGACGATCTGGAACCCGGCCGACGGGCGCGACGTCCTCGAGGGGAGCGGCGTCGGCGCCGAGAAGAACTTCCAGCTGCTGCTCCATCCGAACGGCTCGCGCAAGAGGGGCGAGAAGGTCTCGCAGGTCCTCGGGATCCCGATCTCGTGGATCCCGACGACATGGGTCTTCAGGGAGGGCAGGCTTCGCTACGCGATGAACTACGGCGAGCTGCGCTTCCCCATGCTCCAGCAGCTCATCAAGGACTCGTCGGACGGCTGGGACCGCTGAGGCAGACGATGGCGAGGAAGCTGGACATCGCTTTCATAGGGACCGGGGTGATGGGCCGCAGCATGGCCGCGCACCTGCTGGCGGCCGGCCACGCCCTGCACGTCCACAACCGCACGAGGGGGAAGGCGCAGCCGCTCATCGACTCCGGGGCCCGCTGGCACGACTCGGCTGGCGCGGCCGCGGCGGAGGCCGAGGTCGTCGTGACGATGCTCGGCTTCCCGCGCGACGTGGAGCAGTCCTACCTCGCGCCCGGCGCCATAGTGGAGCGGGCGCGGCCGGGGGCGCTCCTGATCGACATGACGACGTCGAGCCCGGTCCTCGCGCGGCAGATCGCGGCCGCCGCCTCCGCGAGGGGGCTCGACGCCCTGGATGCGCCGGTCTCGGGGGGCGACGTCGGCGCGCGCGAGGCGAGGCTGGTCATCATGGTGGGAGGGGAGGCCGCGGCCTTCGAGAGGGCGCGCCCCGTCCTGTCGCTCCTCGGCAAGAACCTGGCGCTCCAGGGGCCGGCGGGATCCGGGCAGCACTGCAAGATGGCGAACCAGATCGCCTGCGCCGTCGGCATGGTCGCCTGGTGCGAGGCGCTTGCCTACGCCCGGCGCGCCGGGCTCGACCCTGCGGGCGTCCTCGGGAGCATCAGCGGGGGCGCGGCCGGCAGCTGGGCAATGACGAACCTGGCCCCCCGGGCGCTGGGCGGGGACTTCGCCCCGGGGTTCTACGTCAAGCACATACGCAAGGACATCGGAATCGCGATCGCGGCGGCGGAGGAGATGGGACTGGACCTGCCGGGGCTCGCCTGCGCGAGGAAGCTCTACGACCGCGTCGCGGCGGGCGGCTGGGAGGAAATGGGGACGCAGGTCCTCTACCGGCTCTACACGTCGCTCTGACCGCCGGGCCCCTGGTCCTCGGGGGGCGGCGTGAAGCCGCGGCGCATGACGTTTTCGGCGATGGCGCGAGGGAAGAGGAAGTTCTCCAGGTATCCCTTGCCGCCGGCCTTGGTACCGCCGCCGCTCATCTTGAAGCCGCCGAACGGATGGCGTTCGACGATCGCCCCGGTGACGCCGCGGTTGATGTAGAGGTTCCCCACGAGGATCTCCTCCTTGGCGCGCTCGATCGCCCGGGGGCTCCTTGAGAAGATGCCGCCCGTCAACGCGTAATCGGCGGAGTTGACCATGGCGAACGCCTCGTCCAGGTCCCGGGCCTTGAGGATCGACAGGACCGGCCCGAATATCTCCTCGCGGACGATCGCGTGCTCGGGCCGGCAGTCGACAAAGACGGTCGGCGGGACGTAGTAGCCTCCGCTCCGGACGAGTTCGGGCGACAGCGTGGCCTGCCAGGCGAGGCGGGCTTCCTGCCTGCCCTTCTCGATGTAGCCCAGAATGCTCTTCTGGGCGTCGGCGTCGATGACGGGGTTGACGAGCGTGCCCGGATGCGAGGGGTCTCCGACCGTGAAGGCCGGGCAGGCGGAGAGGAAGCGCCCGACGAACCTGTCGTAGACGCCCTCCAGCACGATCAGCCGGGAAAGGGCGGAGCACTTCTGGCCCGCGTAGCCGAACGCGCTGTAAAGGGCGGCAGGGATCGCCTCGTCCAAGTCCGCATCGACGTCGATGATCAGGGCGTTCTTGCCACCCATCTCGCAGACCACCTTCTTCAGGTTGAGCTGGCCCTGGCGGGTCTTCCCCGCCTCCTCCCAGATGCCGCAGCCTACGGAGCGGGAGCCGGTGAAGGCGACGAAATCGACCTTCGGATGCGCGACAAGGTGGGCGCCGGCGTCCGCGCCCGAGCAAGGCAGGTAGTGGATGGCGCCGGCCGGCACTCCGGCCTCGATCAGAATGTCCATCAGGAACGCCCCGATGATCGAGGTCTGGCGGGCCGGCTTTATGATCATGCAGTTACCGGCCACCAAGGGCGCCACGGTGAGTCCGGTGAGGATCGCGAGCGGAAAATTCCAGGGCGCCACGGAGACACCCACCCCGCGGGGCGTCCAGACCTGGTGGCAGGCCTCGCCGGGCACCGATTGGGTGACGACCGGACGGCCGAGCCGGCGCATTTCCTGGGCGTAGAAACGGCAGAAATCGATCGCTTCCGAGGTGTCGGCGTCGGCTTCCATCCACGGCTTGCCGGCCTCGAGAATGAGGAGCGAATTGATCTCGAGGCGGCGCGACTCCATCAGGCCGCCCGCCCGCTCGAGCATCTTCGCCCGCTCGTCAACCGGAGTCGCGCGCCATTTGGGAAAATACGCCACGCTTGCCGCCACCGCCGTCTCGGCATCCGCAATCGTTCCCTTGGCCCAGTAGCCCACCACCTGGGCGGGGCGCGCCGGGTTGACGGAGGGCAGAAACGGGCGGTCGGAGATCTTCCGGCCGTCGATCACGATCGGATACCTCCCGCCCAGGCGGCCGGACTCGAACGCCTGGAGGGCCGCGCGCTGCCTCTCGCGGTTCGCGGCGAGCGTGAAGTCGAGGTTCGCGGCGTTGACAAAGGATCCCGCCCGGCGCTTGCGGGCCATGGGCTCGGGGGCCGAGTCGATGAGCTCCACCGGGTTGCGCAGAAGCTGCTCGAGGGAGGCCTCGCCCGTGCTCCTTATCTTCAGAAAACCCTCGTTGGAGGTGTTCTCGAGCAGGCGGCGCACCAGGTAGGCCATGCCCGGGAGCAATTCGCCGATGGTGCAATACTCGCGCACCCGGTGGCCTTGCTGCAGGAGCGCCGCCTTCAGATCGTCCGCCATCCCGTACAGGGCCTGGAATTCATAGGCCTTCGGATCGATGCCCCGCCTCTCGGCCTGGACGATCGCGTGGGCGACCGAGCGCACGTTGTGCGAGGCGAAGTTCGGCGTCACCGTGTCGATGTTGTCGAGGAGGTACGCGGTAAGCTTCTCGTAGTTGGCGTCCGACTCGGGCTTTCGCGACCAGACCGGGACCGGCCACTCGCGCTGCTGCGCGGCCGCCGTCTCGTAGTCCCAGTAGGCTCCCTTGACCAGCCGCACGTTGAGCCGGCGGCCCTGGGCCCTGGCCCAGGCGACCAGATCCCTCAGGTCCTGCTCGCAATCGCGAAGGTACGCCTGGAGCGCGATCCCTATCTCCGGCTTCCCGCGAAACTCCGGTTCCTCCAGGATCGACCTGAAGAGCGCCAGGGTAAGGTCCTTCAACTTGTAGCTTTCCATGTCGAAGTTGATCAGCGCCCCGACCTCCGCGGCCCGCCGCAGGATCGGGCGCAGGCGCCGCTTCAGGGCCTCGACGGAATGCTCCGGATCGGCCGGATGCACCTCCGGGGTGAGCGCCGAGATCTTGACCGACAGATTGAGCCTGGGCAGGGGCCCATTCGGCCCCATGTCGCTCGCCGACGGCTCCCTCTCCCTCGCAAAGAAGGCCGAGACATCGTCCAGAACCTCGCGGTTGCGGTTCAGGAACACGTCCGCCTCCTCTTCGCTGACCACGGCCTCGCCCAGCAGGTCGATCGTCACCGCGAGGCCCTGCTTCGCATTCTTGCGGATCTGCTTGATCAGGTCCCCGGTGTCCTTGCCCGAGACGAACTGGCCCGCCATGTCGACGATCTGGGCCTTGACCGGCGCCGCGACGAGCGCGGGCGCGAAGGAGGAGGCCGCCAGGCCCGCCTTGAGGGCGGGGTGCAGCTCGACCGCCTTGTCCCCGAGGTACTCCTGGAGATGGCGCACGACTTCGGCCGAGGAATTGAGCGACGGCAGAACGTCGACGAAGCGAAAAAGCTGCGTCTTGAACGCCGGGTCCTTCATGGACCACTCCATGATGCGGGCGTAAGCGCCCTTCTTTGAGAGGATTCCGGGCGCCGGGTGGGCCTCCATCAGCCGGAGGAGAGTCTCACCCGTTGCGCGGACCGCGGCCTCGGTCGCGGGATCAGGGGGCAGGAAACGGGTGTCGGGTGTCATGATCTGCGGTGGGCCGGGTTCGTGTCATCCGATTGTCGGCCTCGCGGTAAGAGTTTGCAAGGACCCCACGCGCCATGAGATGAGTTTCACTTTGGCTAATTGGCCGGGTAAGCGGCGGCGCGGTCCCGGGCATTTTATTAATCCCATGAAGACCTCAAGACCGTGCGTGCAATGGCTGCGTTCAGCGCTGGCGGCCGCCATCGTGGCGTGCTCCGCGGGCGCCCCGGGGGCCCTGGCCGGGGACAAGCCGGCCGACCCGACGCTGGAGCAGCGGGTGGCCGACCTGGAGGCCTACGTGAACAACGGGCCGCGGACGCCCAACGTCGCGTCCCGGGTGGCCGGCCCGGGCCCCGGGCACAACGCGTGGATGATGACAAGCGCCGCGCTCGTCCTCTTCATGACGCTGCCGGGCCTCGCGCTGTTCTACGGCGGCCTCGTGCGCAGGAAGAACGTGCTTTCCGTGCTCGCGCAGTGCCTCGGCATCGCCGGGCTCGTCTCGATACTGTGGTGGATGGTGGGATACAGCCTGGTCTTCGCGCCCGGCACGCCGTACATCGGCGGCCTGAAGTACGCGTTCCTGAGGGGCGTCGACTCCTCCCCGAACACGGACTACGGCGCATGGGTTTCGCACAACGTCTACGCGATGTACCAGCTCATGTTCGCGATCATCACCCCGGCCCTGATCGTGGGCGCGATCGCCGAGCGCATGAAGTTCACCTCGGTGATCATGTTCATCACGGCCTGGATGTTCCTGGTCTACTTCCCGCTCGCCCACATGGTCTGGGGCGTGGACGGGATGATGAACGGGGTCTGGAACTCCGCCGCCCGGATAAGCGCGATCGACTTCGCCGGCGGGACGGTGGTCCACATGTCGTCGGGCTGGTCGGCGCTCATCCTCTGCCTCATCCTGGGGCCCAGGATAGGCTTCAGGAAGGAGATCATGTCGCCCCACAGCACGGTCCTTTGCATGGTGGGCACCGGGATGCTCTGGGTGGGGTGGTACGGCTTCAACGCGGGCTCGGCCGTGGGCGCCGACTCCATCGCCGCGAACGCCTTCATGACGACGACCCTCGCGACGGCGGTCGGTTCCTTCACGTGGGCGGCCCTTGAGTTCATCACGCGCAAGCACGCGTCGGTCGTCGGCTTCTGCTCCGGCGCCGTCGCCGGGCTGGTCGTCATCACGCCGGCCACCGGCTTCGTCGACGCCACCGGCGCCGTCGTCATCGGGCTGCTCGCCGGGTCGATCCCATTCATCTTCTGCGTCAAGCTGAAGGCCGTCTTCGGCTACGACGACGCGCTGGACACGTTCGGCGTCCACGCCGTCGGGGGGACGCTCGGCGCCTTCATGACGGGCCTGCTCGCAACGGCGGCGGTCAACCCCAACCTGACCTCGGCGAACCCCTCGGCGAAGGCCAACGGCCTCGCGGGATTTGTCGCCCACGGCGGCCTCTGGCACGAGCAGCTCCTCGCGATCGCCGTGACCCTGCTCCTGGCCGTCGTCGCGACGACGGCCATCGGGTTCGCCATGAAGCTCGTATTCGGCCTGCGGCCCAACCCGGACAACGAGCGCCAGGGCCTTGATGTAACTGAGCACGAGGAAGAGGGTTACATCCTCTGACCCGGTTCCGCGCCGGTCCGGGAGCCCGCACGAAAGTGCGGGCTTCTTTGTTTCCCCGATTTGTGCGACTTTGGGTGTTCCGGGCGTGTTTTGGACATGAACGATGAACATCCAGTGCAAAACCAAGACTCGGTGCGCGGCCCCGACGGAGACTTCACAACCTTCATGCGCAAATACCAGGACATGGTCTTTACCACCGCGGCGCGCCTGGTGAGGAACGACGCGCAGGCGGAGGACATCGCCCAGGATGTCTTCATCAAGGCCCACGAGCACTTCGAGATGCTTTCGAGCAGCCCGGCCGCGGGCGGCTGGCTGAAGACCGTGGCGACGAACCTCTCGATCAACCACCTCCAGCGCTACCGCAACCGCTGGCGCTTCTTCTCGGAGCTCGGGGGCAGGAGCGATTCCGAGGGGGAGGACGCCCCCGAAGTCGAGTTCGCGGCGCCCGACACCTTCTTCGAGCAGGTCGATTCGGATGAGCGCCTCGCCTGGGTCGAGGAGGCCCTCGCCAAGCTCCCCGACCACCAGCGCGTCCCCCTGGTGCTGTACCATTTCGAGGACATCCCCTACGACGAGATCGCGAGGCGCCTCGGCGTTTCCCTGGCAAAGGTGAAGACCGACATCCTGCGGGCCCGCGCGGCTCTCGCGAAGATACTTTCCCGCGGCGGCGATTCCCTCGCTTCCTTCTCAAGTTGAACTCACCATGAGCACCCAAGACACAGAAAAGCTCGAGGCCTCGATACACCGCGTGCTGAGGTCGCTTCCGGACCGGAGGGCCCCGGCGAGCCTCGAGGCCCGCGTCCTCGCTGAGCTGAGCCGGCGCGCCGCGCTCCCGTGGTGGCGGAAGTCGTACGCCTACTGGCCCCTGGCCGTGCGCGTCGGCTTCCTCGCAGGGTCCGGGCTCGCCGCGGCGCTGATCGTGTCGGGGATCTTCGTCCTCGTGCGCAGCTCCGGCGCGACCGCCCTCGCCGGCGACGTGGCGCAGCGCTTCTCCTGGCTCATCCTCGCCCGCGAGCTCCTCGCGGCCGCCGGCGACCGGATCCGGGCCCTCGTCGGCGCCATTCCCCCCCTCTGGATCTACGGAGCCGTGGGGGCGGTCGCCCTCTGCTATGCGACGCTCGCCGCGATCGGCGCCGCCACCTACCGCACGCTCACGTTCGCGCGCCAGAACCCCTGATTTTTCTAGAACCCCCATGAATGCCAAACTAAAGACGCTCACGCTGGGCCTGCTGCTCGCGGCGTTGATCCCGTTTTCGCCCGCCGCGTTCGCTGCGGACCCGGACAATTCCGGCGCCGCCTCGGCACCGACCCCCGCACTGCACGAGGTGGGCGCCGCCCAGCCACCCGCGGCCGCGGTGGCCCCTGCGCCCGCCGCGACGGCGCCCGCCCCTGCGCCAGCGCCCGCCCCTGCGGCGGCCGCGGCCCCCGAAACCCCCCTGCACGAGGTGGGCGCCAGCGCGTCCAACGCCGCCGCAAGCCCGACCGCCGAGCCCAGCGAGAAGACCCGCCACCACCACGACGACGACGACGGCGACGACCGCGTCGCGGTGGGCAGCGCAGTCTTCGTCGGCCCGAACGAGACCGTCCAGGGAAACGCTGTCGCGGTCATGGGGCCGGTCACCGTCGACGGCGTCGTCCGCGGCAACGCGGTTGCGGTCATGGGGGCGAACACCATCAACGGCACGGTTGACGGGAACGCCGTGGCGGTTCTCGGTGACCTGACGCTCGGCCCGAAGGCCCGGCTTGACGGCAACGCGGTCAGCGTGGGCGGCCGGGTCATAAAGGATCCGTCCGCCGTCGTCGGCGGGAACACCGTGGAGCAGATGGGCGGGCTCGGGCTCTTCCACCACCGCGGGGCGGCTTCCTCCTGGTGGGAGCACGGCCTGAGCAAGGGCCGCCCGTTGGCCATCGGCCCCAACCTCCACCTGCTCTGGATCGCCAACTTCCTCATCGTCGCGTTCTACCTGCTCCTCGCTGTCCTGTTCCCCGGCGGGATCAGGAAGTGCGCCGACACGATCGAGCACCGCCCGGGCATCGTGTTCCTGACGGGGATCCTGGCGATCCTCGGGATGCCCGTGCTCTTCATCCTGCTCCTGGTCACCATCGTCGGGATCCCGGTCGCCCTCGTGGTCCTTCCGCTCTCCGTCATGGCCTGCATCGTCTTCGGCAAGGCGGCCCTGTACTCGTTCGTCGGGCGGACGATCGTGGGCAAGGACAAGCACCCGGCGCTCGCGCTCATTGTCGGCGTGGCCCTCTTTATCGCGCTGTGCTTCATCCCGATCCTCGGCCTGATGATCTGGACCCTGGTGACCTTCCTCGGCTTCGCCTGCGCGCTGACGACGCTCTTCACGTCGACCAAGCCTGCGGCCCCCGCCGGGACGCCCCCGGCCGCCCCTGCCCAGGCGCCGGCGGCGCCCCCCGCCGCGCCCCCCCCGGCCGCCGTGGCGCAGCTGGCTGCGGTTCCGGCCGCGGTGGTGTCATCCGCCCCGGGCGCCGTGCCGCCCCCGGTCGAGGCCGCGCCCGCGGGGCCCGTCCCGCCGGTCGTTTCGCCGGACGCCCCGCCCGCCGCCGCGGTGGCGCCCCCATTTGCGCCGGTCGTCCCCGCCGCCGTTCCACCCGCCCCCCTGCCGGTCCCGCCCGTCTCCGAGGCCGGGTTCGCCAAGGCCGGATTCTGGATCCGCATGGCGGCGCTCGTGATCGACGTGATCCTGGTCGCGATCATCTTCCACGTGGCCTTCCTATTCATGCCGGCGATCGCGGCGTACGGGGCGGTCCTCTGGAGGTACAAGGGCTCCACAATCGGCGGGATCGTGTTCGGGCTGAAGGTGGTCCGCGCCGACGGCAGGCCGATGGACTGGGTGACCGCGGCCGTCCGCGCGCTCGCCTGCTTCCTCTCCCTCATCGTCATCGGCCTCGGCTTCCTCTGGATCGCGTTCGACCCCGAGAAGAAGGGCTGGCACGACAAGATCGCCGGCACGGTGGTGGTTCGCCTGCCGAAGGGCATCTCGCTCGTCTAGAGAGAACACGGTTGAAATCCCCCGGCGGGGCGTTGCATGGTTGGCGGCGCTCCCCATGGCCTCCAAACCCAGACCCGCAAAGAGGGCGCGCCCGAGGCGCAGGCCGGTCGTCGGCCTCCTCATGGGCAGCACCTCCGACTGGGAGACTATGCGCCACGCCGCGGAGACGCTGGACGCCCTGGGGATCCCCTACGAGAAGCGGGTCATGAGCGCCCACCGCACGCCGCGGGCCATGTTCGCATACGCGACAAGCGCCGCGGCGCGCGGGCTCAGGGTCGTGATCGGCGGGGCGGGCGGGGCCGCGCATCTGGCGGGGCTCGTTGCGGCGCTCACGCCGATCCCGGTGCTGGGCGTCCCGATGGAGAGCGCCTCGCTGAAGGGCATGGACTCGCTCCTCTCGATCGTGCAGATGCCCGGCGGAATCCCGGTGGCGACCTTCGCCATCGGCAAGCCGGGCGCGGTCAACGCGGCCCTCTTCGCGGCGGCGATCCTCGCCCACGGGGATCCGGCCGTCCGCCGCGCCCTCTCCGCCTACCGCGCCGCCCAGACGAGCAAGGTCCTTCGCGCAAGGCTGCCGTGAGGGGCCCGGGCGGGCGCCCGGCGCCGCGGGTTCACTTCGGCATCAGCTCCGAGACGAGGGCCCTCTCCTCCTTTAGCTCGTTCTCGGTGGCGACGATCTTCGACTTCGAGAATTCGCAGTGCTCCAGGCCCTGGACGATCGCGCATTTCGACCCGTCGCTGCGGACGGGGAACGAGTAGATGAGCCCCCTCTCTATCCCGTAGGACCCGTCCGAGCAGACGGACGCGCTGAACCAGTCGCCCTCCCGGGTCGGCGTCCTCAGGGCGCGCAGGGTGTCCGCGATGGCGTTTGCGGCCGACGCGGCGGAGCTCATCCCCCGGGCCTTGATGACGGCCGAGCCGCGCTGCTGCACCGTGGGGATGAACGTGTCCTTGAACCAGGCCTCGTCCCGGATCGCCTCCGTTGCCGCCCGCCCGCCGATCCTTGCGTGGTAGAAATCCGGATACATGGTCGAGCTGTGGTTGCCCCAGATGGCGACGTTCGACACCGCGGTCGCGTCGGCCCCGGCCTTCAGGGCCAGCTGGGTGACCGCGCGGTTCTGGTCCAGCATGGTCATGGCGAACCAGCGGTCCTCGGGGACGGCGCCGGCGTTCCTCATCGCGATCAGGCAGTTCGTGTTGCAGGGGTTGCCGACCACGAGGACGCGCACGCCCGGGGCCGCGTGCTTCGCGATCGCGCGGCCCTGCCCCGTGAAGATCTTGCCGTTTATCCCGAGGAGCTCGCTGCGCTCCATGCCGGCCTTTCGGGGGACGGAGCCGACGAGGACCGCCCAGTCGACGCCCCTGAACCCCTCGTCGAGCGACGCGGTCGGGGTGGTCCCCTTCAGGAGGCCGAAGGCGCAGTCCTGGAGCTCCATGACAACGCCGCCGAGGGAGGGGAGGGCCGGCTCGATCTCGATCATGTGGAGGATGACGGGCTGGTTGGGCCCGAACACGGAGCCGGATGCGATCTGGAAGAGGAGGGAGTAGCCGATCTGCCCGGCTGCGCCGGTCACTGCCACGCGGATGGGGGGGGTCATAAGGGGCGGCAATGTAGCAGTTGCGGGGCCGAGCGCACGGCGGAAATTTCGGGACCGCGCATTTTCCGGCCCTCTCGCTTGTTGCAGCCGCAGGCCTTTTGTGGTTGTTCGCCCTAGGACACGGGGGCGGCCCCTCCTCTTCCGAATGACCCCCCACCCGAGGTATTCCCATGGAGAAGCTTAGGACGGCGCTGGTCGGCACGGGCAAGATAGGCCGCATCCATGCCGCGGCGCTGCGGGACCTGCCGGAATCGGAGTTCGTCGCGGTGTGCGGCAGGCCGTCGGACCGCCTTCAGGCGTTCGCCGGCCAGTACCGGGTGCAGGCCTTCACCGACGTGGGGGAGATGCTCGGGCGGGCCCGCGTCCAGGCGCTCTGCGTCTGCACGCCGCACCCCGGCCACGCGGCGCCCGCGATCGCGGCGGCCCGCGCCGGCGTCCACGTGCTCGTCGAGAAGCCCATGGCGTCCACCCTCGCCGACTGCGATGCGATGATTGCCGCGGCGCAGGCCGGGGGCTCGACCCTGGGCGTGGTGTCGCAGCGCCGCTTCTTCCCCCCCTGCCAGAGGATCCGGCGCGCGCTCGACGGGGGCCTCCTGGGGCGGCCCGTCCTGGGGACGGCGACCATCCTTGGCTGGCGCGACCAGGCCTACTACAGGAGCGATCCCTGGCGCGGGAGCTGGGCGGGCGAGGGGGGAGGGGTCCTCGTCAACCAGTCGCCGCACCAGCTCGACCTCCTGCTCTGGTACATGGGGGAGGTTTCGGAGGTCTTCGGCTACTGGGCCAACCTGAACCACCCGTACATCGAGGTCGACGACTCCGCCGTCGCGGCCGTCCGCTTCAGGAGCGGGGCCCTCGGCAGCATCGTAGTGAGCAACAGCCAGAATCCCGGGATCAGCGCCCGGGTGTCGGTCCACGGGGCCAACGGCGCCTCGGTCGGCGTCCAGACGGACGGGGGCTCCAATTTCGGCGCGGGCAGCACCAGGGTCGCGGACGCCCCCTTCAACGACATCTGGGCGGTGCCGGGCCAGGAGGGCCTCGCCGCGCGTTGGAGGGACGAGGACGCGGCGCTCTTCCGCGCGGTCGACCCCATGGAGCATTTCCACCGCCTGCAGATCGAGGACTTCCTGCGCTCGGTGCTCGCGGGCCGCCCGCCCGCGGTGACCGCCGCGGACGGCCGGCGGACGGTGGAGCTGTTTACGGCCGTGTACCGGGCCACCCGGGACGGCCGGCCCGCCCGCTTCCCGCTCCCCGCGGAATAGCCCGGCGGCTCTTAGTGGAAGCGCCCCGAAAGCGCCGCGTGGACCTCGCGCACAAGCGAGTCCGTGGCCGCCCAGCCGATGCACGGATCGGTGATCGAGACGCCGCGGCGGAGCTTGCCGGGGGCCTGCGGGAACGGCTGGCTGCCCGCGAGCAGGTTGCTCTCGACCATGGCCCCCATGATCGAGGTGTTGCCGGCGCCGATCTGCGCGATGAGCCCCCGCATCACCTCGAGCTGGCGCTCGGGCTTCCTTCCCGAGTTGCCGTGCGAGCAGTCGACCAGGATCGACTTGATCAGCCCCTCGGCCTCGAGCTGGCGCTCGGTCTCCGCGATGTGCGCGGGCGAGCAGTTGGGGCCGGACGTCCCGCCCCGGAGCACGATGTGGCAGTTGGGGTTGCCCGCGGTCACGATCGCCGAGGCCGCGCCGCCGATGTTGATGCCGAGGAAGGTCTGCGGCTTGGAGGCGGCGACGATGGCGTTTATGGCGGTCTGGACCGACCCGTCCGTGCCGTTCTTGATTCCGATCGGCATCGACAGCCCCGAGGCCATCTGGCGGTGCGTCTGCGACTCGGCCGTGCGCGCGCCGATTGCGGACCAGCAGATCAGGTCGGCGATGTACTGCGGCGTGATGGGGTCGAGGAGCTCCGTCGCCGTGGGAAGCCCGAGGTCCAGGATGTCGCAGAGGAGGCTCCGCGCGATCCGCAGCCCGGCCGCGATGTCGTTCGAGCCGTCGAGGTGGGGGTCCATGATCAGGCCCTTCCATCCCACCGTCGTCCTCGGCTTCTCGAAGTAGACCCGCATGACGATCATCACGCGGTCGGAAACCTCGCGGGCGAGAGCCGCGAGCCGCCGGGCGTACTCGCGCCCCGCATCCACGTCGTGGATCGAGCAGGGTCCCACGATGAGGAGCAGGCGCCGGTCGTCGGAGAAGATCAGCCTGTGGATCTCCCTGCGGGAATGCGCGACGAATTTCGCCTGCGCCTCGCTCTTTGGCAGCTCCGCGATCAGCGCCGCGGGCGACGGGAGTGGCCGGGTCTCGACTACATTGATGTCGGACGTTCTCTGCACGGGGACCCGTGACAAAGCCCTCATCCGGGCCCGCCGCAAGGGATTTTGGCGGCCGTGCCCGGGCCGTCGGCGCATTTGGGCAAAAAAAGTGGCGGGCCGCCTACCCCTAGACGGCCCGCCTTTGCTTTCTTAGTTACCCCAAAACTCCCGCTAGGCGGGAGAAGTGGAAAAATCTTATGTTCTATGTAATCATTTTGCGGTTATCGTCAAGCGAAGGCGGGGCGTTTCCGACAGGAATTGATCCAATAGATTGACATGGAACATCTTGCCAATGACTAAATTTCCCGAGAACGCGGTGGTCTTCCCCTATGCGCCCGCATGCCTCCTGAGGGTCTCCGGGCCCGACGCGGCGGCGTTCCTCCAGGGCCAGTTCTCCAACGACTTAGGAGGGATCATGCCCGGCCAGGCCGTCTACGGCCTGTGGCTCGACCGCAAGGGCCACGTGATGGCCGACAGCCACGTCATCGCCTCCGCGGACGGGGCGCGATTCTGGATCGCCAGCGTCTCGTCCCTGGCCCGGGACGTCGCCAGCCGCCTCGAGAGCCACATCATCGCCGACGACGTCGCGATCGAGGATGTGACCGCGGGCTGGCGCGGCCTGTCGGTCATCGGGGCGGGATCGGGGGCCTGGCTGTCGGCGGAGCCGAGGCCGGGGCTCGCCTTTCCGGGGCGCCGGGACTCGGGCGAGAACTGGGAATGGATCCATGCGGCCGGGGACTCGGCGTCCGCCGACGCGGCGACGGCCGGCGCCCGCCGGGTGGGCGCGGCCGAGGTCGAGCGCATGCGGATCAGCTCGGGGATCGCGCTCGTGCCGGCCGACATCGGGCCCGCGGACCTTCCCAACGAGGGGGGGCTCGACGCTGCGGCGGTATCGTATTCAAAAGGATGCTACCTTGGGCAGGAGGTGATGGCCCGGCTCAGGTCCATGGGGCGCGTCCGGCGCGCGCTGGTGCGGGTGAGCGGCATTGGCGAGCCTCCCCCCGTGCCCGCCGCCCTGTGGCGCGGCGGCCGCAGGGAGGGCGAGCTGCGCTCGGTCGCCCCGGACGCGGGCGGCGGCGGGTTCTCGGGCCTGGCCCTGGTCCGCGCGCCGTCCGGGCAGCCCGGCGGCCCGCTCTCGCTCGCGGCGGACGGCCCGCCCTCGATCGAGGTCGCGCCGCGTCCGTGACGACGACGCCCCGGCCGGAATGCGTTTGACCGGAGGGATGCGAGCCCCTTGCGTTGCAGTGATCGTCATTCATATGAACAAGGCGGAACTGGTGGATGAGGTGCATCGGTTGCTCGGCGACCCGACGTCGAGGGCCGCCGCCGAGCGCGCCGCGGACAGCGTGCTGCGCGCGATAGCGCGGGGACTCAGGAGGGACGCGGCGGTGCACCTTGTCGGTTTTGGGACATTCACGGTGGCGCAGCGCTCCGCGCGCAACGGGTACAACCCGCACACGCGCCGGCCGATGAAGGTGCCCGCGATGAAGCTCGTGCGCTTCAAGGCGGGCTCCGGTCTCCGGACCCTGCGCTGAGGCGATGAAAGGCGAGCTCATCGAGAAGTTCCGCGGCGCCTACGGGCGCGCGCCCGAGATCATCTCGAGGGCCCCTGGCAGGATCGAGTTCATCGGCAACCACACCGACTACAACGGCGGGTCCGTGATCGGGGCGGCCATCGACCGGAGCGTGTGGGTCGGCCTCGCCCGGCGCCCCGGCGCGGGGCGCAGGTTCACGAGCGGGGCTCATTCGGGCACGGCCGAGCTCTCGGCGGACGCCGCCGGGCGGCTTTCCGGGACGCAGTCCTGGGTGAACTACCCCCTCGGGGTCCTGGTCGCCATGAGGGGCGCGGGGCTGAAGACCCCGGCTGGATTCGACTACATGGCCGTCTCGAACTTGCCGTCCGGCGCCGGCCTGAGCAGCAGCGCGGCAATCGAGATGTCCTCGTGCGTCGCGTTCGCCGAGGCGGAGGGCGAGGAGGTCCCGCGCGAGGCGATGGCCGCCCTGTGCAGGCGCGCCGAGAACGAGTTCGTCGGCGTTCCGTGCGGGATACTCGACCAGGGGGTGTCCGGGTTCGGGCGCAGGGGCTTCCTGGTCTACATCGACTGCCGCGGCCCGCGGTTCACGACGGTGCCGCTCCCCGACGGCGCGAACTTCTGGGTCTTCAACACCCACGCCAGGCACGCGCTGGTAGACGGCCTCTATGCCGCGAGGCACAGCGAGTGCATGGAGGCGGCGCGGGTGATCGGGGTGCGGCTCCTGGCCGACGCCTCGCCGGGCCAGCTGGCGGCCGCCGAGACCAGGCTGTCCAGGCCGGCCTTCAAGCGGGCGCGCCACGTGATCGAGGAGATCGCGCGGGTGGAGCAGGCCGTCGCCGCGCTCAACGCGGGCGACCTCGCGGCCGTCGGGAAGCTGCTGCTGGCGTCCCACCGCAGCTCCCGCACCTGGTTCGAGAACAGCATCCCCGAGCTCGACTTCCTGGTCGACTGCCTCGAGTCGGAGAAGGGGGTGTACGGGGCCAGGCTCACGGGCGGGGGGTTCGGGGGGGCGGCAATGGCGCTCACGGCCGACTCCTTCGGCGAGAAGGAGGCCGGGCGGGTGGCGGAGGCCTACCTCGCGAAGTTCGGCGCCAGGCCGGACATCCTCCACGCGCACACGGAGGACGGGGCGTCGGTCGTCACAAGAGCGCCGTGAGCTCGGCGAACCACGGGTCGACGCGGCCCCGCAGGAAGAGGAAGTAGACCGCCCCGGCGACAGCCAGCATGGGCCCGAAGGGCACGTGCACGCCTAGGCCGATGTCCGCGGGCGAGCCGTCCGCCGTCTCGGCCCGCGGCGCGCCCTTGGACCGCGTGCCGGCGATCTTCTGCCAGGCGACCGCGGCCCCGAGCCAGACGGTCCCGAAGGCCGCGCCCCCGAAGATCGAGAACAGGGCGCCGTGCCATCCGCAGAACGCGCCGATGGCGCCGACGAACTTCACGTCGCCGAAGCCCATCGCCTCCTTCCTGAGCACGGCCTCCGCGATGAGGGCGATCCAGAGAAGGGTCCCGGACCCGGCAACGAGGCCCACGAAGGCGTCCGAGCCCGAGCGCAGGCTGTCCATGGCGAGGATCCCGCTTTGGCGGCCGTGAAGCGCGGGGACGAGCACGGAGAGGAGGAGGCCCCCCACCGCCAGCCCGATCGTGAAGGCGTCCGGGATGATCATGTGGTCGAGGTCGATGAACATCGCGCAGACCAGGGAGCCGGTGAACAGCCATCCGCACGCCGCAACGAGCGGCGGGAAGCGCAGCCAGCAGGCGAGGAAGAGCGCGGCAGTCAGGACCTCGACCAGGAGGTAGCGCGGGGAGAAGGGGCGGCCGCAGCACCGCGCGCGGCCCCGCAGGATGAGCCAGGAGAGGATGGGGATGTTGTCGAACCAGGCGATCGGCGCGCCGCAGGCGCAGGCCGAGCCCGGCCTCACGATCGACCTGCCCGCGGGCACGCGGTAGATCACCACGTTGAGGAAGCTCCCCACGCACGCGCCGAGGACGGAGACCACCGCGGGGAAGAACCAGGGGAACGCGCCCTGCACGTCGGCGAGGTTGCGGATCATGGCCGCGAGTCTGAATCGTTTGCCGCCCGGTAGCCAAGAGCCTTCGCGGCCGCCGCCCGCATGGCCGGCGCCGTCCTCGAGGAGGGTATGCCGGTCCAGATCTCGAGCGACTTCGCCCCCTGGTGGACGAGCATGCCGAGGCCGTTCGCGTGCGGCAGGCCGAGCTGGCGCGCCTGGGCGAGAAGCCGCGTCCGCGGAGGGTTGTAGATCATGTCGTAGACGGCGGCCACCCCCGGGAAGGCCCCCAGGTCGGCCGGCGCGGCGTCGGAGTCGCGCAGCCCGGCGCTTGTCGCGTTGATGACGAGCGCTCCCGCGGGGAGCCCGGCCCCGGCCGCCCCGGGTGCGATCGCCCCGATCGGCGTCGCGCCCGCGAGCGGCCCGAGCTGTGCGAGGAGCCGGTCGAGGCGCGAGCGGGTCCGGTTCATGATCCAGAGGGCCGCGCACCCCGATCGCAGGCACCGGGCGGCGGCGGCGCGCGCGGCGCCGCCCGCCCCGAGCAGCACGATCGTCGCGCCCCTCAGCTCGAGGCCGAGGTCCTCTCGGATGGCGGCCGCGAGCCCGTGGCCGTCGGTGTTGAACCCGAGCCAGCCCGACCGGTCCCAGGCGAGCGTGTTCACCGCGCCGGCGTCGCGCGCCTCGGGGTCGAGGCCCGCGACCAGCCCGGCGGCGAGCACCTTGTGGGGCACCGTGAGGTTGACGCCGCGAAAGCCGCGCTCGCGCATGAGGCCGAGCGCCTGCGCCAGCGCGCCGGGCTCGACGTCGAACGCAAAGTACCGCCAGTCGGCGAAGCGGGCGTCGCCGCGCGCCAGCTCCGAAAGCGCGGCGTTGTGCATCTGCGGGCTGACGGAGTGGCCCACCGGATGGCCGATCACGGCGAGCCCGGCGCCGGCGTGCGGCCAGCGCTCCAGGTCGGACAGCGTGGAGGCGTGATTCAGGGCTGCAGGTACCGCTCCTGCGTCGCCTCGAACTCGTCGGCGAACTCCGAGAAGATCTGCGCCCGCGCGAGGTCGCTCGCGGCCGAGTAGTGGTTTGCGAGATTGCGGCAGCTTCGGCAGAGCACCTCGCGGATCGTGGTCGGCGCGAGGTCGGAGGGCTTCGGCGAGATGTGGTTGGAGCGGAGGAGGGCGAACACCTCGTCCGCGTCCCTGAAGAGGCCCTGGTCGAAGGGGTCGATGAAGAACGGGACGTCGTCGGCGTAGCAGCCGACCACGAAGTGCCCGGGAAGGCCGACGGGCTCGAGCGGAACGCCGAGCCTCTCCCCGACGAGCAGGTAAAGGACGCTGAGCGAGATCGGGATGCCCTTGCGGCGCATGAGCACCTTGTCGATGAAGCTGTTCATCGGGTCGGTGAACTGCTCGACGTTGCCCCGGAACCCCCACTCGTGGAAGAGGACCCTGTTGATGACGCGGCACTTCTCGCGGTTGCTCGAGGGCTCCGAGATGAGCTCGCGGCACCGGGCCGCCATCTCGTCAAAGCCGGCCCGGCACTCGCTGATGTCGAGGTGGGGCGTCACGGTGCGCGCAAGGAGGAGCGCCCCGGTCTCGAGCTCGTAGTTGAGCGAGCGGATGAACGAGCGGAACTCGGAGACGGGGTCGGTCAGCTTGAGCTCGTCGATGAACCAGGAGGCGTGCCGGGCCAGCACCCGGTTGGAGCTGTGGGCTATCTCCTGGAGGAGCGTGGCCCCCGCCGCCCCGTGGACCGAGAAGCGCGCCAGGAGGGCCCGCCGCACGACGGGGCTCGGATCGTCGAGCAGACCCATCAGCGCCTCTTTCTCGGAGGAGGGCAGTGTATCCGTTTCCACGCCCAAAATTGGAAGCCGCTTTGGCGGGGCGTGGCAACACCGGAACTTGGAATATCCCCTCAAAAAACGCTCGACATCCTCATTCGCGCGCACCGAAGAGGGCCGTGCCCACGCGGACGATGGTGCTTCCCTCGGCGACCGCCTCGTCAAGGTCGCCGGTCATGCCCATCGAGAGCTCGCGCAGCGGGGAGCCCGACTCGGCGGCGAGCCGGTCCCGGATCCCGCGCAGGCGCGCGAAGGTCCTGCGCGGCGCGTCGGGGCCGCCGAGGAGCGGTGCGATGGTCATCAGGCCCTCGACCCGGATGTTCCTGAGCCCCAGCGCCGCCGCGAGGAGCCGCGGCGCCTCGTCCGGCTCCACGCCCGATTTCGCCGGGTCGAGACCGGCGTTGACCTGCAGCAGGACCGCCAGGGGCCTGCCAAGCTCGCCGGCGGCGCGGTCGAGGACCTCGAGGAGCCTCTCGCTGTCCACGCTCTGGATCCGGTCGAAGTGGCGCGCCGCCAGCCGAGCCTTGTTCGACTGCAGGTGGCCGATGAGCTCCCACGCCACCTTCGCCGAGGTCTGCGCGCGCTTCTCCATCCCCTCCTGGACGCGGTTCTCGCCGACGGCCCGCAGGCCGTAGCGCGCCGCCATCTCGACCGCCGCGGCGGGGTGGGACTTCGTCACGGCCAGCAGCTCGACCCCGGCCGCGTCGCGCCCCGCCCGCGCGCACGCCTGCGCTATCCGGGCCCGGACGGCGTCCGCGCGCTCCTTGAACTCGTCATAGGCGGGAATCATATGGCTTGTTAGACGCGATACTTATTGGTTTACCAAAACGGTGAAGCCTGCACTCTAGAACCGATAAAGCTGGCTAATCATGCAAATTCAAAACCTTAAGATTTTCGCCGACCTCGTTGAAACCAAGAGTTTCTCAAAGGCGGCGAAGCTGAACAACATCACGCAATCGGCCGTCAGCCAGCAAGCCCGCGCGATGGAGCGGCATTTCAAGACGCTCCTTGTCGACCGGAGCCAGAAGCAGTTCCAGCTGACCCGCGAGGGCCAGCGCGTGTACGAGTCCTCGAAGGAGGTCCTCCACGCCTACGAGATGCTCCTCTCCGAGCTTCAGGAGATGAAGAAGGTCGTGAGCGGGACCATAAGGATCTCGACGATCTACTCGATCGGCCTCCACGAGCTCCCGCCCTACATAAAGAAGTTCCTCCACGACTATCCGTCGGTGAACGTCCGCGTCGAGTACCGCCGCTCCAACCTGGTCTACGAGGACGTCCTGCACAACAGCGTCGACTTCGGGCTCGTCGCGTTCCCGTCCAAGGTCCGCCAGATCGACATGGTCCCCTTCAGGGAGGACCACCTCGTCGTCGTCTGCCACCCCCAGCACGCGTTCGCAAAGCGCGGCGAGATCGCGGTCGCCGAGCTCGCCGGCCAGAAGTTCATCGGCTTCGACCCGGACATCCCGACGCGCAAGGCGGTCGACCAGATCTTCCGCGAGAACCACCTCCAGATCGAGCCGGTCATGGAATTCGACAACATCGAGACCGTGAAGCGCGCCGTCGAGATCGACCACGGGATCGCGATCGTGCCCCAGGCGACCGTCGTCCAGGAGGCGAAGCAGGGGACGCTCGCCGTCCTGCGGTTCAAGGGCAGGGAATACACCCGCCCCCTCGCCATCCTGCACCGAAAGGGCCGCGTCCTGACGCCGGCCATGAGGAAGTTCATCGAGATCCTGTCGCTCGACCTCCCGGACGCCCGCGGCAGCTGATTTGCGAAGCCGAGGCCGCTGTGCCACGGTTTGCGCGGACGCAAAGCGGCGTCCGACCGACGATGAAACCCGCCATTCTGCTTGCCGCCGCCGCCATCGCCCTCTGCGCCCGCGCGGGGACGGTCCCGCCCGCGGTCGCGCCCGCCTGGAAGCTGAAGGACGTCGACGGCAACGTCGTCGCCTCGAGCCAGTTCAGGGGCAAGGTGGTGGTCCTCGACTTCTGGGCGACGTGGTGCGGACCGTGCAGGAGCGAGATCCCCGGCTACGTGGAGCTTCAGAAGAAGTACGGGGCGGACGGCCTCGTGTTCGTCGGCGTGTCAGTCGACACCGACGGCCCCGAGGTCGTCAGGAGGTTCATCAAGGAGCACGGCGTCAACTACACGGTCGTCATGGCCGACGACAAGGTCGTCGACGCCTACGCGCCCATCGAGGGCTACCCGACCACCTTCATCATCGATCGCGACGGGCTGATCCGGAACAAGAAGCTGGGCTCGAGGCCCACCGCGCAGTACGAGAAGGAGATCCTCTCCGTCCTCAAGCCGCCTGGGAACTGACCAGGCGCGGGGCTGGCGATAACCCCTTAACGCCAGCCCCGCTATTGGTCTGGTCCGGCCATAGGCCGGTTTAACATTTGTCCAATACCTGCGACGAGCAGGATGGGCCTGGAATAGCATCGCCCGTGCCAGCTTTCAGTCGCGCGCGAACTGCAGCGAGCTGCCGAGCTCGTCCGCGATGACCCGGTCGCTCCTGCACCGGGGCATCTTGTACTGGCCGCCCCACTTGTCGCGGTAGCGCATCCAGTGCTCGAAAACACCTGGCATCACGAGCCTTACGTAGGGGGGGTCCATCACGCCCGCCTCCCTCTTGGCGGCGTATTCGTCGCTCAGGCGCTTGAGCTCCGTGTCGAGCTCGCCCGCCATGATCGGCCCCGTGGGGGTCGTCAGGGTGCCCGGCTTCAGCTCGACCCACCATTCGTGGCGCCCGCGGATCCTGTTCGTGGTCGAGCTGCCGGGCATCGGCGCCACGTGGAAGTTCACGATCGTCCACCCGTTGCGCTTGCACACGGTCACGAGCGCCTCGGTGAGTTCCCTCTCGAGCACGTGCTCGCCGAAGGCGTTCAGCTGGAGCTTGGTCCTTCCCATGTACACGAGGCGCGGCGGCTCGGTGGAGACGAAGCGCACGATGTCGCCGACCAGGTACCGCACGAGCCCGGCCGGCGTCGTGAGGACGAGGGCGTAGTTGACGCCGGTCCTCACGCCCGAGATCGGGACGGCCCTCGGGCCCACGGCCAGGAGCCTCCCGTCGTCGAAGTCGGGCATCGCCAGGAACTCGAAGAACACGCCCGCGTCCGCCATCAGCCGCATTCCCGAGGCCGCGTCCGAGTCCTGGGCGGCGATGAAGGCCTCGGTCGAGGGGTAGACCTCGTGGAAGTTGACGGTCGGCCCGAGCAGCGTCCGCAGGTCGTCGTGGAAGGGGGCGATCGGCACGCCGCTGTGGACGTAGCACTCGAAGTTGGGCCAGATCCCCTGGAGGTGGACCACCCGGGCCTTGCCGTGCGTCTCGCTCGAGCGCAGCGCCTCGGCCAGGAGGAGGACCCAGGGGGGCATCCCCGCGAGGAGGGAGATGTCGATCCGGGACGTGCGCTCGACGATCGCTGCGACCTTCTGCTGCCAGTCGGCGATCTGCGCGATCTCGGGCCCGGGCTCGTAGAAGTGCTTCTCGGCCCACTTGGGGAGGTTGAGCGCCTCTATCCCGCTCAGCTCGCCGGCGTACGCCTCGAACGGCTCGGATTCCGGGATCGGCGAGAGCGTGGTCGGGCCCCCCAGGAAGAGGTGCCGGCTCCGGAAGACCCCGCCGTGCCCGACCCTGGCCGTGTACCATAGCATCGAGTCGAGGGCCGCGCGCCGGAAATGGTCGAGCATCGCCTCGGTGACGGGGATGTACTTCGGGCTCCCCGTCGTGGTCCCGGAGGTCATGGCGTAGATCTGGCACCGCCCCGGCCACAGCACGTCCTCCGAGCCCGTCTTCATCTGCTCGATGAACGGGGCGAGGTCCTCGTAGGTCTGGAGCGGGATCTTTCGCCTGAAGGCGTCGTAGCGCATCCCGGCCTCGACCCCCACCTGCGTCCAGATGGAGCCGTGCGTCAGCCTGCCGATCAGATGGTTGAAGACCTTCTCCTGCACGTCCTCGGCGGACTTCTGGCGCTTCAGGCGCATCGCAGCACGGGCCGTCAGGAGGCCCGCCCCGATCTTCATGAAGCTCTTGGGTACGACTGGCATGCGAACAAGCTGGGTTGATCAGAGGACGGTAGGGGCGCCGTCCGCGGCAAGAGAATTCAGGGGGCGCCTCGGAAACTTACCGGGTTTTGACTGGCGCTGGCGCGCGCCGCTCAGGGCACGGGATGCTCCGGAGGCGGGACCTGGACCGGCGCCGACGCGACGACGGCCTTCTTGCGAAGAGCCTCGCGCAGGACCGGCAGCGCGAAGATGTAGACGACGATGGACCAGAATGGCGCGATGAGAGCCCAGGCGACGATCATGTGCAGGGCCGTGAGCCCGAACCTCTCGAAGAACTCCATCGGGTCGTACCAGAACATGTGCTCCATCATCCGGATCCCGATGGGGGAGCTGGGCACGTTGAAGATGAGGTTCCCCAGCCTGTAGAAACAGTAGATGACGGGCAGGTGGAGAGGCGTGCAGAGGGCGTTGATGATCTGGATGATCGGCTGGTTGAGCCGGAGCAGGATCCCGACGACGAGGCAGAGGAGGGTGGTCGTGCCCAGGATCGGGAACAGGGCGAACGCGCTCCCAACCGCCAGGGTGAGCGCGATCTTGGCGGGCGTGATGCCCTGCGTCAGCTGGGCCGCAATCGGATCGATCACGTGGCGCTGCCATGGGGTTCGCTGCGGTTCGCCGCCTGCGGGATTGGGGGTTTCAGTCACAGAACGGGAAGCATACGAAAATCCGGCCCGCTTCTCAAGCAGCGTTAAGGCGGGCGCTCCGGACCGCCCCCCGGCCCCTGCGCCCCTTGGTCGCCACGCCTGGGCCGCGGGCGGGAGCCGCGCCCTCCCGCCGTCCTAAATGAAAGGGCGCCCCCGCGAACGGGGGCGCCCTTTGTTATTTTCTTGTCCTAGGCCTGTCCGGGTCAGAGCGCCACGAACATGCTGTCCGAGTGCACGGCCGAGACCACGCGGACGGGCAGGATGACCTTTGTGGCCACCGGTGCTCCGTTGCGCTGGGCGGGCGTGAACTGCCACTGCTTGACCGCATCCACCACGGCGGCCGCGAGGTCGCGGTCCGTGGCGGACTTGATCGTGAAGTCCTTGGTGTGGCCCGTCGTGTCGACGACGAACTCCACCTGGACTGTCTGGCCTACGTCGTACCCGTCGACGTCGGGTGCTACGACGGCGACCGGCACGGGTATGTCAGTGCCCTTGCGGCACGAGTCGATGTAGGATTGCTCGAGGGTCTTCGCCGATGCGGCGAAGGGCAGGAGCGCTCCAAGACTCAGCACGAGGGCGAGCTTGTTTATGTATTTCATGGCTTTCTTATAAACTCCGCGCTGGGCGGAGAGTTGTGTTTCTGGCTTATGGTTTGGCGCCCCGTGGCCGCCGGCGCGGGAGCGCAGGCGGATTCGGGGGCGTTTTGAACGCGCGGCCCCGCAAGGGGCCTGCGATCAAAAGCTTAGTTCTGGGGGCAACCCAAGCCAGAGTGGCTGAAGGCGCGCCGCTCGCGGGGCGCGCAATCCGAGAGCCTTGTCATCCCGCCGGAAGGGGCCGGCTGGGATCTGGATCAAAGAACCTTCTGGAGTTCCTTGAAAGCAAAGCGAAGTGCGATCACTTCGACGACACGTAGCTAGAGTTGTTCCAGTTTCTCAAGGGAATTGGCTTCAGAATGTAAAAAGTGACACGTTTGACACACTTGATCAGCGATTTGCGAAAACGCGCATCTCGTTTGAAAATAGGCGCCCCCGGGGCGGCCGCCCCGGGGATTTCAGGCGGAATTGCGCCTATTCCACCTTCTTGAGCACGATGTCGCCGTTGAGGGTGGCGGCCTGGATCTCGGCTCCGCCGCCGTTCAGCGTGCCGGAGACCACCTTGCCGCCGGTCATCGGGGGCAGTGGGGGGATCGGCGCGTTCGGCGGAATGGCGCCGGAGATCTCGATCCGGGCCTCGGCAAGGCCTTCGTGGACCGCCTCAGCCGCCTCGCGGGCCGCCATGGCCGCCTCGTCGGCCGCCTCGCGGATCGACGTCCGGAGCTCGGCGTGCCAGTCGCCGTCGGATTCGTCCGAATCCCTCGCCGCCTTGGCCGCGTCGCCGGACTCCTCCTCGGTCGCCGCCCCCGCCTTGTCCTTGTCGGCGGGGTGGGACTTCGCCTCCTTCCTCGGCGCGCGCCGGGAGATCTCGGTCTTCGTGACGAGGGCCTTGTCGTCGAAGTTCGTCAGGATCACGCCCCGGTGCGTGCGGAAGCGGATGGCGGCCTTCGCGTCGGCCGGGACGCGGATCGTGATCTTGCCGTTCATCGACGAGAACGAGAGCGGCTTCGACTGGGCCAGGGACCTGACCCCGACCGTTATGTCGCCGTTCAGCGTCTCGACGAGCGCGCCGCCCGAGACCTCGTGCAGGCTCACGTCCCCGCTGAGGGTCTTGATGTCGATGTCCCCGGTGACCCCGGTGCATGCGATGTCGCCGTGGGTCGAGTTCGCGACGACGATCGAGGTGTCGCGAGGGACGGTGACCTCGAAGTCCGCGGGCGCCCCCCCGTAGCCGTCGGTCCCGTACTCGAGCAGGACCACGTTGGCCTTCTCGGACAGCACGTAGCTCGCCGTAGCGGACAGGACCCGCAGGCCGTCCTTGCGCGGCGCGGAGTTCACGGGCGCCAGCTCGGACGCCACGGTGATCTCCTTCACGTCCGCCCCGTGGACGCTCACGGCGCCGTGCGGGAGGCGGATCTTGAGCGTCCCCGGCTTCGACGGGTCCGAGAACGCGACGCTGCTGGACGACTCGTCGGCGCGGGCGCGCCCGGCGAGGACGAGCGCCAGGGCGGCCGCAAGGATGACCGGTGAATGGAATCGGATGGCTTTCATGGTAAGGTGGCTTTGGCGGGCCTAGAGAAGCTCGATCGCGCGGCGCGCGGACTCGCGGACGTCGATGTCCGCCTGGGAGTCGCCGACAAGCCTGCGCAGCTCCGGGGCGGCCGCGTGCTCCCGCGCCGCGACGAGGAAGTCTATCATGGCGACCTGGACCAGCGGGCTGGTCTCGCGCGGCAGGCACGCGAGGACGCCGGCGCGCACGACCTCCTGGTCGGCGTGCGAGTAGAGGGCGTTCAGCGCGTTCAGCCTGACGTTCACGCTCGTGTCGAACGCCATCGAGTTGATCAGTCCGTTGATCACCCGCTCGTCGGGCCTGCGGGCCTCGCCGGCGGTGAGGACGGTCTCCAAACGCTCGCCGGTCGCGCGCTTCTGCAGGACGGACTGCTCGAACAGCTGGCCCATCGTGTCGACCCGGCTGCGCAGGTCGGCGAGCTGGCGCTGGGTGGCCGTTCGCTCGCCGAGCATGAATCCGAGGGCGACCAGGGCGCACGCCCCGAGCGAAGGGACGAGCAGGGGAAGGAGCGCGAAGCGGCGGCCCCGCCGCGAGTCGGCCGCCGCGCGGATGGACGAGGCCCAGCCCGCCTGGCGGCGCAGGGTGAGCTTCTCGGCCTCGATGTCGCCCATCACCCGCGCCCGCAGCCTGTGGGACGGCGCGGCGGCGGGTAGCGCGTCCAGCGCCTCCAGGGTGCGGCGCAGCGACTCGAACTCGCCGCTGCAGGCAGGGCAGCCCCCGAGGTGGGCGCGCACCAGGGCCGCGGTCTTCTCGTCGAGCTTCGCGTCCGCGAGCTCGGGCATGTGGTCGGTGCAGGTCTGGCAGTTCATGTGAGGGGCTCCTTCTGAAGGCGGTGGTACTGGTCGCGGAGCGAGCGCAGCGCCCGGTGGGCCCGGACCCGGGCCGCGCCGACCGAGCACTCGAGGATGCCGGCGATCTCCGCGAAGGAGAGCTCCTGGAGCCGGGACAGGAGGAGGACCTCCCGGTCGCCGCTGTCGAGGCGGCTCAGCGCGCGGTGGAGGAGGGCGTGGTCGTCCTTGCTGGCCGCGGACTCGTCGGCGCCGCGCGACTCGTCGGCGTGGCTCTCGAGCTCCGAAGGGTCGACGGCGACCGGGGCCGGCGAGGCCTTCCTGAAATGGTCGCAGGTGCAGCGCCGCGCGAGGTGGTACATCCAGGCGGTGAAGCTCCCCTGGTCGCGGTAGGTGTGGCGGTACTTCAGCATCCGCTGGAAGACGATCTGGGTGATGTCCTCCGCCGCCGTCCGGTCGCCCGTCAGCTTTGAGACGTACCCGAAGAGCGGCCCGTGGTGGCGCTCGAAGAGCTCGCCCATGCAGTCGAGGTCGCCGTCGCGCACGGCGAGCATGAGCTCGTGGTCGGAGAAAGGGGCCTTTGTCTCCACGGAAGGGCTTGGGCGCCAGTCAACAGCCATCGGCTGCGCTTGCACAGGGATTTCGGAGGTGGCGAATGTCACGGGCGGCGGGGGGCATGGCTGGAGGCGTTCGTTCCAGGATGTGCAACCGTCCCTGGCGCGAATCGTTACACGATTTCCGGCCGGCCGGCCGCCCGCAGACGGGTGTTGATTGCGCCGCCGGCCGGGATACGATGGCGTCCTGGCCCGCGACCGCAAATGAACCGCCGCGAATTCATCCGCTCCGCGCTCGTCCTGTCCGCAGCGGCGGCGGCCGCCCGGAGGCTGGGCGCCCAGGCAAACCCGCTCAAGTCCCTCGCCCCCGCGCCGAACGCCGCGACCCGGTTCCTCCCGCTCAGGCGCGACGTCGGGATCTTCACGGGGCGCGGGGGGACGATCGGATGGCTGGCGTCCAAGGACGCCCTGGCCGTCGTCGACACGCAGTTCCCTGACACCGCGCTCATCTGCCTCAAGGGCATCCCGGGGATCGGCGGGAGGATGATCGACGCGGCGATCAACACGCACCACCACGTGGACCACACGGGGGGCAACGTCGTCTTCAAGGCGGCGTCCAAGGCGCTTGTCGCGCAGGCCAACGTCCCGGGGCTCCAGTTCGAGGCGGCGAAGAGGGCCGAGCAGGCGGCCAAGCCGGACCCGGCCGCCCTGGTCGCGAGCCAGGTCTACGCCGACACGACCTTCCCCGAGGTCTGGCGCAGGGAGCTCGGCGGCGAGATCGTCACCGCGGAGTTCCGGGGGCCGGCCCACACCGGCGGCGACGCAGTCGTCATCTTCGAGAGGGCCAACGTCGTCCACATGGGCGACCTCGTGTTCAACAGGATGTACCCCTTCGTGGACCGGCCGGGCGGGGCAAGCATCCGGGGCTGGATCAAGTCGCTCAACGACTCGGTCGCGAGCTACCCGGAGGACGCGATCTACGTCTTCGGCCACGGCAACCCGAAGTTCGGCGTCACGGGGGCCCGCGCCGACCTGCTCGTCCTGCGCGACTTCCTCTCGGCGGTCATGGCACACGTCGGGAAGGAGATCGCCGCGGGCCGCGACAAGCCGGCGGTCGTCGGCATGGAGAACTTCCCCGGGTTTCCCGACTTCCACGTGCCGCTGCCGAACCGCCTGGGGATGGTGCTCGGGGCGGCATTCGATGAATTGACTGCCGCCAAGGCCTGACCCATCCTGCAAATCCATGAGTATAAAAGCCATCTTCAAGCTGGTCGTGTTCCTGGCGCTGCTCTTTGTCGTGCTCTACATAGGCGTGCACAACAGGCAGGCGGCGGACTTCAACTTCCCGCTTCTCCTGGACAAGAAGGCGACGACCGACGCGTGGCAGATCTACTTCGGCATGTTCGCCATCGGCGTCTTCGCCGGGGCGGTGCTCATGGCCGGCTCGGGCGCCGGCAAGCGCAGGGGCTGGCCCAAGGGCGAGAAATAGGCCCCCGGGCCGGCCGGGTGTCATCGCCGCCTCGGGTTCTTGAGGCCCGTCTCCAGCTTGTTGCGCACCTCGCGCAGCACCAGGGCGGGAAGGACGCCGGCGCGCGCCTCCAGGTAGCCCCTGACGGCCCCGGGATCGCGCTTGGCCAGCTCGCGCAGGGCCCAGGACAGCGCCTTCGCGACCATCGGGTCGCGGTCGCGCTCTAGCAGCCGGCACACCCGCAGCGTGCGGGGGCGGTCCCCCGAGCCGCCCTGCGCCCTGCTGTTGAGGGGCACGGTGCTTGCGAGCGCCGCCCGCCTCCACCAGCGGTCCGCCGAGCGCGCCCAGCCGTGGATCAGGGCGTCCGGCACGCGGCGCGCGCGCCACGCGTGCCCCGCGAGGCAGACGGCGAAGCAGTCGACGGCGTCCCAGGACGCGATCCCGCGGCCGAGCCGCTCGAGCTGGCGGGCGCCGAGGCGCGACAGCGCCCCGGGATGGCGGCGGACGAGCTCGTAGGCGATGAACCGGTGCCGGGTGAGCCGCACGCGGGACAGCCTCAGCGCGAGCCCGATGACGAGGCCCGGCGGCGCGTCCCTCAGGCGAAGGGTGTACTCGCGGCGCAGCGCGCGCACGGCCGGGACCGGCGCATGGGCGCTGATCCGCCCCTCGATCTCCGCGGCCAGGGCCGGGATGCCGGAGCCCGTCCGCCGGCGCGTGGATCGTGCCGCCATTGCTCCCGCCCTACCCGGGGGCGTTCCGGCGGAGGTTGTCGCACACGATCGCGGCCGCGACGGCGGCGTTCAGCGACTCGGCCGCGCCCCTGCGCGGAATCGTGACCGTGTACGCCAGGCGCCGCATCACGTCGTCTGAGAGCCCACGGCCCTCGCTGCCGATGACGATGACGGCGTCGGGGAGGCCCCCGAGCCCGTGGACGTCGCGCCCCTCGAGCGCGCAGCCGATGACCGGGGCGCGGACGCCGGCGAGCGCGGCGCCGAGGTCGGCCGTGATCGCGCGCACGCGCGCAAAGGAGCCCATGCTCGCCTGGATCACCTTCTGCGAGTGCAGGTCGGCGCACCCGGGCGACAGCAGGACGCGGTCGAGGCCGAACCAGTCCGCGATCCGGAGCATCGTGCCCACGTTGCCCGGGTCCTGCACGCCGTCGAGGGCCAGCGTGAGCCCGCGCTCGAGCTCGCCCTCCGCCAGCTCCTCCCGGCGGATCCGCCCGACGGCGAGCACCGGGGAGGGCGTCGGGAAGTGGCTCGCGCGGGCCATCTCCGGCTCGGCGATCTCGTGGGTCTTCCTGCCCTTCCAGGCGGGGGTGGCGTAGATCCTCTCGAACGGGTGGCCGGCCGCCAGGAGCTCGGCCACGACCTTCTCGCCCTCCACGGCGAAGAGGCCCAGCTCCTCGCGGTGCCTCTTGTCGCGCAGCGACCTTAGCAGCTGGAGCTCCGCGCGCGTGATCACGGCGTAGGATGGCCGGCGCGCGGGCCGTTTTTCAATTGTTTTGAGCGGTGCCCGGCACGATAGTCGCGCAATGACGCCTCGCAGCCCCCGTGCGGCCCATGCCCGGCTCCTCGATGAGATCGGAGCCGTCGACCGGGTCGGGGTGGAGGAGCGGGTCGCCAAGTTCGCGACCCGCAGCGTTAAGAGGGCGTCGAAGGTCTGGGGCCTCAGGATGGCCGTCTCGATGACCGACCTGACGACCCTCGAGGGAAAGGACACCCCCGGCAAGATCGAGTCGCTCTGCCGCAAGGCCCTGCGCCCGCACGACGACCCCTCGGTCCCGCCGGTCGCCGCGGTGTGCGTCTACCCGTCGATGGTCGCCCACGCGAGGCTCTGCGTCGGGGGCTCCCCGGTCAGGGTCGCCTCGGTGGCGACGGCGTTCCCGTCCGGGCAGACCCACTACAGGACGAGGCTCGCCGAGGTCCGCGGGGCCGTGGCGGACGGGGCGGACGAGGTCGACATGGTCATCAACCGCGGGGCCTTCCTGTCCGGGGAATTCGCCAGGGTGCAGGACGAGATAGCGGGGGTGGTGGAGGCCTGCGGCCGGGCCGCGCTCAAGGTCATCCTCGAGGTGAGCGAGCTCGAGACCTACGACAGCATCCGGGCGGCCTCCTTCCTGGCGATGGACGTGCTGCGCCCGGGCGACTTCATAAAGACGAGCACGGGAAAGACGGCGCTCAACGCCACGCTGGGCAGCAACCAGGTGATGATCGAGGCGATCCGCGACCTCTACCTCGACACGGGCGTGGCCATCGGGATGAAGCCCGCGGGCGGGATCCGCACCGCGAAGCAGGCGCTCCAGTACCTGATCGCCGTCAAGGAGACCCTGGGCGATGCGTGGCTCACGCCGAGGCGCTACCGCTTCGGCGCGACCTCGCTCCTCAACGACCTGCTGCGCCAGCTGGAGCGGGAGAGGACCGGGGCGTACCAGGCGCCCTACTACTTCAGCGAGGCCGCGGAGAGCTACTGACATGCCCTCGCGACGACGAGCACCAGGAAGGCCCCGCGCCGGGCTCATGTTCGGCGACCTCTGGGAGTTCGACCCGGCGCCCGAGACCGCGGATCCGAAGCTGAAGGCGCGCTACGACCTGTTCATCGGCGGCAGCTTCGTCAGGCCGAGGTCGGGGAGGTACTTCGACTCCATGAACCCCGCGAACGAGCGCAAGCTGGCCGAGATCGCGCTCGCCGGCCCGGCTGACGTCGACGCCGCGTACCAGGCGGCGGCGAGGGCGTTCAGGCCGTGGGCCGCGATGCCGGGGCGCGAGCGCGGCAAGTACCTTTTCCGGATCGCGCGCCTGCTTCAGGACAGGGCGAGGGAGTTCGCGGTCGCCGAGACGATGGACGGGGGCAAGCCGATCAGGGAGTCGCGCGACTTCGACGTCCCGATGGCGGCGGCGCACTTCTTCTACCACGCCGGATGGGCGGACAAGCTCGACTACGTCGTGCCCGGGCGCGCCGTCGTGCCGCTCGGCGTCGTGGGCCAGGTGATCCCGTGGAACTTCCCGCTCCTCATGCTCGCGTGGAAGCTCGCCCCGGCGCTCTCCATGGGCAACTGCGTCGTCCTCAAGCCCGCCGAGACCACCTCGATCACGGCGCTCAAGCTCGCCGAGATCCTCCAGGACGCGGACCTGCCCACGGGCGTCGTCAACTTTGTGACCGGGGCGGGCGAGACGGGCGCCCTGGTGATGGGCCACCCTGGGGCGGCGAAGGTGGCGTTCACCGGCTCGACCGAGGTGGGCAAGGCGATCATGCGCCAGCTCGCGGGCACCGACCGCAGGATGACGATGGAGCTCGGCGGCAAGGCGGCGAACATCGTCTTCGACGACGCGCCGATCGGCCAGGCCGTGGAGGGCATCGTGGACGGGATCTTCTTCAACCAGGGCCACGTGTGCTGCGCGGGCTCGAGGCTGCTCGTCCACGAGCCCGTGGCGGACGAGGTCGTGTCGAAGCTCAAGAACAGGATCCGCGTGCTGCGCGTGGGCGACCCCCTCGACAAGAACACCGACCTCGGCGCGATCAACTCCAGGGCGCAGCTCGGCACGATCCGGCGGCTCGTCGCGAGCGGCGTCCGGGAGGGGGCCGTCATGTTCCAGCCGCCCTGCCGGCTGCCCGGGAGGGGCTTCTACTTCCCCCCCACGCTCTTCACGGGCGTCACGCAGAGCCACCGGATCGCGCGCGAGGAGATATTCGGGCCGGTGCTGTCCGTCCTCACGTTCCGCACGGTCGACGAGGCCATCGAGAAGGCGAACAACACCGCCTACGGGCTGAGCGCGGGCGTCTGGACCGACAAGGGGTCGCGCATCCTGCGGATGTCGACGGAGCTCAAGGTGGGGGTTGTCTGGGCCAACACCTTCAACAGGTTCGACCCGTCGTCGCCGTTCGGCGGGTACAAGGAGAGCGGCTTCGGGCGCGAGGGCGGCCGCCAGGGGCTCCTCGACTACGCGCGGGTCGCGGGGGAGGGCGCGCCGTGAGCAGGATACCCGTCACCAAGACGCCCAAGGTCTACATCGGGGGGGCGTTCGTGCGCTCCGAGAGCGCGCGGACGTTCAAGATCAGCGGATCCGACGGCGCGTTCTTCGCGAACATCCCCCAGTGCACGCGCAAGGACCTGCGAAACGCGGTCGAGGCGGCCGCGAAGGCCGGGCCTGGCTGGGCGGCGCGCTCCGCCTACAACCGGGCCCAGATCCTCTACCGGCTCGCCGAGATGCTCGAGGCCCGCGGAGCGGAGCTGGTCGGGTCGCTCGTCCGGTTCGGCGCGCGCAGGACGGACGCGGCGAGGGGGGTCGGCGTGTGCGTCGACCGCCTGATCCACTACGCCGGGTGGGCGGACAAGTACGAGCAGCTCCTCGGGTCCGTGAACCCGGTCGCCTCGCGGCATTTCTGCTTCACGGTGACCGAGCCGATGGGCGTCGTGGGCGTAATCGCCCCGGACAGCCCGCCGCTCCTCGGGCTCATATCGATGATCGCCCCCGTCGTCGCCTGCGCGAACACGGTCGTCGCGCTCGCGTCCGAGAGGTTTCCCTACCCGGCGATCCTCCTCGGGGAGATGCTGGCGACCAGCGACCTGCCGGGGGGCGTCGTCAACATACTCACGGGCTACCGCAGGGAGCTTGTCCCGACCTTCGCCACGCACGCGCACCTGCGCGCGGTCTACGCGGCCGTCGGGGGGGAGGACCGGAGGACGCTCCGGCTCGGCGCCGCCGAGAGCGTCAAGCGCGTGCGCTTCGCCGGGGAGCGCGACGCGGAGTGGCTCCTCGACTCGGCGCAGGGGCTCGACGTGATCCGCGGGTTCGTCGAGTTCAAGACGACCTGGCACCCGATCGGCTCCTGACGAGCCGATCGATCTCGCGCCTGCGCGGCATCGAGGGCGCGGTCCCGGGCCGCGTGACCGAGAGGGCGGCCGCCGCGTTCCCGAACCGGGCGGCCATCAGCAGGTCGCCGCCGTAGCGGACGAGGCCGGCCGCAAAGGCCCCGACGAAAGCGTCGCCCGCGCCCGTGGTGTCGACGGCGCGCACCCGGTGGCCGGCGATCGCCGTCCATCCCCGCGCCGTGGACAGCAGGCAGCCCTTGCGCCCCATCGTCACGATGATCGTCGGGACGCCGAGCGCGCGGCCGATCCCGTGGACGGCCCGCAGGCTCCTGCCGGGCGAGTGGCGGGTCAGCGCCGCGAACTCGGGCTCGTTCGGGATCAGGATGTCGGTCAGGGCCAGGACCCCCCGGCCGAACCCGGGCCCCATGGGCGCGGGGTTGAGGATCGTCGTCGCCCCGAAGCGGCGCGCGAGACGGAAGGCGTGCAGGTTGATCCGGGCGTTGGCCTCGCCCTGGCAGATGACGACCCTGGCGCCGCGGATGAGCCGGGCGGGGACGTCGCGCGGACCGAGCGCGGCGCTGGCGCCGATCGCGACGATGATCTCGTTCTGGCCCGAGCCGTCGACGAGGATAGCCGCCGCCCCCGTTGCCTGGCCGCGCTTCTGCGCGAGCCGGGCGTCGATCCCCTCGGAGCGCAGGAACCGCGCGGCCTCGGCGCCGAACGCGTCCCGGCCGACGGCCCCGACGAAGCGGGTGCGCGCCCCAGCCCGCGCGCAGGCGACCGCCTGGTTCGAGCCCTTGCCCCCGGGTCCCGTCGTGAAGGTCCCGATGACGGTCTCGCCGGCCGTCGGGAAGCGCCCGCAGCGGAACGAGAGGTCCCTGACGAAGCTGCCCACGACGACGACGTTCGGTCTCATGGCGGCCATCCTTGGAATGCCGGCGCCTTTGTCCACAACGGGTTGCGGGCGCCCCGCGGTTCCGTCCCGCCGGGCGCAGGGCCGTTCGGCCCCCCCGCCTGACCGCTCGTCCAAAGATTGCCGTCCGGGGCGCCGCGGGCTGTAATGCTCCCCCGACGATGGAATTTTCCGCGGACCTATCATTGCCGGCGGCCGACGCGGCCCAGCGCTGCAAGGCGAAGGAGAACCTCTACGTTCTCTTTCAGGCCTGCGGCTGGGGCGCCATGCTGGGGGTGGGTTGCTGGGCCATTGTGGAGTTTCCCGACCACGACGCGCAGAAGTGGAGCCGGAGCACGGCGATCGCGGTCATGGTCATGGACCTTTCGACGGGGCTCCTGATCACCCATTGCCTGCGCCCGTTCATGGCGCGCTTGAACTGGAAGGAGCTCGGGTGGCGCCCGCTGATCCCGAGGCTCTTCGCGACCGCGTTCGCGGGATCGGCCGTGTGGAACACGTTCATATCCCTTTGGATCCACGGCGTCGTCCGCCTGCCCTGGAACACCAAGTACCCGGTGCCCCTGGTCCTGGTCGAGCAGGAGATCAACGGCGCCTGCGTCCTCTTCATCTGGCTGTGCTTCTACTACTTCTACCACGTGTACGACCGGCTGAACCGCTCCGAGATCGAGCGGTTCCATCTGATGTCGACCGTGAAGGAGGCCGAGCTGCGCGCTCTGAAATCGCAGGTCAACCCGCACTTCATCTTCAACTCCCTCAACTCGCTCCGGGCGCTAATCGACGAGGATCCCCCGCGGGCCCGCAAGGCGGTGACGCAGCTCGCCAACCTGCTCCGGTACTCGCTCCAGAGCGGCCAGCTGGAGACGGTTCCGTTCGAGGACGAGCTCGACATCGTGAACGACTACCTCGCCCTGGAGCAGGTCCGCCACGAGGACCGGCTCCGGCTCCGGCTCGACATCGCCCCCGAGGCGCTCCATCTGCGCATCCCGCCGATGCTCCTGCAGACCCTCGTGGAGAACGCCGTCAAGTACGGGATCTCCCCGAGGCCCGACGGGGGGGAGATCGCCATCATCGCCCGCAACTCGGGCGGCGAGCTCCGCATCCAGGTGACCAACCCCGGCCGGATCGTGGGCAACGGCAAGGCGTCGTCGACGGGCGTCGGCCTGCACAACGCCGCCGAGAGGCTGCGGCTGATCTTCGGGGAGAGCGCCACGCTCCGGCTGCGCGCGGACGGGGAGCCCGACCACGTCGTCGCGGAGGCGGTGATCCCCCTTTCGGCGCACTGATGAAGGCGCTCCTGATCGACGACGAGCGCCTCGCGCGCAACGAGCTGCGGCGCCTGCTCGTGGCGCACCCGGAGATCAGGGTGGCGGGCGAGGCGTCCAACGCCAAGCAGGCCCGCGAGCAGATGGCGGCGCTCAAGCCCGACATCCTCTTCCTCGACGTGCAGATGCCGGGCGAGACCGGGATGGAGCTCCTCCAGTCCCTCGAGCCCCCGGTGCCGCACGTGATCTTCACGACGGCCTACGACGAGTTCGCGGTGAAGGCCTTCGAGCTCAATGCGCTCGACTACCTTCTCAAGCCCGTCGACCCGGCAAGGCTCGCCGCCGCCGTGGAGCGCCTTCCAGGGCTCAAGGCGCCGCCCCGCAGGAAGGAAGCCGCCAGCCAACTCCAGTCGGGGGACCGGGTGTTTGTGCGCGACGGGGACCGGTGCTGGTTCGTCGAGGTGGGCCAGATCCGGCTCCTCGAGAGCGAGGGCAACTACACGCGCGTCCACTTCGGCGACGCCCAGCCGCAGCTCTTCCGATCCCTCAACGCGATGGAGGAGCGGCTGGATCCCAAGTTCTTCTTCAGGGCCAACCGGCGCCAGATCATCAACACCGCCTGGATCGCGGGGGTCGAGCCCTGGTTCAGCGGCGGGCTCCTCGTCCAGCTGAAGGGGGGCGCCAAGGTCGAGCTCAGCCGGAGGCAGGCCCAGGACTTCCGCGAGCGGATGAGCTTGTAACCCGCCGGTTTGCGGGCATCTCCAAGGTATGATCGAGGCGAGGCTCCTCACCAAGGTCTTCCGCGACAAGAGGAGGGGCGAGATCCGGGGCGCGGACGGCGTGTCCTTCAGCGTCGGGCCGGGCAGGATCTACGGGCTCCTCGGGGCGAACGGGGCCGGGAAGACGACAACCCTGCGCATGCTGGCGACGCTGCTCAGGCCGACGAGCGGCAGCGCCGTGGTCGCGGGCCACGACGTCGCGAGGGAACCGGACAAGGTCAGGGCCAGCGTCGGGTTCCTCGCCGCAAGCACGGCCCTGTACGCCCGGCTGACGGCCCGCGAGACCGTCGAGTACTTCGGCCGGCTGAACGGCCTCGACGAGGCGACGCTTCGGGCGCGCGTGCGCGCGCTCGCCGACGAGCTCGGCATGAACGAGTTCCTCGACCGGCGCTGCGACAAGCTCTCGACGGGGATGAAGCAGAAGACGTCGATCGCCCGCATGCTCGTCCACGACCCCCAGGTGATGATCTTTGACGAGCCGACCCTGGGGCTCGACGTCATGACCGCGCGCTCGATCGTCCGGTTCGTGCGCGAGTGCCGCGGCCGCGGCAAGACCGTGATCTACTCGACCCACGTGATGAGCGAGGCGGAGAAGCTGTGCGACGTGATCGGCATCATCCACGAGGGCAGGCTCAGGGCCGAGGGGACGCTCGCCGAGCTGCGGGAGAGGACGGGCGAGGGGGACCTCGAGGAGTGCTTCGTCAGGATCGTCGCCCCGGGGGAGGCCCGATGAGCTGGCGCACGATCGCCACCATCTACGCCAAGGAGCTGCGGGACTCGCTGCGCGACCGCCGCACGCTCCTGTCGACGATCGTCATACCGACGTTCGTCATGCCCGCGATCGTGATGGGCGTCGGCAGGATGGCCTCCACGATCATCTCCAAGGCGAGGGAGGAGATACCGCGTATCATGGTGGTAGGGGGCTCCGACTCCGCCGCAGTCGTGGCGGAGCTCAGGAAGTCGGGCAAGTTCAGGGTGGAGCCTGCCGCCGCCGACTGGAGGAGCCTCATCTCCGAGAAGAAGGTCCGCGCCGCGGCCGAGATCCCGGAGGGCTTCGGCCATGCGCTGGAGGCCGGCTCCGCGCCCCCCGTCACGCTCTACTACTACCAGGGGGAGCTTAAGTCGGGGATCGCTCTCGAGGAGCTGAGGAGCTTCTTCGTGGCGCTGCGCGACCGCACGACCGCGAGGCTGCTGGCCGAGCGGGGGCTGCCGTCCACGGTCGCGCGGCCGTTCGAGGTGAGGCAGGCCAACGTCGCGGCCCCGGAGAAGGTCGGGGGGAACCTGCTGGGGGGCATCATCCCGTACATCATCGTCCTTCTCTGCTTCACGGGCGCCATGAACCCCGCGATGGACCTGACCGCGGGCGAGAAGGAGAGGGGCACCATGGAGACGCTCCTGTGCAGCCCGGCCGCGCGCACCGACATCGTCCTCGGGAAGTTCCTCATGGTGCTCACGGGGTCGCTCGCGGCGGTGGTCTGCTCGCTCGTTTCCGTCGGGGTGACGCTCGTCCTGCTGGGCGCGTCGCTCGGCGGCGGGCGCGCGGCCGCCGCCGCCGGGGGCGGCGCGGCGCCCGCGATCGACCCGGCGGGCCTCGTTGGCGTGTTGGCAATGGTGATACCTGTGGCGGTCCTCTTCTCGGCGATCCTATTCTCGGTGTCCCTCTTCGCCAAGAGCTTCAAGGAGGCCCAGACCTACGCGGCCCCGCTCGTCCTCGTCGTCTTCATGCCGGCGATCGTCGGGGCGCTCCCCGGGATCGACCTGAGCCTCGGGCTGGCCCTGGTTCCGATCCTGAACCTCTCCCTCATCTGCAAGGAGATGCTCTCCGGCGTTTGGCACTGGGGCTACATCGCCGTGATCTTCGGCTCCACCGCGCTCTACGCGGGGGCGGCCCTCGCCCTCGCGGTGGCGATGTTCAGGCGCGAGGGCGTCATCTTCAGGACTTGAGCCCGCTCGTGGCCCGCGTAATGCTGTAAAACCCGGGTAAAACTGTTTCTAATCCGGGTCATTATGGGGTGGAGCTTTGAAACAAATCCTGATCTTATTGCGTCTATAAGATAGATGTGACCAAATTGCATCTAGACAGAAAACAAACGTAGCCATGAACACGAATGCTCCGTTCCCTGCGCCGAACCGGCCTGAGCTCACCCTCAAACGGCGGGATCCGGGATCGACGCATCCTCCGATGTCGGGAACCCCGCCGCCGATGCCATTCGGAAGCAGTGTTCCGTTTGGCAGCGGTGCGCCCTTCGAGGGCGACTCCTCCAACCCCTACGGCTACGCGGCGCTCCAGGCCGCATGGGACAAGCTTTACAGGGCCCGCGCCCTCCTCGAGGCGGAGCAGGCCCACCTTCGCGACGACCGCATCGCCCTCCAGGGCGAGCTCGACGCGCTCGAGGTGCGCCGGCAGGCGGTAATCGCACGCGAGTTGCGCATCCAGCAGCTGGAACTCCACGCGGCCCTCGACAAGGAGGAGGCCGAGGACGAGAGGCAGCCCGAGTCGACCATGCAAAAACTGACCCGGGCGCCGTTCGAGATGGCGCGCCAGGTTTTCGGCCCGAAGAAGTGATTTGGCGTGCCTCCGCCGCCCTCCCGACGTAGGGAGGCGTGTCATGGGCAGCCCGCCGTTCCCGCAGCACGTGATCGCGCGAAAGCGCGACGGCGCCGAGCTTGAGCGGGCCGAGATCGAGGCCTTTGTCGCCGGCGCCACGGACGGCTCCTGGGCCGACTACCAGCTGAGCGCGCTCCTGATGGCGGTCTTCCTGAGGGGGATGACCCCGCGGGAGACGGCCACCCTGACGGAGGCCATGATGCGCTCCGGGACCGTCGCGGACCTGTCGTCGATCCGCGCCCCGAAGGTGGACAAGCACTCCACGGGGGGCGTGGGCGACAAGGTCTCGCTCCACCTGGCGCCGATGGTGGCGGCCTGCGGCGTCGTCGTGCCGATGATCAGCGGGCGCGGGCTCGGCCACACCGGGGGGACGGTGGACAAGCTCGAGGCGATACCCGGCTTCCGCGTGGGCCTGTCCCTCTCCGAGTTCCGCGCGCAGCTCGAGAAGGTGGGCGTCTCGCTGATCAGCCAGACGGCCGAGATCGTTCCCGCCGACCGCAAGCTCTACGCGCTGCGCGACGTCACGGCGACGGTCGAGTCCATCCCGCTCATCTGCGCCAGCATCCTAAGCAAGAAGCTCGCGGAGGGGATCGACGCCCTCGTCCTCGACGTCAAGTTCGGGCGCGGGGCCTTCATGAAGGAGAAGGCCCGCGCGAGGGAGCTCGCCGTCGCGCTCACGTCCGTGGCGAGGGCGATGGGAAAGCCGACGCGGGCGGTGATGACCGCCATGGACGAGCCGCTCGGCCACGCCGTCGGCAACGCGCTCGAGGTCGCCGAGTCCGTCGAGTGCCTTCGGGGATCGGGCCCCGCGGACCTGATGGAGGTCACCTACGCCCTGGGCGAGCAGATGCTCATCCTCGCCGGGAGGGCGGAGGACGCCGCGGCCGCCCGGGTACAGCTCGAGGGGAGCGTCTCCTCCGGGTCCGCGCTCTCGAAGTTCCGCGAGCTGGTCGCCGCCCAGGGCGGCGACCCCCGGGTCGCCGACGATCCCTCGGTCCTGCCGGCGTCCCCGGCCAGGGCCGCCGTCCCGAGCCTCGCGGACGGCTGGGTCAAGAGCGTCGACGCCCTCGGGGTGGCGCTCGCGGCGCAGAGGCTCGGCGCGGGCCGTGCGAGGGCGGAGGACGCGATCGACCCCGCGGTGGGGGTGTCCGGCCTGGCGAAGGTCGGCCAGCGCGTCCGCAAGGGCGAGCCCCTCTGCTTCGTCCACGCGGCCGACAGGGACCGCCTCGCCGAGGCCCACGCGATCCTAGCCCGGACGATCGTCGTCGGCTCGAGCCCGGTCGCGCCGCCGCCGCGGGTCGGCGAGATCATCGGCTGAGGCGGGCCCGCGGCGCGGGCCCCGCCTATCCGGGGCCCCTCTCCATCGCCTCGAGCTCGGCCGCGAGGCGCTCCCACTGCGCGGAGGCCGCCTGCAGCTGGTCGACCACGGTGCCGAGCTCGCGGTTCAGGGCCTGCGCCTTGCCGGGATGGGCGTAGGTCGCCGGGTCCTCGAGCGCCGCCGTGATCTCGGCCTGCCTCGCCTCGAGCCCCGTGACCGCCAGCTCGAGGCTCGACACGTGGTCCCTCATCGCGCGCAGCGGCGCGGACCTGAGGGCGCGCCCCTCGGCCTCGGCGCGCTTCTGCTCCCTCGTCTTGGGCCCGCCCCGGGGGGCGTCCGCGGGCTGCGCCGGGGGCCCCGGCTCCCCGCGGCCCGGGCGCGCGTCCGCCAGCCTCGCGGTCAGCGCCTCCCGGGCGCCCGTGGCCCTTGATTTCTCCAGGTAGTAGTCGTAGTCGCCGGCGTACGGGGTCAGGCGCCCCGCGGCCACGTGCAGGACGCCCTTCGCGACGCTGCGGATGAAGTGGACGTCGTGGCTGATGAAGATGAGCGTCCCCTCGTACTGGCGCAGCGCCTTGACGAGCGCGTCGATGCTCGCGATGTCCAGGTGGGTGGTCGGCTCGTCCATGAGGAGAAGGTTCGGGGGGGCGAGCAGGAGCCGCGCGAGGGCGAGCCTGGACTTCTCGCCGCCGGACAGGACGGCGACCCTCTTGAACACGTCGTCCTTTCGGAACAGGAAGCCGCCGAGCACCGTCCGGGCGAGGCGCTCGGTCACGGCGGGGTTCCTCGCGCGCATCTCCATCGCCTCCTCGAGGACCGTCCGCCGGGCGTCCAGGTTGTCGAGGCGGTTCTGCGCGAAGTATCCCGCGGTCACGTTGCCGCCGAGCTCGCGGGTGCCGCCCTGGATCGGGACCACGCCGGCGAGTATCTTCAGAAGCGTGGACTTGCCCGCGCCGTTCGGGCCCACGAGGACGAGGCGCTGCCCCCGCTCGGCGTGGAAGCCCAGGTCCCGGTAGACCACGTTCTCCCCGTAGGCCTGGCGCACGCCCTTCAGCGTCACGACCCTGAGCCCCGACCGGGGGGGCTGGGGGAACCGGAACGAGATCCTCCGGACGTCGTCCTCGGGCGCGTCGATCGCGGCCTCCTTGAGCCTCTCGATCTGCTTCTCCTTCGACTTGGCGCGGGAGGCGAGCGAGGCCTTCGCCCCGAACCGGTCCACGAACCGCTGCAGGTGGGCGATCTCGCGCTGCTGGTTCTTGTGGAGCGACAGCTGCTGCTCCACGTGGGCCTCCCGCTGGCGCACGAAGTCGTCGTAGTTGCCGGTCCACCGGTGCAGCTCCTCGCCGCGGAGCTCGAGGATCCCGGTGCAGAGCGCGTTCAGGAACGCCCGGTCGTGGGAGATGATGACGAGCCCGCCGGGGTAGCGAGAGAGGTAGTCCTGGAACCAGAGGAGCACCTCCAGGTCGAGGTGGTTCGTCGGCTCGTCGAGCAGGAGGAGCGCCGGCTCGCGCACCAGGAGCCGCGCCAGGTGCGCGCGCATGACCCAGCCGCCCGAGAAGGTCCTCGCGGGCCTGCCAAAGTCCGCCGGCCTGAAGCCGAGCCCCGTCAGGACGATCCTCGCCTTGGTCTCGACGGCGTATCCGCCGAGCTCCTCGAAGCGGTGGCGGTCGTCGAACTCGGCCTGCATGCACGCCGGCGAGCCGCCCGCGTCCATGGCCCGGAGGCGGTCGCGCAGCTGCGCGAACTCCGGCGTGACCGCGGTCGCGAGGTCGAGGACCGTCTCGTCGCCGGCGGGCGCGGTCTCCTGGGGCAGGTACCCGAAGCTCGCGCCCTTCTCCCAGGTGATCTCGCCCGTGTCCGCGGCCTCGAGGCCGGCGATGACGTTCAGGAGCGTGGTCTTGCCCGCGCCATTCGGGCCGACGAGCCCGAAGCGGTCCTCGCGCCCGATGAAGACGGAGACGTCCCCGAACAGAGTCCGGGGGCCGTGCGACTTGGAGACGCGTGCGAGCGTGAGCATGAAACCCGCTACAGGACACCCGCCCCGCGGCCTCGTCAACCGCGCCGATTCAGGGGCGGCCGGTTTAGGGTGGCAACGCGGTGGGGCGGGGTTCAGGATCGCGCCCCATGAGCGCGGAATCCCGTAAGCGTCTTCCCGAGGCGGTCAACGCGGCGCTCGCCCGCAGGAAGGGGCCGGTCTCCAAGTTCATCGCGCGCCACTACAGGCACTTCAATTCCGCGGCGCTCCTGGACGCCGCAAAGGGCTACGAGGCCCACCTCAGGGCGGGCGGCAAGATGCTCGTCACGCTCGCCGGCGCGATGTCCACGGCCGAGCTCGGCATCTCGCTCGCCGAGATGATCCGCCGCGGCAAGGTCCACGCCGTCGTCTGCACGGGGGCCAACCTCGAGGAGGACGTGTTCAACCTGGTGGCCCACGACTTCTACGAGCGCGTGCCGGGCTACAGGAACCTCACCGAGGGCGACGAGCAGGCGCTCCTCGGGCGCCACATGAACCGCGTCACCGACACCTGCATCCCGGAGAAGGAGGCCATGCGCAGGATCGAGGAGGCCGTCCTCGAGGAGTGGGTCGCCGCCGACCGCGCAGGGGAGCGCTATTTCCCGCACGAGTTCATGTACAAGTTGCTAAGGGGCAACAAGCTCGGCAGGTCGTTCCAGATCGACCGCAGGGACTCGTGGCTCCTGGCGGCCTGCGAGAAGAACCTGCCCGTCTTCGTGCCGGGCTGGGAGGACGCCACTCTGGGCAACATGTACGCGGCCCACCTGATTACGGGCGTCGTCAGGAACACCCACACGGTGCGCACGGGGATCGAGTACATGGTCGAGCTCGCCAAGTGGTATACGCGCACGGCGGCCCGGCTCGCCACGGGCGAGGGCTCGGTCGGCTTCTTCCAGATCGGCGGCGGGATCGCGGGCGACTTCCCGATCTGCGTCGTGCCGATGCTCCACCAGGACCTCGGCAGGAGGAACATCCCGCTCTGGGGCTACTTCTGCCAGATCAGCGACTCGACCACGAGCTACGGCAGCTACTCGGGCGCCGTGCCGAACGAGAAGATCACTTGGGGCAAGCTGGGAGCGTCCACGCCGAAGTTCATCATCGAATCCGACGCCACGATCGTGGCCCCTCTCGTCTTTGCCTGGGTGCTAGGCGAGTGAAGATGCCGAACCGGCTCGCGAACGCGACGTCGCCGTACCTCCTGCAGCACGCGGGCAATCCCGTGGACTGGTTCCAGTGGGGCGATGAGGCCTTCGGGGCCGCGCGCGCGGGCGACCGCCCGATCTTCCTGTCGATCGGGTACTCGACCTGCCACTGGTGCCACGTGATGGCCCACGAGTCGTTCGAGAACGAGGCGGTCGCGGCGCTCATGAACGAGAACTTCGTGTGCATCAAGCTCGACAGGGAGGAGAGGCCGGACGTCGACCGGGTGTACATGGCCTATCTCCAGGCGCTCACGGGGCAGGGGGGGTGGCCGCTCAGCGTCTGGCTCACGCCGGACCTCAAGCCCTTCTACGCGGGCACGTACTTCGCACCCGAGGACGGCGGGGGGCGCGCCGGGTTCCCGACGGTCCTCAGGGCCATCGCGCGGGGCTGGAGGGAGGACCGCGCGAGCCTCGTCGCCGAGGCTGAGCGCGTCGTCGACACCCTCAGGGCCCGCGCGCCTGGGGGCGCGGCGCCGGCCGCCGGCGCGGCCGCCGGCCTCGCCGAGGCGGCGGGCGCCGCCTTCGAGAAGGCCTACCAGCACTACGCCTCGACTTTCGACGCCCGCCACGGCGGCTTCGGGGGCGCGCCCAAGTTCCCCAGGCCGCCGAGCCTCGCCTTCCTGCTGCGGTGCGCGGCGCTTCAGGGCGCCGGGAGCGAGGCGGGGAGCGAGGCGGCCGGGATGGTCGCGCGCACCCTAGGCGCCATGGCCCGCGGGGGGATCCACGACCATGTCGGCGGCGGGTTCCACCGCTACTCGGTGGACGAGGAGTGGCTCGTGCCCCACTTCGAGAAGATGCTCTACGACCAGGCGCAGCTCGCGTCCTGCGCCTTGGAGGCCTGGCAGGCGACCGGCGACGAGCGCCACGCGTGGCTCGCCCGCGACATCATCGAGTACGTGCTGCGCGACATGACGGGGCCGGAGGGCGGGTTCTACTCGGCCGAGGACGCGGACTCGCGGGCGCACGACGGCACGGGGCCGGCCGAGGGGGCGTTCTACGTCTGGGGCCTCGCGGAGGTCGAGCTCGTGCTCGGCCGGGACGGCGCGTTCGCGTCCGAGCACTTCGGGATGAGGCCGGAGGGCAACGTGCCCGCCGGGCGCGATCCCCACGGGATGTTCTCGGGGAAGAACATCCTGGCCCAGGCGCGCCCGCTCGGGGAGACGGCGAAGCGGCGCGGCCTCGATCCCCAGGCGGCGAGCGACCTGCTCGAGTCGTGCCTCGGGCGGCTGCTCGAGGCGCGCTCGGCGAGGCCGCGCCCGCACCTGGACGACAAGGTCGTCGCCGGCTGGAACGGCCTCATGATCTCGGCGCTCGCGCGGGCCGCGGTCGCCCCCGCCGAGTCCCTGCGGGAACGGCGAGCGGAGTACCTCGCGGCCGCGCTCCGGGCGGCCGCGTTCGCGCAGCGCGCGCTCCTCGACCTTCCCGGCGGCGTGCCGCGCCGCTCCTGGCGCGCCGGCAGGGGGTCGGCGCCCGGGTTCGCCGAGGACTTCGCATTCCTTGTCCAGGCCTGGCTCGACCTCTACGAGGCGACGTTCGACACGGGCTGGCTCGACCGCGCGCTCGGGCTGCAGCGGGCGATGGACGAGCGGTTCTGGGACGCCGCCGGGGGCGGCTACTTCAACTCCCCTGCGGGGGCCGCGGACGTTGTCCTGCGGCTGAAGGAGGACTACGACGGCGCGGAGCCGGCGGCGACCTCGGTTGGCGCGATGAACCTGCTCAGGCTCTCGTCCCTCACGGGCGACGAGGGCCTCCGGGACCGGGGACGGCGCGCGATAGCCGCGTTCCGGGAGAGGTGGCAGGAGGCGCCGCACGCGATGCCGCAGCTCCTGTGCGCGCTGGAGCCCGCGCTCGAGCCCCCGCGCCACGTGGTCATCACCGGGGAGCCCGGGTCGCCGGGCTTCGACGCCCTGGCCTCGGTGGTCCACGAGAGGCTCGGGCCGCGCCGCGCGCTGATCGCGCCAGGCGCGTCGCCGGCCGCGCGGGCCTGGTTCTCGGCCCGCATGCCGTGGCTGGGGGGGATGGGGGCCGGGGAGGCCGGCCCGGCCGCCTATGTCTGCGAGGAGTCCACCTGCCGGGCGCCGGCGCGCACCCCCGGGGAGCTCCGAAAGGCGCTCGGCCACCCCCCCGGGGGGGCCTAGCGGGCGCAATCAGCATTGTTTACATTCGCTCAATGGGTGGCTTGCATTGGGCATATCCAAATGAAGGTCCTTGCAGTTGAAGACGACGATCTTTCTCGCTCCGTCTTGCGCCGCTCCCTGGAGCGTCTCGGGCACGAAGTGATCGACACGAGGGACGGCGAGGAGGCGTGGACGGTCTGGCTCAAGGAGAAGCCCCGCGTGGTGGTGAGCGACTGGCGGATGCCGAGGCTGGACGGCCTCAAGCTGTGCAGGCGGCTGCGCGCGCAGCAGGGCCAGGAGTACCTCTATTTCATCCTGCTCACCGGCACGGGTGGAACCGGCCAGAACCGCCGCGCCGCGGCGGACGCCGGCGTCGACGATTTCCTGACCAAGCCGATCGACCTATCGGAGCTCTGGATGAGGCTCCGCGTCGCCGAGAGGATCCTCACGTACACGATCAAGGTGCACCGGCTCGAGGAGATGATGCCGATGTGCTCGTACTGCAAGAAGATCAGGGACGACCGCAACTACTGGCAGCAGATCGAGAGCTACATAAACGAGAGGACCGGAACGGAGATCAGCCACTCGGTGTGCCCCGACTGCTACCAGAGGGTCGTGATCCCGGAGCTCGCCCGGCTCAAGCGGGAGGCCATCAAGCCGTCCGTGTCCCGGAAGGTCTCCGCGGCTAGAAGTCCGCGGTGAGGTGCTGCTGCGCGCCCGGCTGGACCGAGCGCTCGCCCAGCGCGGTGCACTCGATCTCGTCGTTCTTGTAGAGCTTGAACTTGACGGGCGCCGCGGCGTCGTCGGTCTCCCAGCGCCACTTCCCGATCGAGACGAACGTCAGCGGCACCCCCTTCTCCCAGGTGAGCCCGGGGCCGGCGCCGCGTATGAACAGCCGGTTGCCGATCCCGATGTAGGCGGTGATGACGAGGCGCGTGGCGCCGTCGGCCGAGATGGCCGACTCGGCGTTCTCCGGCGCCGCCTGCGAGGGCCCCGCGTCGAGGGGCAGGTCATGCTCGGCCGGGGCGGGCTTGCGCGGCGCCCGCTTCTGCGGCGGCGCCTCCGGAGCCGGCGCGGGTGCGGCCGGGGCCGTCGGCGCGGGCGCGGGGACGGGCGCCGGTGCCGATCTTGCCGCCTGTGGAGGCGGCGCGACGGCGGGCGCTGGCTTTGCCGCGGGGGCGGGCGCGGGCGCCGCGGGTGCGGCGGGCGCCGGCTTGGGGGCGGGGACGGGTGCGGGAGGGCTCGCGAACGGCGAGACCGAGGAGACGACCGCCGGCCGGATCTCGACGATCTGGCTCGCAGGCACGGGCGGCACCTCGACGGAGATCGGCGCGGGCGCGGGCGCCACGCGGATGGGCTCCTGCGCCTTGGCGACGGCCGCCTCGAAGTCGGACGCGGCCTTCGCGATCTTCTTGGCGACCGCCTCGAGCCTCGCGGCGGAATCGTCGTCGTGCTTCTTCGCGGCGGCGAGCCCCGCGTTGAGCTCGGCCATCTTGTCCTTGATCTGCTGCGCGACGCGGTCGGACTGGGTGAAGTTCTCCTGGGCGATGCCCGCGAGCCGGTCGAGCCCGCCCGCCGCTATCGAGACCTGCTCCGAGGAGGAGGTCACCGTGGCGGCAAGGGCCTGGAGCGCGCGCTGGCGGTTGTCGAGCGCCTCGTCCTGGCGGCGCGCATAGTCGGCGACGAAGGGGAAGGCGCCGAGCACGACCGCGACGGCGACGCAAACGGCGATGGCGACAAGCGTGAACCCCGTCATCGGGCGCGCCGACTGGTCGGCGATGTACCATGCCGCCAGGAGAAGGAATGCGTCCCCGGTCAGGAAGATCCACTTCGGCAGCCTCGGTGTGTCGCTGGGCAAATCCATGTGATATGGGGGTTGGTCCTTTCTGCGGCCAAGGGGCAATCTTTTCAACCGGAAACGCTCCGGCGCGCCGCGCCGCCCGCGAATTTCGCCGCCACCGCCGCGTACAGCCTGTCCCACTCGGCCGGGTTGAGGTCGCGCCTCCTCCCGGGCGAGACCTGGCGGTGGTCCGTGATGCGGTCCATCCCCAGGCCGAGCCGCGCCCAGCGGGCCTCGAGCCATTCCAGTGCCGAGGCGATCTGCCCGCCCGAGAGTGGGGCGAGGTAGGTGTCCCCCGCGAACGAGACCCCGAGGAGGAAGTCGTTGCACCGGTCGCGGCCGAGGAACCGCGAGGCCCCGGCGTGCCAGGCGACCTGCGCGTCCGGGACCAGGGCGCACCGGGTGCCGTCGGCGTCGATGAGGCAGTGGTAGCTCACGCGGCTCTCCGGATCGAGCATCCTGGCGACCGTCTCCGCGAAGCCGAGCCCGCTGTGGTGGAAGAGTACGCCGAGCCCCTCGTGCGCGGCGGTGCCCCTGTTGGGCGAGGGCCGCTCGAATTCCCGGAAGGCCATCTGCGGACGGGCCCCCTCAGACCCGGTGCCACGCGATCACCGAGAGCGCCAGGAGGAACCCGATCCTGACCGAGCCCTCGATCGTCAGCACGACGAGGATCCATTTCAGGGGGCAGTTCCGCCTGACCGAGTAGCCCGCCATGGTGGCCGCGGCGAGCGCGAGGGCGTACGCCCGCGACATCGGGCTCGCCAGGAGCGCCAGGACCCATGCTGCGTAGAGGACCAGGCCCGCGCTCCAGAGGAAGGAGACCACCTCGCCGGGGCCCATCTCGCGTGGGTCGGCGCCCCGGGCGATCTGCTTGATCCCGACGTAGCGCTCGCCCATGGCCAGCTGCCAGGCCTCGAAGAGGAGGAAGAGGGGCGCGAGGAGGGGAAGGCCGCTCACGCCCGGAGCCTGCCGGCGGGGGGCCCCGGCGACAATCCAGTTCGTCGGAGTTGCGCTTGCGCCCCGCTCCCCGGCGGGTCAAGCTGCCGGCAAGGTGCCGATACGTACTGTCATTATCGACGATGAGGTCGTATTCCGCCAGATGCTGGCCTCCGCGCTGAGCCGGGTGCGGGGCCTGGTGGTGGCGGGTGCGTTCAAGGACGGCAAGTCCGGCCTCGAGCACTGCCTGAAGGACCCGCCCGGCCTGGTCGTCGTCGACCTGTACCTGCCGGGAATGCACGGCCTCGAGGTCGTGCGCGAGATTCGCGCGAAGCTGCCAAACACGCGGATACTGGTCCTGACGGGGCACCCCGACGGCGACCTGCCCGCCCGGCTGATTGCGCAGGGCGTGCACGGGTTCGTCGACAAGAGCGCGCCGCTCAACTACGTGCTGCAGGCGATCGAGTCGGTGATCGCCGGCGGCATGTTCTTCGCCGCCCACGTCCCGCCGAAGGCGGCCGGCGCCGCCGCCGCCGCCCAGCTCCCCAAGGTCGAGCCCTCGGTCAAGGAGGGCCCGCCGACGACCTCGGTCGACGCCGTCCAGACGCTCTCGGCACGGGAGCTCGAGGTCGCCCGGCTCGTCGCAGAGGGGTTCTCGTCGAAGGAGATCGCGGACCGGCTGGACCTGAGCGTGCGCACGGTCGAGAAGCACCGCGCGAACATCATGGACAAGATCAAGGTCAGCGAGGTCGCCAGCCTCGTGCGCTGGTGCGTGCAGGCCGGGATCGTCAAGTCCTGACGCCGCGGGGGCCGCTCAGGGCCCCGCGTACTTCCCGAGCTCGCCGGCGAAGGCCTCGAATTCCCCGACGACCTCCGCCAGGTCCCCCGGCGCGAGCGCGACCCCCGGATGGGCCAGCTTGTCCTCGATCTGCGTGATCAGCTCCGAGAGCCTGCCCGCGCCCATGTGGAGGGCGCTGCTCCTGAGCCCGTGGGCGACCCTCAACTGCTCCTGGCGGCTGCCGGTGCTCAGCGAGCGGACTGCCTCCGGGAAGGTGGAAAGGAAGAGCCGCACGATCTCCCGCGCGGCGTCGTCGCCGACCGAGGAGGCGAGGTCCTTCAGGGCAAGATTGGGGGGTGGGACGCTCAAGCTGGCTATCTCCCCGCATTAGGGGGCCGGCCGCAACCGATTAATTGCCCCCCTTCGCTAGAGGCCCTCCACCTCGAGGTCGCCCGGCTTCAGGAGCGGCGTGAAGAGCGCCTTGTTGGCCGCCTTCATGTAGGCCTCCCTCGCCTCGATCGTGCCGTCCTTCACCCGGTTCATGAGGCTCGTGTCCATGAGGACCATCCCCTCGGCGCCGCTTCCCTCGATGATCGCCCTTATGTTCGAGATCTGGCCGCTTCGCACCGTGTTGCCGAGGGCCTCGTGCTGGAGCAGGATCTCGTGGACCGCGCACCGGCCCTTGGGGATGCGCGGGCACAGAAGCTGGGCCACGATGCCGGCCAGGCAGCCGGACAGCATCACGCGGACCTGGTTCTGGTCGTCGGCCGGGAACGAGTTGATGATCCTGTCGACGGTCTTCGGGGCGTTGTTCGTGTGCAGCGTGCCGAATACGAGCATGCCCATCGAGGCGCAGCTCAGCGCGAGCTTCATCGTCTCGAGCTCGCGCATCTCGCCGATCAGCACGATGTCGGGGTCGTGGCGCATGGCGCTCTTGAGCGCGGCGGGGAACGACTTCGTGTGCTCGCCGACCTCGCGGTGGACGATGATGCTCTTCTTCACCGGCTGCACGAACTCGATCGGGTCCTCGATCGTGATGATGTGCCGGCACATGTTGGTGTTGATGTAGTCGATCATCGCCGCGAGCGTCGTCGACTTGCCGCTTCCCGTCGGGCCCGTGACGACGACGAGGCCCTCGTGCAGCGTGCAGAGCTTCTTCACGGCCTCGGGGAGCCCCAGCTGCTCGAGGGTCAGGATCCTGACCGGGATCTCGCGCAGCACCACGGCCTGCCCGAAGTGGGTGTAGAACAGGTTGCCGCGGAACCGGGCCAGGCCGGGGATCTCGTAAGCGAAGTCCAGGTCCCTGCTCTCGAGGTACTCCTTCCACCGCCGCTCGGGAACGAGCTCCTTCAGCATCCTCTCCATCGCCTGCGCGGTGACCGGCGTCTCGCCGATCGGCTGGATCGACCCCGACATCCGCGCCCTGGGGGGAAGGCCCACCGAGAGGTGCAGGTCCGAGCCCTCCTTCTCGACCATCGCCCGCAGCAGTGCGTCAATCTCGGCCATGGCGGTCTACGTGATCCTCGCGCGGATGACGCGGTTGGAGATGTTCGCGAGGGCGGTCTCGCTCGATACCTTGCCGTCCTGCCACAGCCCGAAGACCACGCCGTCCATGAGGCACATCCCCTCGCGGATGCCCGTCTCCATCGCGTTGCGAAGGCCGATCGTCTTTCCGTCGCGCACGAGGTTGGCGATGGCCATGGTGTTGACGAGGATCTCGCAGGCCATGACCAGGCCGCCGCCGGCCGCGGGAAGCAGGCGCTGGCAGACGATCCCGCGGAGGCTCTCGGCGACGGAGGAGCGGATCTGCGGCTGCTGCATGGCGGGGAAGACGTCGAGCAGCCGGTTCAGCGTGGTCGCGGCGTCGCTCGTGTGCATGGTGCCGATGACAAGGTGGCCCGTCTCGGCGGCGGTGACCGCCATCTCGATCGTCTCCAGGTCGCGCAGCTCCCCGATCACGATGATGTCGGGATCCTCGCGCAGGGCGCTCATCAGCGCGGTGTAGAAGGTCTTGGTGTGCGTCCCGACCTGGCGCTGCGTCAGCGTGCAGCCCTTGGCCTCCTGCACGAACTCGATCGGGTCCTCGACCGTGATGATGTGGTCCCGCCTGGTCTCGTTGAGGTAGGCCACCATCGAGGCGAGCGTCGTCGTCTTTCCGGAGCCCACGGGGCCCGTCACCAGTACGAGCCCGTTGTGGAAGCTGAGCAGCCTCTTGAGCGTCTCGATGTGGTGCGCGAACCCGAGCTCGGCCATCGTCTTGACCTCCTTGGGCACGATCCGGTACGAGCCCGCGCACCCGTCCTTCTGGAACATGAGGTTGACCCGGTAGCGCTCGTGCAGGGAGGGCGCCAGGGCGCAGTCGAGGTCGTGCTCGTGGAGGAGCCTCTCCTTCAGGTCGGGGGAGAGGAGCACGGTGTTGAGGCGGAGCGCCTCCTCGGCGGTGAGCGTATGCTCGCTGATGTAGATGAGGATCCTGTTCTTGCGGATGAACGGGCGCCTTCCCGCGGTCACGTGGAGGTCGCTCGCCTCGTGGCGCCCGGTCGCGCTCAGGAGCTCGCGGAAGCCCTCGGCCAGCGCCTTGTCGTCCATCCGGGCCACCGCCTCGAAGGGGAACGTCGGCTGCGGCCCGACCGCCGACTTCTTGACCGGGGAGAGCACGATGTCCTCCACAAGGTCGTCGGCCGGGACGAACGGGTCGCCGGGGGGCGGGCCCTGCTCCGCCGTCACCGCGGCCCTGCTCGCCAGCCTCTCGAGCGCCTCGACGTTCGTGACAATGTCGTCGTCGATCAGCTTCTGCGCGAACTCAAGCAGCGCGGGCCCGCCGCCGAGGTCGGCCCTCACCCTCACGCACTGCACGCGGGTGAACATGCCCTGTTCGATGCCGAGCCGGACGAACCAGAGCAGGTCGGGACTCAAAGCGGGCGGTTTCACGCACCTCTATCATGCTGCGGGCGAACATCCTGCCAAGCGTGAATCCGGCGCCCCCCGGGGCAGATTGGGGGATTGCAAACCCGTGGGAATGCACGGACCATGGTCCTTCATACACAGAAGATCATGCTGAGAAAGTTCATTGCAAGGCTGCGCGAGTCGTTTGCCCCCGCCCCGAAGAAACCGGCCCCGGTCGCGCCCCAGGGCGCCGCGGCGCCGCGAAGGCCCGGGCAGCCGGGCGCGGAGCGGGCCCGCGGGCACGGGCAGCGGACGCAAGGCAGGGGCCAGGCCTCGCCCCAGGGGCGGACCCAGGGGTTCCGCCCGCGCGTGGAGGAGAGGCGCCCGGACGAGCGCAGACCGGGGGAGCGGCACCCGGAGGAGCGCCGCCAGGACGAGCGGCGCCCGGAGGACCGGCGGCCGGGGGAGCGGCACCCGGAGGAGCGGCGCCCGGAGGACCGGCGGCCGGGGGAACGGCACCCGGAGGAGCGCCGCCGCGATGAGCGCCGCCCGGAGGAGCGGCGGCCGGAGGGCCGCGGCCCATCCAGGGGCGTCCAGGGCCGGTTCGGCGGCGGAAGAAAGCCGCGCCCCGCCCGCGACGACTTCGAGCATCCGCATCCGGGGCCGGACAAGCCCCTGGTCCCCGTCGACATCCCGAAGATGCAGACCCCGTTCACGGCGCTCGGGCTCTGCGACGCGCTCGCCTACGCGGTCAAGGAGAAGGGCTACACCGAGCCCACGCCGATCCAGGTCCAGGCGATCCCGCTGATCCTCGAGGGCCGCGACGTCATCGGCTCTGCGCAGACGGGCACGGGCAAGACCGCGGCGTTCGCGCTCCCGATCATCCAGCGCCTGGGCGGCCACGGGCCGATGCGCTGCCTCGTCCTCGAGCCGACGCGGGAGCTGGCGCTGCAGGTCGAGGAGGCCTTCCACAAATACGCGATGTTCACCGACCTCCGGGTGACGATCGTCTACGGCGGCGTCGGCTACGGCAAGCAGGTCGACGACCTGCGGCGCGGCATGGACATCCTCGCCGCTACGCCCGGCCGTCTGCTCGACCACCTGGAGCAGCGCAACTGCTCGCTCGACAAGATCGAGATCCTCGTCCTCGACGAGGTCGACCGGATGCTCGACATGGGCTTCCTGCCGGACGTCAGGCGGATCGTGCAGAAGTGCCCGAGCGACCGCCAGACCCTGTTCTTCACCGCGACCCTGCCACCGGAGATCGAGCACCTTGCCGGCTGGGCCCTGCGCAACCCGGCGAAGGTGGAGATAGGCCGGCACAGCGCGCCCGCCGAGACGGTCGCGCACGCGTTCTATCCCGTCGTCGCCACGCAGAAGTTCGACCTGCTCCAGCTCCTGCTCGAGAAGACCGACTTCAAGAGCGTCCTCATCTTCTGCCGGACGCGCATGGGCGCGGACCGGATCGCCCACCGGCTCCTGCACAACGGCCACAGCGTCGGCGTCATGCATTCCGACCGGAGCCAGCGCGAGCGCGTCGAGGCGCTCGAGGGCTTCAAGTCGGGCAGGAACGACGTGCTGGTGGCGACCGACATCGCGGCGCGCGGCCTCGACATCGCGGGCGTCACCCACGTGATCAACTACGACGTTCCCGAGAACCCGGAGGACTACGTCCACAGGATAGGCAGGACCGGCCGGGCCCACCACTCGGGGGACGCGTTCACGCTCGTCACCGAGGACGACGTGAGGGACGCCCGCAGCATCGAGCGGTTCATCGGTGCCTCGGTCGAGAGGAAGAGGATCGAGGGCTTCCCGTACGTCTACTCGGCGCTCTTCGACCAGAAGGTGATCGAGGAGGCGGCCCCCAGGGCCGCGGGCCGCCTTCACCGCGGGACCAGGCGCTAGCGGCGCCCGTCAGTCGCTGCCGTTCACCACCTTGTATGTCGTGGCCGCGGCGATCGAGCCGGCGATCTCGCCCGCGAGCAGCACCCAGTAGCTGCTCCACAATGACATGCCCATGACGGAGATCCCGGTCGCCACGGCCGGGTTGAACGCGCCGCCCGACACGCCGCCGACCGCGAAGGCGCCCGTCATCACGGTCATGCCGATCGCGAGGCCGTAGAACGAGTTGCCCGCCGTCGCCTTCGCCGTGGCGACGTTGAGGACGACCCAGCACAGGGCGAACGTGAAGAGGAACTCGGCGACGAAGGCGGGCTTCCACCCGGCCAGCGCCAGGGGCTGCGCGGCGCCCGGCATCTTGATCTTGAGGACGATCCACGCCGCGACGAGGGCTGCGGCGACCTGGGCGGCCCAGTAGGGGACGACGTCCTTCGTGTCGCACTTGCCGCGCAGCCAGACGGACAGCGTTACCGCGGGGTTGAAGTGGCCGCCGGAGACGTGGCCGCCCGCGAAGATCATGACCATGAGCGCGGCTCCGATTGCGACGGGGGCTAGCGGGCCCGCTCCGGGGGCGATGGACGTGGCGCCTACCGTGAAGACGAGGAAGAACGTCCCGATGAACTCGACGAGGTATTTTTTCATCCGTTGGGGTGGGGTTGGGGCCCACTCTACGGGGAGGGGCGGCGCAAACGAGCGTTTTTTGGAGTTGCGGGCGGCGCGGATTCGGGCGTCGTTGCGCATTCCGATGCGAATACAGATCCCCGAGGGCGACTTCAGCGGCTACATCTTCGACCTGGACGGAACGCTGGCCGACACGATGCCGCTGCACTACCTGGCCTGGGAGGAGGCGCTGCGCAACGCGGGGCTCAAGGGCCGCCTCGACGAGAACTACTTCTACGCGCTCGGAGGGGTGCCCTCCAGGCGGGTGGCCGCCCTCCTCGGAAAGCACCACGGCCTCAAGCTGGACCCGGAGAGGGTGTACAGGGACAAGGAGGACATCTTCATGGCCTCCCTCCAGAAGCTTGAGCTCATCGGCCCCGTCGTCGAATTCGCCCGGTCGGCCAGCGGGAACCGGCCCATCGCGATCGCCTCGGGCGGCACCAGGGACGTGGTCACCAGCACCCTCAGGAAGACGGGCCTGGCGTCGCTCTTCCCCGTCGTCGTCACCGCGGACGACGTCGAGCACGGCAAGCCCGCGCCGGACATGTTCCTTCTCGCCGCCCGCAGGATGGGGGTCGAGCCCGGGCGCTGCCTCGTCTTCGAGGACGGCGAGCCCGGGATCCAGGCCGCCGAGGCCGCCGGGATGAAGTGGGTCCGGGTCCCGAGCCGGCAGTCAGCGTGAGACGCGGGCGTCGGAGCCGTACCCGGCCACCGAGACGGTGTCGCCGACGCTGAGGCCCGCGGTGGCCGCGGCGTTGGCGAAGTTGCGGGAGAGCACGGTGCGCCCGTCGGCGTCCGGGAACGCCACCCATTGGTCGCTCTTCACGTCGGTGTAGGTGCGCCCGTAGAGGGTCCGGTAGGTGCGCGCGCGCACGTGCAGCTCGAAGAACATCATCGGCTCTATGCCGGCGGCGGCGAAGTCGGTCGCCTGGGCCTCGAGGAGGACGTTGCCGTAGACGGCGTCCACCTCGGCGACCCTCGTGTCGAAGCCGCGGGCGTCGGCGTGCGCGGCCGCCGTCGACGGGCCGGGCTCGGGCGCGACGGTGGCGTCGTGGTAAGGCGCGTCCCGCGCCGGCTCGGGCAGCGCCTCGCGGCCGCGATCGATCCAGTCGTTGAGCGCGCGGAAGGCGGCGAGGTGCTCGGCCTGGCTTATGTTGGTGTGGCCCTCCCGCGAGATGAGGAAGAGCGCGGGCTGGACCGCGGGAGGGGGGCGCGCGACGAGGGCGGTCAGGTAGCTGCGGGCCTCCCTGGCCTCGCGCAGGGTGGCCACGAACAGGAGCGGAATGCGCGGCAGGAGCGAAAGGCCGACCCTCATGTCCGGCTCCTTGGCGTAGAGCGTGGCGTCGAAGACCATGGCCCCCTGGTAGGGCCCCGGGTCGCGCTCGGCCATGATCGCCGCGACCAGGCCCCCGATCGACTCGCCGTCGAGGATGACCCGGTCGGTTTCGCCGTAGGTGACCGCGATGTACTCGCGCAGCGCGTCGATGTCGGCGATCGCGTCGCCGATGATCAGCCCGTTCCTGCGGTAGCTCGTCGTCGCGACCATCCAGCCCTCGTCGAGGAGCGCCCTGCTGAAGGCCCGCTCGGGGTTGAGGTCGGCGACGAGCGGGGCCGACTCCGGGCGGTAGCCGTGGGCGATCAGGAGGACGTTGCGGTTCCACGTGCCCGGGGGGTTCGCGACCGCGAACTTCGCGCCGCCGATCTCGCCCACGTCGACCTTTACCGGGGCCGCGGGCGCGTCCGCCGCGGAGGCGGGGCGCGCCGGACCCGGGGCGAGTCCGGCCATCGCGGCAAGGGCCGCGAGCCCGCGGGTTGCCTTACTATTGGTGATCAACGGGATTCGACTAGCGTGCGCCGCCGGCGAAGGCGAACCCCTTTTGGCTTCAGCTGGCGCGCGCCTTAGGCTCCAATGGAGCCTCCCCGAGCCTTGAAGCCCTCCGCCCTCGCAAAACCCCACGTCATCTCCCAACCCGAATACGTGCCGGGAAAACCCATCGAGGAGCTGGCCCGCGACCTGGGCCTGGACCCGTCCGGGATCGTCAAGCTCGCCTCGAACGAGAACGCGTTCGGCCCGTCCCCCCTCGCGGTCGGGGCCGCCAAGCTGGCCGTCGAGCAGGGCCAGCTATATCCCGACGGGGGCTGCTACGCGCTTCGCCGCAGGCTCGCCCGGTTCCACGGCCTGGGCCCCGAGCAGTTCGTCATCGGGAACGGCTCGAACGAGGTCATAGAGTTCCTGGGCCACGTGTTCCTCGGGCCCGGCGACGAGGTCGTGATGGGCGCGCCGGAGTTCGTGGTCTACAGGATGGTGGCGCTGCTCTTCGGCGCCCGCCCGGTCGAGGTTCCGCTCGTCAACTTCCGAAACGACCTGCGGGCGCTCGCCCGCGCCGTGACGCCGAGGACGAAGCTCGTCGTCGTCTCGAGCCCCAACAACCCGACCGGCACGGCCAGCGACGCGGACGAGCTCCTCGGGTTCGTCCGCTCGCTCCCCGATTCGCTCGTGTGCGTCGTCGACGAGGCGTACAGCGACTTTGCCGAGAGGGCGCCCGACCTGCGCCCGCTCATCGCCGAGGGCCGCAACGTGATCGGGCTCCGGACGTTCTCGAAGGTGTACGGCCTCGCCTCGCTGCGCGTGGGCTACGGGTACTCCACCGCCGAGCTGGCTTCGCTCGTGGACCGCGTCCGCCAGCCGTTCAACGTGAACGCCGTGGCCCAGGCAGCGGCCGCCGCCGCGCTCGACGACTCCGGCTTCCGGAGCATGTGCGTCGCGAAGACCCGCAGCGGCCTCAGGCGCCTCGAGGAGGGCTGCGCGGCTCTCGGGCTCGAGTTCGTCCCCAGCCAGGCAAACTTCCTGCTCGTGCGCGTCGGCGACGGCGCCCGGGTGTTTGACGCGCTGCTGCACAGGGGAGTCATCGTGCGCCCGCTCAAGCTGTACGACCTGCCGGAGTGGATCCGCGTGACCGTCGGGACGGCCGAGCAGAACGAGCGGTTCCTGCGCGAGCTCGCCGCGGTCGCGCGCTAGGCTAGCGCGAGGAGGCCCGGACCAGCCGGTCGCACAGCGCCTCGGCGATGCCGGCGCCGGCCGGCCGCTCGACGTGTATCCGGGCGTATCCGCCGGCGTCGAGCCTCCTCAGGGTCGCGAAGAGCCGCCTTGCGGCGCGGCGCAGGTCGCCCCGCGCGTCGAGCCAGAAGACGTTCCCCCGGCCCGCCAGGGGCCGCGCCCCGCGCGGCCTCGAGATGAAGAGAAAGGCGTCCGCCGGCGCGCGCGCGGCCATCCGCCGGGTGATCCCCGCGTGGAGGACGACCGGGGTCCGCGGGCTGTAGTGCCTGGGCATCTGGCCGGGCGCGAGCCGGCCCGCGGCGCCCGCCCTCCGGGACCCGGCGACGGCGGTGCCGAGGGCCGCCGCGATCTCGGCGCGGCTCACCGCGCCGGGGCGCAGCAGGGCGGGTCGCCTCGGGTCGCGCATGTCGACGATCGTCGATTCCAGCCCGATCCGGGACGGGCCCCCGTCCAGGATGTGGCGGACCCTGGGCCCGAGGTCGGCCCTGACATGGCCCGCGGTCGTGGGGCTCACGTAGCCGAACGGGTTCGCGCTCGGGGCCGCGAGCGGCACGCCGGCGAGCCGGATCAGGCGCCGGAAGAGCGGATGGGAAGGCATCCTCACGGCGACGCTCGGGAGGTTCGCCGTCGCCGCGTCCGGCACGGCCGCGGTCTTCGGAAGGACGATGGTGAGCGGGCCCGGCCAGAACCGCCTGGCGAGCCTGAGGGCCGCGGGGTTCGGCCGGGCCACCCGCGCGAGGTCCCGCAGGGACGCGATGTGGACGATCAGCGGGTCGCTCGAGGGCCGGCCCTTTGCGGCGAAGATCCGCCGGCATGCCGCCGCGCTCGTGGCGTCCGCCGCGAGCCCGTACACCGTCTCGGTCGGGACGCCGACCACGTCGCCGGCCCGGATGCGCCCGGCGAGAAGCGCCAGGTTGCGCGGGGTGCCCCTATAGATCCGGGCGCTCCTGGCCATGGCCACCCGGGCGGGCTGCCCGGCAAAAAAAAGACCGGAGCCTTTCGGGCTCCGGCCGGGCGTTCGGCGAGCCTTCGCTCACTTCGAAAGCAGCATGTTGCGCGAGTGCTTGATCGTGCGCGTGACGGCGCGCTGGTGCTTCGCGCAAAGCCCGGTGTACTTGCGGGGCAATATCTTGCCCGTGTCCGTGACAAAGCGGACCCAGGCCTGCGGGTCCGTGAACGGGATCTGCGCGGGCGTTGGGGTCTGCTGCTTCTTTTCGGCGTCGCTCATGTGTCGGGAAAGGGTCGGATCCTGCCCGAGGGGGGGCGCATGTCAATCCCCATTGGCCCGGGCCGCGGCCGCTTGCCACCGCGGGGCGCCGCGCCCAAGCTGGGATCCCGCCATGCGAATCGTGCTCGCCGCGCTCCTGGTCGGCGCAATCCTCCCGGCGCGGGCGGCCGACGCCCCGGCGGACCCGCTCGCCCACCTTCGCGCCGGCCATCCCCGCCTGCTCTTCACGGACGCCGACCTGGCGGCCGCGCAGGAGGCCGCCAGGAGCGATCCGCTCCGCTCGGCGCTCCACGACCGCATCGCCGCCGCCGCGACGGCGGCGCTCTCCGCGCGGCCGCTCGTCCACGAGCTCATCGGGCCGCGCCTCCTCAAGCAGTCGCGCGCCGCGGTCGTGCAGATCTTGACCTGCGCGATGGCCTACCGGCTCACCGGGGACGACCGCTTCCTGCAGCGGGCCAGGGGCGACCTGCTGACCGTGGCCGCGTTCCCCGACTGGAACCCGTCGCATTTCCTGGACGTCGCCGAGATGAGCCTCGCGGTCGCGATAGGCTACGACTGGCTGTTCCCGGAGCTCTCGCGCCCGGAGAGGGCCGCTGTGCGCGGGGCGCTCCTCGGCAAGGCGCTCGCCTTCGCCCCGGCGGCCTACTCGCCGGGCGCAGCGAGGGACAAGCGCCTCTTCTTCGCCACGGCCACGATGAACTGGAACCAGGTGTGCAACGGCGGGCTGCTCGCGGCGGCCCTGGCCCTGGCCGACGAGGAGCCGGCCATGGCCCGGCTGGTCGTGGGGGGCGTGCGCCGCTCGCTCCCGCTCGCCATGGACGCGTACAAGCCGGACGGCGCGTACCCCGAGGGGCCCGGCTACTGGGAGTACGGAACGAGCTACAACGTCGTCATCCTGGCGCTCCTCGAGGGCGCCCTCGGAACGGACTTCGGCCTGGGCTCCGCGCCCGCGTTCGACCGCACCGCCCTCTACAGGACCGCGGTCGTCGGCCCGACCGGCCTCGCGTTCAACTACGCCGACGGCGACGCGCGGGTCGAGTACTCCCCGGCGTACGCCTGGCTCGCGCGCCGCTACGGCGACCAGGCCGCCCTCGAGAACAGCCGGGCCCTGCTCCGTTCCGAGATCCTCGGGCCCCGCCGCGACCGGTTCCTCGCCCTGGACGCGGTCTGGTTCCCGGGCCCGCCGGCCGGCCCCGAGCGTCCCGGCGCCGGGGGGGCGGTCCCCGCGCTCGGGCGGATCCCGCTGAGCCTCCACTTCCGGGGAGGAGCGGACATCGCGCTCTTCCGGAGCGCGTGGAACGACCCGCGCGCCCTGTTCCTCGGCTTCAAGGCGGGCGACAACTCGACCAACCACTCCCACCTCGACCTCGGCTCGTTCGTGCTCGAGTCCGACGGCGTGCGCTGGGCCGTGGACCTGGGGCCCGACGACTACGACCTGCCCGGGTACTTCGGCGGCCTTCGGTGGTCCTATTTCCGGCTCAACAACCGCAGCCACAACACGGTCACGCCCGGGGACGCGCTGCAGGAGCCCAAGGCGAGGGCCCCGATCGTGGCGTTCTCGGACTCGGCCGCGGGCCCCTACGCAATCGCCGACCTGACGGCGGCGTACCCGCTCGCCGCGCGGCGGATCCTGCGCGGGGTGGCCATGCCCGACAGGGCGCGCGTCCTCGTCCAGGACGAGTTCTCGGAGCTGGCGCCCGGGACGCCGGTGCGCTGGGTGATGGTGACCGGCGCGGAGATCCGGCTGTCCCCCGACGGGCGGTCCGCGGTGCTCTCGCACGGCGGCCGCCGGCTGCTGGCGGAGGTGCTCGAGCCGGCCGCGGCGCGGTTCCGGTCGGGACCGGCGAGGCCTCCCACCCCCGGCGAGGAGCAGAACGCCGGGGACTCCGAGCTCCTCATGGAGGTCGCGCCGGGGAGCGCGGCGGCCGACCTGCGGATCGCCGTCGTCCTCACTCCGGCCGGCGAGCGCTGGCCGCAGCGCCCCGTCCCTGCCATAACGGCGCTCGCGGACTGGCGCTGACGCGCGGCTCAGATCGAGCTGAAGTCGCCCTGGTCCAGCGGGAACAGGGGCCGTCCCAGCCGCTCGGAGCTCACGCGCTCGATCTCGAGCGCGACCGTGTAGTTGTGCGTGACGAAGCGCAGGAGCTCGATCCTCGGTATGCTGAGGCAGCGCGTGCCCTTGTAGGCGATGACCGTGGCGTTCGGGGAGCTGTTCTGCATGAGGCCGATCTCGCCGAAGAACTCGCCGGCGCGGATGATTGCCAGCTGGCGCCCCTTCTGGGTGACCCGGGCCGTGCCCTGGAAGATGATGAAGAAGTCCTCGACCGTCTGGCCCTCGCTCAGGATGACGCTGCCCGGCGGGAAGCCGACGATCGTGGAAAGGCGCGCGAAGCGGTTGATGGCCTGCAGGTGCCAGTTCTGGCAGAGGGATATCCTCCGCAGGAAGGGCATCTTGAGGAGCATGTCGGTCAGGGTGGCCTGCGGGACCTTGCGCACGACCAGCTCCTCGGCCATCGCGCGGTCCATCGTCAGCAGCGTGACCGGGGTCAGCGAGCGCAGCAGGTAGCTCGGGAACTTGGGGTCGGCGAGGTCGTGCAGCCCGATGACGTCGCCCTCGGTGAGCACCTGGACCTGCACGGACCGGCCGGAGGACAGGTCGCGCCGCAGGGCGACCTTTCCGCTGACGATCAGCGCCACCTGCGTCGGGAGGTTCTCATACTCCCAGAGCGTGCTCCACGGCCCGTGGCGGCGCACCGTCATCGCGCGGGCGAGCTCGAGGCGCTGCGGCGGCTGCAGCGTGCTCAGCAGCGGCGAGGCGGCCATCGCCTTCATCCGGCTCGACTCGTCCAGGATCAGGTCCTTGGCGCCGAACCAGCGCGCGCGCCACAGGCGGACGGTGTTGCGCCGCGCCTGCGCCCGCTCCCGCACCGAGTGGTAGGTCTCCCAGATCAGGTAGCCGGCCCCCAGGGCCGCAAGCGCCCCGCCGATCGTCAGCAGCATCTGGACGCCGTAGGTCTCGACGAACCCCAGCCAGTAGGAGACGCTCGACGAGGGCATGCCCATCAGCCGCGAGCCCCAGAAGATGATGGCAAGCATCCAGAGCACGCCGTAGCCCATCCTGGCCCAGGTCGTCGGCTGGCGCAGCGCGCGGCTCAAGAGCCAGCCCCGCGTCTCCGGGCGCCGGTTGGGCGGGAATATGTAGGACTGCTCGGCGTCGCTCAGGTTGCGCTTCTCGCCGACGTGGATGAGCTTCGAGAACTCGCCGCCGAAGATGGGGCGCATGCTCACGACCAGGGCCACCATGGAGAAGAACTCGCAGCCGGGCCGGCGCCAGGCGGCGAATCCCGTGGCGATGGCGAGCACCGCCGGCTCGGCCAGGCCGATCACCGTCTGGGCCTTCGTCGGCAGGATGACCGCGTCGTGCGTGTCGATCGAGAAGCGCGGGGGGAGCGAGAGCCACCTCCAGCGGGGCCGGTAGATCTCCCCGCCGGCGCCGCGGATCATGCAGCCCGCGAGGAACGCGGCGAAGCTCAGCGCAGCGCAGAGGAGCAGGAGGCCGAGCGCCCAGTCGAGGAAGGTGACCGGCGGCCTCGTGGGCAGGACGACCGCCATGATCATGCCGACCGAGAAGAGGACGGCGAGCGGCATGGCGAGAACCTGGGGGCGCACCGACATGTTCCATTCCTGGGCCCGCACGGGCTCAGGGCCTATCCCCGGCTCGAGGAGGATGTTCGCCCTGAGGGCCTTCAGGATGAGCTCGAAGAATTCGCCGAGGCGCAGGCACTGGCGGTTGCGGATCGCGCTCCCGAGCACCGCGGGGACCGTCCGCGGCACCACGAACTGCTGCAGGATCACCCACTGCTCCGGGCTGACGCGCAGGTACGTCTTCGCGGGCACGTTCTTGAGGACGTACAGCCCGTTGATGAGACCGCTGCGCTTCAGCTGCGGCGCGAGGCAGAGGGTCTGGGCCGAAAGTATCAGGTTTACGTCCATCTCAGCGTCGCTCAGCCGGGACCGGTGCCGTCGGAAAGGGCCTCGTCGACGGCGGCGAGTAGGTGCGCGTTCTCAAATGGCTTGGCGAGGAAGCGGTGCTCGCGCAGGTCCGTGGGCCACCAGGACACGTCGGAGAGGTGGCCGCTTATGAAGATGACGTTGAGCCCGGGGAAGCGCCCGCACATGCGCCGAACGAGCTCGAGGCCGTCGATGTTGGGCATCAGGACGTCGCAGATGGCGAGGATCGGGGGGGAGCCCGCCCTCTTGACCAGCTCGAGCGCCGTCTCCGCGCTGCCCGCGACCTGCACGGACCAGCCCTTCTTCTTGAGGACGAGCTCGATCAGTTGCCGCATGGACGGCTCGTCGTCCACGACGAGAATCCAGCGGGCGGCTGGGGTCTTTGAGGAAGCTGACGGCGGGGCAGGTTTATTCATGGTGGGCGGGCAAAGCCGGAGCGGGCGTACGCAGCATGCCGGGTAATTTCATAGATTCTTGTCCAGAAGGCACGATACGAATAAATGCGTAGTCGGGTTTAGCTGCTCCGCCCTAGCTTGTTGTGTGATATTTAGTGGCCCTTGACGGGGTTATTTTTCGCCTTTCTGGTTAACCTGGGCGTGTTTCCGGAAGGGGGAGGCGGCGCGGCTTTTCGGGCCGCGGGGGCGCGCAGTCCCCGGATTTGCACGGGCTCCCGCGGCTCGACGGCCCGAGCAGCCGCGCACATCGCTTGGGAACGCGCAACATGCGAACACCTCGGAACTCGAGGCTCCGGGCCGTGGGGGAGCTGGTCGAGGCCTACCCCGGCTTCATCGAGACGGGCGGCGACTCGAGGACCAATCCCGTGCGAGCCGGCTTCGCGGCCCTCATGGCCGGCCCCTGGGGCCGGGCCGCCGCCGGGGATCTCGTCCGGAGGACCGAGAAGCCGGAAGCGCGCCCGGGGAGGGACTTCCCGGCCAGGTGCTCCGCCGCGAGGCGGACGGTTGCCGCCGACATCGCCCGGATGGGGAGCCGCCTCGACCTCGGGCGGTGGGGCGTCCCGGGCCTGATGCGCCTAGCGGAACGCGGCCAGGGCGAGCGTGGGCCTGCCGTCGGGGCCCCAGCAGCTGAGGCGGTAGTGGCTCCACGTCATCTCGCCCTCGGGCTCCCAGTAGAAGACGCCGAGCCCCCTGGCGCCCGGCACGGCCCTCACCACCCCCTGGACGGCGACCAGCATGTCATGGGTCTCCTGAGGCCTCTCAAAATCCCCGCCGACCTCGCAGACCATCACGTCCTTCCCGTACCTGGAGGCCATGTCGACCAGGTTGTCGCGCAGGTCGCCAATCGTCTCGGCGTATTGCTTGCGCTCCCACCACGGGTAGTAGGACATCCCTATAACGTCCCACCGGCCCCCCCGCTTCCTGAAATTGTCGAAGAAGTCCCTGTACAGGGCGCCGTGGTTTCCCCGGTCCAGGTGGACGACCACCTTGATCGAGCTGTCCACGGCCTTCGCCGCGTCGTAACCCCTGTTCAGGAGGGCCGCGAGCTGGTCCCAGTGCTTCGTGCTGCCGTCGGGCCAGAGCATTCCCGGCGTGATCTCGTTGCCCACCTGCACCCATTCCGGGACGACCCCGCTCGACTTCATGGCGCTGAGCACTGCGAAGGTGTGGCCGTAGACGTCGGAGAGCAGCTGGTCGAAGCCGTGGGAGGCCCAGGCCGCCGGCTTCCCCTGCGCGTGGGGGTCGGCCCACGTGTCGCTGTAGTGGAAGTCGATCATGATCCGGAACCCCATCCTCCCGGCCCGGACCGCCATCGCCGTCACCTCGGCGGGGCTGCAGTGGCCGCTCAGCCTGTTGGACGACGGGCTGACAAACACCCTCAGCCTGATGCTGTTGATCCCGTTGTCCTTCAGGATCCGGAGGCAGTCCTGCGGCTTCCCCCCGGCGTTGCGGAACCTGTAGCCCGTCGCCTCCATCTGCGCCAGCCAGCCCACGTCCGCCCCCTTCGCGAACGGGGCGGATCCCCGCGGCTGCGGCTGCAGGGAGCACGCCGCCATTCCCAGGAGGCAGGCCGCTGATGCCAGGATGGAGGCTGTTTTTCGCATGTACGACCGGCTTATCCCTGAGGTTGGCCCCTGGCCGCGGGCGCACGGGGCGCCAACCATCGGCGCGGTTCGCCAAAAAGTCCATGGCGGAACCCGCGCGCCTCGCCGGCGTGGCGCCCGAACCGTCTGTCGCCGGGGCAGGGGCCTAGAACCGGAAGGTCGTCCCTACCGCGAACTCGTCGCCGGACGTCGTGCTGGTCAGGTTCGTGCCGGGGACGGCGCCCAGGGGGGTGTACCACGCGCTGGACTGGGTGTGGGAGAGGCCGTGGGTGTACGAGACGTCGACCGTGGCGCCGGGCGCCACCGCGAACGAGAGGCCGGCGGAGATGTGCTGCACCAGGTGGAGAGGTGAGCCGACGTTGTAGAACGTCTGGTCGTCCGGAATGGCGTCCGAGCAGTAGTTGTAGCCGACGCGCACGGTGACGTCCTTCGTGATGGCGCGCTGCGCGCCCAGCTCAAACGTGAAGGAGTCCCTCCAGCCCAGGCCCGCGATCGAGCCGTCCGCCTTGAAGCCGCTGTTCTCGAAGCCGGGCGTGGATCCGTACGCGATGTAGCCCAGGTCCATGAGGATGTGGGTCGAGTCCGGGAGGGCGTAGTTCATGCCGACCTGCGCCGTGAGCGGGCGGTCCATCCGGAACCTGACGGTGCGCGCGACGCCGTCCGGATCGTGGACCGTCCAGGAATACGTCTGGAAATACGTGGGCGAGGAAAGCGAGACGCCCACGGAGCAGTCCTTGTCGGCCTGGTAGCGAAGGCCGCCCTGCGCGCCCATCCCGAACTTGATATCCTGCTGCTGCACCGTTGCATAGACAGGGGCCATGTCGGCGCCGAAGCCGGGCGCTGCGAAGGCCGCCGGCGTGAACAGGTTGCGCCCGATGGAGGGCGCCAGCTCCATGCCCCAGGACCACTGGCCCATCGATTGGGCGAGGCCGAGGGGGATCCTGATGACATACAGGCTGGACCTGACGTCGCCGAAGCCCCCGAACGCCCCGCCGTACGGATTGTTGGCGGCGCCGGCCTGCGGGAAGAAGATCGGGTTCGTGGCCGAGGTTGCCGCATGGAAGCTAAGGCCAGCCTCTGAGACCAGGCCCGCGAACCAGGCCGTGTTGGGATCGCCCGGCCTCCACTCCGCCATGAGGGACGCGTACGGCACGTTGTTGACGGTCCCCTTGGAGGTGCCGCTGAGGCCGAGGGCCGCGACGGAGGAGTCGATCTGGACGTTGGGTATGATGTCGCCGAACACGACCGAGGCCGTCCGGTCCTGGAATAGCACGGCCGTGGCGGGATTCTTGTAGATGCTGCCGATCAGGTCCTGGTCGTTGCCGGCCGTCGCGGCGCCGCCGAGCGATGAGTTCACGGCCCCGAATCCCTGGACGAAGTATCCGTCGGTGGCGAACAGGGGTGGGACGAGGACGCAGCCGGAGGCCGCGGCGAGGGTGACTAACCTCCGCAGGAGTGGGTACTTCGCGATGTTCATCGGGTTTTTTGGGGTTGCTGTCCTGTCGATGCCCGGTTCTCCGGGCCGCCCTTGGTTTGGGTCCAAGGGGTCTGTTGGTGCTGGCGATTCCAGGGGATGCTGAGAACAAACGGCTGGCAGCGCAATGGCACGTTCCCGGGAGGCCGACCTCAGTAGTGCCCATCATGCCGGCGGTTAGCGCCTCTGAAAGCCCATCCGGGGCGCCGGGATCCAGGCGGACGAGACCGGGCCAGGCGCTTGGGCGGCGGAACGATCCCATGCTCCGCAACCGGTTGCAATGGTCCGCAATTGCCCCGCCAGCAGGCCCGTCGCGCGAAGGCGGGGGCAGGTCGCGCGAAGAGACGGGATGATCCGCCGCCTTGCGAATGCGAAAGGGCCGGGCAAAATCCGGCTGGCGAAAGCCTGCCGATTCGCCCGCACCGTCTAGCCACGGATCGCATATCCTGTCCCTGTAGCTCGACTGGATAGAACGGCGGTTTTCTTATGTGAACGAGGACCTTGGCCCGTGCATTCAGGAGTGATCGCCTGTCATCAAATCACCTCATTCGCTCGGATTCCGATCATTCAGGGCGATCCCGGATCCTCCGGTGAGCGCACAAATTCTGGCATCGGACTGCAAAAACGGGTTACGCTCCGACCGCGATGCAGGTGCGCGAAGGGCGAGAGTCACGTCGGCCGCCCCATCATAGGCGCATTTCCTGAAATGTGGGTTCAAACCAAGTGACAGATCCCTCCCGTCCGACCACGAAGGCCCGGGCCCTCAAGCTCGTGCTCAAGGGCTCCTACGCGGCCGCGTTGCCCCTCCTGCGTCGCGCCGCGGAATTCCCCGACCCCGGCCCAGAGGATCGCTTCTCCCTGGCGCGTTGCCATTTCGCGCTCGGCGACACCCATGAGGCCGTGAACGAGTTACGGCGCGCCGCGGAATCATCGGACCCGGAGGTGCGCCGGGCCGCACTGCGCAGAATCGCCATTTGCATCCCCGGCGATCCCAAAGCGGGCAACGCGGACATCCTCAAGGCCCGGCGCCTGTGGGCCCGCCAGGAAGCAAGGGTCGAATCTCCGCGCCTCCCCCCATCGCCGACGGGCCGAACAACCCGCCGGAAACTGCGCATCGGATACGTATCGGCCTTCCTTTCCTGTCGCAACTGGATGAAGCCGGTCTGGGGCGTGCTCGACGCCCATGATCGCCGGGCCTTCGAGATACATTTGTTCCTTGATCACGGCCTGCCCGACAAGCGGCATGGCTATGTCCCCCACCGTCGGGACCGCATCCATGGCCTTGACAACCTCTCGAACGAAGCCGCGGCCAAGCGCGTCGCGGCGGCGAAGATCGACATCCTGGTCGATCTCAACGCCTACAGCCACCCAAGCAGGCTCGGCCTCTTCTTTCGCAAGCCCGCGCCAATCCAAGTCGGCTGGTTCAACACTTTCGCAAGCAGCGGCATCGATGCATTCGATTACGCCGTCGCGGACAAGGCCGCCGTGGCTGGCCGCGAGAGGAGCTTCTACCTGGAAGAAGTCCTGTTCGTCTCCGGAACCTATCTCGCCTTCGCCGTTTCTTATCGCGTCCCCAGGGTTGTCGCCCCGCCCTGCGCCCGTTCAGGGCGCATCACCTTTGGCTGCCTCGCGCCGCAGTACAAGATCACCGGCGACGTGATCAGGGCGTTCGCGGCCATTCTTCGAGGCGCGCCAAGGTCCAGGCTCATCCTGAAGAACACCTGTCTCGGCGACAGGGGGAACCGCGCGGCCATCCGGGCCCGGTTCCTCCGTCACGGGGCATCAAGGGATCAGTTGCTCCTCGAGGGCCCTGCCGGGCACTTCGCGTTTATCAAGACCTATGGCCGAATAGACGTCGCCCTCGACACCTTTCCCTACAGCGGCGGCACCACCACCATGGAGGCGCTCTGGCAAGGCGTCCCCGTCCTCACTTTTCCCGCAGACCGCTGGATTTCCCGCATCAGCGCCTCACTCCTGAAAGCGGCCGGACTCGACGAATGGATCCGTCCATCGCGCCGATCATTTATTCGCCGGGCAATCGAGCTTGCAAAGTCCCGGGATGCCGGGGCTCAGCTCTCCGTTCTCCGCTCAAGCCTGCGGGATCGGCTCCTCGCGTCGCCGGCCGGCAATGTTCGCGGCCTCTGCCGCCAGCTGGAGGACCACTACCGCGCCATCGCCTATTGCCATGACAGGCGCCCGAAACCCGCCCGCTGATCTGCTTCGCCTATGTCAAAATCTCGATCCAAGCCTTCCTGGGGCCGCTGACAGATGTCTGCGAGCCTCCAAAACTAAACCCGCCCTTTGGATTCTTCTTCGAGGCGAGGTCCTTTAAGGTTCCCTTGGCCTTTGCATGTGTCTTCTTCTTCGGGGTGCTCATGTGATTTCCGGGCTGATACGTTTTCGTTTGTGTGCCCTTCTTTGATTTTCGATTGCTCCAAACTGCTTGGCCGATGATTCGGGCACGTGATTTGCAGGATTAGGTTTCCTTTTTCCGTCATTAGGTCAAAAACTTTTGCGCCAATGATTTGTGATTCACGTAACAAATTACCGCATAATAATTTGCATCTGTTCAAACAGAGGTCTGCGTTGGTTGGCCCGACCGCGCGACTCGCTGGCATTGGATGGCTTGGCGAGCTTGTTCGCGGCGCCCTGAAGTGCATGTCCGGATCGGCCAAGGATGCTTGCCATATTCCTGGCAGGCACCCAAACGGAATTGACAAGAGCGGGTTACACATGCGTCTTTTCAGATTGATTCAGAGAGACCGTATCAGCTTGTTATTCAATGTATTGTCCCTGTAGCTCAACTGGATAGAGCAGCGGTTTCCTAAACCGTCGATCCCGGTTCAAGTCCGGGCGGGGGCACCAATCACGGGGTCTACAACAAAGATTGGGGACAGGCGCATGTGAGGTTGAGGGTTATCCGCACGGGGTGATGACGCGCTGGCGGCGGCTTTCGGGGTCCACATCAAGGCCTGTTGGGCGCCAAGAATGCGCGCCTCTGCGCTGGCGCTAGTGAAATGAATGCTCCGATCCTGATCGGGCTCATCACCACACCTACCTACCGGCAGCAAATTCGACCAAGGGCGCGAGATCTCCGGCGTCGGCCGCCTGAAGCGCCGCCAAGTACCGTGCCCGAACATCGTTTGGCGGGACAGGGTCGGCTCCGCGACCCCAAGACAGTGGGGTCCCGCCGTGCGCGCTGACGAGAATGTCCGCCATAAGGCGCGAGTGCCGGCCGTTGCCGTTGACCCATGGATGAATCGCCACCAGCCGGTGATGGAACCGCACTGCGCCCTCAATCAACGGGTACGTCGCGTTCTCCTGCCAGTACCGCGCGTCGTCGAGCAACGACCGCACATCCATCGCGAGGGCGTGCACAGGCCTACCCATGCTCCGTTCCGTCGTGCGGAATCGGCCCGCCCAGCGCCAGACACGGCCCAGCATCCGGCGGTGGAGATCGCGCATGAACTCCTCCGTGAGAAGGTCCCTTCGTCGGAGCGTGCGCGGCGACAGCGCCCATGCGCGCGCCTCGAGAATGTTTTCCCGCTCGAAAGCGTTCAACTCCCCGCGGGACTGGACGCTGACGCGCAGACCCAAGGCCTCCTCGGGCGTGACGGGTGTAGGACCGCCCGGCGATTCACCGTTTGCCATGGCGGCGAATTCCCCGCTTGGCCCTTTCGGCTGTCCCGCCGACGCCCTGGCCCTCCAGGGCCATCGTGTGCTCGGTGTCCTCGAGCAGGCGACGATCGCTTGAAAGCCCCGCCGCCAGTTCGCCGAAGGTCTGGTTGGCGCGACCCGGCACAAGCACGTAAAGGACGCGGCAACCCATGGCCGCCGCCACGCGCTCCAAGTTGCGCAGCGTCAGTGCCCCGGTCGCTTCATTCCTCTCGAATTCCTGCACGGCCTGCGGGCTAATGCCCCCGATCATCTTCGCGAGCGCTCGCAAAGAGAGCCCCAGGCCCTCACGCACCGCGCGCAGCCAGCCCAGCGGCGGCCGTTTGATCGTCCTGATGCCCTCGGCGGATGCTACGATCGTCTCCAGGCTCTGTAAACGTATGACTTGATATTCCTGCTTCATCATCATGTTATAACCTGAGTTTTAATGAAGATTGTCAAGTTGTGTATTGATGCCGGCGCATCAGCGCTCGATCTTTGCCAACCCGTGGGGATGGACAGGGGTCATCGCTCCGGCCCACTTCGAGCCTCGATGTAGAGCAATTGCCGGATGTTCTGGCCGTTCGTATCAAAGGGCAGCTTACGACGGAAGAAGGGAAGGACCTCCGTGCAGACGCTGCCGTGCTCGCCCCATTTTCGCTCTTACTGCGCCACAAGGGTTCCGGATCAGCCGGCAGCCGGGGCCCGCCAAATCCCTACGGAATCTCGTAGACCTCGATGAGCGCGATCCCGGTGTCCCCGCTCGCGCCCGACGCCACCGCCGTGTAGGCGCCAGGCGGCAGGGTGACGAGGATCGCGGAATCGCCGCTCGTCGGGTCAATCCATGTGAACGCCCCGACCTGGGCGCCGAAGGCGGAGACGTCCTTGTCGCCCGCCCACCCGTTGTTCGTGTAGAGCGCCCCTGCGGTGCCGTTGAGCACGAGCTGCGGGTCGGGGAGCACGCCGGGAACCCCGAACTGGGTCAGTGCCGGCCCCGAGGCGCGCACGAGCACCGTCCTCGACGTCGATCCGCCGACCACGAACCCGGCTATCAGGACGTTGCCGCCCGTGCCGACACTTGCCCTGCTTGAGATGTTGACCAGGCGCGGCGCCGTCGGGCCGTACGACGCGGGGGGCGTGGCATCGTAGAACTCCGCAAGGGCGATGCCGGTGTCGCCGCTCGCTCCGGAAACCACCGCCGTGTAGGGCCCCTGCGAAAGGGGCAGGAGCAAGGCCGAGTCCTTGCTGGCCGGGTCGCTCCAGGGGAACGCGCCCAGCTCGGAGGCGGCCGCGGCGATCGGCCCGGCGCCGCCCCATCCCGCGTTGGAGGCGACCACCCCCGCGGAGTTGTTGAGGACGATCTTCGGGTCGGGAAGCGCGCCTGGAACGCCGAACGGGGCCAGCGCGGGTCCCGAGGCGCGAATGAGCGCGGGCTCCGAGCCCACGACGCCCTGTCCTCCCACCACAACCCCCAGCACGAGCTGGTTGGCGCCGGTTCCCACGAAGGCGCGGCACGACACGTTGATCAATCTGCCGGATTCGGCCCCAGGGGCGACCACGTTCACGGTCGCGGGGGCGCTCGCAACCGAACCGGTGGAATTGGTCGCAAGGCACGTGTAGGTCCCGCTGTCGCTGGAGGAGGCACCCGTGATCACGTAGGAGGAGTCGGTCGCCCCCGAGATGGGATTGCCGTCAAGGAACCACTGGTAGGTCGCCGGGTCCGCGACCACGGCCCTCGCAACCCCGGCCCTTGCGTCGGATTGCGAAGTCTGGCCTTCCGAATCCGTCTCGACCCTGAGCACGCAGGTGCCGCCGTAGGGGATGACCTGCGGGAGCGGATTGAACCGGAACCTGAAGGGATTGCCGCCCGCCGCGTTCACCGTGAGCGTCACCGTGCGGGTGGAGGCCGATCCCGCCGCATTGGTGACCTTCGCCATGTACGAGCCCTGGTTCGCGGCCTGGGCGTCAAAGATGAAAAGGAGCGGGAAGGTCGCCCCTGGAATGGGATTGCCGTTGAGGAACCACTGGTAGGCGAGTGGCCTCGATCCGTCCGCGATGGCCCAGAACGCGGCGCCGAAGCCCGCGTTCACGGTCTCAGACACCGGCTGCAGCAGGATCTGTGGAGCCGTCAGCACAACGGTCGTGGGTGTCGGCGTGGGCGTTGGCGTTTGTGTCGGGGTTGGGGAGCCGGTCGGAGTCGGGGTGGGAGACGGTACCAGCGTGGGCGTCGGGGTCGGGGCGCCGGTCGGCGTCGGCGTTAGGAAACCTGTCGGGGTCGGCGTCGGGGAACCTGTTGGCGTCGGGGTTGGGGAACCGGTCGATGTTGGCGTCGGAGTACCGGTCGGCGTCGGGCTCGGGGAGCCAGTCGGCGTCGGTGAGCCTGTTGGCGTCGGTGTCGGGGAGCCCGTCGGTGTCGGCGTCGGAGTACCAGTCGGCGTCGGGGAAGTCGTTGGCGTCGGGCTCGGTGAGCCTGTTGGCGTCGGGGTCGGGGTACCTGTTGACGTCGGGGTCGGGGAGCCCGTCGGGGTCGGCGTCGGAGAACCAGTCGGCGTCGGGGAAGTCGTTGGCGTCGGGCTCGGTGAGCCTG